>Ga0190363_1001648_pt1 | contig 13151 bp, 14 predicted proteins | sample 48721867_MG_FD_161272 | JGI IMG/M metagenome (GOLD analysis project Ga0190363, IMG submission 161272) | Hydrothermal vent microbial mat bacterial communities from Southern Trench, Guaymas Basin, Mexico - 4872-18-6-7_MG | ecosystem: Environmental > Aquatic > Marine > Hydrothermal vents >...
CTATCCTCTAAGACCTCACGGTCAACGTTGAGGTTTAGAATTCTCCTCGGGATGTCTATCTCTATCTCATCCCCGTCTTCGACTAGCGCTATCGGTCCCCCCTCATAGGCCTCAGGAGAGACATGGCCTATACAGGGTCCTCGGGTCGCCCCGGAGAACCTACCGTCTGTAACGAGCGCTATGTTTTCCGATAGACCCATACCGTATATCAGAGCCGTAGGTATCAGCATCTCCTGCATGCCAGGTCCACCCATAGGCCCCTCATACCTTATGACCACGACCTCCCCCTCCTCGATCGAATGCTCCTCTATCGCCTTCAAAGCATCCTCATGGCTGTCGAAGACCCTAGCAGGCCCCTTAAACACCTTAACCCTATCTGAGACCGCAGCCGCCTTGACGACCGCGCCCTCAGGGGCTAATGTACCCTTCAGTATGGCTATACCCCCCTCCTCCCTTAAGGGCTTACTTAGGGGCCTTATCACACGCCTATCCAGAACCCGAGCCCCGGCTATGTTCTCTCTCAGAGTCCTACCGGTAACGGTTAACGCGTCTAGGTGTAGTAGCTCTCTAAGCTCGTTCATCAGGGCGGGGACGCCTCCCGCTCTATGGAAGTCCTCCATGTCCATATCCCCTCCGACACCTATCAGGTTTGCCAGATGCGGAACCCTACGGCTTATCTTGTCGAAGAGGTCTAGGGGGATCTCTATGCCAAGCTCCTCCGCTATAGCTGGTAGGTGGAGTATCGTGTTCGTAGAGCCCCCAAGGGCCATGTCCACCACGATGGCGTTCTCGAAAGCCTCAGCCGTCAAAATCTTAGAAGGAGTCAACCCCTTCTCGACGAGCCTAACCGCTTGTTCACCGGCCTCCCTAGCCTTAGAGAGCTTGCTGGAGTAATACGCCGGGATCGTCGCCGTGTAGGGTAAAGCCATGCCCAACGCCTCCGAGAGACAGGCCATCGTGTTAGCCGTGAAGAGGCCGTTACAAGCCCCACAGGTCGGGCATGCTATGTCCTCGAGTCTTCTAAGCTCCTCCTCGGTCATCTGGCCGGCCAACACCTTACCCACGGCCTCCACGACCGTAAGTATCCCCGTCTTCTCACCCCTCCACCTGCCGGAGCCCATCGGGCCGCCGGTTACGACTATGCAGGGTATGTCGAGCCTAGTAGCGGCCATGAGCATCCCAGGTGTTATCTTATCGCAGTTCGTCAGCAGTACTAATCCGTCTAGCCTATGCGCCTCAGCCATGACCTCCACGCTATCGGCTATCAGCTCCCTAGAGGGTAGGGAGTATTTCATACCTCTATGACCCATCGCTATACCGTCGCATACGGCTACAGTGTTAAACTCGAACGGGACTCCCCCACCCCTCCAGATGCCCTCTTTAACGGCCTCGGCTAAGCGTCTTAGGTGCATGTGTCCGGGGACGATGTCGGTGTAGCTACTGGCCACGCCTATGAACGGCTTGTCTAAGTCCTTTCTTTCGATACCTAGGGAGAAGAGTAGCCCCCTATGATGCGCCCTATCTAAACCCCTTTTTACTTCTTCACTTCTGAACCCGGTCAAGGTTAAACACCCTAAACGATACGTTGAAAATACTCGAAGATCCTTAGTTAAGTCTTGCTCTGAACTTAGCCTTTCTAAGGTAAAGCTTATATGTGTGTGTCTGTGTAAAAATAGGGTTGCGCTTTACCTCATCCAGGGGGATGTGAAGTGGGGTGGTATTTTATCATCGGATTGCGAGTTCCCGTCTAGAATACTCCTTCTAGATACCACTTTAAGAGACGGTGAACAGACGCCTGGGGTATCATTGACACCTGAGAAGAAGCTTAGGATCGCGTTAAAACTCGACGAACTCGGGGTCGATTTCATAGAAGCCGGCTTCGCAGCCGCGTCTAAGGGGGAGTTTGAGGCCTTAAAGCTCATATCCGAACAGGGGCTTAGAGCCGACGTCTACAGCTTCAGTAGATGCGTTAAATCCGACATAGACTCAGCCGCGGACGCGGGGGTGGACGGCGTGGCCCTGACCATACCTACGTCAGACCTACACCTGAAGTATAAGCTTAATAAGGACAGGGGCTTCGTCTTGGAGAGAACCGAGGAGTGTGTGGAATATGCGAAGACTAGAGGCTTGACAGTCGAGTTTCTAGCCGAGGACGGAAGCCGGAGCGACATAGATTTCCTCGAAAAAGTCTTTAAGAAGGCCGTCGAATGCGGAGCCGATAGGGTCTGCCTATGCGACACGGTGGGTGTCTTAACGGCTGAAAAGACCGCAGAGATGGTTCGGAGACTCTCGGATAGCGTAACGGTTCCCCTCGCCGTCCACTGCCACAACGACTTCGGATTGGCTGTATCGAACTCGATAACCGCTCTTAAGAACGGTGCACAGGAGGTTCACGTAACCGTTAACGGTCTCGGGGAGAGGGCTGGTAACGCGGCTCTGGAGGAGCTCGTGGTAGCCTTAACCGTGCTATACGGCTGTAAGCTTAACGTCAAGACTAAGCTTCTCTACGAGACCTCTAGGCTCGTGGCCAGGCTTACGGGGATATTCCTCCAGCCGAATAAGGCCATAGTGGGCGATAACGCCTTCACCCATGAGTCGGGTATACATACCCACGGGGTTCTCTCCCACCCGGCGACGTATGAGCCCATATCACCCGAGCTCGTAGGAGCGTCTAGGAGGATAGCCGTAGGTAAACACGCGGGCTCCCACGGCGTGGAAGCAGTCCTCAGAAGTATGGGACTCGAAGTCAGTAAGGAGCAGCTTACAGAGATCTTAAGGCGTGTAAAAGCCTTAGGCGACCGTGGAAAGCAGGTCACGGAGGCGGACCTCCAGGCGATAGCCGAGGCCGTTTTAGGGCTTCCAAGGGTTAGACCCATAATGCTCGAGGAGCTTACGGTCGTGACGGGCAATAGAGTCACCCCTATGGCCTCTGTAAGGCTTAGCCTAAACGGTAGGTCGATCACGGAGGCTGCTACCGGGGTCGGACCGGTGGACGCGGCTATAAACGCGATCAGAAAGGCTGTCTCGGCCGTAGAGCCAGTGCAGCTTGAAGAATATCACGTTAAAGCGATCACCGGTGGGACGGATGCGGTCGTCGAGGTTATGGTTAGGCTCAGGAGGGGTGATAGGGTGGTCACAGCCATGGGTGCTAGGGGGGATATAGTCATGGCGAGCGTCGAAGCAGTTTTAAGCGGTATGAACGCCTTACTGGTGGATTATGAGAAGCTTATGGAGGGTGGTAGGGTTGAAGATGAGCGGTAGTCAGGCTATTGTAGAGGCTCTGAAGCGGGAAGGCGTTAAAACGATATTCGGAATACCTGGCGGGGCCATAATGCCCGTCTACGACATCTTGTACGACGAGAAGGAGATAAGACACATACTAATGCGTCACGAGCAGTGTGCTGCACATGCGGCCGATGCGTATGCCAGGGTTACAGGTGGTCCCGGCGTATGTATGGCTACCTCAGGGCCAGGTGCTACGAACCTTGTCACCGGTATAGCTACGGCTTACATGGATTCAAGCCCGGTCATCGCTATAACCGGGCAGGTTCCGACGAGCCTGATAGGTAAAGATGCCTTCCAAGAAACCGACATAATCGGCATAACGACCCCTATAACCAAATACAACTACCAGGTTAGGAGCGTTCGAGATATTCCTAGGATAGTTAAAGAGGCCTTCTATATCGCTACGGCCGGAAGGCCGGGGCCGGTTTTGATAGACCTGCCTAAAGACATGCAGACAGGGGTGGACGACGTAGACTTCGACATCGACATCGAGATCAGGGGCTATAAGCCTAACTTGGATCCTCACCCGCTCCAGGTTAAGAGGGCTGTAGACCTGCTTGTCGAGGCTGAGCGTCCGATAATCCTAGCTGGTGGAGGGATCCACTGGTCTAACGCTTACGGGGAGCTTCTTAGGTTGGCTGAGCTTCTGATGGCTCCTGTGGTCACTACGTTCATGGGTAAGGGCGTCATACCCGAGAACCATCCGCTGTGTCTCGGATGCATCGGCATGCACGGTAGGGTGGAGGCTAACAAGTCGATAATGATGGCCGACGTCGTCCTAGCGGTCGGTGTTAGGTTCTCGGATAGAAGCACAGGTAAAGTAGATGAGTTCTGCACAGAGGCTAAGATAATCCACATCGACATAGACCCGTCTGAGATAAGGAAGAACGTCTCCGTGCATCTGCCGATAGTCGCGGACGCTAAGAAGGCTTTAAAAGCCATCATAGACGAGCTAGCCCGTAGGGGTTTAAAACGAGAAAAGTCTGAGTGGCTTGAGAGGGTTGAGACGCTTAAGAAAGAGTACGCCGACACCGAGCCCAAGGGTGAGCTTACGGGGGCGAACGCGGTTAAGGTTTTGCGTAAGGTTCTCCCCGAGAACGCTATAGTGGCTACGGAGGTCGGTCAGAACCAGATGTGGGCGTCTCTACACTTCAAGGTTCTAAAGCCTAGGACGTTCATATCTTCAGGCGGTCTAGGAACCATGGGCTTCGGGTTCCCAGCATCCCTAGGCGCTAAAGCCGCTAGACCGGACGTACCTGTCGTCGATATAGCGGGCGACGGAAGCTTCTTGATGACCGAGCAGGATTTAGCTACCAGCGTGACAGAAGACCTCCCCGTCATAGTCATGGTGTTGAACAACTCAAGCCTAGGTATGGTTGCTCAGTGGCAGAGGCTATTCTTCGGTAGACGATACTCCCACACGGACCTGAAGGGCATACCAGACTTCGCCAGGCTCGCCGAGGCCTTTGGAGCCAGAGGGGTTAGGGTGCACTCTTTGAACGAGCTCGAGCAGGTCCTTAAAGAGGCCGTCAGGGCCGATGTGACGGCCGTCATAGACGTTCCGATACCGAGGGAGGAGAACGTCCTACCGTTCGTACCCCCTGGTAAGAGCTTGAGAGAGATGATAATCTAGGAGGTGTCTCTTTTGGCAGAGCATATTCTGGCGGCTCTCGTCGAGCATAGGCCTGGGGTTTTATACCGAGTCTCGAACATGTTCAGGAGGAGGAACTTCAACATAGAGAGCATAACGGTCGGTGTGAGCGAGGTTAAGGACTTGGCTAGGATGACTATAACGGTTAGAGGGGATGAGCTGACGGTCGAGCAGGTTATAAAGCAGCTTCAGAAGCTCGTGGACGTAATCAAGGTGAGCAGGCTTAACCCGGATAGAAGCGTCGTCAGGGAGCTGGCGCTGATCAAGGTTCACACTTCCGACTCGAAGGCTAAGGGCGACGTGGTGAACTACGCGAATATATTCAGAGGAAGGATCGTAGACGTGTCCAGGGACTCTATGATAGTCGAGATCACAGGCTCGCCTGATAAGATCGATGCGTTCGTCGAGCTCATGAGGTCCTACGGCATCAAGGAGCTTGCCCGGACAGGGGTCGTGGCCATGTCCAGAGGGCTTAAATCGCTTAAGGTCGAAGAATAGTCGGAGGTGCATCCCCGTTGGTTAAGGTGTTCTACGATAAAGACGTATCCCTCGACCCGTTGAAGGATAGGGTTATCGCCGTCATAGGCTATGGGAACCAGGGTAGAAACCAGGCTTTGAACTTCCGGGACTCCGGGGTGAAGGTCATCATAGGTGCTAGAGAAGGCGGTAGGTCCTGGAGGCTTGCGTCGGAAGAGGGGTTCGAGGTGTATACGATAAGCGAAGCGGCTAAACGCGGCGACATAATACACATACTCATACCGGACCCGGTTCAGCCTAAGGTGTACGCGAAGCACATAGCCGCCCACCTCTCTGAGGGTAAGGCCCTTGGGTTCAGCCACGGCTTCAACATACACTTCAAGCAGATCGTTCCACCGCCGGACGTGGACGTGATCATGGTAGCCCCCAAGGGGCCGGGCTTCCTGGTACGTCGTATGTACCTCGACGGCTTCGGTGTTCCGGCTCTGATAGCGGTTCACCAGGACTACACCGGTAGGGCTAAGGACACTGTCTTGGCTATGGCTAAGGCCTTGGGCTGCACTAGGGCCGGGGTCATAGAAACGACTTTCAAGGACGAGACTGAGAGCGACCTCATAGGTGAGCAGTGCGTTCTCGTAGGAGGCTTGATCGAGCTTATCAAGAAGGGGTTCGAGGTGCTCGTCGAGTTGGGTTACCCACCTGAGTTAGCCTACTTTGAAGCTTGCAACGAGGCTAAGCTCATAATGGACCTTATATATGAGAGGGGGTTAACGGGCATGCTCTACGCGGTTTCGGACACGGCTAAACATGGGGGGCTCACTAGGGGTCCCAGGGTGATCGACGACAGGGTTAAGGAGAACATGCGTAAGGTCGCGGAGGAGGTTAGGAGCGGTAAATACGCTGAGGAGTGGATCAAGGAGGATGCCTCCGGTAGGCCGACCCTTAAGAAGCTCTTAGCCGAGATAGAGAAGCATCCGCTCGAGATAGTCGGGAAGAAGATACGTAAAATGGCTGGGATAGAGAAGTAGTTTTTCCGGAAATACTTCCCCATTTTCTATCACAACTTGTTTAAGTCGAGCTTCCTCTAAATATTATGGAGTGTTGGAGAAGCCTGCTTTAAAAGTCGAAAAACATCTCGGAGAAGAAGCTCTCAAAGCGGTTTCTAAGCTTGGTCTTCTAGATAGGGGTTTCAAGGTTAAACGGCTCGACGGCTATATAGCCATACCCCTCGTCAGAAACCCCACCGAGGAGGAGTTCAACGCCTTAAGACGCCTGAACCCTGTCGTCTACGTGGAGGAGTTCGAGCCCAGGCTTAGGCCGAGGAGCGTAAGAGAGGCTTTAGAAGGCATAGTTCCAGAGGATGTTCTAAGTTCGATACCCTCCTCCCTAGACCTCGTAGGCGACGTAGCCATAATCCAGTATCGCAGGGAGTTCGAGCCGTATCTCAAAGCGGTCGGTGAAGCCGTTATGAAGGTTTACCCCCGGGTTAAGAGTGTGCTGGTTAAGACAGGTCCTATATCGGGAGACTTCAGGGTCGGAGATTATACGGTAGTGGCTGGTTCAGGAGAGACCGAAACCGTCCACAAGGAGTATGGCTGCCTATACGCCGTAGACCCCGTCAAGGTCTACTTCAGCCCCAGGCTCAGCTATGAACGTTTCAGGGTCGCCTCCATGGTTAAGCCAGGTGAAAGGGTGCTCGATATGTTCACCGGCGTGGGCTGCTATGCCATATTGATCGCTAAGAAGGTGACCGACTGCGTGGTCTACGCCGTGGATATCAACCCCGTGGCCGTGAAATACCTCAAACGTAACATCGCTCTGAATAAGGTTCAGGGAAGGGTTATACCGGTTCAAGGCGACGTGGTGAAGGTGGTGGAGGAAGGGCTTAAAGGAGTTTTCGACAGGGTTATAATGGATAACCCGTCTAGAGCCAAGTTTTTCCTTAAAATAGCCTGTCAGGCCCTGAAGCCGTCAGGTGGCGTTATTCACTATTATGGGTTCTATCCTGAGCCTAACCCCGAGGACCAGGCTTTGAAGGATTTCCGTCGAGGCGTCTTGGAAGCCGGTAGGCTTGTAGAATCTGCCGAGACTAGAATAGTTAGAGAGGTCTCACCTAGGAAATACCACGTAGCAGTCGACGGTAAAGTATGCTAGAGACAGGTTTTTAACTGTAAGAATTCGCTATTCTCTAGATGCCGACCAAGAGGTGTTAAGGTTGCGGAGAGCTAAAAGTATAATGGTCGCCACGGCCTCCATGTTGGGAGCGGTCTCCGGTCTACTTTCGCTGATGAAAGTATCGATACCCTTCCCGATACTACCGTATCTCAAGATAGACTTCGCCGAGATACCGGACTTCCTAGCGCTCATGGTCATGGGACCTGTCGGAGGGGGGTTAACGGCTACCGTACACTTCGCGGTTATCTTGGCTAGGTCTGGAAACCTCTTCAGCGCCTCCATGAAGTACGTTGCCGTATTATCCACGATGGTGGGATTCATAGTCGCCAGACCGCTTGTGGGAAAGATGGGTTTAAGAGGGAACCCTAAGAACCTGGTAGTAGCCGGCTTAAGCCTAGCCTCAGCATCTAGAGTAGCGGTTATGACGGTCTTAAACCTACTGATGTTCACGGTTCTCTTTCCAAACTACCTCGTCTTCGCTAAGAAGACGCTTGAAGCCTTCGGCTTGGAGATAACGTCGGACATGGAGGCTCTCTACTACGCCCTAGCCTTCACGGGACTATACAACTTGTTGAACACAGTCGTAGCGGTCGTGCCGGCTCTCCTCATACTAAAGGCGTTGAAGACCTTCCTAGAGAAATTCTACAAGCAGCCTGTGTGGATATATAGCGGGTCTGAAAAACGTGCTTAAACCGATCTATTGAAGAGGCTAAGGCTGTTTTGCACCGCAGTAGGGGCAGTAGAACGCGTTAGAAGGTATCTCAGCCCCACAGCTCACACAGGTTTTAACCGCTTTATGCGGCAGAAGAGAGATCAACCCCCGCTCTTTAAGCTTCTCGACGTATTTAACTAGTGCACGTTCAGCCTCCTCGATGTTCATACCCCTTGTGGAAGCCAGCATATACGCGACCTCTCTGAGAGTTCTCTTACCGTCGAGAAGCCTCAAGACGTAGGAGCCTATATCGTCGAAAATATATTTTTTAGCCCTAGAGCCCAGAAGCCCCCTTCTCCTAATGACGACATTCATCTCTCCTGTAGGCTCATAGCCCCACTCCAACTCAGGGTTCCTCACAGCCACGTAGTCGAGGACATCCCTACTCAACAGGTTCACCAAGCAATTTTTGGATAACTTAAATCGAAGTCTACGATTTAACGGTTTCGCTTCTGATCCACGTAGCCAGATTCATACACAGCGGAGATTTCGACTAAGCACTCATCACACGATTTTTCTCTTTTCCGCTTTCAGGCTATTTCTTCAGAGGCTTCGCTTCGTATTCACAGTATGGGTCTCCCGCAGCTATGCATTTAAGCTCTATACTGCTCATCCTGACGCCGTATAGGGTTGTTAAAATGCCGTCCAGCATCCCGCGTAGCATGAAACTAGAGGGCTTCCCCCTTGCCTTCATCGCTTCGCATTCAAACCCTCTGTAGAACCTGGCACGAAGATAGGGTGGCTCATCCTTCATATCAAGAACCTCTATGAGGCTGAAGCCTAGAGCTTGAGCAAGCGGCACCGTCACAGTCTCGAAGACCTCTTTAGGCCTGCTGAGACCGAGCATCTCGGCCAGTTTTCTATGACTTTGCCCATACCCTAGACCTATGTTGAACCCCACATGATAGAGCAAGGCGCTTCCAGCCTCATCGCCTATTCTTCTCCGAATCTCCTCGAAAAGCGCTCTGTAACCGGATTCTCTGAATATCACAAGCCTCTCCTCGCCTATCGTTATGGGAAAACTAGATAGGTCTACCACGAAACTATTCGACACAGGCGGAATCACCGTCACCTTTTTAACAAAAGGTAGCCTCCGAAGCCTTTCCAAAAGTTCCTCCGCCCTCGTTTTGGAGTCCGTAAAATCTATGAAGGCCACGCCCCTTATAGAGTCGATCTCCCTAGGGGTTGAGTAAGAAATGTAAACGATTATCGTGTTAAGCTCCCTAGCTATCGCCGCCATCCTCTCAAGCATCCCGGGAGTAGGTGTAGAAACCTCTATAGAAATTCCGTAAATCTTTCTTCCAGGTAGGTGTAGAAACCTCCCGACGTCGAAAGGTTTAAGCCTAGAAAAAGCCTCGTAGCCCATTACCAATTAAACGACGACCATACTATATAACTGTGATGTACCCTAAATACCCCAGGCTCGAAACAAGCAAAAACCCACATCATCGACATAAAAACAACCCCCACGGCGATCTACAATTGTACGTCAACGTACAATTTTATTCATCCATTTATAAACAAAAAATTCCCCGGCAGAGAACAATCTCAACAGTCATTCCGACCATAGAACCAACATAACCTCTGGTTCATCAGTATTCGATACTCAACGAGTTGAACGACTCTACGTCCAGCTGTCAAGTAGCTACCCTTTTCCTTCCTTAATGAAGTGATAGGCAGCACCGTGTAGACCGAGCGGCTCCTCATAGACCTCGACGATGCCTGACCCATACAATTCCATCATCTATGCTTCAGTTGTTCCATCCTTCCGATACTTCTCCCTCCACGATGCGGTAGTAGCTGTAGGCTTCGAGCCTCCCGTGAACCCAGATCTCGCGGATGTAGAGCGTGCTCGCATCCCTGAGGTTCAGCTTAAGCCTGAGTACGGCGACTCCGGGCCTCTCGACGAGGCTGAACTCCTCGACGAGAAGCGATTATATCGCTATACCTTTCCAGTAAGCTTTCTAAGCGTTCTCTCAAGCCCCTTGAGCTCCTCCTCGACAGACTTCCTCACCTCTACCAGCGCCTTCCACTCGAACCATACCTCATGCGCCTCGAAGGAATCCCCCATCGTCCGCTCGTACTCCTCGATAGACGCACCAGGTAGTAAATACCACTTTATCCCTTCTTATCCCGCCTTTCTAGGAAACTATTGGACCGGGCGTACGGTAAACTCCGCCTCTACATATTTGGTCTCCTTTGATAGCTCTAGGTCCATTGTCATCCTAGCTTCCCTCTTCAGATAGTCGTGAACATCCATCCCGCAAGGCTCCCAAGGCTCTAGGCTTTTAAGAGAACCACCCAGAAACCTGTGAGGGTTCGACGCCGGGGTTAGGTTCGCATCCTCGTTCGAGCCCTCAAATTGAATTTGAATGAAAGCCGGAAATGTAGCGGTTTCGGCCGTAGTTTAGATTCTAAAACGCTTTTAGATAATCTGTTCATGTACAATTCTCCCATCCCTCTTAACAGTTCGTATTAATCCCTCTCTTCTTAGAATACTTAAGTATGAACGCACATAACTCGCGTCCTTTCCGATGATTTCGCTTATTTCCTTTGCTGTTTTAGTCCCGTCGCAAAGGTCGTAGATTCTTTCTTTAATCGATCCTTTGGGAAGCAGTTTTCTCTTCATTTGCTCTAGTTTATCCTGGTTAGCTAGAATTATGATACCCCTTACTTCTTCTAGTGTTTTTAGAATACGTTCTAAAACGTCAGCTGAGCGATCATATTTGCTTGTCTCTTTTCTTCCATTCATTCTCCCACCCATTACTCATACAACCCAGTATTTTCATAGTAGACTTTTCTTCCCTTCCTTACTCTTCGAATAGCCCCTTTCTCGGATAACTCGGAAATCCTTGCTTTCACTGTCCTAGTACTTTTCCCTGTCGCTTTAGCTACCTCATCAGCTAACAAGCTGTATTCCCTAGTCCCATCTGCCAACTCTAAAATCTTTTTGGAGACGGGGTCTCCCAATATCTGTTGTTTAACTGCTCGGATTTTATCCTCGTTAACTGACTTTAATAAGGCTATTAACAAATCTAATCTATCAACAATGTCTTTAAGCGTAACTTCTTCACTCATTTCTCTCCTCACCTACAAACTTCTCTGCTAATTCTATCCACGAAGGAGGAACATAATCTATAAGTCTCTTAGGAGGTTTTCTTCTAGGATTTTCAACAAAACCAGCTCTAGACATTTCTCTAAGAAACTTGTTCACAGCATCTTCTGTGACTTTAACTATCTTGGCTATATCTTTTGACATTCTATAACCATCTATCAGAACCCACATAATCTTCCTCTTTTCCGTATTTGCTATTTTTCCTAACTCCTTCTCGATGGCATTGCCATGAATAAGTGTGAATAGCTTAGAAATTTTCCTTAATTCCTTTAAAATTAATTCATCTACTTCATTACTCACAAGCCTCAGCCTCCTTTTCGATTTCAGGAACTTCTATCCCAAAATCTTCTAGATTAAACATCTTTCTGTAACGTGTTCCACCACTCACTTTTATGGGTTCCACTATTCCAACTCTTGCCCATTTTCTCCAGTATCGTACTACAGTTGTATGGCTCACTGATACCTTTTGAGCGATTTCCCTACTGCTCCTACCATCACTATAGTGATATATAAGCTTAGATAGATCATCGGTAAGTACGTCTACCAATACATCCTTCACATTTCGCCATCCTTGAAATCTAATCCATCTGAGGATCTCTTCAAGAAGCCCCACGATTTTCTCTTCTACATCTTCATGCATACTTCTCACCTTTAACAACCATTTTACGGGCTTCTTCCTTACTAAGAGAACCTTCATCCACTTTCTTTACAAGGTTGAACAAAAACCAGGTCGTAAAGAACACAAATCGATGATATTTTAAGAAGCGTTTGGCGTGTTCCGTTAAGGGTTCACCCCTTTCTTCAGGATCTCTATCTCTAAAATGATTAACAACGAAAACTCCGATTATTCTACTTGGATCTGTGCCCATGTTGAGCTCTTTCTTAATCCACCCGTCCAGTTGGTTTACCTTTTCCTTGGATCCCTGCTTAGTTGTACCTTCAACCTCCACTATATACTTCTTTCCATTATACGTGAAAGAGACGTCATAGGTGTCTTTTTCCTGAGGCCGCTCGACGTTTTCAAATTCTAAATATTCAAGTGCATATTTCACAGCCTCTTCAAGAGGCTCACCAGTACCATAGAGAAGCCTTTCTAAAATTTCATAATGTGAAATCTCTTTTCTCATTTCGTTAATCTTCTTGATCATTCCTGATTTTCTCTTAAAGGCGTATTTTTCTATCCAGTGAGGTTTGTATTGCGTTCTTAGAATCTCCTCGAACATATACGTAGGAATGTAGATGGTTGGTTTACCTGCCCCCTCGTAAACTACAGTAATTTTCCTCTGTCGAATTAGTTCCTTAAGGATTCTATCACATCTTCTCCTAGCTATTTTTAGAGAGTTTATAATTTCACTTATAGAGCATAGTTTATGATTTTCAAAAATGTAATCCTCTATAAACCTGTAAACGTCTTCTATGACATCTCGCTCCACTGTTTGCGTCTTTCTGGCCATGAGTTTCACCTACTCAAATAACCCAGAATTTTCGTAGTACACTTGTCTTCCTTCTCTTCTCGTGATTAAGAACCCCATTTCCCTCAACCTTGAAATCTTCTTCTTTACAGTTATCTCAGCCACGCCCATTTCCTCGGATATCTTCTTCGATAAGTCAGAGTAAGTTAGTGTTCCATCCGCTAACTCCAGAATTCTTGCTGAAACACGATCTCTTTGGACTTCTCTCTTGAACTGGTTTAAAACATTCCGGTTACTCAGCTTCAGTAATATTATTAGTTGGTC
>Ga0190363_1001650_pt1 | contig 13146 bp, 10 predicted proteins | sample 48721867_MG_FD_161272 | JGI IMG/M metagenome (GOLD analysis project Ga0190363, IMG submission 161272) | Hydrothermal vent microbial mat bacterial communities from Southern Trench, Guaymas Basin, Mexico - 4872-18-6-7_MG | ecosystem: Environmental > Aquatic > Marine > Hydrothermal vents >...
TCTTACTGGCCTCGTAGCCATTCTTAAGGAATACCATGAACTATATCCTCCAATAGCGAGTGCTATGGCTCCCACAATAATGCCTGTTAGATCCTCGGTATTAAAGAGTGTAAGTGCTGTACCTCCTAGTAATCCAGCGGCTAAGGTTCCTCCTACTCCCCATAGTAGTCTATTGCTAAGCTTCACAGGTTCTTCAGCTACTATTGTCTCGCCATCCCATCCGCTAAGGAATAATCTATAGACTCCTCTTCTATATCTATATGGGATTATGTATAGTGGAAGCATTATGATCGAGGAAGATCTAATCCTTATATTCTTTGGAGTAATCCTCTTCCATAGAATCGTAGAGCCTACGACAGCTCCTCTCCATCTAACCTTATTTTTGGCTCTTCTCTTAATCTCTCTAGTGACTCTATCTCGTAGTGTATCAAGATGATCATCCAATGCAATATCCATAGCTGTCTTCCGATCTATTTCAACAGACAATATTCTCCTGACAGTCTTTGCTTCAAAGGCAATGCTGGATAGATATTTAGGCTTAACAGGGTTCTTCAAATAATATGTTCCAAGAGCTTTAGCAGAAAATGCTCTAATTCCTCTTCTACATATAATTGGATACGAGGCAGAGAATGGACCATAATGGCCTTCTACATGTACCGTATAAGATTTTATCCAGCACCTCCTCTTTTTGCCTGAACCCGTACATTTACGGACACGTACATTAACGGTACCATTATAGTCAGCTTCTGCCTTAACGTCTACGAAGTAAAATGGTATATATACTAGATATGGCCTTCCAACACTGATGTGCTTAGCAATAGATCTTAAATCCTTATCTGTCTCTATCCTATTACGTGCTTTACCAAGTATTTCATTATCTTTTAACGATACAACTATTAGTATATCTTCTTTTAGATCTTCTCTAATCCAATTAGCATATCCACAATAACTACATACAGCGACAATAGTCTCTGGACTAACATCTAATGGCGATCCACAGTTTCTACACCTAAACATGGCTCCAGAAGATACATCATTACTACTGGATATAGCCAATCTGTAACACCTTGCTACAGTATTGTTGAGAATATTATGTCTCTTTATTTAATAAATATAATTTCTAAGAAGTTAATAATATTCAAAAAGGTTACTATAAGGTAAAAACTATTGTTTTAGAGGCTCTTTTATGGAACATATTACATCGTTACCAGTATTTTCTATAATGATTCTTTTTACCCCATTCTTTGACGATATATTAAATAATATTCTACGCCACTTTGAAAGTATTCTAGGCTTATCAATAATAATCTCTCCATCTTTATAATTAATACCTATAAATCCATGGAGAAAAGCAAGCCATGTACCACCGGCAGCTCCTATATGAAAACCGTATTCAGTATTATCATAGATGTCTTCTAGATCTGATGCAGCAGCTAATAAGAGGTAATTATATGCAAGATCCATTAATCCCAGTCTAGCTGCTAAAGCCGAGTACATCGGTATGGATAATGATGAACTATGCGTTGTTCGCTCAAGATAGTATTTGAAGTTCTTCATAATGATATCTTCGCTAAATTCATTTTTGAGTAGAAACATTGCTGCTACTACATCAGCTTGTTTAACTAGCCTTGTTTTTTCAATTTTATCTATAATTTCTGGTGGAAGACATTTCTCTCCAATACAATTAGGTTTAACCTTAAAATCTTCCAATAGCATATATCCATCGAATTCCTCACATAATCCATCATCACGACATGGTATATGTATATTATTCCTTATATTTCTCCATAGTTTAACTTCTTCTTCACTTACTTTGAGAACCTCTATTATTCTTCTCCAATCACGTATCCTCAATGATTCATGATAATACTTTATGGCAAGATCAAGGTTTCTACGAACCATAGTATTAATGTAAAAACTATTATTGACTCCATGATGATATTCATCAGGCCCCATAGTATGTTTTATCACATACTTACCATTTTCAAATACAACTCTACTTGTCCAGTACCTGGCAGTCTCAAATAATATTTTAAGGCCACATTTACTCATGAATTCTTGGTCCATTGTTGCATTATAATAGAGATCGACAGCATAAGCTATATCCGCTGTAATATGTTCCTCCTCATCACCAGTATAGATCCTAACTATATCTTTTCCAAGAGGATCTAATGGGATTTCCCTAGGAGTAGCTTCAACACCATCATCAGCTGATTCCCACGGATATCTAGCACCATTATATCCGAGGCTGCGAGCATATTTCTTAGCTTCTTCAATAAATTTACATCTATACATAAGTATTCTCCTTGCAGCCCTAGGGTCAAAGGCTATGTAGAAAGGTAATGTATATGTATCAGTATCCCAGAATACATGTCCTCTATAACCTATTCCATGAAGGCCCCTAGAAGGTATGATTAGATAATCACTATCATCATCAACTAATTGGAGTAGGTGGAAGGCATTAAACTTTAATAAACGCTCAATATACTCATCTCCCTCTATCCTAAGATCTATTCTACTCCATATTTTCTTCCATTCATCAACATGTTTTTGTACAAGATCATTCCATTTCATGTCATATGCTTTACTAATTACTTCAAAGGATCTTTCTAAGGGATCATTGACTTCAATATTCCTTGAAACACCAATATATTTCATTATTTCAATAATGCCCTCATTACCTATATTAAAAATTAATTCTTCTCCCATGGAGTCTTGTGAAATAAGGATCTTTCTCCTGTATTTTTTATCATTCGACCTAATGGATGATGCAATACCTACTCTATATTTCTTATCTAATGTCTCAACCTCAATACCTATACCATCACTATTTGCTTCAGATTTAATAACCTTATAATGACGGATACTAACATCTTCAGGCATTAAAGGATTAATTGTATTAAATTCTATTGGAGATACAATTATTAATTTCCCAGAAAATCCTTTAACTTCTATACTAGCCTTTATAGCAGCTAATTCTTTTATCTTCTTATGGACTATTCTTAAGCTTTTATAGACTAATTGCTTCTCATCATTATTCCATTTAACAATAGTCTCTAAAGTACCCGAACCTATATCAAGAGTTCTTTCTATAGAGTATTTACCTTCTTTAACTAATGATAAAGGCGTATCATCAACCATAATATATATTGCAACGGGTCTTGGAAGATTAACTAATTCTCTATAGAATATTGGAGTATAATCATAGATATGACTGACGAATAAACCATATTTTGATGGAGCAAGTTCTAATTCACCGCGTAATGAAAACCTTCCATTAGATAATGTAAGGAGAGTACCAAGCTTTTCCTCCAATAAATAATCAATGCCTGAGCCTGTATATCTAAACTTATATTTCAATTAATCACACCCAAGAATATTTATCAAGTTGAGAGGATCCAAATTACTAAATTCATTTATGACTATATCAGCACCTGATTCCTTAAGGGAGTCATTTCCGTAGCCAACTGTTTTTAAACCGAGTCTTTTACCTGCTAGAATACCAGATGGAGCATCATCAAATACTATACCACACTTTATTTCTCCATACTTCTTTAGAACCATGTTTAATCCATTTCTAAAAACCTCCTCTTTAGTGCTCCCTGAACCACTAGAGTTTATATCAAATAAACTTACTAGTGTGATATTATTAGGAAGCAGGATTCTATATGCAATAGGTAGGGCATTACGAGATGCAGATGCTAATACCTGGATTATACCCTTGCTCCTTGCTCTCAATATGAAGTTTATAACATCCCAATTGACTTCATAAATATTTTGCTCAATGAGTTCACGGAAAATATTGTTTTTCAATTCAACAAATTCTTGTAATATTTTATTCTTCGTTTCCTCATCACTTATTCCATGTGATTCATAATAGCCAAATAAATCTAGGATCATTTTACCTCCTTCAAGCCTTGGTCTGCCAGAGACATATTTCATATAAAATTCATGGTTAAAATCCCTGATCCCATAAACCTCTGATGCCATTCTCCAAGCATCTTCATGTGGTGTGTGAACTATAACGCCATCAAAATCCCATATGAATACATAGGTCATTTGAACTCTTCACCAATTTTGACTGTATAGTTGCTAATGCATTACCTTCTACAAAACTTTATTACTGGTTAGTAGTATTTAAAAATATGCTGGCTACATGGGATATACTAAAAAGGATTGCCTTTAATAATTCAATTATAGGGTTGAATAGCCTTGGAGCTCTCCAAGAACGATGAGCTTATGACAAGACTTAGGGCTCTTGGTTTGTCGTATTATGAAGCAAAGGCATACATTACACTTCTTCAAGGAGATGCTATGACTACTACAGAGATTGCTAAAAAAGCTCACATACCTCAGCCGAGAGTATATGATGTATTACATAGTCTTGAAGAAAAAGCATTGGTTATATCAAGTGATGGAAGGCCGAAACTATATAGAGCGGTGGAGCCAAGGCAAGCATTATTAAGACTAACTAAAAGATTGGAGAGAAACATACGAGAAAACTATGAAGTTGCTGTAAATATCTTAGAGAAAATATATAAAACAAGGCCGAAACAATCTAATGATATAATTTGGAGAATAAATTCTCTAGCTAATTTAAAATTGAAAATTATAGAAGCAATAAATTATGCAGAACATGAAGTACTTGTCTCTTGCTATAAGCATATGATGAAATTCCTGGAGAAACCATTAAAAGATGCTTACAAAAGAGGTGTTTCAACGTGTCTAGTATCATTTGATGAAATAGATGCTAAGGAGTTTGTTGACGAATTAAGGATTAGGAAAACACGTGGAATAGTAATTGTTGTTCCTGATAGAAAGATGCTAGTATTTTCAACTATCCTCCATCACCTTGAGGAAACAACTGCTACAGGCTATTATACAGAGAATAAAGGGTTGATAAAATTATTTACTGAATACTTCTTACATAACCTGAGAGATCTTTCTAAACCAATATACTTCGCTTATGGTGATAAGGTCTTTAATAGAAGGTTCACTAATATCTTAAGGGCTATTGATATGATCAATATACTTAGGGAGAAAAAGGCTAACGTTATTGTTAAGGTTTATGGTAGATTAGTAAGTAGTAGAGAGCCTACAATATTGATTGGAAGACCCATCAATACTCTTTATAATATATACATTGGTGTAGCAAGGATAACTGTTAGAACTATTGATGGAAGAACATATACCATAGGAGGTTGGGGCGCATATTTAGAAGATATTGAGTCTGATATAGTTGAAGTTATTGGTGAGAAATAAGTTGTTTTATCTAAGATTCTAATATATTTTGTCTAATTATATTATAGTTTTACATTTTCCACGAAGTATTTTGTCAAAACAATAAATATTCTATAAAGAATCGTTATCAGCTGGAAAGATTTTTATACTACTAAGTAGTAATAAATAACGTACAAGGCTTTAAATAGCTTTTATAGGTGAGTTTATTGGGTCGATATAGAGGATTAACTAAAACGTTTCTAGCTTTAATAGTAGTGGTTGTAATAATATTAGCTGCTGTAGCTGGATGGTTTATATGGTCACAGGCCCAAGCACCACAAGTGGTAGAGAAAACGTATATTAGGTTTGCAGGCTGGAGTGCTGGAGAAACAGAGATGAAGAACTATGAGAAAATTATTGAGCTGTTTGAAAAAGATAATCCAGATATTAAAGTAAAGTATGAAGTCATAACACAGATGTTCCACGAAAACATATTAGCTTCATTCGGTGCCGGCGTCGCTCCAGATATATTCTATCTAGATTCGGCATGGGCTCCAACGTTCATTGAAAAAGGTGCATTGTTACCTTTATCTGATTATATAGATCAGGACTTCATTAACCAATACTATGATTTCTTGTTAACACCATTTAAAGGAGCTGACGGAAAGATCTATGGTTTACCTAAGGACTGGAGTATGCTAATGCTATTCTACAATAAGAAGCTATTCCAGCAGGCTGGTTTAACAGATCCTCCTGATACATGGGATGAATTATTACAATATGCTGAAACAATTGCTGACAAAACAGGTACACCCGGATTAGCAATATATCTTGGCGGCTTCAACAGATATGTACCGGTCGCATTAAGTAATGGAGCCCCAACACCAGTATTTGATAGTCCTGATGATGCTTCCTGGTTTGACAATCCAGCTGTTAAGGAGACCATGACATGGTATATCAATCTATATTTGAAAGGAAAGCTTGATCGTGAAGCTAATGGTCAAACACCAGCAGTAGTTGCACCAAGTGACGTGGGTGCTGGATGGCTTGGTGATGCATTTGGTGGTCAGAAAGTAGCAATGGTTATAAGTGGTAACTGGATGATACCATTCCTCGCTGATCAGTATCCGGACTTCAAGTTTGGTGAAGACTGGGATATTGCTCCTGTACCACGTGGAGACTCTGGTAGAGTAACTATGGCATATACTGTAGCACTCGCCATAAACTCTAAATCAGGAGCTCCCGAAACTGCTGTTAAGTTTATGAAGTATGTTGTTGGAAGAGATGGTCAGAAAACACTTGTTGTAGAAATGGGCCATACACTACCATCTATTAAGGGTCTTGAAGAAGATCCTGCGATGTGGCCTCAGCATAAGAAGAGCTTATCATTTATAAACCAATATACATTGGTTCAAGTATTTCAATTTGGTTCTAAGACAGGCGAACTTGAGTCAAAGATAAGCGACATTATGGCGTCAGCTATGAGAGGAGAGGTTAGCATTGATGAAGCATTACAGTCGATGAAGCAAGTTGTTCAGGAAATGTTTCAAGGCTAACTGGTAACGGAGGCGGCTTGAGTGGCCAAGCCAAATAATAAAACAAATTTCTTTTCCCATATCAATTCCTTCTTTAAACAAAAATATAATCAATTAATGACTATGAAGAGATCACGTGAAGCCTTATCAGGTTTACTCCTAGTTTCTATAGCTGTTGCCTTCAATATGTTCTTTGGATACTTTGCTGCATTATTTGCAGTTTATTTGAGTTTTTTCAAGTGGGATTATCTAGGTCCAATGCAATTTGCTGGATTATATAATTATCAAGTATTATTCAATGATCTTGTGAGAGGGTTTAATGGTGCACCATATTTTCTAGCTCCCTTCTTCACTGGTTTACGTAATATTTTATTGTATACGGCTATAGTTGTACCTACACAGACAATATTAGCTATGATTCTTGCGGCATTTGCTAATCAAAAAATTAAAGGCGTTCAATTCTATAAGGTATCTTACTTTCTTCCAGCCGTTACATGCCCAGTAATAGTTTCATTAATATTCATATGGTTATTCATGAAATATGGCTTCATAAATTACATATTCCAATTTATTGCTCCTGGATTTGCCCCAGATTGGATCAATGATAAGAACTATCTCCTATATGCAATAGCGATTGTAGCTATATGGGGTACCAGTGGTCATTTCATGGTGTCATTTCTAGCTGCAATGCAGTCTATACCAAGAGACATATATGAAGCTGCAATGCTAGATGGAGCAGGCTCAATAAGAAGATTCATATACATAACGGTTCCCATGCTAAAGCCCATGATAATATATGTTGTAGTAATGGGATTAATAGGTACATTACAAATGTTCGATCTAGCATGGGTGATGGCCGGTCCAAGCGGTGGCCCGGGAGGATCAGGATATACTATGGCTCTCGATATCTATAGAGAAGCATTTATTAATCTTAGACCGGGAGTAGCTGCTGCTAAAAGTATGTTCCTATTTTCACTAATCTTTATATCAACATATATTTTCCAGAGGAAATTCAAGGTGATGCCTAGATGAGGATTAAATTTAAGCTATCAAGGATATTATGGATCGCCTTTGTATATCTAGTTCTAAGTATATTCGCTTTAGTATACTTGACTCCTTTCATCAGATCATTTATAGCATCGTTCATGACATGGGAGCAAGCCTCTCGATTTCCGCCGGAATGGATACCGAGTCCATTTACATTTGAGAATTATCTAAAACTATTTAGGCTGGAACTATTTACTCGATGGATACTTAATTCAGCGCTCTATGCAGGTATAATTGTTGTTGGAAACATATTGTTTGCAAGTATGGCAGGCTATGCTTTTGCAAGACTTAGATTTCCAGGTAGAGATGCATTATTCTCGGCTTTACTGGCATTATTAATGATCCCTGTATTTGTAACAATAGTTCCCAACTATATTATTGTTTATAGATTAGGACTCATAGACAATCTGTTTGGACTAGCACTACTAAGCCTAGTTAACGCTGCAAGCATATTCCTTATGAGACAATACTATTTATCACTACCACAAGAAGTATTCGATGCTGCGAGACTCGATGGATGCGGACCTATAAAGGCATTTTTCTATATAGCCCTACCACTGGGTAAGCCTGCTATAGGTGCTGTAGCTGTCTATCAATTCCTTGGAGCCTGGAATGCTTTCCTAGGCCCCCTTGTCTTCCTCCGAACCCCTGAAAACTTTACTTTACCCGTAGGTCTTAGCTTTGCATTTCAACGTTCTATGTGGACAGAGTATACTCCTATAATTGCTGGTTCTCTTGTTGCAGCTGCTCCAACTATACTCCTGTTCATAGTCTTAAACAAGTATTTAATCCGTGGAATAGTCATATCAGCTGGTAAAGGGTGATATGATGGCTAAAGTAGTGCTAAAAAATGTAACTAAGAAGTTTGGTAAAGTAGTAGCTGTTAATAGAGTTAGCTTAGAGGTAGAGGATGGAGAATTCTTTGTACTCCTTGGACCAAGTGGATGTGGAAAGTCAACTACTTTAAGATTAATAGCAGGTCTTGAAGAACCGGATGAAGGAGAAATATGGATTGGAGACAGATTAGTAAATTATGTTGATCCTGTTAAGAGAAATGTTGCTATGGTTTTCCAGAGCTATGCCCTTTATCCTCATATGACTGTTTACCAGAATATAGAGTTTCCATTGAAAATGGCTGGTGCTCCAATTAATGAGCGTAGGAAAAGAGTTGTAGAGGTTGCTAGATTCCTCGGTATAGAGGATCTATTGAATAGGTATCCAAAGCAATTAAGTGGAGGTCAACAGCAAAGAGTAGCAGTAGCCAGAGCTATTGTTCGTTCACCAGAGGTATTTTTACTTGATGAGCCATTGAGTAATCTGGATGCAAAACTACGTGTTAAAATGAGGTTTGAATTAAGGAAATTACTTCACGATGAACTCGGTATTACAACAGTTTATGTAACTCATGACCAAGTTGAGGCTATGACTATGGCCGATAAGATAGCTGTTATGAATAAGGGCAGAGTAATGCAGGTAGGTAGACCAATAGATGTATTTGAAAGACCGCGGAATATGTTCGTAGCAGGATTTATTGGCGTACCTCCAATGAATTTCATGGAGGGAACGCTTATCGCTAAGGAAGATAAATTGTTCTTAGAGACAGGAGATGTAAAGATTATTGTCCCAGAGAAATACATTGATTCATTAAAACCATATGTAGGTAAGGATATAGCAATGGGGATAAGGCCTCAGGATATAATTATTGATACAAGGCCAAGCCATGGATATTATGAAGCCATAGTAATAGGCTATGAACCATTGGGCCTAGAGTCATATATACATTTCTCAATAGGTGGTAACACTGATTATGTAGCTGTTGTAAAAGGCAGATTAAATATTAATCTTGGAGAAAGGATATACTGGGCATTTAATAAAGATAGAGTATACTTCTTTGATAAAAAGACACGACAAGCTATAGCATAGGAATCAATGGTAAAATAATTGTTAATGGACTAAATTATTTTAGCTAACCACCTACTTTACTACCACACACTGGACAGAAGTTAGCCTCCATTGGAACTACGTGTCCATTAGGACACCATTTAATCTGATGTCCACAGAATGGACAGAATTTAGCTCCTGCTGGTATGGGTCCTTTACCGCAATATGGGCATCTAGCAACATATCCTTGGGGCTGTTGAGTAGATACTGCACCAACAGTTGCCTGTGATTGCTGAGGTTGTTGCTGTTGTTGATATGCTTGCTGAGGCGGAGGCTGTAGAGCCCATGGTATAGCTACTAATCCGGCACCAAATGCTGCACCACCAGCCTTTGTCTTCTCAATAGCTTCTGCAAACTTCCGGGCTGTCTCCTGCTGTACTAGATAAGGTGCCGCAGTACCCTGTAGTATCCAGAACATTCTCTCACGATACTCAGGCGGTACATCTAAGCCCTCAAACATCACATCTTCAAGCATAAGACCTAGTTCCTCAAATGCTTTTCTCAAAACCATAGTAGCTCTCTTACCTGCTTCAGCAGCCTTCTGATATAGGTCGCGGATGCTACTTTGGCTTATGAACGTCATTAGCTTTGTCAGGAAATAGCTACGGATATACTGGTCAAGTTCTTCCCTAGTGAACCGCTCATCAGGGCCAACAACTTTATTGACAAATAAGGCTGGATCAGCTACACGATAGTAGTAGACTCCATGGAACATTACGGGTATAAGTTCAACAGTCTGGCTTTTACCACCAAATTTACCTTGCATACGATTAATATTTACGAAAATAACTATTGCGCGGAATATACTCTCTCCATATAATCCCTCAACAATGCCCTTTAGGAAAGGCACATTTTGTGTATCAAGTACGTGCCTACCAGGGCCAAGAACACCATAAACTTTACCATCACGGTAGAAAACTGTGCGTTCCCACTCCTTAACAACAACTACAGAACCCCATGGAATAACCTCGTCAGGATATCTCCAGACAATATCTTCTGGGGAAGCATCTTTCCACTCAATAAGCTTTGGCTCAAGACCACCGACTTTACGGGTTACCTTACCAATACCCTTACCAATCTTATCCAAAACCATGTTTTACACCCTTAACACATACTATATATTCCCTTATTCATAAACTTATATGGAAAACAACATTTTATAGAAACCTATTTCTCTTCACTAGCACTAATCCAGCCTCTAACGATCTTCTCCCTCTCCAGCAGCCCCTTCCTAATATTAGCTATAAATTGAAAAGCATCCCTTATCTTATCACGAACTGGATTACCAAGCATTGTATCGTTCTTAAGACTAGCTATAAATTCACGTAGCTTCTCAACATCATCAACAAGGCCAGCATCAACTTCTCTAATCTTATCTAGATCCTCCTCTTGGATTTTAACAATATTATAATGAGGAGCATATCCATGTTCCGCCCAACGGATCTTATCCGTTATAAGCCTAAGCTCTCTCAGAACAGAATCAAATCGTTCAGCTGTATTGAAGTCGTATTCGGCCAAATAAGCAAGGACTTCTTCAAGATCTCTTATAGCATCAGTCAGTATACGGACCATGTACTCCCTAATCAATTTATCGTCTTCACGGATATACTCCTTTTTTCTATATCCATGAAAACCAGGTATTATATTAAGTAGCTTCTCAAGTATAGCTTGTTTTTTAACCAAGATACACACCTAAGGTATAGTATATAATAATATTATCTAGTGGTTATACATAAATCTGTCACCAATAATAAGTTTGCATCTATATCACCTAGCAATTGAAAAAGTAAGAAGAAGTAAATGAACTACTTCTGTGAAAAACTAGCATATATAACTAGTCCACCAATCCCAGCCAAGAATATAGCTAATCCCATTAATCCATCTCCTGTAATATTCCAAATACCAATGGATAACGATAATATTAAGAAGAATAAACCCCACAGACTATAATATACTCTCTCCATTCTCTCCAAACGTACATAAGCATTAACAAGTAATAAAACACCAATAATAACAAAGTTTAATGAAATGAGTAAAGGTAAAGGCAATAATGCTTTCGATAATACTATTATATCGATGGCAATCATTATTATTACGATTCCTGCTATTATTCCATATAAACTCGTTTTAAGTATGGACAAAATAATCTCACCTGCATAAATACTATAGAATATATTCTATATCAATTATTTGCTTGCAACACAATTCATAGTTATTGATCAATAACATTTAGTCATGAATATCATAATAGAGACCGTGGATAAGGTATATTACCTATTATAATATTATTTATTATATGGAGAAAGCGATCTACCATTTAATGTCTATTGATCATATGATGGAGGATTATTTAAATAATACATTTATTTCAATGTTTTTATATCTCTGAGTAAAATTATACTAATGAGGATGTACGTTGAATACTGATATTATAAAGCTATTTTTTGCTACAATCTTCTCTATATTGTTTACGGTATCATTATTTTATGCAACATTTATTTTGCCAATATATCTAAACACTATATTGAGAAGAATATTCCCAGATATTTTTCAGTGGGAAGTAGTACCAGAGCACATAGGATCTTTATTTAACTGTGCTTTATTTATTGGTGCGGTTGCACTCTTTTTATCAATAGGGCTCATTATTCTTGGCTTTATGTATCGTTGGACTAAAGTCAGCTTTATTGGTGCCTTTACAATATATCTACCTGTATTTAGTGGCTTTGCAGCTTCGATGTTTTTATTTGCTGGTATTGGTGTTTTAAGATTTATATGGTATCCTCTTGTTCAGATAATGGGTGGTTTTGCAGGAATATTATCAATTGGTTTTACTGTTTTATTTATACCAATTTTAGTTATTATAGCTCCTTTTATGCTTCTTGATTTTCTGGGAGTTACAAGTATGGCTTCCATGATAGCCTATCAAATAGTGGCTATGTTACTGGCTTTTATTGGCTTCATTATCTTGGGAATATCGATTGCCACATGGTTCTATTATCGTTTAAAAGGAGTTAAAATAATTAGGAAAGGAATATATAAGTATATAAGGCATCCTCAATATCTTGGATTTTTAATATGGAGTTATTCATTAATTCTTATATACTCATTCTTAATAGCCTCTCCATTTGCTTACTATCCACCTCCAGGCCTACCTTATCTAATACTATTATTTACCATAACCGGAATAGCTCTCATTGAAGAAGAGAAACTTATTGAAAAATATGGAGACGATTATAAAGAGTACAGAGAAAGAGCATCTTTCATTATACCATTGCCTAAGAAGATTAAAAATTTAATTCTATGGATACCGCGGAGGGTAATCTATAAAGATATTCCAGAAACACGATTAGAGGTAGTAAAAGTACTGATCATCTATTTTATCATCATAATACTTATTTCATTA
>Ga0190363_1001651_pt1 | contig 13145 bp, 16 predicted proteins | sample 48721867_MG_FD_161272 | JGI IMG/M metagenome (GOLD analysis project Ga0190363, IMG submission 161272) | Hydrothermal vent microbial mat bacterial communities from Southern Trench, Guaymas Basin, Mexico - 4872-18-6-7_MG | ecosystem: Environmental > Aquatic > Marine > Hydrothermal vents >...
AACTTTCAGGTAGAATTACTACCTACCCTGGTTCTGGTCCACCTGATCCTCAAACCGGAACTCAACCAAGAAATTGGATTGGCAAGAATTGGATTTATAAGATTGAATGTAAAAATGCTGAAGGAGACACTGCTTCCGCAGAAATAAAAGTAGAAGTAAAACCAAGACCAATTTGGGAAGAGGTTTCTCCTTTCTAATTCAAAGCAAAGGCAATTCCAATAATCTTTTTGACTCCAGCTTCTTTTAAAATTCTTGCTATCTCTTGAAGGGTGGCGCCACTGGTATAAACATCATCAAATAAAATGATATTTTTCCCTTTAACTTTTTCTTTTTCCAAAACTTTAAAAATTCCTTTTACATTTTCTTTTCGCTCCTCAAAATTTAACTTGGTTTGATCTTTAGCTGGTTTTATTTGTTCTAAAATTTCTTCTGAAAATTCAAAATTAAGTTTTTGAGCAATTTTTTGAGCCAAAAGAGCACTTTGATTAAAGCCTCGGAAATATTTTTTTCTTCTTGAAATGGGCACTGGAAGACAAAGAAAATTTTCTTGAAGTAAAAAATCTAAAAGAGAGGATTTTTCAAGATAAAGAAAAATTAAAGCGGCAATTAAATTTGAAAGATCTTTAAGAAGTTCATATTTATAAGCTTCAATAATTCTTGAAATGATAGGAGAAGAATAATTGGTTGCCGCTCCTAAAGCATAAAGGAAGTTTTTTTGATGAGAATGATAACAACGAGAGATTTTTAGCTTATCTGAATTTTTGAATTTTAAAATAAAAAGTCTTTTTTTACAGATAGGGCAAAACAAACTGCTATTAATTTGAATTTTTTCTAAACAATTTTGACAAAGATAAATTTTATTTTCTTTTTCTAAAAATTTTTCACAAAAAACACATCTTTTGGGAAAAATCAAATCAAAAAAGTTTTCCAGAAGTTTCTCTTTAAAATCAGAAAATTTGTGATATAATAACTTCATAGAAAGAATTCTACTATGTTTTTCTCTTTTTTTCAAAATCTTTTGAGATTGAAAAAAAGAATCTTGGCAGTTGATATCGGTTCAACAACTATCAAAGTTGTTGAGCTTACTTCAGATATTGAACATAAAGTTTATTTGGAAAACTATGGTTATTTAGAGAATTATGGGCACTTAGAAAGGATTAACAATGCTTTTCAAACTTCAGAGCTTAAAATTCTTGAAAGAGAAGTTGCTAAAATGCTTTCTTTTTTAATTAAGAAAATGAAGACCAAAACAAAAAATGTGGTTTTTGGAATTCCAATCTATTCAATTTTTGCCACCACTATTGAACTTCCTCCAATGCCCGAAGAAGATCTTAAAAAAGCCATTCCTTATCAGGCAAAGCAATATATTCCTTTTCCTATTTCTGAAGCTTATCTTGATTGGTTTATCATTCAGCCAAGCGAAGAAGAAATTAAATTCAGAAATCTTAATAAACAAGTTGTTTTTCTTTTAGCTTATCCTCGCGATTTAGTGGCAAGATATGAAAGAATTGCTAAGTTTTGTAACTTGAAATTAAAATTTTTGGAACTGGAAAGTTTGGCTTTAGGTGAATCAATTATTTTAGAAAAAGATCCTATTTTTGTGCTTGATATTGGTTCTCGAGTTACTAACTTAATAATCTATGACAACCAGTTTCTTAGAATTCATCGTTATTTCGATCTTTCTTCAGGTGATTTTACTGAAATCATTGCCTCAGGTTTAAAAATTGATGTTTGGCGAGCCGAAAAATTTAAAATTGAAGTTGGTTTAAAACCTTCTGAAGCAGAAAAAGAGATTTCAAATTTAATGTATCCAGTAATTGATTCTATTTTAAGAGAAGTGACGAAATTAATTGATTTTTATTTTCACAAAACGGGTCGGAAAGTAAAAAAATTAATTCTTGTTGGAGGGACGGCAAATATGCCGGGACTTTTGGAATATTGTGCCTCTCAATTTCCAGAACTTAAAGTGGAAAAAGCCAATGGTTTTTCAAAAATTTCTTATAAAAAAGAGTTAGAGCCGATCATAGAGAGATTAAAGCCTTCTTTTTCAGTTGCCACCGGTCTGGGATTGAACTATTTTAAAAAAATTTAAAGTTATCCACAAAATAGTTTCATTTTAGATTAAAAATCCGATATAATTAAAATTAAGACCATGTTTTATCGCGGTCCCTCAATTGAAATTGAAAGAGAAAAACCGCCTTTACCTTGGAAACTTTTTTTTGGCACTTTAATTTTTGTTATTATTTGCTTTGGTTTTTATCTTTTTTCTGAAAAAATCTTTCTGCCTTCTTTAAGAGAAAAAAATCAAAATTTAAAAACCGAAATTAAAAATCTTGGAAAAGAAATTGATGAGGAGGATCGAAAAAAAGTGGTATTTTTCTGGAGCCAAACTGAAAATTTGAAAAAAATTTTAAAAGATCATCCTTATCCTACCAAACTTTTAGCTGCCATTGAAACTTTGACTCCCAAAGGGATTAGAATTACTCGAATTAATGCCGATCTCAAAGAAGGATCTTTAAAAATTTATGGAGAAGGTGATGAAACTAATTTAGCTTATTTTCTGGCTGCCTTAGAAAAAGATGAAAATTTTTTTAATGTTAAAATTAAAAACTTCAGTCAAGGAAAATTTTATTTAGAAACAAATTTTGATTTAAATTTGATAAAATTTTAAAAAATTTATGAAAGATTTTTCTCGAATTTTAATGATCACTGCCAGCACTTTCTTCCTTATAATGGGAATTTGGTTTCTTTTTAGTTATGATTATTCAAGTTTTCAAGAAATTATAAAAAGCTGGCAAGAGAGAAAAATCCTTGAAAACGAATATCAAGTTGAGAAAGAAAAACTTAAAAAAATTCAAGAGATTTTTGAAGCTTATCATTCTTATCTTCCCACCCAGGAAAAAATTTCTCTTCTTCTTCCAGAAAAAATAGAAAACGGAGAATTGGTTTACCAACTTAAAGGTTTAGCTGATTTTTCAAATGTTGAGTTAATAAAAGCTTCTTTTAATGAAATAAAAACTGAAAAAAAAGGTCCAGCTTATCTTAAAAAAGAAAAAAAATTGATTAAAGATTTAGGAATTATTTCAGTTAACTTAGAAGTTGAAGGCGATTATCCTTCTTTAAAAGAGTTTTTAAGAAAAATTGAAACTAATATTAGAGTAATGGATGTTAAAAGAATGGAGCTTTATAAAGCCGGAAAAGGTCTGGCAGCAAATCTCACCCTTTATCTTTATTATCAAAAACACTAACAAAAATGGCAGTTAAAGTTGAAAAAAAAGTAAAAAGAAGTTCAAAAATAGGGTATTTATTCATCATTTTAGTCCTTGTTTTGGTGGGCTTTTTTGGTTTTAAGAAATTTCAAAGTATAAGAAGCGAAGTAGAAATTAAAGAAAAATTTGATGTTACTGAAGGACTTGAAAAAATTTCGGTAAAGGAAGCCGAAGCGATTTTGAAAGATCCAGTTTTTTTAAATCTTAGATCTTATCTTCCCAAATTAACTATTCCCGCTGGGATTTTAGGAAAAGAAAATCCTTTTGAATAATCACTATGCATCCTCTTCTAAAATATCTTTTAGAAAATGGAAAAATTTCAAAGCCTTTAGCCGAGAAGATTGAAAAAGAAAGTGAGGTTTTGGAAAAAAGGATAGAAGAGATTTTAATAGAAAGGGAAATTTTGTCTGAAGAAGAGTTGGTGCAAATAAAATCAAAGCTTTTAGGTCTGCCTTATCGATTTTTAAAGGAGGATGAAAAAATTCCGGCTGAAATTTTAAACCTCATTCCAGAAGAAGTTTCAAAGAATTACCAGATTGTTGCTTTAAATAAAAAAGGAAATGTTTTGGAAGTCGGAATGGTTTATCCTGAAGACGAAAAAGCTCAAGAGGCTTTAAAATTTTTGGCAAGAAAGTTAAACCTTGATTTGGAAGTTTATCTTGTCAGGAAAAAAGATTTAGAAATTGCCTGGCGCGGGTATGAGCTTTTCGATAAAGAACTTGCCGAAGTTTTTGAAGAAATAAAAAGACAAGGAAAAAAATTTCGACCAATTCAACGAATTATTAATCTTGAAGAAGCAAGTGGGGTTATCGGAGAAGAGGCACCGATCATTAAACTTGTTTCTATTCTTTTAAAATACGGAGTGCGATATCGAGCTTCTGACATTCATATTGAGCCTTTAAAAAACAAAACCCGAGTAAGATATCGAATTGATGGGGTTTTAAAAACCGTCGCTTATCTTCCCTTGGAGATTTTATCTCCAATCATTTCTCGAATTAAAATTCTTTCCCATCTTAAAATTGATGAAACCAGAATTCCCCAGGATGGAAGATTCACTACTATCATTGATGGAAAAGAAATTGATTTTCGGGTTTCCACTTTTCCAACTGCGGTTGGTGAGAAAGTTGCCTTAAGAATTCTCGATCCCGAAGTTGGATTAAAAAAATTTGAAGAATTAGGAGTAACTCTTACTAACAAAAGAATTATTGAAAAAGCTTTAAAAAAACCATTTGGAATGATTTTGGTGACTGGTCCCACTGGTTGCGGAAAGACAACCACTTTATATGCTTTGATTCAAAAATTAAAAAAAGAAGAAGTAAATATTGTTACTTTAGAAGATCCGATAGAATATTTCATTGAAGGAATTAATCAATCTCAAATTAGAACTGAAATTGGTTATACTTTTGCCTCTGGTCTTCGGGAAATTTTAAGACAAGATCCAGATATCATTATGGTTGGAGAGATTCGAGATGAAGAAACTGCCGCTTTAGCGGTTCATGCTTCTTTAACCGGACATTTAGTCCTTTCAACTCTTCATACTAATAATGCCGTTGGAGTTATTCCGCGTTTAGTGGATATGGGGATTCCAACCTATCTTTTACCTTCTTCTTTAGCGGTAATGATTGCCCAAAGACTTGTTCCAAGACTCTGCCCTTATTGTAAAGAAAAATATCAAGCTGATCCCAAACTTGAAGAAATTATTGAAAAAACTCTTTCTTCCCTGCCAGAAAAAATAAAAGAAAAAATTAAATTTGAAAAACCTTATTATCTTTGGCGAGGTAAAGGTTGTCCTAAATGTCGTTTTCGAGGTATCTCAGGGCGAATTGGAATTTTTGAAGCGTTTGAAATGACCGATAATTTAGCTAAAATTATTAGTGAAAGAATTGATGAAGAGAGAATTTTTGAGGAAGCCAAAAGGCAAGGAATGCTTACAATGCGTCAAGATGGAGTTTTAAAAGCTTTGAAAGGTCTCGTTCCTTTAGAAGCAGTTTTAAGAGAAACCGAAGAATAAAAAATTTATGAGCGAATGGAAACAAAAAATGCATTATTTAATGGAACTTTGCGCCAAGCATGGCGCCTCAGATTTGCATTTGATTGTTGGAAGAAGACCGGTTTTAAGAATTGATGGCAATTTAATTCCGATTTCAAAAGAAGAAGTTTTAACCCCTGAGATGACTCAAAATTTAGTTTTTTCTATCCTTACCGAAGATCAAAAAGAAAAGTTTTTAAGATATAAAGATTTAGATTTTTCTTATACCCTTGAAGGTAAAGCTCGCTTTCGCGTCGCGATTTATTTTCAGCGAGGTTTTGTTTCCGCATCTTTAAGATTAATTCCTTCCCGAATCCGAACCATTGAAGAACTCAATCTTCCGCCAGTGCTTCATCGCTTTGCAAAATATTCTCAAGGTTTTGTTTTAATCACTGGCCCGGCAGGTCATGGAAAATCAACCACTTTAGCGGCAATTTTAGATGAAATTAATCATACCCGAATGGATCATATTGTCACCATTGAAGATCCAATTGAATACATTTTGGTTCAAGATCGGGCTCTGATTGACCAAAGAGAAGTGGGAATTGATACTCTTTCTTTTCATCGAGCTTTAAGAGCGGTTTTAAGACAAGATCCAGATGTGATTATGGTGGGAGAGATGAGGGATGTGGAGACGATTGCCGCTGCTGTGACCGCAGCGGAGACCGGTCATTTAGTTTTTTCAACTTTGCATACCAATTCCGCTTCCCAGACAATTCACCGAATTATTGACTCTTTTCCTGCAGCCCAGCAAAATCAAATCAGAAGTCAGCTGGCCAGCACCTTAGTGGGAATAGTTTCTCAGAGATTAATTCCTCGAATTGAAGGTGGGAGAATTCCAGCTTGCGAAGTGATGTTTGTGAATTCAGCTATTAGAAACTTAATTCGAGAAAATAAAATTTATCAAATTGATCTTATCATTGAAACTTCTTATGAAGAAGGAATGATTTCTTTAAATCGCTCCTTGGCAGAACTGGTAAAGCGAGGCGAAATTTCACTTGAACAAGCCGAATTTTATTCTTTAAATCCAAGAGATTTAAGGCTGCTTTTAAGAGAATCTTAATTTTATGCTTTTTTCTTATTCTGCCCGAGATGAAAAAGGAAAATTAGTTACCGGGAAGATTAGAGCTTCTTCAAGAGAGACTGCTATTTCTTTGCTCCTTCAAAGAGGCTATTATATTCTTTCTTTAACTGAACTTGAAAGAAAATCAATTTTTGAAAGAATTTTAGAATTTTTCCAAAGAGTTGGAAAAAAAGATCTTTTAATTTTCTGGCGCCAGTTTTCTACTCTTTTAAGCGCTGGGGTCCCGATTGATCGTTCTTTGAAAGCTCTTTATCGGCAAACCAAAAATCCAAATTTAAAAAAAGCTTTATCAGAAATAATTTCAGATGTTGAAGAAGGTCTTTCTCTTTCCAATGCTTTTGCTAAACATCCTTATATTTTCTCTGACTTTTTTATTCAGCTTTTAAAAGCAGCTGAGATTTCAGGAAGAGTAGAGCAAACGGTGGATTATATCGCTTCTTTCCTTGAAAAAGAAGTTTCTTTTTCAAAAAAGATCTTTCATGCTTTAATTTATCCTGCTGTGGTAATTCTCATTTTCATTGGCGTAGTGGTTTTAATTACTGTTTTTGTTTTTCCTCAACTTTCTGATTTTTTCCAAGGAAGTCAGGTTAAACTTCCTTGGATTACTCGTTTTTTTCTTTCTTTGGGGCAGTTTCTTACTTCTTGGGGGTTAATAGTGGTAATTTTTTTAATTCTCTTAGGTGTCGCTTTAATCAATTATTTTCGAACCCAAGAAGGAAAAATTTTATGGTCTGAACTTCAATTAAAACTTCCATTTTTTGGAGAACTTTTTAAAAAAATTGCCATTGTAAGATTTGCTAAAGGAGTTGCCATTCTTTTGAAAGGAGGAATTTCTCTTCCCACCGCAATTGAGATGGGGGGAAAAATTACTGCTAATGCTGTTTTTAAAGAGACAGCTTTTGAAATTGCTGAAGGAGTGAGAAGAGGTGAAAGTTTTTCCAATTTAATCGCCAGCCATTCTGATCTTTTTGGAGAAATTGTAAGCGCCATGGTGGCAGTTGGTGAAGAAACTGGAAAAATTGATGAACTTTTAGAAAAAGTGGCTCAATATTTTCAAGAAGATATTGATAGTCGTCTTGCCATCTTGTCAGAATTAATTCAGCCGATTATAATTGTTATCTTAGGAATTTTTGTAGGAACTTTAATTGGTGCCATTCTTTGGCCACTTTATAGTTTAATTCTTTCAATTTAAAGGTCGAAGGAATTTTTAAAAATTGATGAATAAAAAATCTTTTACTTTAGTTGAACTTTTGGTCGTAATTGCCATTATTAGCATTTTAGCAGCAGGGCTTTTAGTAGGACTGGGAACAGCCCGAAAGAAAGCGCGGGATGCGCGACGAATTGCTGATTTAAGAAATGTTCAAAACGCTTTAGAAGCTTATTATGCTCAAAATAATCAATATCCTTCGAGTACTGATTGGGATGGGTTAGAATCAGCGTTAAGAAATGCTGGGATCACTTCTCAGCTTCCAGATGATCCTTTAGGTGGGGACCATCATTATGATTATACCGACTGCGACGACCAACAGCGTTATATTCTCCACGCTCAATTAGAAGATCCAAGAAATTGTCCGCCTAATTATAGCGCCCCTACGACAACTAACTGCAGCGATACTAGTATTAGTTGTGATTGTGAGAGTGATGGTGATTTTTGTATCAGTTTTAGATAAATGATTTTTCTTGAAATCTTTCTTTTTATTTTTGGATTGATTTGGGGTAGTTTTTTGAATGTTTTAATTTTCAGATACCGCCCGGATCAGAAATATGATCTTTTAAAAATAATTTCAGGAAGATCAAGATGTCCTTATTGCAAAAAAAAGCTTTTAAAAAAAGATTTAATTCCAGTTTTAAGTTTTTTTCTTCTTAAAGGAAAATGTCGCTTTTGTCAAAAAAGAATTTCTTTTATTTATCCTTTAGTCGAACTCCTTTCTGCCATTTTTACCCCTTTAATTTTCATTAAAACCTATCCCAATCTTTTTTTGTTTCTTTTATGGTTTTTAATTTTCTCCAATTTACTTGTGCTTTCTTTTATTGATTTAAGATTTCTTTGTGTTCCTAACCAGCTTTTAAATCTTTTTCTTCTTTTAAGTTTAATCTTAGTTTTTTTTCAAAATCCTCCTTCCCATTATTTTTGGAACATTTTCCCCCAATTTGATTTTAAAATTTTAAACCATCTGCTTGGAGGAATTATCTTTGGCTTTCCTTTGTGGCTTTTTTCCCAAAAAACCAAAGAAAAACTTTTAGGTTTTGGAGATGTCAAAGCGATCGTGGCTTCAGGTTTTCTTTTCGGCTGGCCCAAAGCAATTCTGGTTTTTAATCTTTCTTTTCTTCTTGGAGGGGTTGGAGCTTTAATTTCAATGCTTTTTTTCAAAAAAAGCTTTCATTCAAAACTTCCTTTTTTACCATTTTTAACTTTAGCCATCTTTTTAGCTTTCTTTTTAGAAGATCAAATTTTAAACTTTTATTTAAATTTTTTTGAAATATGAAAAAAGCCTATACTGTTGCTGAATTATTGGTAGTAATAAGTTTAATTACAATTTTTTCTGGAATTGGACTTTATTTTTCCTATAAAGTAAAACAGGTCAACAGACTTGAGCGAGCTAAAATTTTTTTAGCTTCAAAAATTCATTTGGCAAGAAGTTATGCGCTTTCGCCTCGAAAAGTCAATGGCGCCACGCCTTTTGGTTTTGGAATTTACATTTCTCATTTTCCAACTGATCATTTTTATCTTTTTGCTGATTTAGATAATGACCATGAATATTCCACAAGCTCTGATGTGATCATTAAAAAATTTTTTTTAGAAAAACTTACTGAAATTTCTTCAGCTTGTTTTTTAGAAGAAGAGGCAGAAGAAGAGGCTTGCAAAGAGGTTTGTGAAAAGCTTCATCTTTTTTTTGCTTTTCCTGATGCTAAGGTTTATTTTAACGGTGCTGAAAGTGTTGCCTCGGTTAAAATCACTTTGAAAGAAAAAAGTAGCGGAAAAGAAGGAGAAGTTTATGTTAATCAATTAGGTCAAATCAGTTTTTAAGATAAAAAAGCTTCCATTATCTTTCAAAATCAAAACAAAACCTTCTTTCTCAAAATACCAAAAATCTTTTACTTTCTCTGATAAAGGATAAAAATTAACTGGTTTTCGGGGATCAAGCTCAACAAAAAGAAGCCTTTCTCCATCTAAAACAAAAAGATGCCAATGATCTTTGTAAAATTCAATTTTTTTAACCGAAGGAAAAATAATTAGCTGATCTATTTTTCCTTTATTTCTGATAACCGGAGAAAAAATTTTTTTAAGATATTTTATCTTAATTTCACCTTCATTTAAAAAAACAAGTTTTTCGTTGTCCGGTAAAATGAAATCAGCTTTTAAAGGTTTTTCATTTAAAAGTTTTTTTCTCTCTAAATCAAAAACAAACTTTCCTTCTTTTTTAACAAAAATCAAAAATCGATCATCTTTTAACTTTATTTTTTCTAATTCCAAACTTGAAGTTGAACTTGAAGTTAAAAGAAAATCAAGCGGAATGATCTCTTTGCTTTTAGAAAAAAGATTTTCTTTGACAAGATTATTTTCCTTGTCAACTAAAAAAATTTCGCCTTTTTTTGGATTGATTTCAAAAAATTTTTCTTTTATTTTTCTTAACCTTTTTATTTTTCCTTCTAAAAGATCAAATTCAAAAATTGAGTTTTCTTTTTGATTTGAAAACTTTCCTAAAAAAAGTAGTTTCTCTGAAGAGAAAGGAAAAGAGAAAACTTTTTCAATCTCAAGTTTTTTAGGTAAAAACTTTTTTTCAAACTTTTTTTCTTTTAAATCAAAAATTTTTAGCTGATTTTTATCTTTAAAAATTAACTTTTGCTCTTTTTCTAAGACTGCCATCAAAGGAAGATTGCTTTTTAAAACAAAATTTTCTTCAAGATTTTTTTTGATAAGTTTTATTTTTCCAAAAGAAACTAACTCTGGAAGAACTTCAATACTTTTTTTCCACTCAAAATAACCTTCTTTTTTAATTTCTAAAAAATATCTTCCTGGAAGAAGTGCCTCAAAAAAATATCCTCCAAAAAGTCTTTTTTTGGGATGAGCTAATTTTTTATCTAAGAAAAAAGAAATTTTTTCATCAGGTTCAACTTCAAGATAAATTGCGCCAGTTTTTTCAATTTTTGGAGCTTTTTCCGTAAAAGAAACTTTAACCCCAAAAAAAGAAAAAGATAAAAAGAGAAAGAAGACCAAAAAAAGAAAAACACAGCTCCAGAAAAGAAAAGTTCTCCTTTTTTTGTTTAAAAGAATCATATTTTTGTTAAAATTTTAATTCATTTTTTAAAAAAATGAATCCTCCGGCAAAAGCCGGAGGGAGAAGTTTTGTTCTAATTTTTCTTTTTTTCTCTCAAAGCCTTTTCAATTCTCTCAAGAGCGGATTCAATCCAGTAAGGAGGGAATTTTCTTTCTTTTTCTTGGAGATAAGAATGATATTCCAATATTAGCATTTTTTCAATTTCTTCCAGTTCTTCTATAGTTAAAGTTTCAAAGTTTATTCCTATCATCCCTCCACCTCCTTTTTTAATTTTCCATTCTAATTTTTAACAAATTTTTTCAAAGAAGTCAAGAGGGGTTTTAAAAGAGTTATTTTTTGATAAAATTAAAAAAACCTGTATGGAAAAATTTTTTGAAATTTTAGAGCATCCAGCTGATTTGAAAATAAGGGTTTTTGGAAAAGATTTAAAAGAAATTTTTGAAAATTCAATGAAAGCCATGGAGGAAAATTTGCGTCCCGAAATTGATTTTTCTTCAAAATCAGAAATTGAAAGAGAAATTAAAATCAAATCTTTGAACTGGGAAACTCTTTTGGTTGATTTTTTAAGCGAAATTTTATATCTTTCTTTAACTTACAAAGAAACTTATCAAAAAATAGAGTTTTTAAAATTTAAAGAATTTGAAATTGAAGCCAAAATTTTTGGAAAAAAAGTTAAAAGATTTGGCTTGGAAATTAAAGCAGTCACTTATCATGATTTAGAAATTAAAAAAACTGAAAATAATTGGCAGGCAACCATTCTTTTTGATATCTAATTTTTGACAAAAAAGCTTTTTTAGCTAAAATCAAAACCAAATGAAAAAAGATTTTAATATTTTAATTTGTGGTGTTGGCGGGCAAGGAATTTTGACTTTAAAAAAAATTTTAGGTTTTGCGGCAATTAAAGAAAAAAAGAACTTTTTAGCTTCAGAGCTTCATGGTTTATCTCAAAGACAGGGTTCGGTGACGGTTCATTTTAGATTAGGAGAAGTTTTTTCGCCATTAATTTCTGAAAACGAAGCCGATCTTATTTTAAGCTTAGATCTTTATGAAGCAAAAAGAAATTATAACTTTGCCCAAAAAGAAACTACTTTTGTTATCAACGATCATCTTTTTCCTTTTTTAAATGAAAAGAAAGAAGAAATTAAAGATTTTTTAAAAAAGAAGTTTAAAAAGATTTATTTTCTTCCAGCCAGCAAAATTTGCCAAGAAAAACTTAAAAGCCAAGTCTTTGCTGGCGTTTTTCTTTTAGGATTTTTAGCCAAAGAAAAAATTTTGCCTTTAAAAGAATCTTCCTTAATTTTTGGCATTGAAAATACTTTAAAAGAAAAAGGTCTTGATCAAAATAAAGAAGCTTTTAATTTAGGAAAAAACTATGCTTGATTTAATTATTATCGGAGGCGGTCCAGCTGGAATTACAGCAGCGATCTATGCCGCCAGAAAAAAACTTAATACCCTTCTTTTAACCAAAGACTTTTTTGGTCAGGTCGCTCATGCTTTTTTTATTGAAAACTATCCTGGCTTTAAAAGAATAAAAGGAATGGATCTGATGAAAAAATTTAAAGCTCATTTGGAAAAATTTGATGTCGCGGTCAATCAGGGAGAAAGTGTAGTGAAAATTAAAAAGAAAAAGAATTTTTTTGAAGTTTTAACTTCAGAAGAAGATCGCTATCAGGCTAGGGCAATTATCATTGCCAGTGGTGCTTCTCCAAGAAAGCTTGGGATTGAAGGAGAAACCAAATTTTTAGGTCGCGGCGTTTCTTATTGCACTGTTTGTGATGGCTTTTTGTTTTCTCAAAAAGAAGTCGCAGTGATTGGAGGAGGTAATGCTGGCTGTGAAGCCGCTCTTTATCTTCTTCCAATTGTCAAAAAAATTTATTTAATTGAAGCTTCAGATCGACTTCGGGCTGATCCGGTAACTTTGGAAAGAATTTCCCAAGCTAAAAAAATTGAAGTTCATTTAAAAACCAAAGTTCAAAAAATTGAAGGAAAAACTTCAGTTGAAAAAATTATTGTAGAAAAAGGAAAAGAAATAAAAGAAATTCCAGTAGAAGGTGTTTTCATTCAAATTGGAACCGTGCCTGAAACTGATTTTGTTAAAGGATTAGTTAAAACTGATAAAAATGGAAAAATTATCGTCAATCCTCGAACTGGTGAAACTTCAACTAAAGGAATTTTTGCTGCTGGTGACGTTACCAATACCTTTTATCATCAAATTGTCATTGCGGCGGCTCAAGGAGCTATTGCCGCGCTTTCAGCCGCAAAGTATCTTGAAAATTTAAAAAAATAATTTATGGAAAAAATTGTCGTTTATGTTGATGGTGCTTCTTTGGGAAATCCTGGTCCGGCAGGAATTGGGGTTTATTTTAAAGAAGGACCAAAAAAACTGGCTCAAAAAAGTTTTTCTAAAAATGTTGGCAAAAAGACCAACAATCAAGCCGAATATCTTTCCGCGATTTTTGCTCTTGAGAAAATAAAACAGATTC
>Ga0190363_1001652_pt1 | contig 13141 bp, 10 predicted proteins | sample 48721867_MG_FD_161272 | JGI IMG/M metagenome (GOLD analysis project Ga0190363, IMG submission 161272) | Hydrothermal vent microbial mat bacterial communities from Southern Trench, Guaymas Basin, Mexico - 4872-18-6-7_MG | ecosystem: Environmental > Aquatic > Marine > Hydrothermal vents >...
CGGCCAGAACCTCTCCTGGATCTTTCGCGCGAAGAGCAGCTCGTGTTCGAGCCTTTGTTTCTCCAGAACCGCCTGGTGCAACCTCGCCCTTTCGATCACTATGGCGGCCTGATGGGCGAGGGTCTCCAGAAGGCTTATGTCGTCCTCGCTGTAGCACAATCCGTCATTTCGGTTGATGACCTCGATTACACCGATCACCTCGTCCCTCAGCTTGATCGGGGTGCAGAGGATGGATTTGGTTTTGAAACCGGTGATCTCATCCAGGTCGGGGTAGAACCCCCGAGAGATTTGTCAACGTTGACAAGGGCGTGAGATTTTGATAAAATATAGTTTGCTATATGCGGTGGGATGGCCGAGTGGTTTAAGGCGGCAGCCTTGAAAGCTGCTGTGGCGTAATGCCACCGTGGGTTCGAATCCTACTCCCACCGCCACAGAACAGCGGAGAGGTGCGAGAGCGGCCGAATCGGGCAGCCTGCTAAGCTGTTGCGCGGGTGACCGCGCCGTGGGTTCGAATCCCACCCTCTCCGCCATATCTTCCCCCCCGCTCAAGCGAGCGCCCATAGCTCAGTGGATAGAGCATCTGACTACGGATCAGATGGTCGGGGGTTCGAATCCTCCTGGGCGCTCCATCTTCGCTCCCGCATAGGTCGGGCTCTCCAGCGATCGCGCGAGCGTCTAAAAAAATCTAAAGTTTCTATGGACGGCTTCCGATAATAAAGGATGAGGGCTGTAAGCTTCGCTGGATGAGTATTCAAACGCGGGAGGTAACAGGCCAAGGCGGCAAAAAGTAAATACGAGTCGAAGCCCAGGTGAACTGGCTCGTGACATAAAAGCCGCCGCCAACCTAATCACATGGCAATCCTCACGGATCTGATGGGTTGCTCGATAAGGGGGAAGGGAGATGTTTAGAACCAGATACACGCGGGCCATCCTGGTGATCGCTATCTTCTCGATTCTCCTCACCGGGTTGATCGGCCTCGCCTTCGCGAAGCATTACTACGCCGAAAAGGTAATAGGACCGAGGGGCGGAAGGCTGCATACCTCGGACGGTACCGCCTTGATCATCCCAAGAAGGGCGCTGAAGAAACGCACCCTGATCTCGATGGAGGTCATAAGCGACGGTGAATCGCGCGTCGAATTCTGCTTCGAGCCTGACGGTCTGCGATTTAGAAGGCCCGTTATAATCAAGCTTTCCTGGAAAACGCTGAAGGATGTGGAAGCCGATGAGCTGATACTCTATGATGAGAACGGAAACCCCGTATCGGAAGCGATCTGGGATAGGAGACACAAAAGGGCTATCTTCACCATCTGGCACTTCTCTAGATACTATTTCGATCGCCGGTGAGCGGAGTGATCCAGGCTTTGGTGTAAGATAAGGGGACAGGGCGGAGGCCCGTCCCCGCGAATTTCCACCTATAGCCAGCCAAGGAGAGGTGCAAGGATGAAAGCGCGTTCTATATTGTTTGCCCTTGCGGCAGCGATGATCTGTTTCGTGCCGTTCGATTTTTCCTTCTGCCAAGATCAGGTGAAGTTTACGAACGTGACCTCGCAGGTGAATGCTGACGATCCCGGGAAATCTCTTACTGTTTCTTTCAACGACTATAACGGCGACAACAAACCCGATCTACTTATAGGTAATGGGAATAAGCCGAATACGCTCCTGCGTAATGATGGGAACGTATTTACCGATGTGACGAAGAAGACGGGGCTACTTAACGAGGAGATAGGAACTAAGACATGGGCAGGTTCGAGCGTCATATTCGGCGATTACGATAACGACGGGGACCTCGACATCTTTATCTCAACCGATGCATGGCCTCCCGATCCCGAATTTCAACCTTGTAGAAGTTACCTCTACCGCAATAACGGAGATGGAACCTTCACCGATGTCACCGTGAAGGCAGGGGTAACAGGGCTTGAGACGGGAAGCTATGGCGCTGTGTTTGTCGATTACGATAACGATGGCTTTCTTGACCTTTATATCGTTAACCTCGGCGATCCGAATATACTTTATCATAACAATGGAGATGGAACCTTTACCGACGTCACCGAGAAAGCCGGTGTGGGAGCAGGAGCTGAGGGGGAGAGCTCAAGCGTAGCAGCGATCTTCTTCGATGCCGATGGGGACGGCGACCTAGACCTCTATGCTATCAACGCGTTTGGACCTCTGAGCTTCTTCTATGAGAATAACGGCGACGGAACGTTTAAGGACAGATCGGACAGCTCAGGATTGGCCGATCCGGGCGATCCGACCGGCGTTGCCGCCGCTGATTATGACAATGACGGCGATCTCGATATCTACATCGCCAACTATTTCAAGCCAAACAGGCTTTACCGTAACAACGGAGATGGAACCTTCACTGATGTAGCCTCAGAGGCCGGGGTGGACTTCGAAGGCGAATCCAGAGCCGTGACCTTTTTCGATTACGATAACGATGGATACATCGACTTGCTCTTAACCGTGGGCGATGAAAAACCTATCCTGTTCAGAAATCTGGACGGAAGCAGATTCGAGGACGTCTCCGACCAGGTGGGCTTGAACGAGAAGATGAGACCCACAGCAGCTCTCGCCGCCGACTATGACTTGGACGGAGACCTCGATCTATATCTCGCAAATTCGGGGCATGCCGATAAGGGCATGCCTAACGCGTTATACCGAAACGATGGGGGGAATTCCGGGAACTGGCTTCAGGTGTGCGTTAAGAGCAAGTATCACATCGACGGCATAGGAGCACAGGTCAAGCTCATAGCGGGTAACGCCTCAAAGATGACTGAGATCAGCGGAGGATGTGGCACATATCAGGGTTGGCTCATCGCACATTTCGGCCTCGCACAGCGTAAGTGGGTGGAAGGAGTTGAGGTGAGATTTCCCAACGGGACCGTTGTAAGAACGAATCAACCCGTTAAGCCGAATCAACTCCTTGTCGTCAGTGAAGACGGTTTTGAGGCCTTTGTCCCCGCCGGTGTCACTCCTGAGGATAAGAAGCCTGTCAGACTTGCCGAGATCAAACGGTTCGCTCTCTTCCAAAACTATCCCAATCCGTTCAATCCCGAGACATGGATACCGTTTGCGATCGCCAAAGAAAGCGAAGTTACTATAAGTATATATGATGCATCGGGTAAACTCATAAGGATGCTCGAGCTCGGGGTCAAAAAGGCGGGTGCTTATACCTCTAAGGATGAGGCGGCCTACTGGGACGGAAGGAATGACTACGGCGATAGGGTCTCCAGCGGCCTTTATTTCTATACGATCAAGGCTGGTGATTTTACCCGGACGCGCAAGATGGTACTGATCAAGTAACCCTTGACATGGAGAGGGAGGTCTTCCAGCTTCAGCAGAGGATAATGAAATTGGAAAAGGAGCTATCCAGCCTCAGAACGGAAAGGGCTGAGTTGCTGGACGAGCTGGAGAAAGCCTATAAGTTCATGCTGGGCCCGGAAGACACGATGGAGCAGATATTATCGCTCCAAATGGAGACAAACGCTCTGAACGAGGAGCTGAGGAACAAAATAAAGCTGCTGGAGGAAAGCAATGAGGAATTACGAAGGACGTCGATCGACTTTATAAGGGTACTCGGAGACGCTGTCGAACGACGTGATCCTTATACCAAAGGGCATTGCGATAGATTGGTCAGCTACTCACTGGCCCTTGGAAGAAAACTCGGCCTGAAAATGGAGCGCCTGAGGGATCTCGCCTATGGGGGGTGGTTGCACGACATAGGGAAGATACAGATCGAGGATGATATCCTTAAAAAGCCGGGGCGGTTGACGCCGGGGGAGTACGAACGCATAAAGGAACATACGGTAATCGGTTGGAGATTGGTCCAACCGATGAAGCTGATGAGGGGAGCCGCATTGGTTATCAGGCATCACCACGAGCGGTTTGACGGCACCGGATATCCGGATGGATTGTCAGGTGATGAGATACCCATTACCGCTAGGATCCTCTGCCTCGTCGACGTGTTCGATGCTTTGACGACTGAGAGGCCCTACAAGAAAGCTTATAGCTTAGATTATTCCCTGGAGATCATACGTAGGGAATCGGGCAGACATTTCGATCCCAGGATCGTTAAGATCTTCCTTGAACTTCTGGATAAAGGGGAGCTTATCCTCGGCCATATAGAGATCCCCGATGATCTCTTTTTATAGGGGAGATGTGGCGATGTTTAAGTGCGAGAAATGCGGAAATATATGCTATCCTGAGGACAAGTATTGCGGTAAATGTGGCGCGAAGCTCACCTGGAAGTCCAAGTCTATGTATGTCAGTGGAATGGCGGAGAGAGATATAAAATCTACGAAGGTTTCCCTCGATGCACGCTATGTTCTGTTCCAGCTCGGCATGGTTTATTACAGGAAAGGTAAACTGGAAGACGCCATAAGCACATGGCGAAAACTGCTTGAGTTCGATCCCGGCAATGAGAAAGCCAGATCGATGTTGGAGAGGGCGGTTTTGGAAAGGGAGATCTCCGATTAATCCCGCCCTCCTCCCGATCTCCACCTCGCCCAATTATAAATCTCAAAATCGGAGCTGATTCGGTATGGCTATTACCTGTCCCAGATGTGGGTATGATAACAGGGATGGAAATATATATTGTACCCAATGTGGGACAAGGCTAGGGGAATCAGGGGGTAATCTATATCTTCTAGTGATATCGGGACCGAAAAAGGGCGCCCGATACGAGCTGAACGGTAAAACCGTTTATATCGGTAGGGGAAGAGGTAACGATATTCAAATCGATGATCCCACCGTCTCCGTATCCCATGCTCGAATAGACCTGGAGGACGGTGAGATCTGGATCGAAGATCTAGGCAGCACCAATGGAACGGCCGTCAACGGCGAGAGGATATCGAGCAGATTTCAGCTTAATAGCGAATACATCATCAAGCTCGGAAACACCTTGTTGAAACTCTGTGATCGTACCTGATGTTATCCTCTCTATGCAGGCCGTTTATTTTTCGAAACATGATCATCAATGCAGAAGAGACAAGGGTTTTAACCCGGTTTTCGCGTCGAATGTTGTCCGCTCTGAACATCGATCTAAGCGCCCGATCGACGAAAGCCGCCAAACTTGGGGTTCCCGATGGCATGTATTTTGCTCGTATCTAGGTTGTAGTCTTTTCGGCGTTCTCACGTTTCTGAAAAGGGCAAACCCGTCGTGAGGCGGGGGCGCAAAGTCACGGGTCTTATGCGGAGATATCAGGTTTTTCCTGGGCTTCGTTTAAGATAGCCGGACTGCCAGAACGTGGGACTGATGCGATTGACGCGTTTGTCCCTGGGATGGCGGTTCGGCTTTTTTATTTTTCCGCTATCCCTGACAGGGACGACTCCTCGAAAGGGCAAACCCACCGTGAGGTGGAGGCGCAAAACCACAACACTTGGCAACCGGCCAAGTGGGTTGGGTTGCCGAAGGGAGGAACAAAATTATGCTTCAAAGGAACCCCTTACGAATAACCTTGTTAGTTTCACTCGTTGCCCTCATTGCAGCTGTCAGTCTTGTATTTGGGGGCGATGGATACTTCTATGCCGAAAGACTGATCGACGCGAAGGGCGGTCAGTTGACGGCAGGTGACGGTGCCCCGGGAACTAGACTGGTTATACCGGAGGGTGCACTGAACGAGGAGACGCTCATATCGATGGAAGTCATCAGCGATGGAGTTTCCCGCATCGATTTCAATTTCGGCCCTCACGGAGCGGTCTTTAATAAACCGGTGCAGCTTGAGCTCTCTTGGGCGACGCTGAAGGACGTGACCGCAGACGAGTTGATCCTCTATTACTATGACGAAAAGCTTGGAGAATGGGTGGAGGAAACCACTGCTGTGTGGGATGAAACGGGAAAAAAGGCCGTTTTATACATAGATCATTTTTCCAGATATTACTTCGACCGCCGATGATCCTGTACCAAGGGAGGAACTTAAATGTACCCCAGGTTCCTTTCAAAAAAATCCCAATACTATCTTTACCGGCGGTAACCAGGTTGAGGCCAGCTGCATTTCAGTCCGCTGGCCTCTTCCGAATTTAAATCGCTTATCCGGCGGAGAGGTTGCCGCACCATGGATTCGCTCAAGCAGCTTGACAGCTTAATAGGAGCGATCGATGAGGTGTTGTCCGGCTCATCGATATCGCTGCATGAATCGATGTTAGAGGAGATCCGTCAAGCTCTCGCTCGAATTCAGCGCCAGGTGAACGAAGCGGCTCAGGCTGAGTTGATTCAAAGCTTGATACAGAAGATGGACGAACAACAGCAGATCGTGCTGTCTATGTTGGAGATACCGCTCAGATCACTGTTTCGCCTGACACAGGATGAACGGCTGCCGGATCACCAAAAAGCAAGGCTGTTAATCCAAATAGGAAAATCTCATGATATACTCGCCCAGTGGGATGTCGCTCAAGATTGTTTCCTCAAAGCTCTGGATTACTGTCAGCAGAACTCCGTCGAGCGGGCTGAGGCCCTGATGAGGCTGGGTCATATCAAATCGAAACGGCAGAAATACAAAGAGGCGGAGGAGCTATATAGGAAGAGCATCCAACTGTATTCCAGGCTCGCTCGTCAGGATATGGTGGTTAATATCCAGATCTGTATGGGGCATAACGCCTTCGAACGAAGCCGGTATGACGAGGCACAATCCTGGTATGAGGAAGCGTTGCGGACGGCTATCCCTAACGGACTTGAAGAGGGAATTGCTCAGGCACATCTTGCCTTAGGCGTGCTTGCCACAGCGATGGGGGAATTCGAAAAGGCCTTAGAGCATTATGATTTCTGCTTGGCGAGCTATGAAAAACTGGGTGACCAACATGGATTGGCGGCGACTTATCACAACTTGGGCATGTTACAGGTGGATATGGGGAAATGGGCTCAAGCAGGGGAATCATATCAGCGATGTTTGGAGTATGCTGAACGGGTGGGAGATATCGAGCTGATAGGGCTGGTGAATCTAAACCGAACTGAGCTCGCCTTCAAGATATCCGATTATACGCTCGCTGAAGCTTGCTGTAAGCAGGCGCTCAATTCCTTCGCCCAGATAGGTGGCAAACCGCGCGTCGCTGAGGCATATAAGTTCTATGGAGTGATCTACCAGCATAAGGGCGAATGGGATAAGGCCGAGAAGGCATTCGAACGCAGTATCCAGATGTTCGCTGATCTAGAGCAGAGGTTGAACCTCGCCGAGGCTCGATATACATATGGTCTAATGTTGCTTGAAAAAGGCGATCTTGAAAACGCGAGGAAACAACTGGAGGAAGCTCTTAGGCTGTTTGAATCTCTCAAGGCCAAAAACGACGCTGAAAACGTCCGCCGCACACTGATGGAAAAGCTGTATCGAAGGAGACCATCTTTGCCAAAGATAAAGTACATCAAGCGGGTGAAGAGGTGAGGGATGGACCTCTCGTTGAACGATCTACACGAATTGGTCGATAAACTCAAATCGTTGGTGGCGGACGTATCCCGCTTAGGGATGAAGGCGGCCATTGAGGAGATCACCCCCCTCCTGGAGACCCTGGAGATGAACGAGAAAACCCCAAGATTGGATCGAGTGCTGCTAAAACGGCAGCTTGAAACCATGGTCACATCCATGCTCGCCTATTTAGGTGAGCGGTCAGAGCTCATCGGCGAACTCGCCCTTATTATCGGGAAAGCCTATCGTCGGATGGGTGAATTCGAGGCTGCCATCGAATGGTATCAGCGGATTCTGGACGATCAACCCGAACTGCCCTCAGCCATACGGGCCGAGGTTCTGAAACAACTGGGACATATCGCCTCGTTTCAAAGCCGATGGGCTGATGCCGAAAGCTATTACTCCCAGAGTCTAGCCCTGTTCGAAGAGGAGGGACGCCAGGGTGATATAGCTGATATCTATAATAATCTGGCCTATAACGCCTGTCAGAGGGGCAACCTCGATGAAGCGGTTAGGCTTCATCGGCAGGCATTGGAGATCGGGGAGCGGATAGGTGATCCTCTCATATGTGGCGACGCACATAACGGGCTTGCCGTTATCGCCAGTATCCAATCGGATTGGGAGAGGTCTATCGATCACTTTGAAGCTAGTTTGAAAGCATATGAGGAGGCAGATTATCTCTTCGGGATGGCCCAGATATATCAGAATCTAGCCATGACGTATGTCGATTGTGAGGAGTGGGAAGCTGCAGGGGAATGTTATGAGGTGGCTACGGAGCTCGCGGAGAAACATGGTGACATAACTCTATTGGCTGTTATATACGTCAACAGAGCGGAGTTCCTGTTGAATCTCTCCAACATCGGTCCTGCCGAAACGTATGCCACTAAAGCGCTGGATCTGTTTCGGAAGATGGAGGATGAAGCCGGAATCGCCGAAGCTTATAAATTGCTCGGGAGGATATCAAGGCGGAAGAAACGATGGGAGAATTCCCTCAGTTATTTCCAAGAGAGCCTGAAACTTTACAGGGCCTGCGATAACCCCCAGGGTATGGCAGAGACCTACTATGAGATGGGTCTCATGTATATCGACCGATCAAAGCTTGAAGATGCCCTGGAATGTCTGAGGAAATCAGAATCGCTTTTCGCCGAGTTAAGAGCGGAGGAGGAGCTAACCCGAGTTAGAAGGACTATTGAGAGATGCCAAGCTCCCTGAAGAGCTCATCCGCCCGCCGCTTGAACATCTCGCCCATATGCCTGTAAACTCTCGCTATACCTATCCTGTTGTTGTTCTCCTCATATATGTCGATGCTATTTTTGAAAAATTGTTCTGCTAGATCCCATTTACCAAGCGCCGTGTAAATGAGGCCATAAACCCTGTATACCTCAGCCAAACCCGGCCTATCATCCGCCAACCTCATTATGGAGAGAGCATCATCACATAGCCTTTTGGCCCTTTCCGGATCCGAGGAGGATTTCAGATCAGCCATGTTCATGTATACGAACCCTAAAAGCCTTGTCTCCTCAAGCTGTTCCGCTATCTCCTCGCTCCGCTTGAAACACTCTTCCGCTTCACGCTCCATTCCCATCTCGGAATAGGCAACCCCCATGTTTAGATTGGTATGAGCTATTCGACGGAGATCGGCAAGTTCCTTAAATCCCTGTAATGCCTTCTCATAGTATGAGATGGCCTCATCCCATTGTCTCAGCTCCGAATGGATCATACCCAGAAGCTGGTAGGAATCGGCGAGCAACTCCATATACCCTATATTCTCCGCTATCCTAATGGCCTGAAGGCAGTTTTCCCTGGCGAGTTCCCATCTTCCCTCCTCGAAGTAGTTCATGCTGAGGTTGCTGTAGATATTACCAAGCTCACGGAGTTCACCCAGTTCCTCAAAAAGCGACATGCTTTCCCTATAAGCTTCGTTAGAGATCTCCCATTCCCCCCTTATGGAGTGTATGTTTCCGATCTCTTTGAATATCTCAGCCCGCTTTCTCGTTTCTCCTATTCGATCGCATATATCGAGCGACCTGTGATAGGTCTCCAAAGCATCACTTAAATTTCCCATAATATGAGAGTAAATCCAGGCTATCTGACAAAGCAGGTCTATTTTCCTTAAGTCCTCCACCCCTATTTCATCCAGGATCTCAACCGCCACTTTATAGTAGTTCAGAGCATTTCTGAACCTTTCGGCCTCTCTCTCCCCCTCCGCCCTCTTAAGTACGTATCTTAGCACCTCCTCATCGGACGCCCCTTTCAGGGTCTCCCTTTCACTCTCGCTCAACATCTCCATGTATTTCGGCACTTCACCTTCCACTTCTCCTGTCGGTTCGACCTTCAGCTTGCCTTCTTCAATGTCCCTTTTAACCCTTATGAGCTCCTCAGCCAGCTCCTCAGTTGAGCTGAATCTGTTATCAGGCTCCTTTTCGAGCAGCCTCAGCACGATCTCCTCAATCTCATCCGGGAGGGTGGGATTCAAATCCTTCAACGACCGGGGAGGTTCATCGAGATGTTGATATATCAGCGTCAAAGCGTTTTCCCCTTTAAAAGGCGGTTGGCCTACCAGCATCTCATACAACACCACGCCGAGCGAGTAGAGGTCGGATCTCCCGTCCAACTCATCGCCCAGAGCCTGTTCAGGGGATATGTAGAGCACCGTTCCAGCTATCTCACCTGTGAGAGCCGAGTTAAGCAGGTCACGCCTTTCAGCTATACCGAAATCCATCACCTTGACCTTTCCATCGCTGTCCAGCATGATGTTATCCGGTTTTATATCGCGATGGATCACACCTGATCGATGGGCGTGATTGAGGGCATGACAGATCTGTATCGCAATATCAAGCGCTTTATCAACGGGGATTTTGCCCTCCTGAATGATCTCGCTTAACTTAACCCCTTCCACGTACTCCATGACGATGTAAATCTTACCCTCCAGCTCGATTACGTCATAGACCTCGACGATGGAGGGGTGTCGGAGGGTCATGGAGAGCTCCGCCTCCCTACGAATCCTTCCAAGATCTGATTCCGATTCGACATAGGGCACCTTTATGGCAACTGTTCTGTCCTCCGCTAGATCGGTCGCCCTATAGACCTCAGCCATCGCCCCTCTGCCTATCAGGGCCTCAAGTCTGTATCTTTCGCTTAAGATCTGATTCATTATCTATCCTTGTCCTTAAACCGTATACTGTCTGAGGGTGAAAGCACATATGGCGCGCAGCGTAACAGTGCAGTTATCAGATGGTCGAGGGTTCGAATCGCTCCATCCTCCTAATGGAAATGGCGGAGGGGACAGGCTTAAAGGCCTATCCCCTGCGGATTTATCCCAGCACCTCTGGATTAACGATTGTGGGAGGCCGTTTCCCCTCAAAGAAGGCGATGATGTTCTCGGCAGCGAGAGTTGCCATTCTAGTTCTGGTCTCAACGGATGCGCTGGCGATATGAGGGGTGAGGACGACGTTATCAAGTTCAGCAAGCCCTGGGCTCAGTTCGGGTTCGTTTTCATAGACATCCAGCCCCGCTCCGGCGATCTCTCCTTTCCTCAACGCTTCCACCAACGCCCTTTCCTCAACGACGGGTCCCCTTGAGGTGTTTATGAGGTATGCCGTCTTCTTCATGAGCTTCAATTCCCTCTCACCGATAAGATACCTGGTTGACGGCATGAGGGGAACATGTAGGGTTACGAAATCCGATTCCCTAAGCAGCTCATCCAGTTCCACCTTCTTCGCCCCCACCTCCTTCTCGATCTCCTCATTGCGGACCACATCTGTGTAAAGCACCCTCATGTTAAACCCCTTGGCGCGTTTGGCGACGGCGGAGCCGATTCTCCCGACTCCTACCACCCCCAGGGTCTTGCCGTATACATCACCGCCCAGGAACATCATCGGCCCCCAGCCTTTGAACTTCCCAGCACGTGTGAACTTGTCCGCCTCGACAACTCTCCTGGCCACGGCAAACATAAGTGCCCAAGCCATATCGGCTGTGGTTTCAGTTAGAACACCCGGCGTGTTCGTCACGGCTATCTTCCTTTTCGTCGCGGCATCCACATCGATATTGTCATATCCCACAGCATAGTTGGCGATTATCTTCAGATTCTCACCGGCCGCATCCATCACCTCGGCATCTACCTTATCCGTCAAAAGGGGTAACAGGGCATCAATCCCCTTGACCTTTTCCATGAGAACCTCTCTCGGTATCGCTCTATCCTCAGGATAGATCTCGACATCGAACCTCTCCTCAAGCATATCTATGGCGGGCTGAGGGAGCCTTCTGGTGACATATACCTTCCTTCTCATCTCGACCTCCTTGCCAGGCTTGATCTTTAAGGTGATTATAGCACTGATAGAGCGGAAGGGTCAAGCGGGTTAAAACAGCTTGCCCGGGTTCAAGATACCGTTTGGGTCAAAGGTCTGTTTTACCCTTCGCATAAGCTCGATCTCCTTTCGCTTTGTCTCTGAAAGGATCTTCTTCTTCAGAAAGCCGATCCCGTGTTCACCGCTCGCTGCTCCGCCGAGCCGGCAGGCGATTATCGCCAGTTCATCCAAAATCTTCTCCATTATACCCTGCCATCTCTCCGGCGACATTCCCTCCGGCTTCATCGGCGCCGGATGGAGGTTCCCATCCCCCACGTGGGCAGCACACGGTATTCTAACATTGTATCTCTCAGACACCTTCCTTATTTCATCCATCATCCTCGGTATCTGTGAAGTGGGGACGACTATATCCCCTGTACTGGAGTATGGGTCAAAGGCCCTAATTCCTTCCAACCAATTCCTTCTCACCCTCCAGATCATCTCTGAGGTGAAGGGGTTATCGGCGACGAACACCTCTAAAGCGCCTTCATCCAGACACATTTTCCCCGCCTTCTCATAGATGTCCGCCAGCTCCTCCTTGCCCCTACCGTCGAACTGGATGATCAGATATGCCTCGGCTTTCTCCTGGAAAGGCAGGCTTGTGTCGAGATATTCTGTAGTCAGTTCGACGGAAAGTCTATCGATGAACTCGACGGAAGTAGGTAAAACCTTGCTCTCAGTTATCACCTTCGGGACGGTATAGATGGCCTCCTGAACGGATCCGAACGGCACAAGCAGGTCTACGGTTTTCCCAGGCTGCGGTATGAGATTAAGATAAGCTTTGGTAAATACGCCTAAGGTCCCCTCCGAGCCGACGAGGAACTTGACGAAGTTGTAACCGCTGGAATCCTTCCTCCTCTTGCCGCCGAACTGAACGATCTCGCCTGTCGGCAGGACCACCTCTAATCCTAGGACGTGATGGCCGGTATTGCCGTATTTTATGACCTTGCTTCCTCCGGCGTTCGTGGCGATATTTCCGCCTATAAAGCTTGTCTCAACGCTCATCGGATATCCGGCGTAGAAGAGACCCTCCTCAGCTACCTTCCTACACAGATCGTTCGTGATGACACCCGGCTCCACGACCGCGACGAGGTTTACTTTATCTATCTCCAGGACCCTGTTCATCCTCTCAAGTGAGAGGACAACGCCTCCATATATCGGCACGCATGCCCCCGCAAGGCCGCTCCCCGCTCCTCTGGGGGTGACAGGGATGCGTTCTCTATTAGCGAGTTTTATCACTTCAGCGATCTCCTCGGCAGCGGTCGGTTTTACCACCGCCTCCGGCATGTGAAAGTAGAATTTCCCCGCCTCATCATGGGAGTAACCCTCGAGCTTCTCCTTCTCCTCGTATATGACGTTCCTCTCGCCGCAGATCTCCCTCAGCTCCTCCACGATCTCAGGCG
>Ga0190363_1001653_pt1 | contig 13127 bp, 15 predicted proteins | sample 48721867_MG_FD_161272 | JGI IMG/M metagenome (GOLD analysis project Ga0190363, IMG submission 161272) | Hydrothermal vent microbial mat bacterial communities from Southern Trench, Guaymas Basin, Mexico - 4872-18-6-7_MG | ecosystem: Environmental > Aquatic > Marine > Hydrothermal vents >...
GTTTATAGCTACGCACTCAGCACTTACATCCCCGGATTCCATCAATCTATTCACCGTGTTGTTGCCAGCTCCGCCAACGCCCAAGACCATTATTCGGCAATGGCCTGGATCTTGGATCCCGTAGGAGACAGCTTCCTCCCACATGAATTGAAAAGCCCTATCAGCTATCCTTGGCATCTTTCTCTCTTCCCCAGAGTTCACTTGAGATCAAATCTCGTATGGCCACTCTGATTGCTTCTGCTCTATGCGGATAATAACGTCTCTCAACGAGTTTATCAAGAGCTTCCAAGTATGGCTCAGGAAGATATATCGTTATGAGCTTCATCTCTATCACCATGTGAGGCTTCTTTTCATTAGAGGAAGCCTAAATACGTATATAATATGAAATAAATATGTTTTAAACATGAATGTGCAATAATTTTTTAAGTCTTTCTATTTATTTAGTTCACGCCTCTCTCTTATTCATGTAAAACCATGGTTTTAAGGATTGATGTTATCCTATTTTTTATCGCAATTATGTGAAAAGTGATGTTTATATCAAGAGATGGCTTAAGGCTTTCTTGATTATGTTGAAAAAAGAGCGACGAAAAATATCTGAGATTTATATGAATGACTGTTCAATAACACCTCAAGAAACGATATATGTTTATGCCGAAAACTATGGATGCACAGCTAACAAATTTGATATGGAAGTAATGCTCGGACAGTTGATAAAAGAAGGATACCGATTATCCGCCGATCTTGGGAAGGCAGATATCCTTATAATTAATACGTGTGGAGTTAAGAAGCCAACTGAGGATCGTGTTGTTGAGAGAATACGTTACTTGAGTCGTCTAGGTAAGCCACTCATCATAGCTGGCTGCTTGCCTCGCATCAATATTAAGGCTGTTCAGAAGGCTGCTCCGAATTTTGCAGTTATGCTTGATCCTAGAAGTGTTGATAGAATAGTTGATGCGGCGAGACTCGCTCAAGAGGGTAAGCGAGGAGTAATCTTCTTTTCTGATACCGTTCCTCCAAAGCTAGATCTTCCAATTTATCGCGTCAGCAAGGTAATCGGAATAATCATGATCTCAGAAGGTTGTTTAGGTAACTGCGCCTATTGTTGTGTAAGATTCGCTAGAGGCAAACTTCACTCATTTCCTATGAAGACTATAGTTAAGATGCTTAAAGAAGCCGTTTCGGATGGTGTTAAAGAGATATGGCTTACTTCGCAAGATTGTGGAGCCTACGGCGCAGATATTAATACAAACCTAGCCGAGCTACTGAGGGAGTGCTGCGAAGTTCCCGGAAGATTCTTGATTAGAGTAGGAATGATGAATCCCCGTCATGTTTTAAAGATTCTCCCTGAGCTTGTGGATTCTTTCAAAAATAAGAAAATCTTCAATTTTCTTCATCTGCCAGTTCAGAGCGGAGATGATGAAGTATTAAGAAGGATGAATAGAGGATACAGCGTTAGAGAATTTAAAGAGATAGTCGAGGTCTTCCGTAAGGAGGTTCCGAAATTAACCCTAGCTACTGATGTCATATGTGGTTTTCCCGGAGAAGACTCAAGAGCATTCGAAAATACAATTCGCCTAATTGAGGAAGTCAAACCAGACATAGTTAATATCTCAAGGTTCTTTCCGAGGCCTAGAACACCAGCTGAGAAGATGAAGCATCTGGATGTTAAATTGATTAAGAGTAGAAGCCGAAGACTTTCCGAGGTCGTGAGGAGAATCTCTTGGAGGAGAAATGAGGAATGGATCGGTTGGGAGGGAGAAATATTAGTTGACGAGAAGGGTAGGGGTTCCTCGTGGATTGGGAGAAACTTTGCTTATAAGCCTATAGTAGTGAAGAGTAACAAGAATCTTATTGGCAGATTCCTTAAAGTTAGAGTTACTAGAGCTTTTACAACGTATCTCGAAGCCGATATTCTGGAAACCAAGATTTAAGAAGCCTACTAATTTATAAAATATAAAAGGCTGGAGATTTCATTATCGATGCTTATTTCGCGGATGGGATTCAGATTGCGTGGAGATAAGATTTCCGTTACTTATCAGCCTTTCAAGGAGATAGTGATCTTAGATAAGACTCGTTTCAACTCGCCTGACGATTTAGCACGTTTTGCATCTATAATTTCCGGAGGAAAACCTTCTGGTCTCTACTGGGCTGAGGGAGTTCTGATCTTGTATTTTCTGCTTCCATCATCAACTAATACCGCTGCTAAGGAACTTGTTGAGAAGGGAAGAGTCTATTGGACTATGGTTGGATATGCATTTATGGAGGATTATAAGCCCATCATCGAAACAAAAGAAAAAATAATAGTTCCAGTAATTGATATGTCTTCGAATACTATCATCAGAAAAGTTGCAAATTGGCTGAAGCGGCAAGAGAAATAGATATCAACTTAGCTTCTCTATTTTATAATTTAAGATTCCTTAAAGATTGTTTTGACGGGATTCTTCAAATTGAAGATCGGTATATTAACGCGTAACGAAGATTCCTGGTGTTCTATGCAGCTGAGGAGGTCATTTAATAAGCTTAATGTTAAGCCGATGTGTTTTCGTTTTCAAGATATAGCTGCTAGGGTTGGATTTAAGCCGGAATTCTCAATTAATGAAGTTGATCTATTAACAGAGCTAAGCGCTATAATAGTACGTTCAATAGGTAGAGGCTCACTCGAGGAGATAATCTTCCGAATGGATATACTTCATAGGCTTCATAGACTCGGCATGTACTTGTTGAACAATCCATTAGCGATCGAACGGGCAGTTGATAAATACTATTCTCTATCTCTACTTGAGGAGAACGGTCTTCAAGTTCCTAAAACGTTAGTAGCTGAAAGCGCCAGCATTGCTCTTTCAGCCTTTAAAGAGCTGGGCGGAGATGTAGTTATCAAACCTATCTTTGGATCTCGCGGCATAGGCTCTACGAGGATCTCGGATCCGAATATAGCGGAAAGAATCTTTCGAGCGCTTGACTTTAATCATCAGGTGCTATATATTCAGGAGTTTATTCCGCACGGACACTATGACCTTCGATTGCTAGTCTTAGGTAATAAAGTTATAGCTTCAATGAAGAGAGTTGCATCTTCTTGGAAGACAAATATAAGTCTTGGAGCAGAGCCCGTGCATTATAATCCTCCTTCTGAAATTAAGGAGATAGCTGTGAGAGCTGCTGAGATTTTGGGATGTGAATTAGCTGGAGTAGATATTCTGCAGACCAGTAAGGGCCCTGTAATAGTGGAGGTTAATAGTCAACCAAGCTGGAAGGGATTGCAAACCGTAACAGAAATAAATATCGCCGATGAAATTGCTAGGTATGTTCTAAGCAAGACTGGGAAGGATTGATGAAGAGTAAATATGTCGAAAGGACGGGTATAATTCTCGCTGGAGGAACAGCTGAAAGATTCGGATGCGATAAAGGATTGGTAAATCTTGCTGGAAAACCTCTTATCATGCATGTCGTTGATAGAGTTAAGGACTTGATAGATGAAGTCATAGTGGTAGTCGCGTCGTCCAAGCAGAAAGAGGCATATTTAAGAGTTCTTCCCAAGGAGACGGAGATTCTAATAGACTTGGAGAATAAGCATTCTCCCCTCATTGGCGCATTGACAGGCTTTACCCATGCTAAAGGCATGTATTCACTCTTATTGCCTTGTGATACCCCATTTATCTCTAAGGATATAATCGAGCTATTGTTCGAGGCAGCATCCAATGTAAATGCCACTATACCGAGATGGCCAAACGGCTACATTGAACCTCTCCAAGCGGTCTATCGCACAGAAGCTGGTCTTAAAGCATCTAAAGAAGCTGTCTTTGGGGGTGAGTTGAGAATGCGATCAATGGTTTCCCGTCTTCGTAGAATTAGATACTTTTCAACATTGGTTCTCAGAGAGATTGATCGAGACCTTCTAACGTTCTTTAATGTTAATGCGCCGCTAGACCTAGAGAAGGCAAATCGTCTTATGAAAAGGATGCAGGGTAACGCTGCGTTTTCCACAAGGTATTTCAAGCGGGCTAGATGAACAGGGCTTTCTCTTTAGGCCATATTAATTCGCGGGCTGAGGTGTTCTCGGATCTTTCGTATGGATATCCTCTTATGATGGCGGCTGGTATTCCCTCATCAGCCTGTCCTATTACAAGCTCGGCTGCTGAGCATAGTTCATCAGCTACAGCTGTCTGTTTTATTTTTAAAGTATAACCGAAAAGATCTCTTTCTTTTCTTCTGTCACGAATAGGTTTTATTCCAGCAACGCCGATGGCGATGTTAATTTCTCCTCTACGTAGTGCTCGTCCATGAGTATCAGAAATTATTACGGCTACATCATTGCCAGTAATCTCTTTTATTCTCCGCCGGATTCTTCGTGCAGATTCATCTGGATCTTTTGGTAACGGCGCTACGTTTCGCTCACCGGGAACATTCGATTTATCAACTCCGGCATTAGCACAAATAAATCCGTGCCGAGTCTCCGAGATTATATGTCCTTCGCCCATTCGAACTATAGATTTCGATTCTCTTAGAACAACCTCGATGAGCGCTGGGTCTCTGTTGTATTCTGTGGCTATATTCCTCGCAAACTCTGACGGCTCAACCTCATCAAGATTCACTATGTTTCCTTCAGCCCGTGAAACTACAATGTGTGTTATTACGAGTATATCTCCATTTTGAAGAGGGGTGCCCTGTTTTTCTGCCGCTTTACAGATTAAGTAGGCAAGATCATCATTTTCTTTTATTATTGGAATGTTCAAAATGGGAATAATCTTAATTATGTGCATGCTTGTTTTACTCTCCATATTTCTTTGTTGATTTTATCGATTTTTCTTTAGTAGTGGAAACGGCAGAGTTAATCAGGCAAGATTGCTGGAAAGGAGTCTATACAACGTATCGATAGGTCACGTATACTCCTGCTGTTGGACTCTTGCGAATAATCTTGATTATGTCGCCGGGCTTAGCCCCTATGAGGAAGACCGTTGGGTCGGTTCTCTTTATATGCGGTATCTGGTATGGGCGAATATTGTATTTCTTCAACAATTCTTCACGTTCCTCTTCGCTTAAAATTTCGTGTTTAGGAACTAATTCATGTTCGAATATATTAAATGATGGTATGCTTGAGGCTTCAATTATCTCTATTCCTTTAGCTTTTGCCTCATTTTTCGCTGAGTAAGAAAAGCTAGAGCCGATGAGTATGCCTTTTTCATATCCCTCCTTATCTATTTTTTCCATCATCTTTCTGACCTGTCGTACGCCAACTTTTCCTGAGAGCAGCTTTGTTTCTTGAATTATCCGAATTAGAATCTTCTTTCCGTCACGCTTAGCTACCGCACTGAGGTCCTTGAAGTACTTCTCTTGGCTTTCGCTCACTACTTCATACTCTCTGAATTTTAAGAGAAGATCGACTTTCCGTGTGAGAACATCCTTTTCTTTCGACGTTTCCTATCCCTCTCGCTAAGAAACCTACTAGAACGAAAAACATTGAATGATAATTTATAAACTTTCACCTTAGAATCCCGGTAACCATGAGAATAAAATTGCAAGACCTTACTTGAAATTATGATCTTTTAGTCTAACTGCACAAAAAATTAAAATAATGGTTTTGACAGCTTCTTGATTCAAGATGCTTCTGAAGAGGAAGATGAACAATGGTTGCTCTGGAGATGAGATCCGAGGTGCTGGTCAAAGATGTCATGAGTAGCCCTGTAGTGACAGCTGACGATAGCACTCCAGCGAGCGATGTGGCGAAGCTTATGGAAAAACATAATGTGGGTTGCGTTATTATTAACGATAATACTGGAAGACCCGTCGGCATAATAACTGAAAGAGACCTTGTTGTGAGGGTAGTGGCAAAAAACCTGCATCCTGGAGAGATTAAAGCCAAGGAGATTATGAGTAGCCCCTTAGTTACGATATCCTCGGAGAAAACGGTGAGTGATGCAGCTAGGGAAATGAGTCGTCTGAACATTCGTCGATTAGGAGTGATGTATAAAGGTGAACTTGTGGGGATTATCTCCAGCAAGGACATCCTAGCCGTAACTCCTGAGCTTATAGAGATAATACAGGAGAAAGCCAGAATAGAAAATCAGAGCATAATAGAGGAGCATGAAGGTTTCTCCTCAGCAGGTTACTGCGATAGCTGTGGGGAATGGTCTGATGATCTAAGAGAAGTTGAGGGGAGTTTCCTCTGCGAAGAATGTAGAGAGATGAGAAAGACTGAATTATAGAGGAACTGAGGATCTTTTTGTAGAGTATAATGATAATTTTTCTCCACTATAGTTTCTTTAGATTTCTGGTACTGGTATAAGCTTATTAGCTTATGAGCTAGATTTTTCTGGAGGTAGAGATGATGCTCGTAGACTTAGTTCTCAAGAACGCAAGAATATGCCTGCCGAATAGAATAGTGGAAGCGGGCTTAGCGGTTAATGATGGACGAATCGTAAAAGTCTCTAAAGAAGTCAACTTGCCACCTGCCTGTGAAAGCCTAAATCTAAAGGGTAACTTTGTGCTTCCTGGAGTTATTGATGCACATGTGCATCTGAGAGATCAAGACCTGAGTTATAAAGAGGATTTCTTTACAGGAACATGTGCTGCTGCCTCTGGAGGAGTCACAACGGTATTAGATATGCCGAATAACGTGCCAGTTACGATGAGCCTCGATTCCCTGCTTGAACGCATGGAGATCGCTGCTAAGAATTCCATAGTAAACGTAGCTTTCTATTCAGCTTTCCCGAAGAGGCTCGAGGAAATGAGGGAAATAGTTGAATCCGGCGCTAAGGGATTCAAGTTTTTCTTTTCGAGGCAAATAGGTGGAGTTAGTCCAGAAGATGAGGAATCTCTAAAAATATTTTTTGAGGAAGCCGCAAAGCTTGATGTTCCCGTTTTAATTCATGCAGAGGATAAAGCTTTTTGGGAATCTAAGATGGAAGAATTGAAAAGAAATGGAAGGTGTGATGTATCAGCGTTCTCGGAGGCACACTCAGCTGAGTCCGAGGTTAAGGCGATAAAGCGTGTTATAAAGATCTCCTATGGTAGTGGCGTTCACATTCATATCTGTCATGTAAGTGCTGGGAAGTCTGTAGATGTAATTTCATCGGCTAAAAGGAAAGGCGTTCCTATCACATGTGAAGTTACTCCTCATCACTTGCTTCTGTCCGCGTATGAAATGGATCTTCAAGGTTTCATTGCTCTAACAAATCCTCCGCTAAGATCTGAGGCGGATCAGGAGGCTTTATGGCTTGCTCTCAAAAACGGAATTATTGATATAATATCTTCGGATCATGCTCCTCACGCTTTGCATGAAAAGATGAAGGAGTCGGTGTGGGATGCGGCTACTGGCTTTCCGGGACTGGAAACCATGGTTCCATTAATGTTAACTCAAGTTAATAATGGACGTTTATCTCTTCTCAGCATGGTGAGGCTGATGTCGAAGAATCCGTCGGAGATCTTCCGAATTAGGGGAAGAGGGTGCCTAAGAGAAGGATGCTTCGCTGACTTCATAATTGTCGACTTCAAAAGGGAATGGAAGATCGATTCATCAAGGTTTTATTCTAAAGCTAAGTTCTCTCCATTCGATGGAAAAAATGTTAAAGGAAAAGTTATCAAGACATTCGTTAATGGACGATTAGTGATGGATGAAGGGGAGATTATTGGAAAGCCTGGAACTGGAGAAATAATTCGCTAAGAGGATATGAGCTTGAAGTTTCTAGCTGATGGAATGCTGGGGAAGCTTACGCGTTGGCTCAGAATGATAGGATGCGACGTCGAGTATTTCAGAGATCTGAAAGATGAGGATCTCATCGACATATCGATTCGTGAAAATCGCATTTTACTGACGCGGGACGCTGATCTTTTCCGAAGAGCGTTATCTAAGGGTGCCTCTGCATTCCTCGTTGAGGGACATGGCGAAGTTGAGAAACTAGCCACGGTGGCTAAACGCTTCAATCTAAATCTCGAAGTAAATGTGGAAAATTCTCGTTGTCCCAAATGTAATGCCAGAATACGCCCAGTTTCTAAGGATAAGGTTAGAGAAAAGATTCCTCCGGGAACTTTTAAATTCTATGATGAGTTTTGGGAATGTCCAAAATGTGGACAGATATATTGGCGAGGGAGCCATTGGAAGAAGATAAATCGAACATTACTGGAAGCTAGTAAAGTGATGAGGAATTTAAAGTGAGGAACTGTCGTTTTTAGGTGATTTCCACAAAATCTGGGGTTACGAATTTTATTTCACCTATCTTCCTAGTCTTTAGAGCCCTATTTAAGTTGAGGATCCTCTCGAATATATTGGAGGCGGCAAGTGGACATATAATCACGTCTCTGCATGGCTCTATCTTCTCTATCTCCCGTGCTAGAAGCGAGTATGGAATCTGGTTTTCTCTACCATATTTCTCCACAAGTCTTGAATATATCCCGTTGACATAGGAGCATTCATAGAGAAAGCGGTTTGAGGGGCAATAGTAGTATTTAAAATCACGGATTATTTTGCTTTTCAGTTCTCTTAAGTTTTCGATTTGTATTCTTCTTAAAAGATTATCCTCGGAGATTCTTCCACTCGCGTAATCCAAAATTGCTTTACTAATATTTCCAACGTAGCCTTGAAAGATGAGCTCCTGTCTGACTATTCCTTTCTTTCCATAGAGGTATTCTCCAATCCATAATCCCGTTTTTTGTCCCTTCATGACTACACGTATTAAGAAACCTCGAGATCTGCAATGAGTTCTTTCAAGCAACCACTCAGCATCATCTAACAAGCTATCATATCCTCTAAAGTTTTGGAAGATCGAGATTCCAAAGTCTCTATCATACATTATCATAATGTCAGTTAATTGCAGATCTTCCAGCATCGCTAAGACCCTAAAAATGCATGTAAAAAAGTTATATTAAGGTTTGCGGAGACGATGCCGAAGTATTGCTAATCACACTCAAAATTAGTAAAATTTATATTTATATTAAGATTTTTAGTTTTGCATTAAAATATTGGGGGATTTTAAATTTGTGGTCGCATCTCATTAACGCTCACTTTGACGTTTGGATCTCGCTCCTCGTAACCTCCCGTTTATATAACATGTTAAGCAAGGCATGTATAAATGTCATCCAATAAAAGTTCTGAGACCGATGTGAAAAGAAAGATCCATATAGGGCCTCCGCGCCTTACAAGGTTCGAGAAGGCTCGGATAGTTGGAGCTAGAGCTCTCCAAATAGCTATGGGTGCGCCTATACTCATTGAGCTCTCTAAAGCTCCGGCAAATCCTATAGATATTGCATTAGAAGAGCTTGAAAAGGGAGTTTTGCCAATAACTATTCGAAGAACTCTGCCAGATGGCATAACTTATCAAGATATACCGCTCAAGTGGCTTCTCTAGCCCATTTTTTCTTCTTTAACGGAATATTTTTGGTTATTTGTGCTTTCTGAAGAAGAACAGTGCATCCTTCTCGCAAACATATTCGAAACTGATCTCGAGTAGCGATGTGATTCCATCGGGTGTTCTGCAATTTTAACGCGAAGCTCGTCACTCTTGCTTAGAAATTACCTTCTCCAGATTAATGCATATTAGCTGCTTCGATGTTTTGTGTCCAAGTATTGATGCGCAGAATGTCTTTGGTTTCGCGTATTTCATCATGCCCTTTCATTAACGAATCATGTGAAAGCTGATTAAGAGCAACCTTGGATTAACAAGTTTCTTCGCGATGCGTCTCTCTGCCTATAGAATATTTGTTGATGAATCCATAGATGAAAACATGTTTCTTGTCTTTTAGAAGTGCGCTTAGCATCTTTATGGTCTTAAGATGAAATGAACTTTGTCATAGAATTTATGGAATCGCAAAAATATTGTAATTGGCTGATTGATTGGTGAACCGTAAACAAAACGCTTGCTGAGCTGGAGCGTGAAGGCCGAATCATACGACTAACAAGTATGGCGAATATTTCAGTCTAAGTTCTCTGGCAACGACGGATCAAAGAAAGACTAGAAACATAAAAAACAGCAACAAAAAAGAAATCAGCAATCAGGTTTATCTGTCAACATCTTTCTTACAGAAGCTTGAAGCAGTCATTAAGCCGGAATGGAGATGCGAGGACATAACAGACTTAGACGCTGTAAGGCATTGAATAAAAAGAAAAATATGAGAATCTAATCTATCTTTTTAGCCATTCCATGTTTGTATCTGAGATTTCAACTTTAAGCCAGTAACCAGCCCTTCCGTTTGTATCAGCAAAGGCAATCCAGTATCCTTATCTATGTAACTATGCATTTTTACTATTCCTGTTTCTGTAATGTTTTCTGATGAATAATAATGAAGAACTTTTTGCATTCCGATCGATGTTTGTATGAATTCCTCGTCGACATTTTGCATGTTGCTTGTGCTTACATTAGCTAATGGGGCTGCAACTTCTCCAAATTTATAAATTATTGTTTGAGGTTTAGCAAATGGTATCCCGATCGGAGTCATTAAAACAGTGTAATTTTGATCGGTGACTTCGACTATTTCAAGTCTTAGGGAGCCAGAGATTGGAAGAAATAGAGCTATTCCTTCAACTTTATACTCTAAAAAGGCTCCTTGGAATATCCTTGGGTGAATTGTTAGAAGAATTGTTTTTTCGCCGACTTTAACAGTATAATTGCCTTTTTTGCCGGCGATTATCGAGAAAATTATATTTTCTTCCTTTCCCGGATCCAAACTTATTTTTTTGGCACTCATTTTTACGTTATTAAGCATTAATACCGCTTCGTAGGTCCCCCTTATGTTTCCAACATTCTTTATACTTACGGTTATTGTAACATTTTCTCCTTCAAACACTTTGTCAGGCGTGTATTCTATGGCTGAAACGACGAATTCTGCTTTTCGGCTCGTTGTAAATGCCAGAACGGAGATAGCTACTATGCAGACAACTCCCAAAACTGTTGCAATTATCTTTTTGTCCATAAATAGGGATAAATCCCTCAAAATTTATTTTTTCCTTCCAGAAACTATTAAATTACCTGCAAAATCTAAAAATGGAGGTTATATGTGAATATCTCCACTTTTATATTCGGAATAATTGTACATATCCATCATCTAAAAAACGTTTTTAATGTATATTTTTAATTTTCTTCCCGAGGTATCTGTGAGGGAGAGTTCATGTTTAAGGCTGTTCACTATACTGAAATTCCAAGCGAGGAAGTTAAAGACGGAGCTGTGGGTGTTAGAGTTAGGTGGCTAATCTCCAACAAGGATGGAGCTGAAAATTTTGCAATGAGATGTTTTGAGGTTGACCCCGGAGGTCAGACACCGAGGCATTCGCATGATTGGGAGCATGAATCCTTCATTCTAAGCGGGGAGGGAATAGTCTTCTGTGAGGGGAAGGAGCAAAAAGTTTCTCAAGGATACGTTATATTTATTCCGCCTAGGGCTGAGCATTACTTCAAGAATACAGGGAAGAAAAAGATGGTTTTCCTATGCTTAATCCCATACAAAAAGTAACTTCTGCTAAATCACCTTTCTTTACTCACCAATACTATTCGCTAATTCAAGTAACCCCTCTACTGGATTTTTCTTTAGTGTGATGAATGAACCAACAACCAGTATTCTCGCGCCGGCCTTTTCTGCAATACGCGCCGTATGCGGATTTATTCCTCCATCAACCCATATTGGTTTCTCTGGATATTTACGAGAGAAGTAATCTATTTTTTCCGTACCCTTCTCTGAGTATTTTTGCCTACCACGACCCATATGTACGGTCATCAAAAGGATGAAATCGGCTGTCCTCACAGTTCTTTCAGAGATCGTGTTGCAAGGAGTAGGTAGGTCGAGACCGACTCCAACATTGCCGTATCCATACTCTTTTATGAGCTTTACTGCGTCTGTAATCTCATTTTCTGAGCTGAAGGATTCTCTGTGAATCGTCACAAAGCTCTTGATTCTATCCTCTTTGGGAATGAATTCGTTCATTTCGTCAATTATTATGACTGGATCAGGTACCATAAGGTGAAAAGATAAAGAAATCCTCCTTCGAAGCGTTTCATATATTTTTTCGACGAGCTTAATTGGAAATACTATTCTGTTAGGTATCAGTGGCGGCCTCATAATATCCAAATGTATTGATCCCATCTTTCCCGTGTTGATCATCTTTATGATGTGGCCGAAAACTGGAGATATTGATATATCGTCTATATTCTCGTAAAGAGTTTGCTCATACTCGAGGATTGATACCGAGATGGACATAGCTGAACGATATTAAATCGCAAGTTTAAGTAAAAAATGGTTTCTGTCAAATTTTTTAGATACTAGACACTTTAAAGGATGTTGAGATGCATTGATCGTGCCAATAGAGTTTGCAATCACATATCTTTGCGATTAAGAAACCTTTTTAGTTTAGCCTCTTATTTCATGAGATGAGAACCATGGAATCTAGCATCTTCAAAGATATCATAGAAAGTCTGATGAATATCCCGAATCCCTCAAGGGAAGATGTTAATAGAGTTAAGGTGAGAATAGCTGAAAAGTATAGACTGAACTATGTTCCAAGCAATTCAGAGATAATCCGTCGACTAAGCGCGTCGCAGAGAGCAAAGCTCCTCAAGGTTCTGCGAAGAAAGAATGTACGTGTGGCTTCCGGAGTAACGGTTATAGCTGCTATGACCAAGCCTTGGCCATGTCCAAAAGAGGAACCATGCATATATTGTCCAGGAGGCCCTTCTAAGGGGTCTCCTCAAAGTTATACTGGGCATGAACCGGCCGCGCTGAGGGGACGCCAAAACGATTATGATCCATTCCAGCAGGTCAGGCAGAGAATCGCACAGTACAGAGCTATTGGACACGAAGTCGATAAGGTTGAACTAATAATTATGGGCGGAACTTTTCCGAGCACTCCTTTGTATTATCAGGAGTGGTTTGTGCAGAGATGTCTCGACGCCATAACTGGAAAGGTTTCAAGATCTCTTGATGAAGCGAAAAGAAACGCTGAGACAAGCCGTATCCGAAACGTTGGAATAACCGTTGAAACACGTCCAGATTGGTCAAAGGAGATCGATGTTGATAGAATGCTTTCTATGGGAGTCACTAGGGTTGAAGTCGGTGTGCAAAATATATATGATGACATTTATGAAATTGTGAATCGCGGCCATAAAGTTAGCGATGTTATTGAGGCTACAAGGATTCTCAAGGATTCGGGA
>Ga0190363_1001654_pt1 | contig 13127 bp, 12 predicted proteins | sample 48721867_MG_FD_161272 | JGI IMG/M metagenome (GOLD analysis project Ga0190363, IMG submission 161272) | Hydrothermal vent microbial mat bacterial communities from Southern Trench, Guaymas Basin, Mexico - 4872-18-6-7_MG | ecosystem: Environmental > Aquatic > Marine > Hydrothermal vents >...
AGCACAGCTCTAGGAATCAAAATTGGAATTGCAGCCTACAGGAGGGCTAAGAGGAGAAGCTTCGAAGTTCAGCACACCCTAAAACTCTGCCTTAAAACCTACTTCTCACTGGTTGTACCCCTGCTCCTCCTGGCAGCCCTGGTTGAAACCTATGTGACCCCCCTATTCCTAGGCAGCCTCTAGAGGCTGAAAAAGGTAAATAAACTGGTATCCACATTTCATACTTAAGCCAAGACAAGCGGTGTGAGGGTTAAACTACGTCCTCCCGTAAGCTTTCCCAGAGTGAAATAGACTACCTCGTCTACGAGGAAGTAGTTATCAGGGAAAGCAACGCCCCGAAATTCATGCTTTACGGCGAGGAAATAGACCTCTGGAACCCTGAGTATGCACCATACCACTCTAAAACTCCCACCGAATACGTGATAGAGAAAATTCTTGAAAGCGAAAAAGCTCAAGTAGATGTGTTCCCCAGCGTAATTGGGAAATACCGGGAGAAAGAGCTTGTTAAAAACGCCCTGCTTTCAGGCTCCCCCATACTCTTAAAGGGCCGGAAAGGATATGGTAAGACCACCTTCTCCAAGGCCATAGCCGAGCTTCTCCCCAAGAAAATCCTCGCCGTTAAAGGATGCAAAATATATGATGACCCCACGAGGCCTGTATGCTTCTCCTGCAAGCGTAAGATTCTCGAAGAAAACACCGTTGAGCTCACGTGGGTTCCAAGAATCTGGGTTAGAATCCCAGGGGACCCCATGATGACCACCCGCCAGCTTATAGGCGGAATTTCCATCCAGAAGATTCGGGAAGGCTACGACCTAGACCACCCTGAAGTTTTCATCCCAGGCAGAGCCTTAAAGGCGAACAGGGGTGTAGGCTACTTCGACGAGCTTGGAGCCCTACCCTCCGCCATGCAGACGTTGCTCCACGAGCTCTTCGAGGAACATCAAGTTACAACCTTGGAAGGCGATATTGTTCCCTTCAAGGTTGAAACCTTGGAGCTTGCCTCCACCAACCCGGCTAACTACCGTGGTACGAACCCTATTAAGGAGCCTCTCCTAGACCGTATGGAGGAAATAGAGATAGGTCCTCCTGAAACTCTTGAAGAGGAGATAGAGATAGGCATTAGGAACATGTTCTACAGGAAGTGGAAGGGGGAGGAGCCGCGCATACCCAGGTGGCATAGGGAAATAGTCGCCCGCATAGTCCGCTATGCCCGGGATAAGGAAAAGTTTGACTTCACCAAGCGAATCGAGTCGGAGCCCTCGTGCAGGGCAACCATTAAACTCTTCGACCACCTTCAGTCTAAAGCCCTCAGAAGCGGAAGGCTTGTACTCCTCCTATCCGACTACGGTGAAAACCTTGAAATCGTCAAGCTTTCTCTAATGGGCAGAATAGAAGTTGAATTCGGTCTCTCCGAGCGGAAAGAGGAAATCGTGGAAAGACTTTTCGAGGAGGCTAAAAGGCAGACATGCCGCCAGATATATAACAGCCTTCCAGGAGAAAGGTTCTCCGAGTTCTACGAAGCCCTGAGGGCTGTTGGCACCGAAGCTGACGGTAGGAAAGCTATCCCCATAGAGTTTGAAACTGTTCCAAAGCTCAGAAGCCAGCCTATCATAAACTACTATGTGGAGTTCGTGAATGAAAGCAAGCAGCCCAGCGATGAGCTGTACCTTTCCACTATAGAAATAATTTTGGAGGCTTTAGCCATGTGCACTCCACGGCTTGTGGAGCGTAGAGGTAAATCCTACTATCTTGGAGAGCTTGTTTCAGATGAAGCCTCCATGCGAAGTATGTAAGCAGAAGGAGGAAACCCTCTCCTCCATCCTTGGAGAGGAAACAGTAAGCGAAATAGTTTACCAGCTTTTCAACCCTGCTGCCAGCAAAAGCGAAAAGCAGAACCGTGAAGAATCGCTGATTGAAAAGCTTATCAAACGTTTCTTGGAGGAGATGAGAGGAGAACAGCTGGACGAGCTTTTCGACAGCAAACTTTTGAAGTGGGCTGGAACTCCAAGCGGTAAATGGTTCAGAGACTACTTGAAGCATAGGAAGGCTAAGCAGAAGGCTTGGGAGAAGCTTCTTGAAATGGTTAAGCGTGGAGAGGTAGACCCATCCCAGATTCCGGTGGAAGACCTCCTCCACCACTTCCTAAGCCAGATTCTAGAGGAGCTCGGCAAGGAGGGAATGGTGGACCTTAAGTTTCAGAGGGACTGGCTTTACGGGAACGTGCTGATAGCCTACCCGGAGTTTACGGAGAAAAGCGAGAAAATAATCGCCAAGAAGGTTCTGGAAGAAGTTTTCATCAACCTTAAAGGTTTAAGGGAGATAGGCTGCCATGAAACTGAGGAGGTGGGCTGGGGGGTAAGGCAGTCCTACATGCTCTGGGACTTCGACGAGCAGCAGCACTCCTACGACCTCCTAGATGTTCAGGAAACCCTGGTGAAAACAGCTCTCCACGACCCGGTTCGCATGCGGATATCCAACGAAGACTTAAAGGCGAGGATACCCTACCATGAAACCTCCTCCAGCAACGTAATCCTCATAGACGCCTCCTACTCGATGAGGGGTGAAAAGTTCAGAGGAGGAATAATGGCGGCCCTAGCCTTCCGTGAGTTCCTTGAAAGTGAGTACAGGCAGGACCAGCTTCACGTGGTAGCCTACAATCAGAAGCCTAAACTCCTATCCCGCGGGGAAATAGTGAGGCTTAAACCCTACGGCTACACGGACATCGGGCAGGCTGTAGACTTCGCTGTGGGGCTCCTATCCAAGGGGGAGGGTAACAAAAACATTTTCCTCATAACCGACGGCGAGCCTACGGCAACCAGCAAGCGGGGGCAAACCCCTGAGGAGAGCGCCTTAAAGGCGGCGTACAAGGCTGGGAAAGCCGACGTGCTTCTCAATATAATAATGCTTGATAGGAGGCCTGAACTCCGCCTAATCTGCGAGCACATGGCAAGGCTTAACGGGAGAGCCAGCATAACCTACGTTGACAACCCCTTAAACCTGAAAGAGTTCATGATAAAGTTCTTCTTTGACAGGAGGCAGAGCTTAACCGTTCACAGGGCTGGCTGAAGGCTACTCGACAAGCCTCACCGTTATCTCCCGGTTACGTGTTAAGGCTTCAATCAGCTTCTTGCCAGGGGGGCTTCGGCCTGAAACCCTCACCTTCGCCTTCCTTCCAACCGAAGCCACAAGCACGGTTTCACCGTCAACCAAGACCGCTATTTTCCTGCCGGCTATCTCCCGGTTGAAGTAGAAGTCTATGCCACGCTTCGTCTCTTGAAGCTCGTATTCGACTGTAGGGCCTACCGGCTCCTCAAGGGGTTTAACGTCAAGCTTTATTCCAAGCTTCTTTTCAAGTCTTCCAATGGTTGAGCCTTTCCTGCCTATCAGGTGGGGTATGGAGGTTTTGCTAACCTTTATGGTTGCCCTTCCTCCAGACGAGACTTCCACTTGGGCTTCAGGGCTTATCCTCCGCACTTCCTCTAGGATACGCTGGGCTGCAAGCCTTTCAGCCGGGGTTTCCTTCGGCTTCTCCGGCGAAACAGGGATTACCACGTTCTCCTCTCCGAAAGTGTAGATTTCATAGTCAAGCTGGCCTGCTTCAAAGTCTTTAACTTCTATTACAGGTCTGGCTAAGGCTTCATCCGTCATGCCTGTTGGAACCTTCACGGTTAAGGTTAGCTCGTAAACCTTCTCTATGACCCCGTAGCGGATGAAAATTAAGGTGTCGATTACGTGAGGTATCATCCCCAGTTCAACCCTTCCGATGAAGCGTTGAATAGCGTCGATGGGACTGCTGGCATGGATAACCCCTATCATTCCAACTCCAGCCAGCCTCATATCCGTGAAAACGCCGAAGTCCTGGGTTTTCCTAACCTCGTCGAAAACCGTATAGTCCGGCCTTACGAGAAGCAAGATGTCTGCAGACTTCTCGAAGCTTCCCTCCAAAGGCCCGTACTGCGTGATTTCAGCGTCAACCTGAAGGTCTCTCGGAGACTCCAAGGTTTTAACGATTTTACCCTGGGCCATGTAGAACTCAGCCAGCGAGGAGGCGAAGGTTGTCTTCCCCGAGCCTGGAGGACCTGCTATCAGGATTCCCTCAGCCCTGTGTTTAAGCCGGTTCATAAGCTTGTCTGAAAGCCTGTAGTCTTCAAGCCTAAGCTTCACTATGGGCCTCACGGCTGTAAGCTCTACGCCGTCGGAGAAGGGAGGCCTTGCAACGGCAACCCTTAAGTCTCCTATCTGGGCTACGAAGGCGCTTCCACGGTCAATCTCCACGAAGCCCTTCCCCTTAACCTTAGCCAGCTCGTAGACTTCGCGGATGTAGGCTTCAACCTGCTCGGCTGTAAGAGGCTTGCTTTTAAGCTTTACAAGTTTGAACTCTCCTGGTTTACCTCTTTTCGCTATGGGTGGGGCGCCTTCTTTAAGGTGGATGCTCATGGTGTCAGGGGTGAAGAGGCTTTCAAGCCTAAGCTTGGTCACCTTCTCCTCAGGCTGGAAGAATAGGACTTTCAAGCCTCTGGCCTCGGCTGTTAAAGCCTGAACGTGGTCGGCAGTGGCCAGCTCAGCTTTCTCCTTTAAGGCTACGTCCATGATGATGCTGTCTATCCGCCCGCTTGACGCCAGCCTAATGTCGTCTAAGCTTGGCTTTTCACCTGAAAACTTCACCTTCACGCCTTTGGCCTGGCAGGCTTCCCTAAGCCTTCCCAGCTCTTTCAAGCCTATGAAGCCTGAATGCCGTCCTTTAGACGCTTGGGCTTGAAGTTCGTCCAAGACGGCTATGGGTATAACGATTTCCCCGGTTTTCAGTTTTCCTTTCTCAACGGTTTCAGCCAGTCTTCCACTTATAATTACGGAGGTGTCAGGAACGATTCTCCTAGCCAACTTTCCTTCCCACACGCCTCAGAGAGGCTTCCACGTTTAAATTATCGCAGCCCTTAAATACTTATGTTTCAGCCTTGGAGGTCTGCGTCTACGAGCATGTTTCAGGCGGAGGATACGCCGGACGGGAGCTTCCAGGATGGGGGCTGGCTGAAGGCTACTCAATGCTCGCAACGCTTTTGGAAGACTTCAAAAGCTTAGGGTGCAAGGTTTCAACTCTCCTAGACTCCAGGGTGAAGGCTGAAGGGCTGAAAGCTGACGTAATTAAAAAGGTGGACTCCAGCCTTGAAGCTGAAGGAATGCTGGAAGACCTAGTCTCCAAGGCTGACGTAACCATGATAGTGGCTCCAGAGCATGATGGCGTCCTCTCCAAGCTTGTGAGGCTGGCTGAAAAGCACAGTCCAGCCGTCCTAAACTGCCCGTCAACCTTCTTTAAGAAGCTTCCAGGCAAAGCGGAAATACTGGAAGCGTTGAAGGCTGGAAGCGTGAGAACCCCTGAAACCTTAGTGCTGGAGTCTCCTGAAACTTCAGCTCCCCTTAAAGGTTGGACACGGTTTCCCGCCGCTGTTAAGCCTTCCCTTGGAGCTGGATGTTTAGGGTTAAGCCTAGCCCCGAACAGAAGCAGGCTTGAGGAGGCTGTTAAACACGCTTGGAAGGCTTCTCCCTCGAAAATACTTGTTCAAAGATTCGTGGAGGGGCTGCATGGCAGCCTGCTTCTCCTAGCCAGCAGCTCTGAGGCTGAAGTCTTAAGTTTGAACCTTCAAATCTTAGATTTCACGCAGGATGGAAGGGTGAAGTATCTTGGAGGTTTAACCCCTCTGCCCCTCCGGGAATCCTCCGCCGTGATTGCTGAAGGCTTAAAGGCGGCTGAAACCTTAATTTCAAACCTTAAAGGCTTCATAGGAATAGACTTCGTGCTGGCTGAAGGGGAACCATGGATTATAGAAGTCAACCCCCGAATTACAACATCCTACCTGGGGCTAAGGAAAACCTTGAAGGATAACCCGGCCAGGCTTCTCCTTGAAGCATGCCTTAAGGGCAGGCTTCCCAGGAAGGTTAGAACAGAAGGCTTCGCAGTTTACCTTAGGGCCAAGCCCTCAAGGCTGACGGAAGCCTTCGAATGCTATTCCCCCACAGGAGTGGAAGGCATGGCAGTCCTGTGGAGTGAAAGCCTTGAAAACCTGCTTTCAAAAGCTGAAAAGCTGAACTTTAAGTTTAGCCTCAAAAATTAATATTGGGGAAGCCCTTGAGCCTGAAGCGGTTTGAAGAGGAGCTGAAGCGTAAAGGAGTGGAGTACAGGCTTATAAGGCTGAGAACTCGGACTGTGAGCAGCCGAGACGTAGCCAGGCATGCTGAAGGAGAGGTGAAGGAGGATGAGGTCTGCAAGACGATTATTCTGAAGGGTGATAAGGGAAGCCTTTACGCTGTGCTCACCCTCGGATACAGGAAGGTCGACCTGAACCTTGTTGGAAGGCTTGCAGGGCAGAAGGTTAGGCTGGCCTCCTTGGAGGAGCTTGAAGAGGAAGGACTGAAGCCTGGAGCCGTCTGCCCTCTAACCGTGAACGCCCAGCTCATAGTCGACGAGGAAGTGTTCTCCAAAGAGAAGGTTAACTTCAGCTCCGGCAGCGAGTATTACGGGGTTGAAATTAAGCCTCAAGACCTCTATAGGCTGGTGGACTTCGTTAGAGCCCGGGTTTCCCTACCGTCGGAGGCGGAAAAATAAAGCTTTTCTCGTAAGCGAAGAAAAAATGTAAGAGGCTTTAACCTTGCTTTTCCTCGGCTTGGATGTGGGCGGGGCGAATATTAAAGCAGCCCTCCTAAAGGTTAAAGGACGTAAGCCTGTCAGGCTTGAAGCTGCCTCCCAATATTTTCCCTTGTGGAAGGCTGGAAGGGAGAAGCTTCCCAAAGCCTTACGCATGGTCCAGTTTGAACTTGAACCTAAGGGGGAAATCGCAGCCCTCGCCCTAACCATGACGGCTGAGACCTCAGACGTTTACCAGCATAGGCGTGAAGGCGTCGTCCACGTGCTCAGATGCGTGAAAAAGGTTTGGCGGGGTGTTCCGCTGGAAGTGGTTGAAACTGGTGGAAGGCTTATAGCTCCGGAAGAGGCTGAACGTAACCCTTTAAAGGCTGCCTCAGCCAACTGGGCTGCCTCAGGATGGCTTGTTTCAAGACTTCTAGAGGAGGCTCTCTTGGTAGACGTTGGAAGCACCACCACAACCGTTGTCCCTGTAAGCGGGGGGAAAATTAAAGCTAAAGGTGAAACAGACCTGGAAAAGCTTTCCCTAGGCGAACTCGTTTACACTGGAGCCTTAAGAACAAGCGTAGCCTCCATCGTGGAAAAGCTGAAGGTGAAAGGCAGGCTTATCAGGGTTTCCAGCGAGTACTTTGCCTCCACCTCCGATGTGTACCTTGTCCTAGGCGAAATATCCCCGGACGATTACACTGTTGAAACGGCTGACGGCAGAGGTAAAACGAGGATGGAAGCGTTAGCCCGCCTAGCCCGAACCGTGTGTGCAGACTTGGAAATGCTGGGAGAAAAGGAGGCTTCAAACATAGCCTACCAGGTTGCCGTGAAGCAGGTAAGCCGGATTGCTGAAGCCTTAAACCAGGTTTTCCAGTCGCACTGGAGGCAGGGCTGGAAGCGTAGGCTTCCCGTGGTGGTGGCTGGGGTTAAAGGAGGCTTCCTCGCCGAGAAGGCTGCCCGTAAAGCTGGCTTTCACAATATAATAGAAGTGGATGAGCTGGCCGGCTTCAAAATCTCTAGGATACTTCCAGCCGCTGCATCCGCTTTCATGGCTGCCGACAAGGCTGTTGGAGGTGTAAACCTTAAAGGTTGAAGCCGTAGTCAAGGTTGGAGGCAGCCTTTCAGCCTACCCGTCAAAGCTTAAACGTTTATGCCAGCTTCTAAGCCGAATCTCGAAAAGACACCACATAGTAATCACCCCGGGAGGAGGTCCTCCAGCCGACACCATCAGAAGACTTGACGAAGCCTTCAAGCTCAGCCCAGAAGCTTCACACTGGATGGCTGTTTTAGCCGTTGACCAGTATGGGCTGCTGCTGGCAGACCTAATCCGGGAGGCTGAAGCCACTGGAAGCCTTAGGAAAGCGTCAGCCCTTTCAGCCTCAGGGAAGCTTGTGGTCTTCCTGCCCTACAAGCTTTTAAGGAGGGAAAACCCTTTCAAGCCTTCCTGGGAGGCTGCCTCAGACGCCATCGCCGCCTACCTGGCATGGAGGCTTAAGGCTGAAAGGCTGATTCTCCTGAAGGATGTGGATGGAGTCTATAAGCCTCCATACCGCAGGCATGGGAAGCCCGTGAGAAAAGTCTCCGTGGAAACGCTTAAGGCCTGGAAGGGTGAAACCTGCCTTGACCCCGCACTTCCAAGCCTGCTCGCTAGGTACAGGCTTCCCTGCCTGGTGGCAAGCGGTTTACGCCTGGAAGGGGTTAAAAAAATTTTCGAGTCCAAGCTAGATGAGGCTACCCTAATAGAGGTTTAAGGTTCGCCGTGGACTAGGCTTGCCGCCTTTGCTACCAGGCTTCGGCTGATTCTGCCCTCCGCTGAGAGAACCCCCCTCCTCAATCCTACCACATCGGCACCCAGCCTAACACATTCAGCCAGCGTCTCCATGTTTAAGCCTCCTGCCAGGGCTGCGAAGAGCCCCAATCCCTGTGCCTCCGCCACAACCTTCCTAAGGTTCCCGCTGGTGAGGCAGCTGAAAAGGTTTCGACTTGAATTTTTGCTTTTCACGTCTATGAGGATTCCGTCGGCTTCACCCTTATAGGCTGCTTTAGGAAGCAGCAGCGGGCTGAGGCATCCATGCTCAGCGTAGTCGGCGTAGCCGCAGGCTACGATTTTAGCCTTCAAGTTCAAGGCTTCCATGGACGTTTTAACGGCTTTAACCATTTGAGCAGCCTCTTCAAGCCTTCTGGCGCCTAGAAGCCCCACCTTCACGTAGTTGGCGCCTAGAACGGCTGCTCCGACGGCAGCCAGCGAGGCTGTTCCTGGAATGTAGGGCAGGTCTCCAAGGGTTACGCTGAACTCTAAAGGCTTGGGAAGGCTTTCCTTAACCTGTTTGACTATCCACGGCTTCTGGGCTCCCAGGGCTCCCTCCGCCGGGTTTTTCACGTCCACTATGTCCGCTCCGCCTTTAACGGCTTCTAAGGCTTCAGCCCTGTCAACCACGCTTACCATAAGCCTAGCCATAACCCGAAACCTTCAAGCCTTATCTAACACCATTGCCAAATGGAAATTAAAGGTTTACCCAGAAAGGATAGGCCGGGGCACTAGGCTTGGAAAAATACGACCTAGCCGTGGTGGGAGCAGGTCCAGCAGGCTCCATGGCAGCCTACCAGGCTGCAAAGCTGGGCTTGAAGGTGCTTCTCCTCGAAGAGCACGGGCAGGCTGGAAGCCCTCCCCACTGCGCTGGAAAACTCAGCGTTAAAGCCTTCCAAGAGTTCAGCCTTCCCAGCCAGTGTATCCTCAACGGGGTTAGAGGCGCCCTCTTCCATTCTCCCGGAAACCTTGAAATCGAGGTTTCAAAGCCGAACCCTGAATCCTACATCATAGACAGGGAGCTTTTCGACAGGAGGCTGGCTGAGGAGGCGATTAACGCTGGAGCTGAAGCCGTGTTTAAATGCAAGGTTAGACAGGTAGGCTTCCATCCCGGTGGAGGATTAACGGTTAAAGGCTCAAGCCTCGAAGTTAAGGTTCCGGTTTTAATTATAGCTGAAGGAGGAGCCAGAAGGCTTGCTCGGAGCCTAGGCTTCCAAGGGCTTCCCGTCCTGAAAGGAATCCAAGCTGAAATGGAGGATGTAAGCCTTGAAAGGGAAGACTTCGTCGAGGTTTTCTTCGGCTGGAAGTTTTTCCCAGGCTTCTTCGGCTGGCTTATCCCGGTTGGAGAAGGAAAGGCAAGAATAGGGCTGTGTGTCCGCGGGGACATGGCTGAGATGTCTCCAAGGGCTTACCTAGAGAAAATGCTGAGGGAGTATCCCCCGCTTAAAGGAAGGGTTGGAAAGGCTTGGATAGGAAGGGTTTACGGCGGACTTATACCTGTGGAGGGCCCTGTAAAGAAGATGTGGCATCCTAAGGGGATAATGGCTGTAGGAGACGCTGCAGGACACGCTAAGTCCACTACTGGAGGCGGAGTTCTCTTCGGGCTTAAAGCAGGACGGCTGGCTGGGGAGGCAGCGTCACGCCTGGCTGAAACAGGCAGGGTTGAGGAGGCTCTGAGAGGCTACCAGCAGGCCTGCCTTAAGGCTTTCGGAGGGGAGCTCTCCTTCACGAGGAGGGCTAGAAGGTTTCTTAACAGGCTGAGCGACGGCGAGCTAGACCAGTTTTTCCGCTTCCTTTCAGCCCACAGAAGCCTTTTGAAGGTGGCTGAAGGAAGGGGAGACACAGCCTACCAGTCAAAGGTTTGGAAGCCCCTGCTTAAAGCCTCGGCTAGGCTTGTCTTTGAGAAGCCTTCAACCCTGAAGTTTGCAGGAAGAATCCTTTGGAGGCTTCTTCAAAGTATGGTTTAGCCTAAAAATAAGTGTAAGGTTGGAGGCTTTAGCAGCCTCCCGGAGGCTAACGTTTTTCTTTGGGCTTAGAAAGCTCCTGGAAGCATTATCATGATGAATATGGCTACTATCAGCCCGTAGATAGCAACTGCCTCGATGAACACGACGTAGATGAACAGCCTCGTAATGATTTCAGGTCTTTCAGCACCTGCACCAGCTATGGCTGCTGTAGCCGTTCCAAGCCCTAAGCCTGCTCCAAGCCCTGCAAATCCTATGGCTAAACCTGCTCCGAGAGCCAGCAGTCCGAAGTCGATGACCTTCTGGTCTCCTGCCGTGCCAGCCTCCGTTGCTAGAGCGCATCCAACATTCATTACTCCTGCAACCAGTAGGGCGAAAACCAAAGCCCAAACGAGTGTTCCATGCTTCACCTTTCCACACCCACCGCAACAGCTTTACATTATTGTTCTTTAACTCACGCTTCTTTCATTATAAAACTCTTTTCCTCCCTTCCTACCTTGGGAAAGAAAACTTTTTATATTGGATATATGGGCTGGTGGAGAACTAGGTTCGGCTCAACCTTGTCAGCTGGAATTTTCATGGCCTTCGCAGCCAGTATGGCGATTAAATCCTTAACCTCGTAAAACTTAAGGTAGAGGTAGGCCAGCATTTCCCCCAGATGGAATATGCTGTAGAAGGCTTTCAGGCACTCCGAAGCGTGCACGCGTTTAAGAGCCATCTCGAAGATGAAAAGGTCTTCTTTAACCTCGTACACGCTTAGCAGGGGAGAAATAATCACGCCGTAGTGGCCTCCTGTGAAGGCTTTAACAGCATCCTTCTCCGAGGCTGTGGAAGTAGCAGCCTTAAGTTCTTCGCTGCCAAGCTTATAGTAGGCGGGAATCAGGCTTTCCATAACCCTTTCAGGGGTGAAGCCCATTTTCTTCATTCTGAGAACAGTCATAAGATTGATGATGTCAAGCTGGGTTCCAAGCAGCTTAATACATGTCTTATCTAAGCCTTTAAGCGATAGGGCTGCCTCCAGAAGCCTCCCATAGCCATACTTGGTTATCAAGGCTTCAACCTTAATGCTTTTAACGGCTGCCTCTTCAGGGCCTTCAAGAATTTCACCTGCCTCCGCCACGAGTTTTCTGTCTTTTAAGAGTTCAACAGCCCGCTTGAGGTTTCCAGCCTCCACCAGACTGCGGCACAGCTCGTAGTTCACTTTGCCGTAGGGGAATATGTAGGTGGAGGCTTCCTGCCAAGGTATCTCCATCAGAATAGACTTTATGACTTCCATCAGAGCTTTTAATTCCAAGTGCCTTCCGAACTCCTCGAAAAAGGTTTTAGCTGCTCTTGCCTTAAGGTTTCTGGTGATGAAGGTTACGTCGTCCTGGTAGTACTGGAATAGGGCTCTTTCAACCTTTGAAAGGTTAAACTCCTCTAGGACAAGCTGGGAAATATACGGCTTATACCTAGTATCTTCAAGTCTTCTAAGGGCTGTGGAAGGGCTTTCAGCCGCAAGCATAGCGTCGTAGTCTCCTTTAACTAGGAGGAAAGATTTTTTACCTCTAACCATAGGCGTCAAACAGGTGTATCCTGCCACGTTTCCCAACATTTCTCTTCTACCTCCTAACCTTGGCGAAGCGGAGCATACGGTCGTAAAGCCTTAAAAAGATAAGGGTTCCCGCCGTGAAGCCTACCAGGGTTGAAAAGGCGAGAACCCCAAACTTCATCAGCAGGCTGAACCCGAACCAGAAGGCTAAGGCTATCCCTGCCACCATGCAGGCAGCCACTATGGCGGGGAGAATCAAGCCGAAAATCATTATTCTGCCAAGGGAGTACCCTTGGATTTCACGGGGGATAGCCCTAAGCTTATATTTCGCTAGGGCTGCCTTAAGCCGTAACCGTGAACCTTCTTTCAATCTTGAACCCCTCGAAGGGCGTTCCCTCACCACGGTAGAACTTGCTGAACCATTCAACCCAGTGAAGCCTGAGGGTGTGGGCGAAGGTCAAAATGCCCTCCAACGCTGTAATAATGAAAATCGTTACGATGAGGAAGATAGGCCAGAAGAGCAGTCCCTTCCCCATGAGGGCTAGGTCGCTGAAGATGGCGTGAGCCAGCCCTAAAGCCAGAATCCGCCCGTAGGAAAGCGTGTTGGAAATGGAGGCAATAGCCTTCTCAACTCCTTCAGCAAAGGTTTCCATCCCGCTTTTTCCAGCCAGCTTGTGCAGGATGAAAAGGCCTGCGAAGGGCACCACGAAGAAGGCTAGAAGCTTGTCGGTTTCAAAAAGCACGTTGGCTATTCCGAACCCGTAGGTGATAATCAGGTAGGACAGGGAGCCGTAGAACCACAGCCATGAGGCTGGAGCAAGAATTTCCTTGTATTCTCTGGCTGCGATGTTGTTTACGATGTCAAGTATGAGGCCGAAGGTTATCTGGGCTATACCTATGAATATGGCTATCTTAAAGAGCATCATAGGCTCGTCCATCGGGCTGAACCATGGTGCGTCCTCAACTCCTGTTATAGCCGTATACCATGTGGGGGTTCCATGGTGGGCTGCGTAGGCGGCGTTGGTAGGCCCGAAGAAGTCTCCGTAAAGGAAGCCTATGATTATCGAGGTTATCCCGCAGAGGAAAACCAGGTTTCGACCCTTATACAGGTAGTCCAGCATCTCGTTTCTAATTTTCATCCTGTCGAAGAGGGGTTTAATGAGCAGGCTTCCCACAAGCAGAACAAGCCCGTGGCCCATG
>Ga0190363_1001656_pt1 | contig 13101 bp, 29 predicted proteins | sample 48721867_MG_FD_161272 | JGI IMG/M metagenome (GOLD analysis project Ga0190363, IMG submission 161272) | Hydrothermal vent microbial mat bacterial communities from Southern Trench, Guaymas Basin, Mexico - 4872-18-6-7_MG | ecosystem: Environmental > Aquatic > Marine > Hydrothermal vents >...
GTCTTCGCCAAAAATAGAAGATATGCTAGAAAAATACGCTAAAACACCCAAAGAAACAAAGAAAGACCCAAAAACAGTATGGGTAGAAAGAATGATGAAATCAGCAAGAAAATACTATAAAAGATGCTTTACTCTACGCTGTGCTTCACGTAAAGCTGGAGAAATAGTTACTGGCATTATTTCTAAAATGCTTCTTATCTTGTAGAAGAAGTCCCTATACCATTCGCTTAGCTTTTCTACGTAATGGTAAACCACATCTACCCAGCCGATTTCCTCCCTACCAAATGTTTTCTCAACAATTCTACTTGTTAAGTCTAATATGTCGTAGTATGTGCCTACACCTATCTTATAGTATAGGTCTAAAGGTCTAGTTGAAAACAGAACTCTAGGAACCCTAACGTCAGCTAGTTCTAGAATTTCCAAGTCAAAGTCTTCTAGGCTTTCTCGGGGGTAAACTCTTGTAGGGTGTCTTACCCTAATCCTAAGCATTTCGTGGAAAACATAGTAGTCTAGGGCTGTGCTTACAACCCAAATACCTAAGCTAATGGTTTCTTTAAGAAGAAGATACCTAAAAAACCTGTAGTTTAAAGGGCAGTATTCGAGAATTCTAACAGCCCATTCCTTGCTAGGAATATATACGTTTTTTCCGTCATAGCTGTAGGGTATTTTAAGCTTATCTAGAACCTTTTTCAGCCTTCTAGCATATCTTGAGCGTGGAAAACAAGCTATTCTTAGCCTTTCAAATCTTAGCCTAGACCTTCTAATACCTATACGTAGCTCATGCTCTACTCTTCCTTCAGCATAGAATAAGCCTACAAGGTAGGGTAAAGGATTATACGTTGCTACATGGTTAAACCACTTATTGTTCCACATTTCCCACATTTCGCTTGAACTCCACCTTATCTTCATAGTTCCATCGTATCTTGTAACGCCAGAAACACGGTATAGCCTATTAGCTATCCAACAGCTTTGAACTGCTTCTATCCAGCTATGGGTTCTTAGCTCAACTGCTTTCCTTTCCTTAGCTTTGCTTCCGTCTCCGTCTAGAAGTCCCCAAAGAATAGCTTCAAGTTCTTCATCTGTGAAACCGCTTAGAAAAAGAGTTAAGCTCATAGTTTCACACTAAATACCTATATTTTACAGCTTCAGTTAGTAGTCTTGTTCTTTCCTCTACGTCTCCTAGTTCCTCAGCTACTTCTCTAAGCATAGAAGCTATTTCCATTATTCTACTGTGAATGTCGTCTAGTTTTCTAGCTATGTCTCTAGGTATTCTAACCTCTACTTCTCTCCTTCTAATAGCCCTTAACCTTAAAAGGTTAGCTAACGTCATTCTATACATCATTAGTCCGCTTCTAACAGTTGTTAAAGTACCTAACATAGTATTTACAATCCTATATATTTCCCTAGCTGTGGTTTCAGCGTCTGCAACCATAGCAAGAACATCTTCTGGTCTAGTTGGAACACGTCTTCTAGGAGCTTCTGCCATTTCTAATCACCTTTAAATATCGCACATCACTTAAGCACCAGTACTAGGTATTCTTTAAAGTTCTATTTCTACTTTTGCTGTTTCAATATCCAGTTTTCTCAGCTTAACTAGACATTCGCAACACATAGGAATTTCATTTTCCTCTAAGGGTTCTTTGAGGAAGACTATCTTTTTACATTTCGGACATTGTAAAACATAGAAAAATCCTTTCATATTCTTAAACATTATGTTTATACTCATCTAGTTTTCACCTCCTTCAAGCACGGCTACTCCCACACTAGTAGCTTGGTGTAGGAACTTCAACTACAACTACAGGTATTTTAACACCTAGCTTTTTCAGTTTCTCTAACCTCTTAGGGTAAACCTCTACTATGAATGCTTTCTTAGTTTTCTTTCCTCTTTTAAGTATTTCCTCAGCTACCATACCTTTTACTAGCTTCTGTATGTATGGACACTTAACTATCCTATATGTGCAAGGCGCCCCGTTCTGTATAGCACAATATCTCTTATATGGTGTTTTACCTTCATAATCGGGTATTCCATAGGGACAAGCTCTTACTCTTCCTGTAGCTCCTTCTACCATGTTTCAACACCACTTTTACTTTTTCTCCTTCTTCTCTTTTTAAGGTTACGCTTAAGGTCTGTGCTTATAAAGTCTTGAATATCGTGTAAAATACCTACAATAGCTACCATAGGGTCTCTAGCTAAAACACCTAGCATAATGTCGAATAGGAAACCATGTCTCTTAACCCTATGTTTAACACCCAGCCACTTACTTGGCTCATCCTTATACCTATGAACCCAAGCATACCTTTCAGCTACATTTTCTCCGAAAAGCATAGCTATTAATTGCTTATGCTTCTCAAACGAAGGCATAGGTTACCAACCTAGTAATAAATATAAGCATTTAAACATATATATTCATTAGGTGCAATAATGCATAGTCCGAAACCGCAGAAAAAACCCCCGTTCCATAAGAGACTTGAGGAAATGTTTAAACGTTTAAAGAAGAAAGAGGCTCTAGCGTTATTTAGAGAAATTAGGAAGATAAAACCAGAACTAGCAGAGGAAATAGAGAAAGAACCTCTCTTCCAACTCTACCTAAACCTACGTATGTTCGACCTAGATGTTCAAGAAATAAGGGCTAGAACAAAAACATATTTTCCACGTCTTATACCTTCCGATATTTGGGAGGAACTGGTAGCTCCGCTTATGGAGTGTATAGAAGAAGCTACTATCAATATCGTTAAAGCACACCAATATCTAGCACAGCTTATAAGGGTAGCTTCATGTGTAATGTGGGTGAAGGAGAAAAGAGTAGATGTTGAGTTAGAGAAAAAGTATGAGAAACTTATGCTTTTAGCACCACTCCAACCTTGGCTACTATATAGAATTATACCGTCTGAAAGAGCAGACGAAGTTATGGAGGAAATATTGGAGATTGGGGAAAGAGTAACAGATTGGATTGAAATAAACTATCCAGAATGCCTTGAAGAGAAAGAAAAAAGTTAAAAAATAACTCTTTTCTAGTTCTCCCCTGTAGTCTCCACTATATGTAGTAGTTATATGTGTTAATAAATATAAGAGATATACTGTATATTCTTATACGGTGTTATATATGGCGAGAAAAAGAAGGTTTGGACCTACAAGCATAGATAGGTATCAGCTAAAAGCTTTCCGTGTCCACTACATGCCAGGTATTCCAGAGGACTTAGTTAGAGCGGTTTCGATGAACCAGACAGCATCATTTACGGCTGGTTTCGGTCCATATAATAGGTTATGGAATGCTAGAGTAGTTCCAATACTAAGGAGACATGATGTGCCACGTATGGACTATGCTAAGTATAGAGCATTCTTTAATGAGTTCCTAAGCAAAGTTTCGATAAAAGGTACTGCTTCACCAGAGGAACTAATGGAGAAATGGGCTGGTCAAGGCTGTGATTTAACCATACTGCAAGAAATAGTTGAAGCGTTAAGTAAGAAGAAAGAAGAACACGAAAGATAAAAATAAAAAATATTTTTTAATCCTTGAGCTAACCTATTTTCTTTTTACTCCTCTCGTTTACCAAAAACTTCTTCGAATATTTGAACATACTCATTAGCTTTCATAGTAGCAATAGTATAATCAGTAGAAGTAATTGTTAGCCTTACACATTCTCCTTCTACTTCTAGGAGTATTGCTGTTTTATCACTATGCTCTACTCTTAAACCGTTTTCAACGAAATCTATTTCACTTATATCTAGGCTTAATAGCATTTTCAACGCTAGTTTTTTAACAAGCTCACTTGTCTTATCCATAGCCTTCTTCTCTAATGTAATTTCATGTACTAAGTTAGCTCCCATAAACCTATTTGAAACACAGCCTTTCTCTATTTTAACAGTAGTTTTCAACTTTGCTCACCCTTATGTTGTGCTTTCTTTTTACTTCTCTTGCTCCTTAAGGAAATCCTCTATTATCTTGCTATATTCTCTAGCTAGTTCTGTTAGTTCCTCTAAACTATCGGAAGTTATTATTATCACTATGTCGTCTCCTTCTAGTTTAAGTGTAATAGCTACTCCGTCTAAATACCGTATTTCAGCCATATCACTAAGCAAAGCTAACCTATCTATGTTCTTACGCAAAGCCATTTTAGCAACAATTCTCCCTGCTAACTCGTACTTACCTGCATAAACGGTCTCACGTATTGTAGTTTTATAACGCATTTCCCTAACCTCTATCTTCTCTTTAGTTTTCTAAGCTTATAAACCGTTTCTCTTACATGTGAAGGTAGCTTTTCTATTTCCTCTTCTTCCTCTTCTTCTTCCTCTTTCCCTTTACTCATGGTTTGGCTCATAACTAAGTTTACCCATCCTTCTAGAGATGTTGGAAACCTTCCAGTACCGCTTAGCATACCCATTTTTCTCTTTAACCCTAACCATCTCCTATATTGTCTCTCGAACTGTTCTAGAACATATACGGCGTTTTTAATATCCTCTATGGTAATGTTTTCTACTTGAGACATTTCAGAAACTATTTTCTTAACTTCAGCTATTTCGTTTTCAAGCTTAGCTACTTTGTTTTCCAACTCCTTAACCTTATCAGCTAACACTTTGAGAGCTTCGCTCAACTGCTTTCTCCTCCTTCTTCTTTAGCTCCTCTAATGGTGTAAGGTCTATGTAGAAAACTAGTTGTGGTTCACGTTTCTTTACCTTAATACCATCTTCTACTACTTCTCTTTCAGCTTCAACAAACGTTAAACCTACAAAGTCCCTTATCTCGCTTTTAATAGCTCTCTTAATTGATTTTAAAATACTTCTAAAAGGTAATATAACGTAGCTATCGTTAGTTACGCTATCGTAAATATAGTATGCCTCGAAACCTCTGTTTTTCAGACTTCTAGCTATTTGCTTAAGAGCTTTCCTAACACTTTTACGTAAACGTTTTAACTTTTCCTCTGGCGTTTCTGGTTTTGCTTTATGCTTCTCAACGTTTTTCACCATAGAACCCACCGTTATCATTTATAAGAACTAGAACTATATATACTCTCGGGTAAAAACCATGAGCACCCCAACATTCGACATAGGAGCAATAGTTAATTCAGTAGTAACAGCTTTCGTAAACATAATCTCAGCAATAGCTGATGCTGTTAGTGCTAACGCTACAGCGATAGGTCAAGCAATAGCTTTAGGAGCTATCCTCTACGGTCTATGGTTCGCCCTAGTAAGAACACCTATGGGTAGATGGCTTAGAAGAGTTCTACCTCTTTAGAGTAGCATAATACCTTAAGTTAAATAGAAATTTTTTTATTTTTTATTCTTCTACAGTATTACTTGATGAGAAATGTTCCGTGCAAAGTCCCGTGTAAACTACTTGCTACCGCAGGAAATTAAAGGGAAAATCAGTTTCTTAGAAAAGTACTTTAAACATAAAGGTGTTAATGTAGAAATCACTAAACGTAAAGATGTTTACTTGGTTAAAATCTATAAGCACTACCCGTTCTTTATAAGCTGGGATAAGCTACTTGAAATCATAGATACTTTAGAGGAAGAAGATTTTCATGTAACCCACATTACAGCTGGTAGGAAAGGTATTGTTCTTAGATGTAAACCTGAATTCTACCCGATAGAGTTTGAAGAGTTTGAGTAGGAGCTAAACTTTATTAGAGTTTTTAAGCTTACTTATCTTATAGGTGATAAATTGTGAGTGTAGGAGAAACAGTAACCACTCCAATAATGGAAGAAACCGTTGAGGAAGCTAGAAGCGTCTTAGCCACAATAATAGCTAATGTAGTGTCTCTGATCAGAACCTTAGCGATATATGTTTGCGAAATAGCAAGAATGCTAGTAAAATGGATAGGAGAACACCCATTAGCAACTATTTTAGCAATAGTTAATGTAAGTATTTTGGTGAGCTAAAATGCAAGGACTACTAGGTGAACTTCTAAAACCTTTCATACAGTCTGGTATTACTCCGACAACTCAGCTAACACAGAAGGAGCTAATAATCTCTATTAATGAGACGGAGTTTAAGAAGGCAATATTGAAAGGTGTTGATGATAGGTTTAGACCATATATTGATGTTCAAGTTAAAGAGGGAGAAGTAAGAATTATTGTGAGGTTACAGTAATGAGTAACGTTTTCCTACCTTTATGGAGTGCTATACAGCAAGTAACCTCTAACATACTTAACTTTTTTAGCGGAATACAGGACGCTGTTAATCAAATAGTTAATACTGGTCAAGGTATTTTCGCTGGTTTATCCTCAATAGGTTCATTTATATGGAAGGCTATAACGGATTTCGGTAACTGGGTTTATCAAGGATTTCTAGGATTTGCAGAATGGCTTTATAACGGTATTAAATGGATAGCAGATAGGATTTGGGAAGCACTACAGAATGCCTATAATTGGTTAGCTAGTGGTATTACTTGGGTAGGTAATCAAATCTATGCTTTCGGAAACTGGCTATATAACGGTATTATCTGGCTATGGAATACTGTAGTGAATATTGTTGTATCTGCTTTTAACTGGATTATGGAGAGACTTAAGGATATTTGGAACGTTCTAGGTGCATGGTATGGTTCGGTAGTGGACTACGTTAATGCATGGTACTCTAACCTTATGGCTAACTTTAGGAAGAAACTTAAGCTTATGATTTTAGCTGACATATCAATTTACGGTATTTGGAAGTCTATGGAAACTATGACTACAGCCCGTAGATTTGGGGAAATACCTTTAGCTTTCGGAAAAGCTTTGGCTATGCCTATTTTCGGAGCATTAGTAGCTGAAATGGTAGATGCAATAGTACCTAAACCTTCAACCTCAAGTGTTGAATTAATACCTAAGATACCTTGGGGAGAATTCAAATACACACCAATATCTATTAGCTTACCAGCCGAGAAACCAGTACCAACAACTCCTACGATACCTACTTTACCTACAACGTATCCTCCGAGCTACAGACCTACTAACGAGGTAGAAGGGGAAATACTAGGGGAAGTAGAGTACATTTACCCAATATTTGTAGGATATGAGCAAGAAGGAGAGGTAAAGGGAGAAGTAGAGGTAGAAATTACAGTAGGAGTTGAAGGAGAAATACTGGGAGAGGTAGAATATGAGATAACAGGTATTGCTCCTAACGAGGTTGAGGGAGAGGTTTTAGGGGAAGTAGAGTATAAAATGCCGGGTTCTTCTACGGTAACTTTCTATGAGACAGTAGAGGTACATGTTCTAGCACCATTAACATCTACGATAAGTTTTTCAGAAACCGTTGAGGTAACTGTTTCTTAGAGGTGGAAAAATGATTGAAGCATATTGGGAAATAGAAGTTTACGATAGAAATGGTAAACTGATAAGTAAGCATAGGCAACCATGTAGAAGCCTACTAGCTAACTTCATAAGAATGCTCGGAGCAATGCTGTCAGCTAAGGGAGGATATACAGGAACTGTAGGCGGTACTAAAGCTTCATGTTCTGTTAAAAAATATGATGGAACTGAAGGTACTGCTTATACGGAATGGTATACTACTACTTATACGTATGGTGGAGGTACACCTATGGGAGCAAAAGCGCCAGATGATGATGACAGCTACGGTATAATGGTTGGAAGCGGAACTAAAACAGTTGAAATAGATGACTACAGTTTAGAAAGCAAAATATCTCATGGAACTGGAAGCGGACAATTAGACTACGATACACACACTATAAGCATATCTGAGGAAGCAGGGCAAGTTAAAGTAGAGATTACGAGAACGTTCAAGAATGTTAGTGGAACAACTGTAACAGTAAGCGAGGTAGGGTTGGGTGTTAGAAACTACTGGAAACAGAGTACTGGTGTTGCAAAAGACCTTAAATTTCTTATTGTTAGAGATGTCTTAGATACTCCTCAAAATGTTCTAGACGGTGGAAGCTTAACGGTTAAAATAACTATAATTGTTCCTACTGGGTGATAGTCGTGGAGAACCTTAAGGTTACTCTTGAAACTAAAGTAGTAGATAAAAACGGGAAAGTAAAGTACTTTAAGAGGAAAAATAGTGCAGTATATAATCTTGGAAGAATACTATATGGGGTACTGTTAGCTATTGGAGGAGCTGACTTATCATATAGCGGAGCTAGAGTTTCATGTTCTGTTAAAAAGGAGGATGGAACCGAAGATACTGCTTATACGGAATGGTATGCAGGAGAACGTGGCTATGGTGGTGGTACACCTATGGGGGCTAATGCTCCAGAGGGAGACGATACTTATGGTATTATGGTTGGTTCGGATAGCACTCCTGTTTCAGATGATGATTACAGCTTGAAAAGCAAAATACCTCATGGAGATGGGGATAACCTTTTACACTACGGTACTCATACTTTTGAGGATGTTGAGGTTGGAACAAGCTACGCTAAAATTAAAATGAGTAGGGGCTTTACAAATAATGGTAGCGTACCTGTTACGGTTTACGAGTTCGGTCTTGGCGTTAGAAACTTCTGGAAAGACCAAGCTGATGTTAGGAAAGACCTTAAGTTTCTAGTGTGTAGGGATGTTGAAAGCGAAGGTGTAGTTGTTAATCCTAGTGAAACCTTAGTTGTTTCATACGTTTTCGAGGTTACATTATAAGATATAGTAGCTAATGTTTTTAAGTGTTCTAGAACATACTTAAAATGTGAGGTTGGATAAAATGTCTCTTGAAGGGAGAGTTGAAACATACTTAGAATACGAGATTAAAGATAGGGAAGGAAAGATAATAAAGAAGGGTAAGGTTAAGGCTAAAAGCTGGGTTAAGAACTTTGCTAGGCTCATAAGAACAGCTATAGGTTATGGTGGTGCTGGATGGGTAGATAGGGAAGGAACAGGACATGGAGTAGTTAGAGATAACCTACCTTACCTACATGCTTTTGCTGGTGAAGGAAACGCTAACTACGGTGTCTTAGTGGGTTCAGGGGGAACACCTCCCACTAAAGATGATGCTAGTGATATTTACGATTTAGCTAGTCAAATACCTCACGGAGACGGAGACAATCAGCTACACTATATGGGAACTGATGAGGTAGATATTGCTGTTTCAGATAAAACCGTTACGTATAAGTGGACAAGGGACTTCAAGAATAATGGTAGCGTAGATGTAACAATTAAGGAAGTAGCTTTAGCTGTAAAGCTAACCTTAGTTGATACGGACTACTATTTCCTAATGTTTCACACTACGTTAGCTAGTCCCGTATCGGTACCTGCTGGGGCAACTATAACTTGGAGAGTGGTTTTAAAATATACTGCGTAAAGTAGGGTAAATGAAGTTTAAAACATTTTTTTCTATTCTTGTTTTAGTTCTTGTTTTCTCCTATCTGTTTATTGGTGTAGTGTATTTTACTAGGAAAATAACTGATAGCATTATGAGTAGAAGCTATGTTAATGCTAACTTGGTTTTAGCTCAAATCTTATGGTTTATTGTTAGTCTGTTATTGCTAACTTTTATATGTGTTTTAGCAGTATTAATTATGTCGGTGGTAGAATGAGTAGTGATAAGCTACATGTTAGTGAAGTTACGCTTTTAGTTTCTAAGAAGGTTAAGGGGCTGTGGAGGAAAATACTTTTTTACGTTAAATCATGGTTTAGAGATTTACTTTATGAACCAATATACATAGAGGAGCTACATAAGTTCCTTGAAAAATGGAGGAAAGAAGTACTACCAGAACTAGCATATACTAGCGAGGTTTTCGACTGCGATGATTTTGGTGCTTTCTTTAAGGCGTGGCTAACTAAGGAAAGCGGTAAGAACTGCGTTGCTGAAGCGTTAGGCGTAGTTCATGTACCTGACGTGGGAGATGTAGGTCATGAATGGAACATAGTCTTAGCTAGGTTTCCTATGGGAGAAGTAGAAGTAGTTCACGTAGAACCGCAGATAGGACAAGCGTTTATAACCCACACCTATGATGGGTGGAAGTACAGCTTAGTATGGGTGTTGTTCTAATGGAAATGGATTTAATACAGTTAATTACAACAAATGGTTTAGCTGTAGCGATAGCAGTATATTTAGTGTATTGGATAACGAATAAGCTAGATAAGAGAATTGAGAAGCTTACTGAAGCAATAAATAAATTAACTGAAGCGGTAAACACTTTGAAAATACTGGTTGATAGGGGTAGGAAACATGATGGTGAAGAGTGAAACAACATTTCCGATCTTTCTAACTGCTAAGGAAATGGAAGTTCTTAAGAGAACGATTAGCGGTTTCATGGTTTTAGCTAGAGTGCCAGATAAGGAAGCTAAAATACTTAACAACATTACCGATAAAATAGTTAGAACTGAAAGATATTTCGGAATGAAAAAATACAGGTTACTATACTATGCTGTAGTTTTGCTTAAAAAGTATCTTAAAGAAATAGAGGATTTCCCGACAAAAGGAGAATTGGAAATGTGCCTAGCAGACCTAGAAGGATTATTAATAAGAAAGCTAAATAAAGAAGGAATAGAGGGGATAGCGTAAATGAATGTTGAAGAAATAGTTGAAGCTTATGAGTCATTTTTTGCTGAGTTGTTAGACTATTACCTCAACCACGCAATAGCAGATTTACAGAGAGTACAAGCATTAGCAGAAAGAGAACTAGAAAAATGGTGGTATAATCCAAGCTAGAGTTTAAGACTTCTTTTTTTCTTTATGAATTTAACGTATTTTTTCTTACCCCTTAAGTTAATGAACCTTCTAGTATCCCCGAAATGTACTAGGAGACATCTTAAATCAACGTATATCGGAATGTTTCTGTTAGCACATTCTATAGAAAACTGAAGGTCAAACATAATACCTCTCCTAGCAAGTAATCCTAAAGCAGTATCCGTAATGTACTTGTAAGGTTTAAACCCTACCTCTTCAACTACCTTACGCTCTATGAGTGTTAAAGGTAAACCCATGAAAAACACTTTCTTTAACGGAAACGGTACTTTCTTAGCCTCTATGAGCCTAAGTAGGTCTTTGAGCTTATAGAAGCGGTATTGGTAAGGGGATATTACTTTTTCTCTTCTCATATCTTTGTCTGTAATGTTTACCCAGTCGTTCCACCACTCCCAGTTACAGTAGCAAGATATTACTGGGTACTTGTACTCTAAGTAGTCCTTTATCAGTAGCTTTACATGTGAAGGAGTATAGATAACGTCATCTGTAGCTATTAAGAAATGAGTGTATTCCTTATGTTCCTTAAAGAATTTCTGAGCTATTTCATGAGCTTCGTGATGCAGGTGGTACTTTATAATTAGTTTGTCTAGGAAGTCTATTTGGTCTATCCAATACCATGTTATTGGGAAATCACGGGGAGACATTATTACCATTAGGGGGTTTATTTTCACAGTACTTCACCATGATAGTTAATAAATATAAGAGTTAAATATAGTTTATGTATCATGGAGCAATAGTATGAGCGAGTACGCTAAGGAGCTAGACAAGTTCGAGAAGGAGTTTAGGGGGAAACATAAGCTAGTTAACACTATCTACTTCTTACTTAAGGAGCTGGAAGCGGTTAAAGAGGAAAACCGTAGGTTGAAAATTGCTTTAGCAAAAATCCTAATGGAGAACCCTAACATTAAACCTAAAGAGTTAGAGGGTATTGACCTATCAACTGTTCAAGAAGAGTTGAAGGTAAAGTATTGGGTTGAAATAGATAGGAGAATGGAAAGTGTTAGAAGTGCCATATTGAAAAGTGTTATAACATTATATAGTATTTATAGGAGACCTTTAACAGCGGAAGAAATCATTTCCTACACTATTGACAGATATGCTAAGGTTTTTGGAAGAAAGAAAGCAGAAATACTAAGCATAAAATGGGACTTCAGGAGAAGACTATATGAACTTGCAGAGCAAGGGAAAATCATTAGAGTTGGAAGAAACCTATTCCTACCGAGAAACACTAAAGAAAAAGTAGGGTTAGAAAAATATTTTAAGTAGTTCTAGGTTCTTATCCCAGATAGCTTCCAAACTAGTTTAAATGTTTTACCGCAGTTCTTACATTCAAACTCCCAAGACAGTTCTTGGAGAGGCTCATCCCCTATGTCTTCAACTGTTTCCTCTCCATGACTGTAAACACAGCATAACCTAATCTCATCGTATAATGGATATACTTTTCTACTACCGCAGTATGGACATTTAACCCTCATTTTTCTTTCTCCTAAAAAATATTTTAAGCGATAAAGTGTTTTACCTTACCCGTGTTTAAATCAACTTCTATCAGATACTTGTCCGTGTATATTGATATGTGGCTGTCTCCTATAGTTACGAAGTGTACCTTATCAGTTCTAATTATTACTGGTTCTACATTCTTACTTTCAGCAAGACTCATTAGTTTCTTAGCTACTTCCTCTTTACCCATAGCGAAAGCTACAGCACCGCAGTACGCTAGAAATACTGGTAATGGTTCAAACTTATCTAGTGTTATAGGTTTCTGCACAGCTAAAACACCTTCCAATAGGAAACTGTGGAGAAAAATGAATAAAAAAGTTTTGGCTAATGAGCAAATGCTAGGGTTACAAGGTATTTTCTTAGACGTTCTGGTATTAGCCAGTAAAGTTCGCTTTTATGTTTCTTGTTTAAATGGGATTTCATAGCGTAAATGTATGCTGTTATGAATAGTGCTTTACCCATACCCGTTCTTTTCCTACGCTTAGCCTTATCAACAGTATATACTTTAGCTAGTTTCCTAAGATACGTTTTCCTAAGCTTAGTGTTAGCACATAGCTTACAGAAGATTACGCCGTGTCCGTTCACGTAAATTACCTTATCCCTAACCTTGCTTCCCTCATTCCATGCTTCATTATACACCCATAGGTAGGGCTGAGAAACCCACTTGCTCCTAACCCCCAATATTCCGTCTATGAAACCATACCATATTGCTTTATAGTAGCTATCAATTATAGCATTACCCATTAAAACCACCCTCAATTTTCCCCATAAAGAAACCTACAGCCACCACTACAACTAATATCCTAACCCATATTTAACCCTTAAACACACCAAGCATTTAACCTTTAAACACACTTGGAAGCAAAAATAAGACTAAGATGTGTTTTATTGCTTTGGGTGAGAAGTGTACTAGGGAGGGTAAGTATGATGGTTGTCCTGTTTTCCTCGATTTTCTAAGGAGAAAGTATGATGAATATACTTCTAAGGGTAGACC
>Ga0190363_1001658_pt1 | contig 13093 bp, 12 predicted proteins | sample 48721867_MG_FD_161272 | JGI IMG/M metagenome (GOLD analysis project Ga0190363, IMG submission 161272) | Hydrothermal vent microbial mat bacterial communities from Southern Trench, Guaymas Basin, Mexico - 4872-18-6-7_MG | ecosystem: Environmental > Aquatic > Marine > Hydrothermal vents >...
TTGGAAATGCTGTTGATACAGTTTTGGCTGGCCCTGTTGCTAGTAAGACTGTTCTAATTACTGGAGCTGGTCCATTGGGCCTTTTGGGAATCACTGTTGCAAAAGCAAGTGGGGCATCCCTTGTCATTGTGAGTGAGCCAAGTGAGTTTAGAAGAAACCTCGCAAAGAAAGTAGGTGCTGATGTCGTCATAAACCCGATGGAAGAGGATGTTGTCAAGGAAGTGAAGGATTTGACTAATGATAATGGTGTAGATGTTTTCCTTGAATTTAGCGGTGCGCCAAGGGCTCTTGAGCAGGGCCTCCAAGCAGTAACACCTGCTGGTAGAGTCAGTCTTTTGGGATTATTCCCAAAAGAGGTTACTTTTGATATAAATAATTTAGTCATCTTCAAGGCCCTAGAGGTTCATGGAATAACTGGAAGGCACTTATGGCAAACCTGGTATACCGTTTCAAATCTTTTAAAAAGTGGAAAGCTTAACTTGGATCCAGTCATAACCCACAAATACAAGGGATTTGACAAGTTTGAAGAGGCTTTTGAATTAATGAGGGCCGGAAAAACGGGAAAAGTTGTTTTCATTCCATAAAGATATTGGCACGTTTTTGTATTTTTTTGTTTATTTTTTCACCGCAATTTTTAAGTAACTCTTGTAAGACTTCTCTTGGGGGGTTGATAATGGAGTTAAGTTACCAGGAAAAGGTGACTCTCATCAAGCTTAGAGAGTTGAAAAAAGTAAGCTTTGATAAATTAGTGAAGGAAACAGGTTTGGATCAAGTAGCAGTCATGAGGGCCATTTTATGGCTCCAGAGCAAGGGGCTTGCAAAGCTTCATGAGAAACAAAAGAGAATTGTAAAAATCACTGAATTGGGAGAAAAATATGCAAAAATAGGCCTTCCTGAAAGAAGGGCCTTGAAACTTCTCGTAGAAAAAGGCAAGGTGACTTTAGAAGACCTAAGAGAAGTTCTTAGTGAAGATGAACTTAGACCGATAATTGGAATTTTTAGAAAAGAGGGTTGGGCAACTGTTAGGAAGGAAGATGATGTTCTTACCCTTGAGCTTACAGAAAAGGGTAAAGAGGCCCTTGCCAAAGAAAGGCCCATTGATATTGCATTGAAAGTTCTTGCAGAAAAAAGAGAAGTAGAAGCCAAAGAAATTGAAAACTTACTTCCATTAAAAGAACTAAAGACCAGAAAAATCGGTGAAGAAGATGCAAAAGCTGAAAGGGAAGTTGAAATTACAGATGAAGGGTTAAAAATTGCTAGTGAGGGACTTGAGCTTAAGGAAGAGGTTTCTATTCTAACTCCAGAGTTAATAAAGAGTGGTGGATGGAAGAATGTAGAATTCAAACGTTTCAACATCCATGCCCCTGTAAAAAGGCTTTATCCAGGTAAGAAGCAACCTTATAGAACTTTTCTTGATAAAATAAGAAGAAAACTTATAGAGATGGGCTTCATTGAAATGACAGTGGAGAGCTTAATAGAAACACAATTCTGGAATTTTGATGCTTTATTTCAGCCTCAAAATCATCCTGCAAGGGACTGGACTGACACATATCAACTTAAGTATCCAAAATATGGGTCTCTTCCGGATGAGACACTCGTGGAGAGGATTAAAGCCTCCCATGAGCACGGTTGGATCACGGGTTCAAAAGGATGGGGATATAAGTGGGATCCAAGAACTGCCATGTTGCTGATGCCAAGAGCTCACGCAACTGCATTGAGTGCAAGACAGCTTGGAAAGGGTGTTCAAATTCCGGGGAAGTACTTTGCTATTCAAAGGGTCTTTAGGCCTGATGTTCTTGACAGAACACACTTAATAGAGTTTAACCAAGTGGATGGCTTTGTAGTTGGAGAAACTTTAACTTTCAAACATCTTCTTGGAATATTAAAACGATTTGCAGTTGAGATTGCTGGAGCAAAGAAAGTGAAATTCCTTCCCGATTACTATCCATTTACAGAGCCAAGCGTGCAGATGAGCGCTTACCATGAGGAACTTGGATGGGTAGAATTTGGAGGAGCAGGAGTATTTAGAGAAGAAATGACCAGGGCCCTTGGTATTGATGTTCCGGCAATAGCCTGGGGAATTGGAATTGACCGTCTAGCAATGTTCAAACTTGGGATAGATGATATAAGATACCTCTTTAGTTATGATTTGAAATGGTTAAGAGAAGCAAAGCTGGTGTGGTGATGAGAAATGCCGAAATTCGACGTTGCCAAGCATGATTTAGAGAGACTAGTTGGGAAGGAATTCACAGTAGAGGAATGGGAGGATCTCTTCCTCTATGCTAAGTGTGAACTTGATGATATATGGGAGCACGAAGGTAAAATCTACTTTAAGGCAGATGCTAAGGATACAAATAGGCCAGATCTATGGAGCGCTGAAGGAATAGCCAGACAGGTTCGTTGGGCTTTAGGGATGGTAAGGGGCTTACCAAGGTATGACATTGAGGAAAGCGATGTCATAGTTTATGTTGATGAGAAACTCAAGGATATAAGACCTTTTGGTGTTTATGCCGTAGTTGAGGATCTTGAGCTAGATGAGGAAGCCTTAAAGCAGATAATTCAGCTTCAAGAAAAGGTAGCGTTAACACTTGGCAGAAAAAGAAAAGAAGTTGCTATTGGAACGTTTGATTTTGATAAGCTGAGGCCTCCCTTCTATTATAAAGCTGTTGAGCCCAAAAAGATAGAATTTGTCCCCTTGAACTGTGAAAGAGAAATGAGTGCAGAGGAAATACTTGAAGAACATGAAAAAGGAAAAGAGTATGGTCATCTAATTAAAGGCAGACCTTATTACCCGTTGCTTGTTGATAGTGAGGGGAACGTCCTATCAATGCCTCCAATCATTAACTCCGAAACTCATGGAAAAGTTACAGAAGAAACAAAAAGCATTTTTATAGATATCACAGGGTGGCATCTAGAAACAATTATGTTGGCGTTAAATGTAATTGTGACGGCTTTGGTTGAGAGGGGAGGAAAAATAAGAAGTGTTAGAGTAATTTATAAGGATTTTGAATTAAAGACCCCAGATTTAACTCCCAAAGAGTTTGAGGTTGATCTCAACTACATTAAAAGGCTAGCAGGCGTTGAGCTCACAGATAAAGATATCAAAGACCTTCTTGAGCGCATGATGTATGAGGTTGATTTTGTCGATAGAAGAGCAAGACTAAGGTATCCAGCCTTTAGGAATGACATAATGCACCCGAGAGATGTTTTGGAAGATGTACTTATTGCATATGGTTATAACAACATTGAACCAGAAGAACCAGAGTTAGCAGTTCAAGGAAAGGGGGATGACTTTGTAGATTTCGAAAATGCAATTAGAGATCTGATGGTAGGATTTGGTCTTCAAGAGGTCATGACTTTCAACTTAACTAATAAAGAAGCACAGTTTGATAAGATGAACATTCCAGAGGAAGATATAGTTGAAATAGAGAATCCAATAAGTCAAAAATGGAGTGCCCTTAGGAGATGGCTTCTACCGAGCCTAATGGAGTTTTTGGGCCAGAATACCCATGAGGAGTATCCCCAGAGGATTTTTGAGGTTGGCAAAGTCACTTTAATTGATGAGAGCAGGGAAACTAAGACTATAAGTGAAAGCAAACTTGGAGTTGCTATAGCACACCCAAAAGTCACTTTCACTGAGGCTAAGGAAATTCTTGACAGCGTGCTTCGGCACTTAGGTGCAGAGTACGCGATTAGGGAGATAGAGCATGGTTCTTTCATTTCAGGAAGAGCCGGAGAAATAATAGTGGGAGGGAGGAAAGTAGGCATAATAGGTGAAATCCATCCCCAAGTCCTGGAGAACTGGGGGGTGGAGATGCCAGTAGCTGCATTTGAGATCTTTTTAAGGCCGTTCTATAAAAAGGGGGTTTTCTGATTTTTTCTAATTATTCCTGCTATTAAGGAATTTTTATATAATAAAGTTTAAACAGAAGAGTTCTCGTTTAGGAATTTCTTTACAAGGATTAACATGATTTCAAAGTTGATTAGAGATTCTTGGATTTCAATATCCACTTCCATCATCATTTCATACCACCAATTTTTCTAAATGAATAAAGGATTTTAGCTTTTACCCTTTTTTTGTTGTCAAAATTCCAAAAAGAAAGGGCCTAAAAATACCCTAAATAGGCATATTGACTTTGCTATTTGTAAAGTGGGCTCAATCTCAAAATCCTTTTATATTCTTCCCTATAAATTACTCAACATGAGAATAGCCCTAAAGATAGCGTACGATGGGACTAGGTTTTATGGATTCCAACGGCAGCCAGATCTTAGAACTGTAGAGGGGGATATAATCAAAGTACTAAAAAAGCTGAGAATAATCGAGGATGTTAGAGAGGCCAACTTTAAAGGTGCTTCAAGGACAGATAGGGGGGTTTCAGCTTTTGGCAATGTCATTGCGTTTGATACTGCTAAGCCGGAACTTACTGAACCGAGGATTTTAAATCATCATCTCAGGGATATATGGATTCTAGGAAAAGCTGAGGTTCCTGAGGACTTTCATCCAAGATTTTGGGCAAAAAATAAAATATATCGTTATTATCTTTTTGATGATGGCATTGATGTAACAAAGCTAAAAGCATGCGCTAAGGTTTTTTTAGGAGAACACGATTTTTCTAATTTTGCCCATCTTGAGGAATTTAAGAACCCTGTAAGGGAGGTAAACAGGATTGATGTGTTTTCTAGGGGTAGAATAATTGTAGTGGAAATTGAAGGGAAGAGCTTTTTGTGGGAGATGGCAAGAAGAATAATTACAGCACTCAAACTCTGTAGTTTGGGTGTTCTTTCAATTAAAGACGTAGAATTGATGTTGAAAGAGAAGGTCGGTAAAAAACTCCCTCCTGCCCCACCGGAGAACCTTGTATTGTGGGAGGTTGTATACGAGGGGATAAAGTTTAAGAAAGATGCTTATGCAATTGAAAAAGTCAAAAGAGAGTTTTTAGAAGGATTTAGAAAGTATTTAACAAAATCAGCTATTCTTGAAGACTGGCTTATTTCTTTATGATTTTTTCGAGCTCTTTATCATAGTACTTTCCATAATACTGCTTCAATGCTTTCTGCCTTTCTATAAAGTGAGTAAATAGTAGTGGATCATCGTCTTTGATATCCACTATAACGGCATGGCTGCCTCCTTTGGGTCTCAAGGCCCTCCCTATTGTTTGGATTGTCATTATGTCACTTTTTCCTCCGCCAGCAAGGATTATAGCAGAGATTTCGGGAATATCTACGCCCTCCTTCAGGAGAGTGGATATGAGCACGCTAATTTCCCCATTTTTAAACTTTTCAAAGATTTCCCATCTATTTGGGCTTTGAGAGCTTAGAAATTCAGCCTTTATTCCTTTCTTTTTGAACATTTCTATTAATATCTTCCCGTGTTCAATCCGTTTTACATCAATTAGCACCCGATGTCCTTGTTTTGCAAGTTTGTATGCAATTCTCACTATTGCTTTGTTTCTCTCTTTATTTTCCATTATTATCTCTTCATAAAGTTCTTTATACCGTTCTGCAAGTGGCGGCATTGATGATTCATATTCTATTATCACAAACCGGGGTTTTGCCAAAAACTTCTCCTTAATCAAATCTTCAGCTTTTATCTCATAAATAATCGGTCCAACAACCCCCTCAATTTTCAGTTCTTCTCCTCTTATCCTTCTCCAGGGAGTAGCAGAGAGACCAAACCTAAGTTTTTGGGTAAGACTAATTCCAAGTTCATAGAATTTTTCAGCAGCTGAAGTTCTATGGCACTCATCAAAAAGAAGCACGGCATATGGTTTCTGGAGTTTGTCGACTCCTCTTGAAAGCAAAGTTTGTATCATAGCCACAGTCACAGGTTTTTCGTCCCAATTGTTATCCCCGACAAGGCCGGGTTCTATTCCTAAAACTTCCCTTATATTATCAGCCCATTGATAAAGGAGCTCTTTCGTGTGCACTATTATTAAAGTGGATAAGTTAAGTTCATAAATCAATCTTAGTCCAATTATTGTTTTTCCGCTTCCTACGGGAAGTGCTAAGACTCCCATATTTCTCTTTAAGGCTTTTTTCAACGCCTTTTGTTGATATTTCCTAAGCTGGTATTTTTCATTCCACGTGGCATTTATTTCAACGCCTTTTATTTCCCTCTCATCAATAATCCTTAGCCTATACCCTTTGGAATTAAGAAGGCCTTTTACTCTCGGGATTAGGCCTACAGGGAATGATTTTGTATGTGGATTGTAAAGGCTTTCTGGTTTTTCCCATTTACCAAAACTCTTCCTATAAGTTAACTCTTCATATATCATAAAGTATACTTTGGGATCAGCTTTTTCCACATAAACCAATGCTGATTTGTCTGGGATTCTCAATGTAACTACCCTCATCGCCATTCAAATAGGACTTTTGGGAGTTCTCCTTTATAGCTTTTTCTCCCGAAAACCTCGCCCTTAAGGGAGGGATGTGAGCACTCTAAAATAACATTGAAGGATTTAAAAGTTTTCACTATTGGTATATGTAATGAGTGATGTGAACGGTGCTTTGAATATTTTGCATAAGGTAGTCGGCGATTCGCCCATCAAGGCGATAGCCGGTAGTGGTCGCGTGAACCGGCCAGTGAGAGTGAAGCAATGATGAACTCTCACGAAGCCTCACCCCTCAGGGTGAGGTAGGTCACAGCTTTTTCTCCATCTACCTGAAAAATATTCAATAGGAAATACTGAATAAATGGAAGTTTCCAAAAAGTTTATCATAAGTCTGGGTCAATTTTGAAAGGGTGATAACATGCTTAGAGAGATACTCACTCAATTTCAAGATGAAGTGATGCTTATTGAGGAGCCGGTAAGTAAGAAATTTGAGATAAGTCATTATATTCTCCAGTACAAGGATAGGCCCATTCTTTTTAAGGATGTGGACGGTTGGGAAGTTACGAGCAATGTGTGGAGTACGAGGGAGAGAATAGCTAAATATCTTGGTATAAAAAAGGAAGAAATTACCCATTTCATGATGAATGCAATGGATAGCCCAAAGCCATACATAAGTGTAAGGGGAGCTGGATTCTTTGAGAATTCCACAAGGGACTTTTCTCTCAAAGAACTTCCAATTCCCCAGTATTTCCCGAAGGATGGAGGGCCTTATTTTACTTCGGCTATATACATAGCAAAAGATGATAATGATTTTGTTAACTTATCATACCATAGAACCATGGTAAGAGATGAGAAAAGCGCAACGGTAAGACTTGTTCCCCGCCACTTATATGCAATGTGGAAAGAAAAGACAGAACACGGGGAAGAGCTTGACGTTAGAATAATTGTTGGAAATCCCATACATGTACTTCTCGCCGCCAGTACAAGTCCACCTTATGGAGTGAGTGAACTCAACATAGCTTCATCTATGAGTGAGATGGCTTTTGGAAAGGCCTTGGAAGTCGTTGATGTTAATGGTATTCCTGTACCAGCTGAAAGTGAGTTTGTCTTTGAGGCAAAAATTTTGCCGGAGCTTGACAAAGAAGGCCCATTCGTGGATATCACTGGAACTTATGATATCGTAAGGGAGCAACCAGTTGTTGTTTTTGAAAAGATGTATCATGTTGATAGGCCAATCTTCCATGCCCTCTTTTCAAGTGGTTATGAACACTACATGCTTATGGGCCTTCCTAAAGAACCTCAGATATACAAGAGCGTCAAGCAGGTGGTTCCAAAAGTACATGGGGTTCGCCTGACAGAAGGGGGATGTATGTGGCTTCATGCAGTGGTTAGCATCACAAAACAACATGAGGGCGATGGGAAGAACGCTATTTTGGCCGCTTTCACTGGGCATCCAAGCTTAAAGCATGTTGTTGTAGTAGATGAAGACATTAACATTTATGATGATAGGGAAGTTGAGTGGGCAATAGCTACAAGATTCCAAGCTGATAAGGACTTAATTATTATTCCAAAAACTCGCGGGTCTTCCCTCGATCCCTCGGGGGAGGGAAAGTTTACAACCAAGTGGGGTATTGATGCTACAAAACCTTTGAATAGAAAGGAAAAGTTTGAGAGGGCGAAAATTTAACTTTCTCTCTTTATTTGATCTCAAGTGATAGAAGTCTTGACTTCTTTGTCGCGGCATCTATGGCTTTCATTATTGCTGTCCTAAACCTGCTATCTTCAAGCTCAAAGATGCCATCTATTGTAGTCCCTCCTGGAGTTATCACCATATCTCTTATCTGAGCCGGGTGGAGGTTTGTTTCAAGCAAAAGCTTTGCCGTGCCTAGAAGCGTCTGTGCACTTGCTAAGAGGGCAATGTCTCTTGGGAGACCTACTTTTAGCCCCCCATATATCAACGACTCAAGGAACACTGAGGCATATGCAGGTCCAGAACCGCTCAGTCCGGTTATGGCATCCATATATTCTTCGTCAACTCTAACACACTTGCCAAAAGCACCAAATATTTTCTCAACAAGTTCAATTTCTTTTCTATCTAAATCATTTGCTGTATACGCGGTAAAAGACTCTTTCACAAGAACTGCTATATTTGGCATTGCTCTAACAAGTTTTGCACCTGTTAGTCTCTTTAGAAAGTTTAGTGAGAGCCCCGCGGCGAATGAAATGAGAATTTTCCCTTCAACAGTAGGATTTATTTCTTCAAGAACTTTTTTGACCTTGTTTGGCTTTACTGCGAGGATAATTATATCTGCTTTTTTAGCAGCGGCTTTATTATCATTCGAGACCTCCACTCCATAACTCTCAAGCCACTTCACCTTCTCGACCTTCCTCCTTGTCACTACTACTTCATACCCCTCTTCAGCCAATGCCTTTGCAACAGCACTTCCTATTGTTCCAGCACCTATTACTGCTATTCTCATAACTCATCACCTAGTATCAACTTAATGGTGGCATTTTTCCATAACTTATAATATTTTTCAAAATGCTTTTGAATTTTTGACAGTATTATAGAAATGTCAGTGCGAGATCTTGATAGAGTGCTAATTCTTTAAAACTATTAAATATTGCAAGTTAAAAAAAATCTGCTCTCCTCTACTCTAAGGGATGAGAATTTCACGTAGTAAAAATGCAAGGATATTTATGCAAAAACATCAGTGAACTGTAGCTATTGGTAGAACACTTCACATCCGCTTCTCTAGTAGTCCTTCTATAGCATTATTCACGTCTTTGGCATCCCTGCCAATCATCATAAACTCAAAATCCTTTCCGTATTCTTTTTTGTAGTTCTCCACCAAAAGGCCATCGTTCACCGTATCACCAATATAAGCTCCATTTTCTCCTCTAACCAGATGCCAAAGAGCTTTTGGATCTGGTTTAATATAAAGCTCTCTTGTAACCGCACTTTCAAAGTGGAAGCCAATGAGTTCTTCGGCTAATTTAAGCTCAAGTCTATTTCTTCCGGTTATAACACCAAGCTTAAACTTTTCACTTGCTCTTTCTAGGAGCTTTTTCTTAACTATCGGTTTCTCTTTCTTCCATAGGCCATCAAAATCAAAAGGTCTCTCTTTATAATACTCACCAAGATAAAAGGTATTAAAAACTCTCTCAATTTCTTCTGACTTAACAATAATTCCAAATTTTTCTCTAACCCACTTAATCCCCTCTCCCTCTGGAAAGCTCTCAACAAAATCACTTAACTTTCCATTTAAAGCACCAGACATTAAAGCTTCACTAACTTTAAAATCATCTCCAAAAGCGCCTTTTTTTCTTAATGCCCTTATTAACTCTAAGTCAACTTCAATGTTTTTGCCAAGCTTTTTTAGAAAATACTCCACCGTGAGCTTTGTCGCTAAGTCATAGCTCTCAGTAACATTAATCAAAACACCGTCAACATCAAAGATTAACCATTTTAGTTTTTTCATTATTTAACCTCCAAGAATTCTTTCAAAGCTTTAATCAGCTCATCGTTTTCCTCCTTTTTGCCGATGGTAACTCTTATGTGGCCGTCCAGCCTTCCGCCGAGCTTTCTCACAACAATGCCCCTCTCAAGAAGGAATTCATAGGCGTTCAGGCGCATAAGCAGAAAGTTTGCCTCGCTTGGATATGCGTACTCTTTGAATTCTTTATAGATGCGCTCGCGCTCTTTAATTATGTAATTGATGTTTTGTTTAATTACATCATAATGGTCAAGCATAAGCTCTGCTATCTTCATTGAAATGACATTTAAGCTGAAAGGCGGCTTAATACGTAAAAGATAGTTTATTATTTCCTCACTCCCAACAGCATAACCAACTCTAATTCCAGCTAATCCAAAAGCCTTTGAAAATGTCCTCAAAACTATCAGATTATCATACTCATTAACCAAATCAACGTTACTGCCCTCTGCAAACTCTATGTACGCTTCATCCAAGATCACGGGAGCGCCGGTTTCAAGGACGCTTATTATCTTTTCCCCCTCTTGAGTGTTGCCTGTGGGGTTGTTTGGAGAGCAGATAAAGATAGCCTTGGCATTTTCCGCGTAGTCCTCGACGTTCTGGAGCTTAAAGCGCTCATCCAATGGGACATCAACTAAATCAATTCCCTCAAGCTTTGCAAAGAAGTCATACATCCCAAAGGTCGGGGAGCTTATGACTATGTGGTCACCTTCGAAGAGCTTCAAAAGTAGGCTTATCAGTTCGTCGCTCCCGTTCCCAACGATTACGTTTTCCTTTTCAAACCCCAAAAACTCGGCTATCCTCTCTCTTAAAGGATCAGCGGTGATGTGTGGATAGCGGTTGAAAGGGACATTTTTAAGCTCTTCGAAGATCTCTTCCTTAATCTCTGTCGGGACATCAAAAGGATTCTCATTCTTATCGAGCCAAATTCTGTAGTTCCCTTCAACAACTTTATAGGACTCGAAAGCTTTAACTATCTCTCTAATTCTCACCTTCTACGCCTCCTAAGCTCCTTCATAACTTCACCCAAGCTTATCCCATTATAAGCGAGCAAAACTAGGAGGTGATAGAGTAAATCAGCCGTTTCGTAGATTATTCTCTCTCTTTCTTCAGCGACCAAAACTTCCACTGCTTCTTCCCCAAATTTCTTGTATATCTTCTCTTTCCCCTCTTTGAAAAGCTTTGAAGTGTAGGAGCCTTCTTTTGGATTTTCTTTCCGTTGCTTTATGACCTCCTCAAGCTCCCTCAAAACTGTCAACGAATAGTCAATCCCGCCAACTTCCCTCTCTGGTTCTCCTAATTTCCTGTAAAAGCAGCTCCTATTGCCAGTGTGGCAGGCTACACCAACTTGCTCAACTATTAAAAGCAAGGCATCATTGTCGCAGTCTATCTTTATTTCCTTAACTTTTTGAACGTTCCCGCTAACCTCTCCCTTCATTCTAATTCTCTTTTGACTCCTTGAATAATAATGTGCATAACCTGTCTCTAAAGTCTTCCTCAGCGCTTCCTCATTCATATAAGCCAGAGTCAAAACTTCCCCATCAACGCTCTGCACAATAACAGGAACTATTTCGCTCTTCTTCCAGGCAACTTGCTTTATAAGCTCATTCAAGTCTGACATTCATACCCCTCCTCGCCAAATACTCCTTAAGCTCCCTAACGGTGTATTTCCCATAGTGAAAGATTGATGCAGCTAAAGCTGCGCTTGCACCAATTTCAAATGCATCATAGAAGTGCTCCGGGCTTCCAGCACCTCCAGAGGCAATAACGGGAATATCAACAGCCTCGACTATTGCTTTAGTTAGGGGTATGTCAAAGCCTTCCTGTGTCCCATCCGTGTCCATAGAAGTGAGCAAAATCTCACCAGCTCCCAAACACTCGACCTCTTTAGCCCACTCTACTGCATTTATCCCTCTCGCTTTTCTTCCTCCGTGCGTATAAACCTCCCAAAATTTGCCGTTCCACTTTGCATCAATTGCTATGACTAAATTCGCACTCCCAACAACTTTTGCTACTTCACTTACAAGCACTGGATTGTCAACAGCCGCCGTGTTGAGGAAAACCTTATCGGCACCGCTCTTTATTATCTCTCTAATCTCCTCGATGCTCTTAATCCCCCCACCAACCGTGAAAGGAACGTAAATCTCCTCGGCTATCCTCTTTACCAAATCGAGGAGAATTTGCCTCTTTTCGTAAGATGCAGTAATGTCAAGGAAAACTATCTCGTCTATTCCCTCCTCCTCATAGCGCTTTGCCAGCTCTATTGGGTCTCCGGCGTCTCTGATATTCTGAAACTTTATCCCCTTTACAACTCTCCCCTCTTTTATGTCCAAGGCAGCGATAATTCTTTTAGCTAACATCTCAATCACCTAAGACATTTAACAGCTCTTCTAAAGTAACTTTACCCTCGTAGAGGGCTTTCCCCACTATAGCCCCAGAGAATCCAATCTCTCTAAGCTTTAGTACATCGCTTACGCTTGAGACGCCCCCAGCGTAGATAACCTCTTCTCCATCCCAAAAGCGATTAATCTTTTCAATTCCCATCAAGGTGCCATCCCTTTCGATTGCCGTGTAAATGAACCTATTAATGTACTTTTTGAGCATCTCGTAAGCCTCTTCAACGGTTATAGAGCTCTCCTCCTCCCAGCCTTTTACAGCTATCCTTCCGCCTCTGGCATCTAAGCTTACAGTTATTCCTTCAAAATCCTGCGTTACCTTTTCTAAAAACTTCAAATCAAAGGCTTTCGTTCCTATTATGACGTTCTCAACGCCAATTGAGTAGGCTTTCGCTATGCTCTCATAGTCCCTAAAGCCTCCACCTACTTGAACCTTCAACCCAGTTTCCTTTATTATTCTCCTCACGACATCAAGGTTCTTTGGCTTTCCTTCAAAGGCTCCATCCAAGTCCACTATGTGGATTTTGTCCACAAGCTTGGCAAAATCCTTAGCTATCTCTACTGGATCTCCATAAACTTTTACGCTCTCTTTTTTGCCCTTGTAGAGCCTCACAGCTTTCCCGCTCATTAAATCTATTGCAGGGTAAACTCTCATCTCACAGCCTCCTGAAGTTTTCTAAAAGCTTCAACCCATTTTTGCTCGACTTTTCTGGGTGAAATTGAACCCCAAAGATGTTATCTTTGCAAACTGCTGAAGGAAAGACTACTTCCTTCCCCTTTGACTCATAGTCCGTTATTGCTGCAATTACTTCTTTGTCTTGAGGGTTTACATAGTAGGAGTGCACGAAGTAGAAGTAGCTCCCGCTTTTGA
>Ga0190363_1001660_pt1 | contig 13092 bp, 13 predicted proteins | sample 48721867_MG_FD_161272 | JGI IMG/M metagenome (GOLD analysis project Ga0190363, IMG submission 161272) | Hydrothermal vent microbial mat bacterial communities from Southern Trench, Guaymas Basin, Mexico - 4872-18-6-7_MG | ecosystem: Environmental > Aquatic > Marine > Hydrothermal vents >...
TCCACGTCGCCGAAGCGCATCTCAATCTCCTCCGCCCTCTGGGGATCGAGGTGGAAAAAGCTCCGCCGGTCGAACTTCACCTGTCACCTGAGATGACGATCTGGGCTGAGGAAAAAATGCTAAGCAGAGGGATAGCTCAAGATAGGTTGAGGTTCGGAATTTTTCCCGGAGCAGGATGGGAGTCGAAGAGATGGCGGGCTGAGCGGTTCGCAGCTCTTGCCGATCTGGCCATCGAGAGATCGAGCGCGCAGGTGTTGATCTTCGTGGGACCAAATGAAAGATGGATCGCCGAGAGGGTGAGCGAGGCGATGAGCTATGAGCCGATCATATTCGGCGATATGAACCTGCTCGAACTGGCCGCCTTGATCTCCAGATGCGATCTCTTCCTCTCAAACGACACCGGCCCGATGCACATAGCCGCCGCTGTAGGCGTTCCGACGATAGGGCTTTTCGGGCCCTCAGATCCGACCAGATTCGCTCCCTTCGCTCCCAACTGCTTCGCTCTGAAGGGCGACGCGCCGTGTTCCCCATGTGGGGATTTCAAACGGTGTGACGGGCGAAGGTGCATGGACGCCATAACCGTAAAAAGGGTTTGGGGAAAGGTCGAGGAGATATGCGGGAGGATATCCGAAAGATACTGGTGATGCATACGGGGGGATGGATAGGGGATATGGTGCTTCTGACCCCGGCCCTCCGGGCGATCAGGAACGCCTATCCCGACGCCCATATCTCCATCCTGGTAAACCCGCTGGTCGAAGGGCTTATGAGTCGAAATCCATACATCGATAAGGTGATCGTCTACGACAAGCGAGGGGAACAGAAGGGGATAGGAAATCTCCTCGGAATGGCCTCCGCGCTTAAAGAAGGGGGATTTGATATGGCGGTGCTGTTTCATCCCAACTCCATCCGATCCGCCCTCTTGGCCTTTCTAGCCCGGATACCGATTAGGGTCGGGACGAACACTTCCAAGAGAGGCATCTTCCTGACCGATCCCATACCGGATGAGAGCGATCTGCACGAGGTGGAACGGTATTTAAGGGTCGCTCGGATCGCCGGAGCGAAAGAAGTTAACGATAGGCTTGAGTTTTGGCACGGCCCCGCCGAAAGGAGCTACGCCCAGTACAAGTTCATGCAGTTCGGGATAAGGCCGAGGGATTTTGTGATCGGAATAAACCCCTCCACCACATGGCCGTCCAAGGCGTGGGCGCCGGAGAACTTCGCCGCCCTGGCAGACATGCTCGCCGAAGAAGCCGGCGCTCGGATCATAATCACGGGATCGCCGGACGATGTGCCGCTGGCCGGGAAAATCGAGGAGATGACCCGATGTAAGGTGATCAATCTCGCCGGCAGGACGGATATCTTCCAGCTTGGCGCCGTGATAGAGCTGTGCGATCTCTTCATCTCCTGTGATAGCGGACCTATGCACATCGCTGCGGCGGTGGGCACGCCGACGGTCGCCCTCTTCGGCCCGACTTCCCCGACTAGGCATAGGCCCTACGGCCAAAATCACATCGTCATACGACACCCTTTCCCCTGTTCACCATGCTATAGGATCCATTGTCCTAACAACGTCTGTCTCTCATCCATAACCCCCTCTGAAGTCGCTGCCGCTATCCTGTCCAGGAGGAGAAGATGGAGAAACACATAGAGAGGTTCCTCAGATATCTCGAACTTGAGCGGAATTACTCGCCCAATACGCTGCGCGGGTATAGGTCGGATCTGAAGGAGTTCGAGAGGTATATCAGGGAGTCGGGACTTAATTCGGTTCTGGAGGTCGATCATCTGACGGTGAGGGGATACCTGGCGAGGCTTCAATTGAACGGGTTGAGCAGGGCGACGGTACAGCGCAAGCTCTCCTCACTTAAGACGTTGTATAGGTTCCTTCACAGGATGGGGTTTATCGAGGCCGATCCGACGGCGAGCATCTCAACACCCAGGGTCGAAAGGAGGCTTCCGGATTTCCTGACGGTCGAGGAGGTCGATATGCTCCTATCGGCGCCGAGGGAGGATCGGCCCATAGAGGTAAGAGACAAGGCGATGTTGGAGCTGATGTACTCCACCGGCGTTCGCGTGAGCGAGCTCCTGGCGATCGACCTGAACGATATAGACATGTCGGAGATGACAGTGAGGGTGAAGGGCAAGGGGAGAAAGGAACGGATCCTCCCCTTCGGCGAGGTCGCAAAAAAAGCGCTGGAGAGGTATCTTGAGATCAGAGATCGCATGATCCCGGCCGGATCGAACTGCAGAGCGCTGTTTGTGAGCGACTGGGGCAGACGTATGACGAGCAGGAACTTCCGTCAGAGGCTGAAGATCTATACGAAAAGGGCGGGGATAAAGAAGAAAGTCTCACCTCATATCCTGAGGCACTCCTTCGCCACTCACATGTTGGAGGCGGGAGCGGATCTAAGGGCCGTTCAGGAGCTTCTGGGACATTCGAACCTCTCCACCACGCAGATCTACACACACGTCACCGCCGAAAGGCTGAAACGGATCTACGACAAGTACCACCCTAGGGCCTGACCCAACCCCCTCATTTTTTTGCAACTTTTCGTCCCTCTCTCCGTTTTAAGATGTGAAAACTCGGGAAACCTCTGTGGATCGCCATATCCGACGATAATTATGAGCGATAGATAGATGGGCATAGGTAGAAAGCGATTTACCGAAATAGTGGAGGAGAGCTATAGATCCATATATCGTTTGGCGTTTTCCATGCTCGGAAGCGAGCAGGACGCCTGTGACGTCACACAGGAGAGCTTCGAACGGCTCTGGAGATATCGATCCAAGGTGGACGAAAGGGCAGCTTATGTTTGGCTTAGAAGAACTGCCCTTAATCTATGCGTAGATCTGCTACGCCGCAGGAAAACCGAACCCGAACCGCTCGATCCGAACGATGAGGGATCGTCACTCATCGAGATGAGACCTGATCCTCTAAGGCGATGTCTGCGGAAGGAGGAGATGCTCATGCTGAGGAGGGCCTTGGATAGACTGCCCGAGAAGTACAGGGCTGCTGTGATCCTGAGGGATGTGGAGGATCTATCCTACAAAGAGATCTCGCAGATCCTGGGACGGCCTGAAAACACGGTGAAATCGGATGTGTTAAGGGGTCGGAGGATGCTCAGGAAGATCCTCGCCCCATATTTCGACGTTTAAAGGTGAAAGGCCATGAGGGATATGAGAGAGATGCTGTCTCAGCTCAGGGATATCGAGCCTCCTGAGGGTCTGAAGGAGCGGATACTTCTATCGACTGTCAGGAGAAGCAGGCTATATAGGCTGGTGGCGCTTGCCTCGGCCGCTGCAATCGTCGTCGGACTCGCCCTTGGACTGTTCCTGGGAGGGCTGTTCGTCGGGCAGAACCAGGCCCAAAAGGAGGCCGTGAAGTTGTTGGAGGGAATCCGACAGACATCAAGACCTCTTGAGGAGAGCTCCATGATGCTCCTCGAAGCCATCGTGTTGACGATGAAGACGACATCTATGGTGCAGAGTCAAGACGAGGAGGTGGTTAAGGATGAAGGGATTTAAGCCCCTTTATGCCATCTTAATCCTGACGATTTTAGCCCTACCGGCCCTCGCCGATATAAGAGTGATAGGATGCGTTCAACATCCGGGGCTTTACAACGTTAAGGGCGTGATTTCAATCGCCAAAGCTCTAACCTTGGCGGGAGGCGCTCTGAAGGAGGCGAACCTGAGGGATGTATGGGTGATCCATCCCGACGGCTCAATCGATAGGGTGAACGCCGAAAGCTCAGGCTCGAAGGTCGAACTACATCCGGATGATGTTCTTTTCGTGCCTAAATCAGGAGGAATGGCACGGATCGGCGGGATAGGTGCTCCGGTCGAGCTTGACGACCTCATAGAGAGCACCGGAGTTACGCTTAAGGAGATGTTGGATCTGACGGGACCGGCTCTGGCTGCCTCTAAATCCCTGCTTCAGGGGATCGCCCCTTCCGTAACGCCGTTGCTCTCTGATCTATCCTACGTCAGAATCAGGAAGTTTTCTTCCACCGGGGATGGACGTAAGTTCGAAGAGCTGGTCAAGAAGCTGAAGGAGAGGCTGAGATCATCGGGCTGGAAGAAGATCATGATGTCAGCGCCGGTGAGAAACTACATGACGGCACTATGGACGCTTGAAAACGGCAAGGGCGAGACCATCGGATTGCTGGTTCTCAACAGGAAGGATTCGGAGACGCAGATCGTCAATCTCGTCGGGAGGATAGATTTCGCCAAACTGGGCGATCTGACCTCGCTTGTGAGATCATCGCCGCCACCGCCATCGGTCAAGCTACCTAAGATAAGGTCTATCCCCAGCGTGAGAGCGACTGAACCCTTCACCGGCTCACCGTCGATAATGAGGGCCTATAACCCAAAACAGGCCGAGGAGTTCAAGCGGACGATCGAGCAGGCGTGGAGATATCGAATGGGGTCCCGAAAATCCCTCGAGGTGGTGAGGGAAGCGCTTGAGGACGCTATGAGGGAGGTCAAATCCGATAGCGTGAGGATGCGCATTCGAGACGCCCTCGGAATGATCAACAAGATGGAGATGGGGAGGAAGGTCGAAGGAAAAGGTTACCTCGGCGTGCGGGTATATGATCTTCGGGAGATCGATGTAAAAAAACTCGAAACGGCTCCCTACAGGAGAGGCGCTGTCGTCAGCAAGGTCTACAAGGGATCGCCCGCTGACAGGGCCGGGATAAAGGTGAAGGACGTGATCGTCGCCTTCAACGGCCGTGAGGTCAGAGGCAAGGATGATCTGGTCAACGCCGTTCTATCATCCAAGCCCGGCGATAGGGCTCAGATCGAGCTTATAAGAAAGGGTGAGAAACTTAAGGTTGAGGTCGAGATCGGAGAGAGGCCGGTGGAGTAAATTCGTTGTCATTCACGTATGATCATAGGGTTTATTGTGTTTGTTGGGTTTATCCCGGCGAACTCAATAAACCCTGTTACCTCGTTGAAACCTCGCAGGCGTAATGACTAAATGACGATAAATGACTTAATGACCACAAATGACCCTTCCTCACGTCCCCGCCACATACGATCATTGACAAAATCCCAAAATCGCTTATAATTTATATTAAACCTGAATGGGGGATGAGCTATGAGGACGGTTCTGGAAGAGAGGGAGGAGTGGACGGAGAGACCGGGGCTGTTGGAGAGAAGATGGTTCATTGGACTGCTTCTGATCCTGCTTCTGATCGCCCTCGCCTGTGCCGTCCTGCTCGTCATGTATCCCGATGTGCTGGATAAGATAACCGGCGGCGGTAAGCCCAAACCTCCTCCACCTCCTAAGATAAGCTTAAAGGTGATCGGCGAATACTTCCATTGGGGGGTGTAACAACATGAGGGTTCGCCTAATTTTAGCCTTGGGAGCTATCGCCTTATCGGCTCTCGCCTGGATTCTAACCTTTGGATGTCAGCCCAAACTGCCCGGCCCGGATGCCGTTGAACTGTGGAACGTGATAGGGATCAAGTCACAGTATAAGGGCTGGGGACAGTGGTCCGATCATAAGGGCATGCAGCCCGGCAAGTCACCTCACGGACCATTCCATGTCATTTACGTCAACGGCAAGGGGCTCTCCTCGAACAGGGTTCCGCTCCCCTATGGCACGGTCATCGTCAAGGAGAATTACACGGCCGAAAAGAAGCTCGCCTCCATCACCGTCATGTATAAGATCAGGGAGTTTAATCCCAGGAACAACGACTGGTTCTGGGCCAAATATTCGCCGGAGGGCAAGGTCGAGACGGCAGGGAAGGTGGCCAGTTGTATCCAATGTCATACCGCCCGTAAGGACAACGATTACATCATGGCTCATGAGCTGAAGAGGTGAACCCTTCACCGCCAAAGATCAGGGTATGCCTCTTTTAGGAGGTATACCCTCCTCCGATCTATCACCCTTGCCGGACCGTACTTGACCGGAAACTTTACGCCGAGGTTATCGATCACACCGTCCGGGTTGATCTTTTCGCCATTGATAAGTTTAAGGGCCATTCTCAGGGCGAGCTTTCCCCTCTCACGATGTATCGGATCGATTTCAAAGTCATGTTCCCCTCTCTGTAGGTATCTGATCGTTTCCTTCCCCGCTCCTACGCTTACAGTTATTGTCCTATCCAGCAGACCATGGGCCCTCAGCGCCTCTATCACGCCTGGCATCACATCAGTATTACATGAGATAACCGCCTGGACGTTATCGGCATATCTGGTTAGCAGGGCGTTTATGAGCCCAAGCGCCCGGAAGGAGCTCTCAGCGTGGACTCCTGCGAGCAGATTAACGCCCCGGTATTCGTCAAGGATGTCATATATTCCCAATGTCACCTTTCGTAGGTTTTCATCCCCTGGCGGCTCCTCTATCACGATGAAGTTCGCCCTCTCTCTATCCTTAAGCGTTTTCTCCGCGGCAATCCTGGCAGCCATCTTACCCATCTCAATGTAATTCGGCTCGACCAGAAGGGAGACCTTCAGCCTTCTGGGATACCTGTCCAGCGATACGATCGGCACGCTTCTTTGGCCGGCCTTTCTGACGATGACGTAGTCGAATTTGGGATCAGGTGTGACCGGATTCCACACAAGTGCATCTATTCCCTCTTCGAGCATCTCATATATGAACCGTCTTTCCGCCGCCACAGTCGATTCGTTTCTTTCCCTACGGGATACGTCCCTCCATATCAGCTTGACGTTTAGCCTCTCCGCCTCCTTCATCATCCCCCGCTTGATCTCCATATAGGCCACCTTTCCGCCGTCGGCAACGCAGACACCGATCCTGATACCCTCTCTCTCCGTCGAACATCCTGGGATAAGCGTCGGTATCAGAAGTATAATCATCAAAAGACTGACCCTCATCTGTTCCCTCCACTCTTCAATCTCGGCTCGTCCACCCTCGATATCATCCATGCGCCACAGAAAATAAGGCCCGAGGCGAGCAGGAAAACAGCCTCATATGAGAACAGGTCTATCATCCACCCTACTATGGGCGAGAGGAATATAGGGATCAATCTCAGGAGATTCATGGCGCCGAGATATTGAGGATGCCGATGCATTGGAGAAAGTTCCAGAAGGAAGTTCACCAGCAGCCTTTGTGCTATCGGAGCAAATCCTATACAGATATAGACAAGGAAGAAGAGCTTCACCCCTCTGGCATCCGGGAGGGAGCCCAGGAGGATTGTGACGAGCGGTATGCAGGCTACCATCGACATGAGCAGCTTCAAGGCCAACCTATTACCCCTTCTATCGGCGAGATTGCCCATGAACAGGGAGTTAAAGGCGTTGGAGAGATTCTGCACAACAACGAAGAGCATATAGCTGACAGCCGATACGCCAAGTCTCGCTCGGCCATATGCGGTATAGTGAGGAAATATAATGGAGTTCATCTGCAACAGCCAGACGGCATACATGAATCTCCTAAAATTTCTGTCCTCGACGACCAATTTCATCGAATCGACGGCGAAGTGGACGATTCCGATACCTCTTGTAACCCTTTCCTCCTTCCACTCATCTATAGGAAGAATGACAAGGGCGGAAAGGGCGAAGAAGACCGATGTGGTGCCGAAGATAAGAGCGTAGCCGTTCAGCCCTATCCTTAACCATCCCGGCATCAACATATAGGCGGCGAAGGAGGCGAAGATGCAACCCAAGAAGCTTGATATCCCCACCAACTTCCCCCGCATCTGTGCCGGGATCAGCTTCCCCTGCATGGTCCCGCCCATCAGATTAACACATCCCAGAGCCACGAAGTTAAACCCATAGGCCAGCAGGAAACCATACAGAAGAACCGTTCCTCTATTTGGGAAAAACCTCACGAGAGAGGCGATAACGCCCCAGGGCATAGCGAGGCCAAGCGAGACCCAGAAGAAGATCCATTTCTTCCTCTGCCGGCCCGTTATCAGGTGAGCTAGGAGAAGCTGAGGTAGGCCCCTGGCGAGGTTGGATATGAGGGGAAGTATTCCCCTGACAGCCCCTGAAGGCGTCAGGTTGAGGAGGAATCCGGGCATGATGACGCTCTCAGTTTTGAAGATCCACCCGATCCTCCAGAGGATCAGATTCAGAGACAGAAGCCAAAAGTTCAACTTCCGTATCTCATGATCAGGCCGAGCGATCCCACCGCCCACAGCGTCCTACCATCCGGTGAACAGAGGTCATATAGCCATGTTCTTTTCATCCCTACATCCACCCTCATCCAGCTCCTTCCACCGTCCTCGGTCTGGAGGATGAGGCCGTTTGTGCCGACCGCCCATCCGACCTCCCTGTCCTTGAAATAGATCCCCGTTATCTCAGCAGCAACGCTATGATGGCCACGATGATGGCGACTGCAGCCGTTATCAGGGCGATGTAATCTCTGAACTTGGAGAGGAGGCTATAGCTCTTCAGGGCATTCAGGCAGGATATCGCTGTGGGGTTAAGGGGATCGAGTTTAAGGGCTCTTTTCCAGCTCGATTTCGCCTTTCGGAACTCCCCCTTCCGGATATACACCTTTCCGAGTAGATTATAGGTATTGACGTGATATGGATCGTGGGATAGGGACCTCTTCAGGGCATCTATCGATTCGTCCAACCTTTCCTCCTTCGCCAGCTTCAGTCCTGTGTTGTAAAGCTGCAAGGCCTTTCTTCTATCCCCCTTCATTCCGTTTCCACCTCATACATCAGCTCCAGAAGTTCATCCTCCACTTCCTCTACCTCATCTTCATGACCTCTCTCGATGGCACGTTCCAGCTTCGAGGCCAAGTTGATAAGCTGAGACGCCTTTTTCTTATCGCCGATCTCCTTCGCCATCTTCCTTGCCCTGCTTATCAGCGCTTTCCTCTCCTTATCGTCCATCTCCACGGTAGCTCGCCATATACGTTCTGTCTTCCCCTTCGCCTCCTCCTTCTCCTTTGAGCTCATCCGTTCGGGGGTCGCCTTCAGGGTGACTTTCATCTCCTTGCCGCTATCCTTTTCCCTGGCTGTCACGTGAACGATGCCGTTAACATCATAGTCAAAAGTGATCACGATCTTCGGCACGCCTGCGGGAGCGGGGGGTATGCCCTTGAAGAGGAATTCGCCAAGCAGCGTGTTTTCGGAAGCCCTCTCGCTTTCGCCCTGATATACCTTTATCTTGACTACATCCTGGTTATCGTAAACCGTTGTATACACCTCGGACTTCGATGTGGGGATGGTAGTGTTTCGTCGGATGATGACGCTGAACTGATCTGGAACCGGCATACCGAGTCTGTATCCTAGAACTTCGACTCCGAGCGAGTGCGGGGCCACGTCCACGAGCACGGCGTCGATATCCTGCCCCTCTATGATCGCAGCCTGAATTGCTGCTCCCATGGCGACGCAGAGTTCAGGGCTGACCTCGGTATGAGGTTCAAGGCCGAGCCTGTGATGGACAATCTCCCAGACGAGCGGTATCCTGGTCGATCCGCCGACCATGATCACCTTATCTATCTCGTTATGTTTTAAACCGGCGTCCTGAATAGCTTTATCGATGGAATCTATCGTCGATTCGACCAGATCCCTTATCAGATCCTCGAAATCCGATCTGGCAATCTCAAATACCAGGTTCAGCGGTTGGCCGTCCTTGCTTGCTATGAACTCCTCCGAGATGTTGGCGAAGGGTCTATCGGATAGGACGATCTTGGCCTTTTCGGCCGCTCTTGTGAGCCTTGCTAGAGCCTTTCTATCCTTCCTCAGATCCACCTTGTACTCGGATTCAAACCAGTCGGCAACATAGTCTATTATCTTCCGATCGAAGTCGTCTCCGCCTAGCTGCGTGTTGCCGTGGCTTGCCCGCACCTCTACCACGCCGGATTCCATCTCGACTATCGAGACGTCGAAGGTCCCTCCACCGAGGTCATAGACCATGACATATCGTATGTCCTCGCCCCTATCCTTCATGCTATAGACCAGAGCTGCCGCCGTGGGTTCGTTGATTATCCTAACGACCTCAAGCCCCGCTATCTCGCCCGCATCCACGGTTGCCTGTCGCTGAAGGTCGGTAAAATAAGCGGGGACGGTGATCACAGCCTTTTCGATCTTCTCGCCCAGATACCTCTCGGCGATCTCCTTGAGCCTTCTAAGGATGAAGGATGATATCTCCTGCGGCGTGTAGTATTTATCGCCGAGCTTCACCCTCTCATCCGTCCCCATCTTGCGCTTTATCGACTTGACGGTGTTCTCCGGCTCGATTATATACTGATTCTTGGCGGGCTGACCAACAAGCAGCTCCCCGTTCGGTGATATACCCACGAACGAAGGTAAAATCCTGCTCCCCTTTTCATCCGGTATGACGAAAGGCTGCCCGTCTTTGACGACAGCTATCTCCGAATTCGTGGTTCCCAAATCTATGCCTACTATCCTGGACATTTTCACCCACCTCCTTCTCCCTAATCTACAAATCCCATCTCCTCCCACAACGTTCGTTCCCTTCGTTTTCCACTGCCAGGCTCGGCCTTTTTCGTTTTCGTCCTTTCATCTTCCGAAATCTTCGGTTTAGCGACTATAACCTCCGCGAACCTGAGGATTCGATTTCCGAGGAGATATCCCTTACGCTGTTCGGCTACAACGGTGTTCGGCGGAAATTCATCTGTGTACTCCACATCGACGGCGACGTGCAGGTGGGGGTCAAACGGCTCACCCACGGTCTTCATCTGTCTGACGTTCCACTTCTTGAATAGATCGAGGAGCCTCTGATAGATTATCCTTATGCCGTTTGCCCAGCTTACGAGATTAGGATTATTCGCCGAGAGGCTCACAGCGGCGTTTATCGCTTCCTCAAGCCCGTCAGCGATCGGGAAGAGATCTTGCAATAGCCCAACGGGAAGCTCATCTTCCTGAGATTCAAGTCTATCAAGTATCTCCCCTATCATCCTTTTCAGCGACTCCCTTTCCGATTGGGCGAGGCTACTGGAACGAAGATAAGCTTTCCCCTGTTTTTTGATCTCCTCTCGGATTCCCTCAAGGCTCTCTATGAGAAGATCACCCCTGTCGGGTGATGATTTCTCAGGAAGTTCCTCGGGCTCCTCCCATATCTCAAAGGCGGGGTCCTGAGCTACTATTGACTTCCAGTTTCTGAACAGCATGAGCTCACCTCGATCCCTTTAGGTCCACATCCTGAAAGTCATCTGAGAAATCGGTTCTGGAGAGCTCCAGAGATTCGGAGAATAAGGATTTCAGGACGAGATTGAGATCTAGCTTAGGTTTGTATTCTGATCTCTCGTTCCTCCCATAGAGCTCGAACTCCTTAAACGGCTCGGAGAATATGAACATATCAGCCTCGACCCTCTTTCTAAGGTCCCTTAGCTGCTCGTAGGCTGCTCGTATCTCCTTGAACTTCTCGCTATCCCTTTCGGGTGTGAATCTCTTGACCAGATCAAAATACGCCCTTCTTATCTCCTCCTGGGAGGCGTTCCTATCCAATCCCAGTATCTCGTATGGATTTTCGATTTTCCCCTCTATATCTTCCATGGCTAAATCTCTAGAAAGGGCAAACCTATATCCTTGCGGATCATCATTTTTATCGTCTCCATGATCTCAATCATCTCTTCGTTTTCGTCCTCCGATTTCCTCAGCATTTTTATACCTCTATCGAGCCATTTGACGGCCTCCTTTTCTTCGTCACAGAAATAGCAGGCGAAGCTCATCAGGAGATATCCTGGTCCGAATTTCGGAAAGAGTTTAATCAGCTCCTTAGCATATCTCCTGGCGAGTTCAGGCTCCTCATCCATTATCTCCTTAATCAGAGTTATGAATATAATCTTTTCATCCTCGTCACCTTTGGCCCTGCTGAGGGCCTCGCGGAAGTATTCCTCCACCTTATCGTATATCCCCATATTGACATAGTTCATCGCTATATCGAGCGGGATCTCATAGGATTCCCTGTCGACCTCAAGCGCCTTTTTGTTATACCGTTCCATCTCCTCAGGATTCAAGGTCTCCATCGAGAGAGCAAGGTTGATGTAGAGATTAGGGGCCTCCGGAAACAGGGCGATTCCCTCGTCGATCAGCTCCTGAGCTTTCCTCCTATCACCATCGCTGAGATAAGCCTTCACCAGGAAAGCCCTGAGCGGATGGGCCTGCGGAACCCTTTCCAATCCTTCCTTGACCAATCTCAACAACCTTTGAGGGAAGTTCCAATATTTGTCCGACTCGTGCATGTAGCAAGCGCAGTATCGGTATGTAATTTCCTCATTATCAGGTTCTATCTTGAGTATCTTCTCATAACACCGAGCCGCCTTCATGTGCTGTCCCAACTCCTCATAGGCCTCTCCCATTCTGAACAGCACCTCGATGTCATCGGGCTTCACCCTCAACGCCTTTTGGAACTCAGAGATCGCCTCACTTATTCTTCCCTCGTTCATGAGCAGATTGCCGAGTGAGAAGACAAGGTTGAAGTCATCCGGTGCGTTGGCGGCAGCGCCCTTTAAGGCTCTGATAGCGTTTCCCACGAGCCCCACTTTCATATAGTTATCAGCGAGATGTTCGTACGCCGTACGTAGCTTTGCCCTTATCAGCTGGCGATCCTCCGTCGATTTTCCCTTTCCCCTCCATATCTTTATGGCCTTCTCCCAATAATCGTTGGCGGTGATCGGGTCTCCAAGCTTATCGTATGCGAGGGCAAGGTTATGCAGAGCATCGGCGTTATCGGGGACTAGCTCAATTATCCTCTCCCATCTGTTGATAGCCTTTCTTAGCTCGTCCTTTCGGACGAATTCGTTCGCCTCGAGGAAGTAGGCTCTCACAAGGTTATTTCGCGCCACATCATCCTTTGGATTCAACTTCAGTAGCTTTCTCCATATCGGGATCGCCTTCTCCAGCGCGTCCTTTTCAACGGCGTATTGATCGGCGAGCTGGTGATAGATCTTCGTTAGGGCATCCTTGACGAGGTGAGTTTTCAGGTTCAGTTTAAGCGCTTTCTCCCATGCGGTTACGGCGCTGAACAACTTGCCCGTAGCAGCATGTGCCACGCCGAGATGGTATAACACACCTTGGTTTTCAAATCCCATCTCGATAGCCTTTCGAAACATCCTTTTGGCCTCGCTATATCTCTGTAGCATCAGGAGAGCCACGCCTCTTAGATAAAAGGCGCGAGGCGATTCGATCTCCGAGGTAACCTTTAAAGCCTCC
>Ga0190363_1001662_pt1 | contig 13083 bp, 25 predicted proteins | sample 48721867_MG_FD_161272 | JGI IMG/M metagenome (GOLD analysis project Ga0190363, IMG submission 161272) | Hydrothermal vent microbial mat bacterial communities from Southern Trench, Guaymas Basin, Mexico - 4872-18-6-7_MG | ecosystem: Environmental > Aquatic > Marine > Hydrothermal vents >...
CTGTGAGGGTTCTTTGTTGGGTTGTTGGTAGGATTGAGATAATCAAATGGAGTGCAATGCAGGTGTGTTGCAGAGAGGGTGCATGAAGAAAAGGGATGGAAAAAAGGGGTTCAGCTCTAATGCCGGTCATCATTCTTCAGCGGGAATGCCTGTCATCATGGGATGAAAAAAGATTATGATAGTGCAATAGCTATTATACTTGCAATACTTGCTAGTGTAACCATTATCATTGTTATCCAGTCTTCTTTGTCGTAAGTATCATAAAACTCTGCTACGTCTAATACTACTCCTATGATTAGTAAAACTGCAGGTATTACTGCAATGCATTTTAGTGCAAACCTTGCTATTATCTCTGCATTAGCTGATTGTAGTCTCTCTATCAGTTCCCGGATTAGGTTGCCTAAGGTTATTATCCATAAAGGTAGTGTTTGATAGCCCATTTTTCATCCTCCATCTCATCTAATCTAAGTAATACAACCGCTAATAGGGTGTATATTGCCGTGATACCGTATTTTATGTCATTCTCAATTAGAAACGTTATGAATGCATATAGTGAAGTTATACCAAGCAATACTTCCATTGCAATTTCTAGTGCCTTTAGTCCAATCTTGCCAGTCATCGCTTTTGCACCTCTTTACACTCTATAGTCTCTTCTATTCTTTGCATTACAGCCTCGTCATAGTCTTCTGCAAGATGGCTTAGAAACAGTACCTTTGCACTCTCTTTATCTGGTGCAACCACTAATGCAACATACTTATAAGTGCATTCATACTTTTTCATCTTGCACCACCCAGTCTATGCATCCTGTTTTGTAGGCTTCTAGGAGTTTTCTCTTTAAATGGTCTTGTAGCACATATATCTTGTTTTGTATCTCTGTATCACTCATATGTGTGAAACCTACACTCTCTAAATCCTTGTTTAGCTCTTCTATTATGACTTGTAAGGCCTCTAGTCGTTCTAGTAGTTTGTTTAGTCTTTCTATTTCCTCTTTTAGGTTTTTGCATGTGTTAGTGGTCATAAAAGAACACCTCCACAAAGGTTATGGTTCAAACTCTGCATATAGTACCAGTCTGAATTCTATATCTTTCTCGGTAATGTTTTTGATGTCCTCTGGCTTTGCTAGTCGTTTCTTTAAACGTACTACTAGTGCATAGTCATCGTATTCCGGTTTGTACATTGCACGGTTATACGGTATTTCTACTCCTAGGAGTTCCGTCAGTAATTTAGCCGTTGATTCATGTCCTATATAGCTCTCAATCTTCTTTGCACGTTTCACGATTTCCCTAACTTCGTCTAATGTCAGCGGTGGGCTTATTGCAAGGATACCTCCATCGGGATGTGGCACCAATGCATTAAGCAGTATTAGCTTTTTGAACTCAATAGTATTCCTTAAAGGCTCTAGGCTATATGCAAATCCGCAGCCTACGGTTTGACAGTCTCCAACTGGGTAGCCTATGGGTATTATTCTGCGTATCATTTGTTTTCACCCCTCTGGATTATGTAAGCTCTTTATTGCAACATATTCTCCATCTTTTGCAACTTCTACTGTCAATCCATTGATTAATATTGCATACCACTTATCTTCCCACTCTTCTAGATATAGTAGATGTTGTAACAGCATGTCTGCATTAATTAATGCATCAGCTCTTTCTAGTGCACGGTCTAATGCATTTAGGAATCTCTGTACCTTGTTCTCCATTAGTTCTTTAATTTCTCCTAAATCATTAATGCTTATGTTTAATGGTTTTTGCACGGGGTCTTTTTCTCTTTCCTCGTTGTATTCAATGACTACCTCATACCTTCTTCCATTATTTATTACTTCAAGAGCTACCTTGTCTTCATTTAAAAAAACATCCTTTATTTTTGCATATTTTAAGACTTGAATTGGGTCTTGCATACGTCTCACGCCCGTGTTACATTTGTGGTACTCGGGGTATAAAAAAGTTTCGTACTTGCACTTAATCGTAAACCACGTTACCGAGGCTATCCTTTGGTGTGCATAAAACAATTGGTATCAATAGAACTTTACCCTCTTTCTTTGGTACTACTCTGCATTGCATATCCTCACAATCCCATATTTCCACAGTTATTCTTGCATTTTCTAGTGTATCTATCTTTTTGCAATGCTTAGTTATATACTGCAACAATTCTTGCATCTCTCTTTGCACCTTATCGGCTTCTTTTATTATACCTCGAACTTTTCTTTCTCTTATATCTAACATATCTCCAAGGTTGTTCAACTTCAAGCAGGTCTTGACATTCTTCTTCTGCAATTACCATATCTTCCCTTATTTTCTCTAATATATTCAGCAAGTCCTCGTACATTTCCTCGTGCCTCCCATCCCATACCATATCGTACACTATTCCCTTCAATTGACCTATTTCTTCTCTTATCAATCTCAGTCTCATTAGAATGTAATCAATCATTAACCGATTAGGATTTATGTACTCCATTGCTTAATACACCCTCAGTTTTTCTATCGTTGCAATAACTTCTTTCATTCTCTGGTTTGCAATTTTGCATTTGTATCTTGCAATTAAATCCTCTATGGCTTCTCTAATTAATTCGCTTCTACGCTTACCTACAGCTTTTGCAAGTATGTCTAATTCTTCTAGTTTTTCTTTTTCCAGTTTAAATGTAACTGTTCTTAAAGTCATTGATTCTGCACCTCTTTCTTTTCTTCTATCCTATCTGCAACCTCTTTAAGTCTATACAACGTTCCTTCACGGTATCTCCTTACTAAGTAGCTATAGTAATGTCTAATGGCTTGTCTTATTGCCTCTGATATAGAATTATATCCTCCGATTTTCTGGATTTGTTGCACCATATAAAGTTCAACCTCATTTAGACGTATGGTTTTATTTATTTCACGCCTCTGCATGAAGCATACACCTGTGTTACAGTTGTGTTGCAAGGGGTTAAAAAGTATTATTGCAGGTTTTGTAAGTCTTCTAATTTGCTTAGTTTCAATCCTTTCACTAAGTTTTTTGCAAGTAGTGCTACCAAATCCTCGTTAGCCCATTCACCTTTCAATGGATTCTTTGCATATAGCACCATTAATGCCTTGTATACTCTCTTATAACTCCTTGCAAATCTTCCATTAAATGGAATCTCTTTAGGTTCTGGAGTGTCTAGCCACCATTCCCTTAATACTTCAACTGCACCCCTCATTACGCTAGGCTTAGGTGCAATAGACCTTCCTGTAACGGCTTCCCATGTTGATTTCATTACTATTGCACTAACGTTAGCATGTATATCTACTGCATAGCCTATTCTTTCGTCTAGTGCATGGATTGCATCCTCTGTTACCCTACCAACTAGTGCACGTAACTTAGACCTTGGTTCCGTAGGTAATGCAGAGTTTCCAGAGAACACTACTGGAATGTCATTCTTGATCTCTATGGTCTTCTCGCCTCCTTTAGACCTCTTCCATATTCCTTGCTCCATCCCTGTAAGCAGTACCTCTACGATATCTGCAAGTTCTGAGGCTTTCCTTTGCTTGGTAAACCACTTATCCACCTCGTCGAACCATACACCATTGCAACCTGCAATCCTTGATTTACCCGTTCTAGCGTCCCCTACCAATGATGCTAATGACGGTATTTCATTGTAATATTCCCACTTTAGATAATGTTTATACAGTAGTGCAATGGTTGTTTTACCGATTCCCGGCTCTGAGAATATCAATGCATGTACTGGGTCTGCACTAACCAATGGAATGGTGAATATTGTTATCACTAGTTGTAGTAGTACGCTTTCGTTATCGTGAAAGAACATAGGCTTCAGCGGGAATCCCAATAATTCACCTAGTGCACCCAGCACAGGGGCTTGTATCCTTGCATTCACTAGTCTTTGCACTCTATTTACGAAGGTTTCTTTGTCTACGTTTATCTTTACAAACTTTAGTGTATCTGCAATCCATATCTCAACTTCTTTATCTCTAACTCTTGTGCGTCTACGTTTTATCTTTGCATAGACCCAGTCGGTCAGCTTCTGTATCCATTCCTCAGTTGTATATTTCTTAAAGTCCTCATAGTCAATGTATTTCACTACTTGCACAGTAGGGAAAGTCAGTTGCAATAATACTAGTTCTTGATCTTCTTTCTTTATTCTCTTTGCACGGAAATTAACTGGTCTCCCCAACAACTCAAGCTCGTTATGCAAGGCTTGTTGCACTTCAAAGTAGTCCCTAATGTTTGCATTGCTGTAGGCTTCTGCAACCTTGAAGGGATTGCCTTTAATTCCTGCAAGAATATGCACGGGAATCTTGTACCTTCTTGCAATTATCTCCTTATCTTTATCTACTACGATTAAATGCATTCAGACCCCTCAAAGCAACTCTAATTCTTCTTCTTCACTTTCCTTCTTCTTAGCTTCTTTCCTCTTTTGCTTCTTTGCCTTAACGATATACTTCCAGACTTTGTCTATTTCATTTGGTTGTAGTACAAACTCTGCAATTATTGGTGCAAGTAGCTTAGGCATTTCGTTCTTGGGTACTAATGCAACAAAGCTTCTCTTTCCTTTAGCTATTTTAAGGTACAGCCCTTTCTGGCTTACCTGCAGATACATTGTTGCAGTTTTTCTATCCTTTGTCCTTATCTTTATGCCTTGACCCATAAGTTTATCCAATGCAGAGACTAGGCTCATACCTTACACCCAGTTTTTGCATTTTAAATCGGTTATGCACTTTTGTTGTTCAAGCATCCATCTTAGGATTGCAAGGTTTATACGTGCACTTTGCAATTTAACTTCAAAAAATTCAAGTTTATCCTTTAAGATTTGCAGTTCTATTTCTAATTGTTGCATGTTTTTCATTTCCTTACCACCTTTTCTATTTCTTCTAACACGGGTTTTATCAGAGAAAAATCGGTTTTAATCAAAGTTAATTGAAACCAAGCTTTCCTAAGTAAAAAATCCATGTATGTAAGTTGGTCTTTGCATTTGTGGATTTCAACTATTAATTCACGACTTAGGTCTTGCATGTGTGTTGCACCCGTGTTACAAATAGACTGCAGAGTTTAAAAAGTTTGCGGTAATGCAGAGAAAAAAAGGGATTGAAATTAGGTTTGCACTATGCAGGTTTACTTAACACGCTCTAAAATTGCATTAGCTATGGTCTTTGCTACACCGATTGGGAGCCTCATAATGCTCTTTGTAAATCCTGTATACGTGTACTTCACTATGAATAAGAACTCAGCACCTGTCATGGGATTCTTTGCATGTACTAGTGCATACTTGAACCCATCGTTTCCGTCTATGTCGCTTAATATCGTTACCTGCTCTGTTTCTTGCAATCTCTTTACAAAAGTCAGCTCTTTTATATCCATTTGCAACACCTATGCACTATTTCTGTATACTAATTAAACAGGCGGTGGTATATAAGTTTTAATGCATGTAAATGTATTATTATATCTGCACAGTAGTAACCCAGTAAAAATTCTATTACATCTCCTAGCTTGTATACATACCTCTCCCTTTCTGCAATCTGATATATTAGGTAAATTACAACAAAAGGAATTGAGAAAGGCATGAAGAATGCAGTAAGTGCACCTAAGAAGAAGTGCACGTAAGACCATTTATCATCAAAAATGTATATCTTAACCTTTGTCATCTCTTTTGCCCTCTAGCTTTGCAATTCTATACCATATCTTGGATATTGTTTCCTGCAACTTATCTATTTTTCCTTCAATCTTATCAACACGGTACCATAGAATGATTAGCAAAATCACTATAACTCCTTTTTCTATTGCACCGTCAATAATGTCTATTGCATCCATGCTATCACCCCATCCTGCCTTCATGCACTTTCTTTAACAGCTCTTTCAGTTCCTGCAGTTCTTGCACAATAGACTTCTGCAGTTCATTTCTTTTCTTTTTCTTTCTGTATACTAGTGCAATTTTTCTGATATTCATTCTACCACCCTATTAATGCATATCCTCTAAAGTATGTTAAGTTAGAGAACTTCAGCTTTAACTGGTATGCAGTCTCTGGTAGCAGTATTTCTTCATCTAACACTAATGGATTCCAAGTTTGTCCACCATCAATTGAATAGTATGCTTCCTGTGCATCGCTGTCTGCAGTTACTAGAATCTTATCAATGCCATCTGGGAAGTCTAGATTAGCTGTTTCAGCTTCTGCAGATTCACATGCACCAACATTAACACTTGGCTCTGGTTCAACATATTGTCTTACTCTTACCCAGTCAACGTATAGATGCGGTGATGGATCGCCTGAATAGATGTAGAAGTAAATCCATGCATCATAGTTTGGTATGCCGTTTCCATCCGAAGGTGTTTTGTGCAGTACCTGCGTTACAGTATCATTCATGATTTTGTTTATGTAAACATCTGTGCTACTCCACTTGATTTGTATTATTTTCCATTGGTCATCGTTGAAGTTATGACTAACATAGAAGCTGTCATCATTGAGTTCTGCCCACGCTCTAGTAAAATCTTTATCACTGATGCCAATCCAGTTCTTAAAATCTGGATCATCTAGTGCACTGTTGGAGAGACCAGCCATTCTTATATTGTAGTTTCTAATACGCATTTCCACTATTACTGGATTATTGTATCCATTTACAATGTAAGTACTGTGGACTCTTTGTGTTGGTGAGTCAAGAATCATCATAGAATCGCTTACCACAGGTGCAGAGCCCATGACAACAACCCATTTACTTGTATCCAGCTCGGTTCCTTCAAAGTCATCAAAGAACATGAAGATTTGTTCTGGATTATTGTAGTCTGCATATGGATTTGGTAGTGAACCATAATACATGTATATTGTTATTGAACTGTTTGCAGGTAGACTTGGTATCTTAACCCAAATAATTGCTTTTTTCTCTGTTTTATTGAAATATTCTATCCAGAAATATAATGGATTACCGTTTTCATCCAAGAAGTATATATCGCTTCCGTCTAATACTGCATTCCACCCGTCCCATGTATCATCAAGCTCTATCTTTACTGCATAATCAGTTAAGTCGTTACCTGACTGCTCTGTAACGGTTATTGGTGTCCTTGCACCTTTAAATTGTATTGTCCCGTAGTATCCGTTGGGATAATCTGCAGTCCTAACATCTGCAAGGATGACGTAGAAGTCTTTGGTCTCTGCATTCAGCAATGCACGGTTCATTAATGTACTTAGTGCAAGTCTCAATAATTCCTCTTTCACTTCCTTGGATAAATGTGCAAAGAGTATAGATGATTCAGGGTGGTCTATGGGTTTCTTTCTTACATGCATTAAAATATCTGCAATTTTTATTGTCATTTCACCTGCACCCCATCATAAGCTATCTTTCTCGGGTTTGCAGTATCCAAGTTATAGATTCTCAATCCGAATTTATCAGATACATGGAATACAAACTTTGCATACACTCCCTTTCCTTGAGCCTCGTCAAAGCACACTTCTTTTTCCGGCGACGTTGATTTATCCACTACACATAATCTTATGTCATACTCATGGTAAACGTTGTGGATTATCCAATGTTCTCCAGAACCTGCAAGTATGTCTGCATAACTGTTTGCAGGTATTTCAACAACCTTAGCCTTTATATCACCTACAGCCATTTTATGCACCTATATTACTTTTGTGCATCAAAAAAGTTATATGGTTTGTGCAAATAATAATGGGGTACCGTCGTCTAGGAATCCATCTATCACTATCCTTCCCCATATATCAACTTTATTTTCAACTATTGCATATCCAGTTACTGTGGTGTTGTATGTAATTGGTGGTGGTACATATAGTCCTAATCTTTGCATGTATTTGTTGATGTAGTCGGGCAAATAATTGAGTGCATACTCTAATCGGTCGGGTTCTATTGAGTGCATTAGGTCTTCACATATTTGATAGCATACATCTTTACCCCAATGAGTATATCCATTGCAGTAATTACTGCATATCCTCCAGCGTTTCTTCCATATCCTCCATCCGCTTATCATACCAGTATACCTTAACCCTGCAACACTTGCATAAGCACTACAATGCCTAACTAATCTTCTCATTGCAAGTTCTCTGAAGCCTAGGCTTATTGCACGTATACGTTCTGCAATCCATCCTGCAAATCCCCATAGAAATGCGGGTAATTCTACGTAATAACCACTCATGAATTCTATTCTTATTTTTTGATTCCAACTTGCAATTCTGTCTGCAATCTTCATTACCGTAGTAAAGAACCTTACACCCCATTTGATTAATAGTGCAACTAACATCATCAACGCTTGTTTCGTATTCCTTGGTGCATCTGCACGATAGATGTTGGTACTGATTGCAAGTTTCCTATACTTTCTATTCACTATATTTTGCACGGCTAGATAAATACCTCTGATTCTATCCGCAGTATATGCAAGTGCATGTTTCAAATTGATGTAGCTTACCTTACTGGTTCTGCATGTTCTATGCTCTATCAGTCTGAAATCGGGCTTCTGCACCTGCACGTTAGGCAGTTCAGTAGACCATGCAGTCTTCCTTACCTCTTTCTCTATTCTGTGTGCACTATCTACGTTTACATTCCTTATCTTCAATTCCACGCCTCTAGACCTTGCATTCTCCCTTGACAAATCTGCATATCTCCTAACTGCATCCCTAACCCTTTTCCTCCATTCTTCCCTTATCCTTGCGTCTATCCTTGCAAGTCTTTCCCTTAACTCTGCAATCCTTTTACGGAATGCACCTATGCGTCTCCTCCATGCACGGCTAGGCATTTAGAAAACACCTTATGACGGTATGGGTTCAACAATTGATACTACTGCAGACTTTGCATATAAAGCCCATACTGGGCTGAAGACTACAATTACTTTCTCGCCGGGATTACCCGCAATATATCCACGTGGTGTTACGACCTTTGTTACTTGTGCACTATCGCTTAGTAGTAATAATACTGCAGTACCATTCCATTGCACTAGCTTACCTGCAGAATAGTAGCCCACTTGACCAATGACTATGATTATCTCAAAGCCTCTATCTTGGTCTATCCTTCTCCAAACAGAGCCTTGAAACTCACACTTAGGTGGTTGATCTGGTTGATAGTCTACCGGATATGCAAAGTAGATGATGTTTGATATATCCTGTGCAGTAACCTTTGTCATTGCATAGTGGTTCACGCTGATCCACAGATCCTCGGTACCATACTGCACGTGCACCTTCAACGGTCTGGCAAAGAGTTCAGACATTACCCTGCCCAAGTCTTCATCGGTCAATACCTTTGTAGGTGCATTGAGGCTTACCTCTACTCCATCAACCTTGTTTCCCTGTGCATCAGCTAAGTATATGTTTGCATTATATGTACCTACGCCTAACCTGTTACGCCCTAAGAACTGCTTTATATCGAAAGTCTCTGGGCTTAGGTTTGCAAATGCAATATCTGGAAGGTTCTTAATCATAGCCATTATTTTCTTTCTAAGTTCACGTAATTGAGTATAAAGGTCTTGGTTACTGCTCATTTGCATCACCCGGTTAAGCCTGTTATCTCAAACTTCACGCCATTAACTTCAACTATGTACTTGTAGTTCAATGGTCTGCCTTTTGTCCTTGTATTCTGCAGTACCGTATGATAGTCAATCAAATAGTTCATTATATCCGCTATTGCATTGGTGTACGCAATGTTCAATGCATCCAATAAGCCCTGCACACCGCCCGGAATGCTTTCAGTCATGCTCATTGCAGTTTGCAGGTCTTCTTTAATAGCTTGTAATTCTTGGTTCACAGCATCAATTTCAGCCTGTACTTTTATCTTTGTTGCATCAAATTCACTTTCCGGTATTTGTCCTTGGTTATACAATATTTCTGCAGACTTGTATTCTAGGACTGCATCTTGCACCCTTTGAAATAATGCCTCTAACGTACTTGCAACACTTTCTAACACCCTAAAGAGCATTGTCTTTTTTAGCTCTGCATACTGTGCTAATGTCATTGCATTGGGGTATAGAGCCCACCTATTGCTCTCCAAAATGTCATTGGTCAATGGATCTTCATGCAGTTCATTCTCTAATGCTCCTATCTTTGTTGCAATGGTATACAGCATTGTAAAGTGGAAGTGTATTCCATTCATTGCATCAAGGAGAGCCTTTGTCCAAGGGTCGAGGTTGTCTGGTGCAAACTGATTAGGTGGAATCATCCCCGTTTTCATCCTAAGAATTAAATCATACATTCCTCCAAGACCAGAGTATACTGCATTGGAAAACGCCTCCTGCAACATCTCGCTTACTACTTCACCTGCATCTTCGCTAACAGCTAAAGTAATATACGCTGTTGCACTCATTATCTTCTTTATTGCTTCACGTACTGTATCTAGGTTTGGTGCAACATTGACTTGATCGTGCACGGAATCAACGTTTTCAATCTTACCCAAGACATCAAGAATAATATCTGCAACTGCATTACCAACGGGTGTATACTCTATTAATAAACCTCTTATACCTTGCTTTGCAGGTTCTAATAATTCACCTGCACCTTCGAGTAAGACAGCTGCCCTTTCAGCCATACATATCACCAATAACTATAACTTATGCACAAGACTTATAAACCCTCCCTCCCCTCGGAATATAATACTTTTGGAGAAAAAAGTTTGAAAAAAGGTGCATGAGTCATGAGTGCACCATATATAGAAGCAACACTATACAGCTTCACGGAGTCAGAAATTGCAAGTGAAATGGATAGCAGAGCCGAGATCTGGGCTAGAGATCTAAAGAATGCACGTGGAGATATACTATCAAGATTGCAAACTGTATTCAAAGACTTCAATGCATTCCAAAACATAATGGTAAATAGACAACTGCCAGCCTATGAAAGCTATGTAAATCCAAATCATCCTAAAGCAAAGAAAGCACTAACAAGACTAAAGCTAAAATGGAATGACCCAGATGTATACACCAAGTTCAGCAACGGAATACAAAGTGCGTTCGCTGAGGGAGGCGACTTTGATCAAGGAGTAGATGCACAAAAACAGGTATGGGCTGACAGAACCAAGATTGTTGCAAGAATCGTAGGTATAAGACCCGTAGGAATTAGCATGGCACCAAAGCTAATGATGATATTGAGAGGACAAGACCCAACACCATATCTATTAGATGTAGAAACTTTCACGGACACGGGCATTAAAGCACCATTAGTAGACCCAGATGTGCCAGAATACGTCGTGATGTCGGTGATACCAGTCATAGTTGATGGTGCATACTGGCACTATGCATATAAGAAAGTAGGACTTGACACCGACGCAGAAACATATCTAAGCGATATAAAGACAAAGCTACAGAACTTACTAAACAAGATAATAGATACCGATACATACAGCCTTGATGCATTTGACTTCACTTTCGACGCCTCATTAGACAGGTACAAGATATATATCAAGGTATCAAAGATAGCCACCTAACGTCTAATACTTAATGCAACAATCAATCCCTTAAAATCAAAACTCTTTTTTTCCTTCTTGCATTCCTTTCTTTTTAGGTGCAAGATATGAAAAGAGTATTTGCAATTGCAAAACATAATATATTACTCAATTTATTGTGCACATACACGGATTTCAATCCTTGGTGCAAAGAAACAATACGTATAATAAATGCAGTCATAGATGTCCATAATCCATTAACGAAAGAGGTACCTATAACTGCAGGGTATTTTAATGCAGAAACCAAAGAAACACCTATTACTGCAAGATACTTCAATCCGGAGATTAGGGAAACACCTATAACTGCAGGATATTTCTATGCACTAAATGATGAGGTGCTGGGTGAATGACATTAAACATAAAGATCTTATATTACAAAGACCCGGATTTGCACTTTGATATTGCAGACTTACCCGACCCGATGTCCATTGTAATACCAATATGCATAACAAACAACGAAGACATAACGCTGTACTTCAGAGCCGTAATAGCTAATGCAGGTGCAGAATGGCGAATAAGCTCAGCAGATTTAGGCTCGGTAGATGCAGGAGATAGTGTATGCTTCCTTGCAAGATTTCTGAGATACAAGCCATCGCTGATTGCAGGAGAATATGATGAAACGATAACATTGAGAATAGAAGCTTACACGGACAGCGGATATACAGAACTGTACGGCTACCAAGAAGTGCAAATAACGATACACTACATAGATCATTACGATCCTGCATGGACAATCATTGATGAAGATAATTTCGATGATGCATCATTAGAAGACTGGAAGCATGGTAGCGGTGCAATAGACCCCAGCATTCAATGTTGGTGTGGTATTGAAATTGAGTCCCGGCACTATGTATCACCGCCTTATTCATTAGGTGCAAAAGGTATAGGCTGTAGTGGGGCACATGAATATAAGGACTTCAATACCAGTGGCTACTCAAAAGCATATTTGATAATGCATGTTTGGAGTGTATACTCAAACTATGTAATAGCAATCAACTACGATATCAAAATACCAGCGGTTTTACCCAAACCAACATACAGATGGACAAGATGGGTTATACCATTACCTGCAGGTGCAATAGTAAGAGTACAATTCCAATGCCCAAGTGAAGGCTATATAGATGATGTTTTCGTTATAGGCAAATAGCATTATTAAAACCTGAACCCCTTTTTTCCATCCCTTTTCTTCATGCACCCTCTCTGCAACACACCTGCATTGCACTCCATTTGATTATCTCAATCCTACCAACAACCCAACAAAGAACCCCCTCAGACCCTCTGCACAGTTGCAGTCTGTAGAGTGCATAGGTGCAGTTATGCAGGGAGATATGCATAGATGTTTATGCAGATATGCAGTGATCCCTTAGAGGTGCATAGGAGTATCTGCATAGTGCATTATGCAGAGATGCATATTAGAGTAGTGCAGATGTGCATTTCTGCAGAGAAATAAATTATATATCTCAGAGAGATATATTATATAGTTCTGCATAATATAATATTTTATAAAATAGGATAAAATATTTTATTATCTAATATGCAGAATAGTGCATATAGGTGCATATATGCAGATATGCATAGGTGCATAGATATTGCATTCCCTAAAGGCTATATAGAGCTATGGCTATATCTAGCCCGGGCTAGATATAGCCATAGCTCTATATAGCCTTTAGGGAATGCAATATCTATGCA
>Ga0190363_1001664_pt1 | contig 13081 bp, 13 predicted proteins | sample 48721867_MG_FD_161272 | JGI IMG/M metagenome (GOLD analysis project Ga0190363, IMG submission 161272) | Hydrothermal vent microbial mat bacterial communities from Southern Trench, Guaymas Basin, Mexico - 4872-18-6-7_MG | ecosystem: Environmental > Aquatic > Marine > Hydrothermal vents >...
CCACATTCCTTCAGGAAGAGCCTCCTCTATACTTTTAAATATAAAAAGTGTGCTTTCTGACTTACTACTTTTCAACCTTTCTATAGTCATTTTTTCCCTTTCTATCTCATTCTCAATAACCTCTCTACGCTTATTCCCCCACGGCAGCGAAGACAACTTTTTTCTTTTTTCTTCTATCACTCTCTTTAAATTATTAATTTTTATCTGAAAAAATATGTTCAAACTTATCAGAAGAAAAAAACCTAAAATAACCTCTACTATAAAAGGCATGTAGGTAAATTCCTTCTTCTTCTCAATATACAGAAACCCTTTTGTATCTCTACGTAGAGAAGGAAATTTTATAGGAAGGTAACTAAACTCTACCACCCCATATGCTCTTAGCACATTTAAATCTTCTTCTAATTTTGCCAGCTTATCTATGGGAATTATTTCTATAGGGACTTCTATTTCTTCCTTCAGAGAAAGGAAAAAATCCTTTTCATGAAAAAAATCTTCTTTCGCTATTATAATCAATCTTTCTAAAGGAAGTTTGCTAAATTCTCTTCGAAAATATTGTAAAGAAAACCTCACCTCTTCTCTAATTTTCTCTTTTAAACCATCCGGTTTAACAAAAAGATTCTTGATTAAAAAAGAGCGATTAAATAAAGGTAGATTTTTAAAGAAAAAAGTGAACGAACCTTCCTGAGAAGTAAACTCTAATATTCCCAATCCTTTACATTCAGAGTACTCCTTCCTACTTTTTATAATTCGAAATAAAGAAAAAAAACAAGGCTCAACTAACAAAAGATTCATATCTATGGTAGCAAAAATTTCTCTAAATCGCCTAAACTCCTCCCTTTTAATCGCCAAAAAAGAAATAATAACTTTCTTCTCCCCAGGTATCCTTGTATAAGCATAATTCCATATTAATTCATCAATCCCAAAAGGAATATACTTTTCTATTTCAAACGGAATTCCTCCTTCAAGTTCTTTCCTTCCCATTAGAGGAAGTTTAAAGCTACGTAGAATAAATTTTTTCTCAGGAAGAGCTAAATATACTTGATCTTCTTTTTTAATATTTAAAATTCGCCTAAGTTTGTTTATCATCACCTCCATATTTTCCAGCTCTTCTTTACTAAAAATGTATCTTTTAGAGAAAATAATTCTTTTCTCCTCAACTATTGCTACTCCTGCTTCTTTTTCTCCCAAAGCTATTCCAATTTCTCTCATATCTTTTAGAAACTATACTTTATGCTTCTTTAACCATTTATCAATCTCCCTTTTATCAAATCGCCAGACTTTTCCTATCTTTATTCCACTAATTTTTTTATTATGCAACCAATTATAGATAGTTTGCTTTCGTAAATTCAAATAGTGAGCTAATTCTTCCACGCTTAATAAGTGTCTATTTAATTTTCTCCTCATTCTTACTTTTTTTATAATTTTTTACAATTTCCATTAAATTATCATAATTTAGCTAAGTCAAGTCATTTTTTCTAAAAACTATTTCTATTTTCATACATATTGTATATTATATTTTTTAACCCTATATATTGATTAGATTAGCGAATTGCAGTAACAAATATACAGTAATCGGAAGGAGCATTTAGGCAGGAGTAAGAAAAAAGGGTTTTACCATTTTCTACTATTGCCACCTTTACATCAAATCCATTAATTGTTCCTAAATTATACTGAGTAGAAGAAGTAATACTTCCCTTTCTTAATTTTTCAAAAGCATCCACAACCCCAGCCTGAAGAGCAAACTGAGCTTTTAATGTTCTTAATCTTTGACCAGAAAGTCTCGCTCTTTGCGTAGCTAATTTAATAGCAATTAAAGCTAAAAGACATATTACAACCAGCGCTCCCATAACTACAACTAAAACTATTCCTTTCTTCTTCTTTCTCAATCTTACATTATATGTATCCTCTTTCTTTTCAAGAATAACATGACCTTCCCGTGCCAACCACCCTAAACTCATCAAAGTCACTTCCTTAGGTCTATCTATCTTTTCAAAAAGTTCTTCCAATACTACTTTCTCTTTTTCTTCTAAAAATCGCCAAATTTCTCCTGCTACTATCCCAATCTCAGTGATCATCCTCTAACTTATTTATGCTTAAACAAAACGGACAACGAGAATATCTTCTCTTCTGACACACAAAATATACTCCCAAACATACTGGACATTTTAAAACTTTCATCTTATTTTCTCTTCGTAAAGAAAAAACTTTTTTTCTTTCTTTAAAAAAGCTAATTATCAAAAAAAACAATATTAAGGAAAATAAAACTCCTAAAAAGAGAGCAATATCTATTTTCATTTTATCATAACTTTTATTTCTGTCCAGAAAAGATTACTCTTTTTAAGAAAAAGAAAATTATGTCTTAAATGAGTATTTGTATAAAGAAGTGTCAAATCTTCATCTAAAATTTGAGGAATAAAAAATAATATTCTTTCTTCTTTGTCTGTACTGATTCTATATTTTAAATTTAAATTTCCTTTTTCTAAAAAAGTTGGCTTTTCTAAGAAAAGTAAAAAATAATCTGGAGAAGTTAGATCTTTAGAAAATTTTTTATTTTTTTCTGGCATAGCTTTTATAGACAAAAATAGAAGAGACTTATAAATAGAGAAAAAATAATTTCTAAATAAATCTATAGAATTTCTTTTGAAAAAATAATCTTCGCTTTTTACCTTGGAAAACCAATTATAGATTTTATGATTAATTTTATCCTCTTTTTTCTTGCTTACTAAATCAGAAGAAGATAAAACATCTAACCAGCTAACTATTACCGGTGCAGATTTTTTTTTAATAGTGGGGGAGACGCAAACAAAAAAAGATAAATGAAGAAACAAAGAGATGAAGAAAAAAGTATATTTCATTTTTCTTCTTTATAAGTGGTAGCAATTCCTATTTTATCTATACCTAATTTTTTACATACATCCCAAATCTCTACAATTCTTCCCAAAGATGCATCTTTATCTGCTTTAATAAATACAGACTCTGTCTTTTTTTTCTTTAATATCTTAAATAATTCTTTTAAAGTAATAGGCTTGTCTTCAAAATAAATTATATCTTCAGAAGTAACAACAATAACTACCCTACGAATACTTATCTGCTGACTTGTTACTGCTTTAGGAAGTTTTACATTGATTCCAGGAACAAGAATGAAACTGGAGGTAAGCATAAAAAATATAAGAAGCAAAAATACACAATCAATTAAAGGAGCCAATTCTATAGTTTTAAAAAGTTCCTCACTTTTAATCTTTCTTTTAAATCTCATAAGGTCTCTGAGATAACACCTCAATTAATTCACTACAAGTTTTTTCTGCAGTTAATATATAAAGATTTACCCGATGGACAAAGTAGTTATAAGCCAAAATTGTGGGAATTGCTACCGATAATCCTGCCGCCGTAGTAAGAAGTGCTTCCCAGATTCCGGAAGCTAAATCAGAAGGGTTAACCACCCCATATACACCTGCTTTCTGCTCAATCACATAGAAACATTTAATCATTCCCACCACTGTTCCTAAAAGTCCTAATAAAGGAGAAATATGAGCAATCATATTTAAAAAATTAAGGTTTTTCTCTAACTTGGGAAATTCTTCTAAAGAAGCTGCCTCCATCGCCTCCCTTATCGCCTCTTTTGATTGATCGTAATGAAGAAGGGCTGCTTTTAATATATTACTCAAAAAAGAAGGTAGTTTCCCTGTTTCCTCAATTGCATCTTTAATTCTATTCCTTCTTACATAATCAAAAATTTGAGAAAGATTTTGAAGTTTGTTTAACTTGATTGTAGAAAAATAAAAAAAACGTTCAATAATGATAGCTAAAGAAATTACTGAACAAAAAATTATAGGAAGCATAAGCCATCCACCATGAGTAATAATAGAAATCATAGACCTCCTTTCATTTTTATTCTCTTCAATCTTTCCTGAGCAATTTTACTCTCTTTCACCCCCAAGGAAATTATTTTTTTATAAATTCTTGCTGCTTCTTGGAATTTGTTTTCTTCCTCATAAATTTTAGCAATGCGAAAATAGGCTTTAGTCTGATATTCAGGTTCATCAAAAAGATAAATAATCTTAAAATAATTAACTAAAGCATTTTTTTTATCTTTCAACTTCTCCCAACAGAAACCTAAGGAAAGAAAAAGAAGAGGATTCTTTATACCTTTTGTCTCTGCTTCCTTAAATAACTTAATTGCTTTTTTATATTCTCTTAATTCTTTAAGAAGATATGCCTTTTCTAAAAGAGCAAAAGAAGAAAGAGCATTATTTTCTTTTATCACCTCATCATAAATCTTTAAAGCAGAATCATTTTTATTTTCTTGAGAATATAATCTTGCCAGGAATAACTTAGCTTTAGAAGAGATTAAAGAAGGTGCTTGTTTTATAATTTTATTCAAAAACTCTTTTGCCTCTTTAAACTTATTTTTCTTTTCTAAAATCATCGCTATTCCTATCATCGCTTCATACTTCAAATCATTTTGAGAATAATTTTTAATAATTCTTCTGTAACATTTTTCTGCTTTCCTTAATTTATCTTTTTTAAAATAGAGATTACCTAAATCAAGAAGCACAGAAGGAAGATATTCAGAATAAGGAAATTTAATTATAAATCTTTCTAATATTTTTCCTGCTTCTTCCTCTTGAGAAAGATTAAAATAAACATAAGCTTTATCTAAAAAAATCAGCTGCTTCAGCTCTACATCTTTTGTTTTTTTTAAAAGTTGATCAAAAATTCCATCTGCTTCTTTATATTTTTTTTGGTTAAAAAGAGTCTTTGCATAAAGATACTTTGCTTTCTCTTCAAAAGGTGTGAATTTAAATTTTTCCCAGTTCTCTTCCAAAATCTTCTGACAAAGCTTATGTTTTTCTTCAGAAAAATAAATCGTAGCTAAATAATAATTTGCCTGAGGAATGAGTTTAGAAGAGGGAAAATTTTTTTCCAAATTACGAAAACATAATCTTGCGGATTCTTTTTGATTATTTTTTAAAAATACTAAACCAATCTGGAATTGAATATAATCAGCATAGATATTTTCAGGATATTCTTTTAAAATACGATTATAATTTTCTAAAGCTAACTGATATAATCCTTCTTCTTGATAAATATCTGCAATCTGTATCTGAGAACTGAGTCTTAAAAACTCATTAGTTGTTGTATCTATAATATTTTCAAATTCTTTTATTGCTTTCTCGTATTCGCCTTTTTTTAGATAACACCAAGCCAGACCATAATGAGTTTTATCCTTAATAATTTGAGGGATTTTTGCAAATTCTTCCAATATTTTTCTATAAACATAAAGAGCATCGTTTACTCTTCCTAATTTATAAAACACCTCTGCTTTATCCAAATATACATAAAGATAATATTTACTCTCAGGAAATCTTTTTAAAAAACTTTCTATAAGATTTAAAGCCTTTTCATAATTTTGTGATTCTAAATAATAACCAATATAAGCAAATTGGCGAATTTCTACTGAAGAAATCTTATCAAAATTACTTTTTGCCTCCTCAAATTTCCTTTCTCTCAGTAAACAATCGCCAATTCGCTTTTTAAGAAGGTCGCTTAAAAAAGATTGAGAGGAAACTTTTAGTGCTTTTTTAAAAAACTTTGAAGCTTTTTTGTAATTCTCTTTATAATAAAAAACTTCTCCTTTATAAAAAAGAAGAAAACTTTTCTTTTTTGAGTTTTCAAAATAAGGAAAAAACTTTTGGGTATATTCCTCTAAAGAAGTGAAATCTTCTTTTAAATATTTTCCTTCAAGTAATTTTAAAATTGCCTCTTCTTTAAGCTCTCGTTTATCACATTCATCAATAATCTTTTTCCAAATAGAATCTGCTAAAAATTTATCTTGAGAAAAATAAATTTCTGCCAGAAGATAATAAGCTTTCCAGAAATAAGAGGAATTTTTGAAACTATCAATTATTTTTTTTAAATATTTTTCTGCCTCAGAAAATTCTTTCCCTTTAAAATAAGTTTTGGCTAACCAATAATAAAGCTCATCTAATCTTTCTTCAGGCTGATTCATTTTTTTTAATTCTTTTAAAATTTTTAAAGCCTTAATATATTGATGACGGAAAAATAAAGATTTAGCAATATAAAATTTTGCCAAATAAACTTTTTTGCTTTGAGGAAATTTATGAATGAATTTTTCAAAAAGAGTTTGACTGGCAGCATAAAATTTATCCTGAAATGCTTTCTCAGCTACATAAAAAGCCTGTTCCTCAGGAGTTGGTTCTTTAAGAAATACCTTCAAAGAAAAAAATAAGAAAATAAGAATAAGAATTACATGCCTCATTTACTTACCGCTATCTTTTCTCTTTCCAATTTTTCTTCCAAAAATTTTCCTGTATAAGAACCCTCCACATTAATTATCTCCTCCGGCGCTCCACAGGCTACCAAATACCCTCCTTCCTCACCTCCTTCAGGTCCTAAATCAATTATATAATCCGCACACTTTATCACATCCAAATTGTGTTCAATCACAATCACCGTATTTTTTTTATCTACAAGTCGTTGTAATACAGCCAAAAGCTTTTTTGTATCATCAAAATGAAGTCCGGTAGTAGGCTCATCTAAAATATATAAAGTCTTACCGGTAGCTTTTTTCCTTAACTGTGAGGCTAACTTAATTCTTTGTGCTTCACCTCCTGAAAGAGTAGTGGCAGGTTGTCCTAACTTTATATAACCTAACCCTACATCTTTTAAAGTCTTTAGGATATTTCTTATCTGAGGGAAATTGGAAAATACTTCATAAGCCTTATCTACACTCATCTCCAGCACATCAGCAATAGAGTAACCTTTAAATTTCACCTCTAAAGTCTCTTTGTTAAATCGCTTCCCTTTACATTCCTCGCAGGCAACATATACATCAGGTAAAAAATGCATCTCTATTTTTTTTGTTCCTTCTCCTCTACATGCCTCACACCTTCCTCCAGAAAGATTAAAACTGAAACGAGACGCGGTATATCCCCGCATACGTGCTAAAGGAAGTTGAGCAAATACCTGACGGATATAAGTAAATACTCCGGTATAAGTTGCTGGATTTGAACGAGGTGTTCTTCCAATAGGAGATTGATCTACAATAATTACTTTATCAATATGCTTAATACCCTCAATTTTTTTGTGCTTTCCGGGTTTCTCTTTAGAATTATATAATTTTTTTGCTAAAGCTTTATAAAGAATTTCCTCAACAAGCGTTGATTTTCCACTTCCTGAAACCCCTGTAACACAGACAAATACCTGAAGAGGAATTTTTATATCAATATTTTTTAGATTATGTTCCGATGCTCCTCTTATTAAAAGATAAGGTTTATTTTTATAAGATCTTCTTTTATAAGGCACCTCAATTCTTTCCTCACCTTTAAGATACTTTCCTGTCAAAGATGAAGTATTGAAAATCCCTTCTGTCTTTCCTGAATAAACTACATATCCTCCCTTCTCACCTGCATAAGGTCCTAAATCAATAATCCAGTCGCTTTCTCTAATCATCGCCTCATCATGCTCAACAACAATAACTGTATTTCCTAAATCTCGCAAATTTTTCAAAGTAGAAATTAACTTTTTATCATCACGGGCATGTAGACCTATCGTTGGTTCATCTAAAATATAAATTACACCACTTAAAGAAGAACCAACCTGTGTAGCTAATTTAATTCTTTGCGCCTCACCCCCAGAAAGTGTAGAACTCAACCTATCCAGAGTAAGATAACTTAATCCCACATCAATACAGAATTTTAATCTTTTTTTTATCTCTTTAATAATATGATAGGCAATTTTTTTCTCATATTCAGATAATTTCAAGTTAGAGATAAAATCAAAGCAAGCACCGATACTTAATCTCATAATATCCCAGATAGATTTTCCCTGAATATATACAGATAAACTCTCTTTTCTTAAACGTGCTCCATTGCATTCTGGACAGGGCAATTTAGACATATACTGTGTAAGCTCATGTTTTATATATTCACTATCTGTCTCTTTGAACAACCGTTCTAAATGAGGAATTACTCCCTCAAAAGGTTTAGACCAAATCCATATATCCTTGTCACCATAAAGAATTATCTCTCTAATTCGCTTAGGTAATTTATAAAAAGGGGTATCTAAGCTGAAATTTAACTCATCTGCTAATTCTCTTAGAAGTGAACGATAATAAAGAATGTAGCCCCGTGAACCCCTCCTCCAAGGATCAATTGCTCCCTCCCTTAAAGTTTTTGTTTTATCAGGCACTACCAAATCTGGATCAAACTCTAAAAGAGTCCCTAATCCATTACAGGCAGGACACGCTCCATAAGGAGAATTAAAGCTGAACATTCTTGGCTCTAATTCTTCTAAATAAATCCCACAATCAGGACAGCTAAATTTTGTATTAAAAAGATATTCTTTATTCTCTGTTTCATCATAAATTAAGACTAAACCTTGCGAATACTTAAGAGCAGTCTCAACAGAATCGGCTATCCTTGATTTATAGCGAGAATCAACAATAATACGATCAACGACTATCTCAATATTGTGAACTTTATATCTGTCTAATTTAATCTCCTCATCTAAATCAAAAATCTTTTTATCCACACGAACACGGGAAAATCCTTCTTTCAAAAGACGGTTAAATAAAGCCTGATAGGTTCCTTTCTTTCCTCTTACTACAGGAGAAAGAATATATATCTTATTTCCTTGAGGCAAAGATAATATTTTCTCAATTATTCCGCTTGAAGTCTCTTTTTTAATCGGCTTTCCACATTTATAACAATGAGGCTTCCCAATGCGGGCAAAAAGAAGACGAAAATAATCATAAATTTCGGTTTGCGTGGCTACAATTGAGCGAGGCGAGCCTCCAGCAGTTCTCTGCTCAATAGCAATTGCGGGAGATAAACCTTCAATATAATCTACATCCGGTTTTTGCAGCTGTTCTAAAAATTGACGAGCATAACTGGATAAACTCTCCACATAACGGCGTTGACCCTCAGCATAAATAGTATCGAAAGCTAAAGAAGATTTACCACTTCCTGAGACTCCAGTAATAACAATTAACTTGTTTTTGGGAATTTCTAAATCAATATTTTTTAAATTGTGAACACGCGCTCCCTTTATCCTTATATAATCCATAATTAACTGCCAATTTTTACTGTAGAGATAATTTTTTCTAAAAGTGCCTGGGAAGACAAAATCGCTAAATAACTTGTCTTAGGATTAATTTTTGAAGGAATATTCTCTATTAAAATATCTATCTTTGCTTTATCAGAAGTTATCTCTAATTGATGAACATTATACTTTAATTTTGGATCTAACTTAATTATCACCTTTATATCTTTAAATAAAGAAGCTAAAAATATCGTTGAGGAAACATTTATATTTTGGGGAAAATATTTTATTGCCTCCTCTAATTTACCTTCAAAAAGAATTTTCTTTCTATACAAAGATATTTTTTTATTTTTGAAAAAAGGAGCATCTTTTAAGGATAAAGCAGATTTGGAAGTAATAAGAACAATTTTTTTAATCCTGCTATATTTTACTGCCGAAAGAGCATCTACTCCAGCAATTGCTCCTGAGGGAATATAAAGATTAATCTTTTTCTTTTTTATTTTTTCTAACAATCCTGGATATTTCACAAATACACCACTGCTTAAAATAAATAAACTTTTTCTGAACTCAAAATCTTTCTCTATCAACTCTTTTGCTACCTCAATGCTTGCTGCTTCAATTATAAGATCACAACTTTTTATTATTTTTTCCAAATCAAATATTTTCGGCTTTCTCTTCAGTTGAGAGATTAATCTTTCTATCTTTCTTTTATCTAAATCACAAATACCATAAAGAACAATCTTTTTTTTATCTAATTCCTCTATAAACTTTGCCAAACTTGAACCAATCGCTCCACAGCCGACTATTCCTGCCTTTATTCTCTTCATATCTTAACCAGTATATTATCAATTAATCTTGCTCCTCCCACATGGACTGCCAAAGCAACTAACACTTTCTGATTTTTCCTTATAGTTTTTAAACTTTCCAAGGTGGAGGGGTCAGCTACTTCTACATAATCAATCTTGCTTTCAGGAATTTTTTCTTTTATAAATCTTATCACTACTTGCCTTATTTTTTGAGGATTTTCTTTCTGTTTAATAAGAACTTTTGCTTTTTTCAGTGATTGATAAAGAAACGCAGCTTTTTTTCTTTCAGATGAAGTAAGATAACTATTTCGTGAACTCATTGCTAATCCATCCTTTTCTCTTACAATAGGTAAAACTTTAATCTTAACAGGAAAATTTAAATCACGCACCATTCTTTTTATAATTTGAGCCTGCTGAAAATCTTTCTGTCCAAAATAAGAAATATCCGGACTCACAATATTAAATAATTTAGCTACTACTGTGGTAACTCCCCGAAAATGTCCGAGTCTAAATTTCCCACATAGATATTTACTTAAAGATACTTCTTCCACATAAGTAGAAAAATTTTGGGGATACATAACTTTTGCTGTAGGATAAAAAAGAAGGTCTACTTTTTCTTCCTCCAAAATCTTTTTATCTTTTTTAAATGGACGGGGGTATCTTTTATAATCCTCTTGAGGCCCAAACTGAATAGGATTAACAAAAATACTTACCACAACAAAATCACACTCTTTTTTTGCTTTTCTAATTAAAGAAAGATGTCCTAAATGCAATGCACCCATAGTAGGCACAAACCCAACTATTTTTTTCTTCTCTTTCGCCTTTTTTATTATCTTCCTTACCTTTAAAATACTTCTTGCAACAATCATCCTTTTATTTTTTCTTCAAATTCTTTAAGTTTCTTTTCAATTTCCGGTTCTATCTCTAATAAAGGTTTTAAAACAAATTCTCTCTCCCACATACGGGGATGAGGAATTTTTAGCTGGGCTGAATTAATTATTTTATCATCATATAAAAGGATATCCAAATCAATTGTGCGTGGTCCATATTTTATTTTTCTTTCCCTACCTAATCTCTCCTCAACCTCTTGTAAAAATTTAAGCAAATCCAAAGGAGAAAGGTCTGTTTTTATCTTAATCACTCCATTTAAATATTTTGGCTGAGGGGTATATCCCCAAGGTTCTGTCTCTATAATTGAGGAAATTTTTTCAATTTTTATATGATGATTTTCCTCAAGATATTCTAAAGCTTTTTTGATATTTTTTTCTCTATCTCCTAAATTTGAACCTATCCCAATGAATACATCAAACATTCTCCAGTATCCTAACTGCTTTTTTTAAACTCTCCTCTGAAGTTGTCAAAGCTACTCTTATAAATCCCTCACCAAACTTACCAAAGCCAATTCCCGCAGTTACAACTATACCTTTCTTAAGAAGAAATTTCGCAAATTCTAAGGAAGAACTATAAGGTATTTTTATCCATATATAAAAGGTGCTTTCTGCCCAAGCTTTCCATCCTCGTTTTCTAATTCCTTCTAAAAAAATATCCCTTCTTCTTTTAATAATCTTTCTTAAATTTTTTATAAATCCCTTCTCTTTCTTTAAAGCAAACTCTGCTGCGTCCTGAATTGCACCAAAAATTCCTGAGTCAATATTTGTTTTTACCTTCAGGAGCCCATTTACTAAATCTTTATTGCCACAACACCAGCCAATTCTAAAACCAGTCATACAAAAGGTTTTAGAGAAAGAATGAAACTCTAAAGCCAGCTCTTGAGCTTCCTTTATCTCTAATAAACTGATAGGTTTTTTCTCAAAATAAATTTCAGAATATGCATTATCATAAGCAATAATTATCCCGTATTTAGAGCAAAAATTTACCAATCTCTTTAAAAATTCCTGAGGTGCTAAAACAGTTGTGGGATTATTAGGATAATTAAGATAAATTATCTTTGCTTTATTTCTTATATTTTTAGGAATTTCTTCTAAATCCGGCAAAAAATTATTCTCTTCTCTTAAAGGTAACTCAAAAATCTTTGCTTCTGAAAGTATTGCTGCTCCTCTGTATCCAGGGTATCCAGGAGAGGGAACAATTATATAATCACCTTTATTTATAAAAGCTAAAGGAAAATGCACCAAGCCCTCTTTTGAACCGATTAAAGGCAGAATCTCTTTTTCCTCATCTAAATTTACTCTGAATCGCGTTTTCATCCACTTTTTTATCGCCCTTCGCAAACTTAATTTTCCCTTATCTAAAGCGTATTTCTGATTTTTCTTAATCTTTGCTGATTCATAAAGAATATCAATCATAGCCTGAGGAGCAGGAATGTCAGGATCTCCAATACTTAAATCAATAAATTCTTTCTTTTCTTTTTTTAATTTTTGCTTTAAGCGATCTATCTCAGCAAATAGATAAGGAGGCAAATTCTTTAAACGTAAAGAGTATTCAATCATTTTATCTTTCATACCTTCCAATCACCATATAAGGGATTTTATTTTCTTCTAAAATTTTTGTTACTCTTATAACGACTTTTTTTATCATTAGCTTTATTTTTATAATTATAATTCAAAATTTTTGCCATTCTTAAAATATGCTCAATGCCTTGCAGGGGATTTTTTAAAGGAAAAACTTCTAATTCTTTTGCCAACTCATAAAGACCATCGTAAATTTTTACTCTTCTTTTTAAAGAAATTTTTCTTTTTAAAATCCATTCTTTATTAAATTCTTCCCAAAGCTTTTTATTCTTAATCATCAGAATAACACATCCTCCATAGAATATAAACCTGCCTCTTTTTCTACAATCCATCTTGCTGCAAGAAGTGCACCTTGAGCAAAAATATCCCTTGTTTTTGCAGAATGAAACAGTTCTAATTTATCAAAATTACTTTCAAAAATGACTTTATGATCCCCGGTAATTTCATCCTCACGGATTGCTTTTATATCCTCTATTTTTATACCAAAACCATATTTATTTAAAATTTCTGCTATCTTTTTTGCGGTTCCTGAAGGAGCATCTTTTTTATGAACGTGATGAGCTTCCTCAATATAGACTTTATAACCTTTTAAAATTTTTGCCGCCTCTTTAATCAATTTAAAAAAAAGATTAACCGATATACTCATATTAGGTGAAAATACAATACCGATATCTTGTGAGGCTTCTTTTATCTTTTCTATCTCTTCCTGGCTAAAACCGGTTGTTCCTATCACCGCAGGTC
>Ga0190363_1001665_pt1 | contig 13075 bp, 14 predicted proteins | sample 48721867_MG_FD_161272 | JGI IMG/M metagenome (GOLD analysis project Ga0190363, IMG submission 161272) | Hydrothermal vent microbial mat bacterial communities from Southern Trench, Guaymas Basin, Mexico - 4872-18-6-7_MG | ecosystem: Environmental > Aquatic > Marine > Hydrothermal vents >...
AGAAGAAAGGAGCAATAATAATGAGATACCCGATAACAAAATGCTATTGTATTAGCTGCGCAATACACTTCGGTATAATTAAGGTTAGACCCGAAGCAGAACGCAAGAGAAGGCCTTCATATGTCTAAACTCTTTACTAAACGTACATTTATCGTAGTTTCCCCCACAGCTAGAACCTCACCTGACTTCCCCCTTAAAGGTATAGCAGGTTCTACTGGAAGATTAGATGTAATAGCTCGTAGCATCCTAACAATTTTACAATTAGACGAGAACATACGTAAAAGCATAGTATTTAAGGCATTACTAATGGGGCCTCCTAATCCTCCAATAGTATTAGAAGTTCATGGAAGCTTGGTTAGAGGAACTTATGAAAACGAGATCAAAGTAATTGAAGCTATTAGAAAAGTATTAGCAGGTGAACATGTAGAAGGATTTAGTATCGAGAAAGTAAGCTTAAAGAAGTTACTAGAGAACTTGCTTAACACTCATGAAAGAGTATACTATCTCCGTGAGAATGGTAAAGAGATTTTAAGGTCTATAAAACCTGCTAAAACTATTGCATTCATATTAGGTAGTCATGTTGATATTCCAACTGAATATGAAGTCATAATAGATAAGATGGGTATCCCTAGGGTGAGTTTAGGTAGTATAAGTTATTTGACAAGCCAGTGTATAATTATCGTAAACTGGCTACTTGATAACTATGGTAAACACTTATGGAGATTACCTTAAAGTCTTGTATACATGTACTATTCTTTGGATAATGGTTACTATGGATAATCCTATTAATAGTATTAGTATCAGAATCGATATATAGATGTTAATGCTTGATATAGCTAAGGCTACTATGATTAATATTATTCTTTCGGCACGCTCTATAACTCCAATACCTTCCATTTTTACACCTAATGCTTCAGCTCTAGCACGTGTATAGCTTATAAGATATGATGATATTATTAGTACTATTACTATGAATGGCGATAATCCAACGAATATAAAGGATATGCTATATAGGGCATCCTCTATTCTGTCCATGGTTGAGTCCAGGAAAGCACCAAATAATGATTTTTTACCACTTATTCTAGCTACTTCACCATCTAGTACATCAAAATATGCACTAGCAAGTATTAATATACTAGCTGTAACTGGACCAAAATAATATGTTGATAATGGAACAAATAGTGATAATATAAGTCCCGTAATTGTTAATACATTGGGATGAACATTAGCTGAAGCAAGAGCCTTTGCAGGTAGGCCTACAAACTTCTTAGCTATAGGTCTAAGTTTTGTTAACAATAGCTCATTTCACCACAACATATATGCTTCATTATCAATGCATCCTTATCTAATACAGGACTTTCACTTATTATAACTCCTTTTATACCCACCTCCTTTAAGCCTCTGCAAACTATCCTAAAATCGGGTCCAAACTCTTCTTTATCTAATACATGATGCTCTTTTTCACCGCCACTACCATATTCTATCTTCGAGAAGTGCATGTGTAGTGGATTCAATACTTGTGATCCTAGTTCTTTTTCTATCATTTCTATTATCTTAATCACTTCGTCAACCTTAGTGATATGCATTCCTAGTGCTCTTGCATGAATATGTGCCCAATCTATGACAGGTCTACACATATCAATGCTATGACATATCTCTATTACTTCTTCTACACTACCTATCTGTGTTCTTTTACCTGTAGTCTCAGGACCCAACCATACGCCTCTTATGTTTCTATTCTTCATTTCCTCGACTACTTCTCTTAATGTATTTATTGACTTTTCTAACGCAGCCTTTTTCGATTCATTACCTTTATAGTAGCCAACATGAAATACTACAACATATGCACTCATCCAATAAGCCGCTTGTACTGCATCAATAAGCCTCTTAATACTATTTTCTATAGTCTTCCTTTCTGGCGAAGCCAAGTTTATGTAGTATGGTGCATGAAGACTTAACACTACATCGTATTTCCTCGCTTCTTCGCCTAATAATCTAGCCTTAGTCTCCGATATTCTTACGCCTCTAACCGCTTCGTATTCAAGAGCATCAAGACCAATGCTATGTAGGTATTCAGGTACTTTAACCATATCACCTTTAAAGTCTATAGGCTTACCTGCAGGCCCAAACCTAAGTCTCTCGGGCAAAGATTTAACACCCATAATTCTGTTTTATAATGAAAACTATTATATCAGTATCCGCTAAATACACTAAACAATTATTATATCCTGAAATCTTCTAAATAACTAGGGGCTATGAGGAGGAATCCGGGAGCAGAAATACATATAATTGATGGTGAAAAGGTTCGCGTGCCGAGCCCTCCCTTCTGGTTCTACTAGGAAAATTATTCTATGATTAAAAAGGAGAAATGTATGTGAGCTAAAGGACGTTAAATATAATTTCCTCTAATACTTCAATAGCCTTAGGAGATGCTTCAAGACTTCAATAGAGGGTAGAGAATATGTCTAGGAAGATCAGATGGATACGGAGACTCGAAAGACACTTGAAGAGGCATCCAAATGATAAAGTTGCAAGAACAATATTGGAGGCGTTAAAGAAGGGTAACTACGAATGGCGCGGTAAAAGCATAGTCATCAAACAAGTAGAGACACAGAGCTAACACTATTGCGATGATGACTTTGGCTACCTAATGATAAATGTTTTCCATAGATGATGTAACCTGGCCTTTCTGAGCTCAAGTAATTAAGTAATTAAAAGTATTTATTAAGGGTACTATTTAAAAACCCTACTATTCGAGTACTGGGTAGGCGATAAATAGTGGCTAAAGTTAAAAAACTAATCTTGGTTACAGCTACACACCATCCACTACACAAGATTTTCAATAACCTATTAGAAGAACTAGCCGAGAAACTAGGTGTAGAGAAAGAGGTAAAGATTGAAGACTATGTGTTCCTCATAAAATATGGTGAAACAGATGAATTCGGTATGGCTGGTACACCTCAGTTGTTAGTTGAATTAGACGATGGTAGGATTGTACCAGTACTAACACAGAGGTCTATGCCTTTAACAGGAGCACTTAAACCAGATGTAGATAAAGCAAGGGAAATAGTGCTTAAGAAAATAGAGGAACTGACAAGTTAAGGTTAACCTTTAAGTCAGCTTTGTATTAACAATATTTTTAGATAAAACTATTCGTCTCCAATAAGGGTTGTAATACTATGACCTATCCCCATGTACCTTATGTGCCAACTCCTGAGCATGTTGCAAGAAAAATGCTTGAACTAGCGGGCGCTGGACCCAACGATATAGTTTATGATCTTGGAGCAGGAGATGGACGTATAGTTATCATAGCAGCCAGAGAGTTCAATGTCAAGAAAGCTATAGGTATAGAGATTAGAAGCGATTTAGTACGTGAAGCTAAAAGGAAGATAAAGGAGTTGAATCTTGAGGATAGAGTTGAAATAAAACAAGAAGATATGTTTAAAGCAAAGATAAGTGATGCAACAATAGTAACATTATTTCTCTTAACAAGTGTTAATGAGAAACTAAAACCTAAGCTAGAACTCGAGCTAAAACCCGGAACTCGTGTTGTTTCACATGAATTCCAAATGCCTGGATGGAAACCTAAAGTAGTAGCAACTATACACGACGGAAGAGTATCACATACGATATACCTATACGTTATAGGAGAACATAAATAAGAGGAGTATCCAACGATATAGCAGGGTAAGAATAAAAAGGTGGTGTAGTTCTTGACTGAGAAAATCCTCGTAATCCGTGCTGAAGATGGAAGGGTTGTAAGATCAGTAATAGAGGAAGGCACCCTTGAGGAAATTGTTAGAAAGTATGCTTTAGCTGCTTTAAAGGAATGGGAGCCAATATATTCTGATTTCATAGTACTACGTGACAAATATGAAGTAAGATTAAAGCTGCCCATAAAACCTGAGCAATACGAGCTTATAGCAAAGTATAGACCAGAACGTTCGCCAGATGGTTATGCTGTATTTAATATACCGATATACACTATAAGCTTCGATAACTTCTGGGACAATGAGACATACAAAGATAGGAAAATGTATCTTATAGCACCGTATATAGATGATAATGTTAAAGCTGAATTAGAAGGTGCTGCTGCTGACAGCACTAACATTAGGAAACAAGAAGGGGTCCCGGCTGGCGAAATTACTATATCTGATACAGAACTTGAAGAGATGATGAGAGAAGCTGAAGAGCTGGAGAAAATGTATGAGGAGGAAAAACCTAAACGTGGTAAGGGTAAGAGAAGGAAGAAGAGCTAAAAGCCGAAGAAAGCTTCTAATTTCGATATCCCTGCTATTTCCTTCCAATCAACATTTATTGCATTAAGTATTTGTTCAAATGTTGATTCTACAGCCTTTAGGTATTTATCTACATCTATATCATGTAGTTTAGCCAACTGTATGGGTTTAACACCATCCTTACCCTTTACTTTCACAAAGAATACTACATCACCAGCGAATACTCTGTATCCAAGTGCTGTTAGCTGGAGGGCTGCCTTTACATGTTGGGGTACATTCTTCTTGTATTCGTCTAAGTTCTTTGACAAAGTCATACGTATAGCTAATTCATCTAACGTGAACTGTAAGTTCCTAAGACGTATGTAGATATCTTTTACCTTAGATCTAATGTATTCCTTAACCTTTTCGAATTCTTCTGGAGTATTAACACTACCTAGAGCCTGTAGTATTTCGTTGAAAGCTGATTTCAGGAACTCGGGTGTATTCTTCTTCTTACCTACAAGGCCTTTTACATCTACAGTACCATCAGGATACACACCTATGTAATTCTTCTTTAATCCTGAGAACGCTACGTACTTGTAGCCCTTATCTACATCTAATTCTAACTCAAAGTTTTCTTGAACCCATTTCCTTAATTTATCGAGTAATTCCTCACTTGGATGCCATAGGAATAATGAGTCTGTGTCGCCATAAAGTACCTTTAAGCCTAGCTCCTTAGCCTTCATTATCGTGTTCCGTATGGTGTACCTACCAATTGCTGTTACGCTTTCTGCTACTGGTGGAGCATATAGAGGGAAACTTGATGCACCAAATACTCCATAGCTAGCATTAATGTATACTTTCATAGCTTTTTGTACTACATCATACCAACTACGTTCTTCAGGTCTAAGGCTAGGATCCTTGGCTTTCTTCTTATACACTTTAACTCTAAAGTCTCTTAGTAAGCCTGTTATCTGAGCTGTTATACCTGGTTTTTCAATGCATACCTCGTGTATTATGTTACCGTTTTCATCTCTAACAAATATTCTTTTATCCTTAGGACATACTTCTTCGGGAGGATCTATGGTTTCATAACTTAGATTCCATCTCTTAATTATACTTGGATATAGTGATGCAAAATCAAGCACTATTACGTCAAAGAACACACCAGTAGGCGGGTCAATAACTATTGCTCCTGCATATTTCTTGCCCTTAATTATAGCTTCTGTTACTACTTTATTCTTAAGCATACGTATGTCTTCAGATAATGGTATTAGGTAGTTCCTTCTACGATGTTCCCAGTAGAATAGTCCTTGAATCCACTTGGATACCTTCCTTCGTACAACATCTTCAAGGCTATTCTTACTAATACGCATTAATAGTACTATGAGTCTCCAAACTAGTTCGTCATCAAACATTGTTAGTTGTAGTGTTAGCCAAGAGTCACGGTAATTGTATGTGACTAGTCTAGCTATATCAAGTACACCTATATGTTCTCCAAGTTTTATCTTAGAGACCCCTAGTAGAGCACTAGCAATAGCATCTAGTGTAAAGTCTTTATATTTGCCGCTAAACGCGTAAGCTTGAATAGATTTGTTTTCAAAGAACTTGTATAAGTCTATATGAACACCTTTTCTTAGAGATGGGTAATCCCTAAACCATTTAATTGGTATTAGTTCTCGAGGTATGCCAAGTCTAAGTGCTCTATTGTATAGGTAGTTTAGGTCAAAATTATCACCGTTGAAAGTAATTACTATAGGATATTTATCCATGACTCTAAGTGCTTCAAGTATTAGACTTCTTTCTTCATCAATTATTTCAACTATTGCTCCTGCCGGATAATCCTCGGGAATTTCACCAAATCTTACTCCTTCGCGAGCTAGAACTAGAACTCTGTTATATCCATCACTTCCTACTAAAGCTATGCTTATGATGGGGTAATCAGCTCGATCAGGGTCGGGCATCCTACCTTTGAATGGAGTGTAAACTTCTATGTCTAGGGCTAAACGTCTTGCCTTAGGAGCCGGTGTCTCGAAGAGTGGTGCCCATTCAAAAGCTAGTTTACGTGTCTCTTCATGTTCATCCTTAAATGCTTCTTCAAGTAATTTACGGAAGTCCTCAGTTATCTCGGGCTTAACTAATTCCAGCTTACCATCTTTTATCAAATACTTCATTCCAGGTATAAGTTGTAGATCATATATATAGTTGTCATGATATTTGATGTTAGCTTCCCATGCCTTGGGAACATAATTTCTTAGAGTTCTTACTGCTAATGGATCCTTCGTAACTATCTTAGTCATTTCAACTTTACGATTAAATAATAGATCTATTTTCTCAACAACTTCTGTATGATCAAATGAAGGGTGAGATACTATTTTATCTATCTCCCTAACCTTATCAGGGGGAATATCTACTAGAAAGTATGGTTTATGATCATAGCCATCATAATATTGCACTATTATACCGCGTTCTTCATCAAGGAATTTAAGTAAAGCTTTACCCTTATCACCATCATATTGTACATTCAGTAAATATACAGGTTTATCATAGTTTTCAACAATAAAGGGATCTTCCAGTAAATCTTTAATGGGGTCACCAATTCTATCAATCACTAACTCTCCTGTAAACCCATAAATATCCAAACCCTTACCTTCACTTGTTTTCTCTCCAACACTCACCTCATCAACTAGCTTAGAAACAACACTATTTGATCCACCTTCACTCTTACCCATGGTTTCTGCTTGTCTTACATGCTCAACTATACTCCCTTCACTAACACTTTCCCGCTTAGCAATACTACTCTTACTAGGAGTCTTACCTATGAAACTAAGTAGCGTTGTCTGCCTATTGTCTCTAGCTCTCGTCCTTCTAGCCAACAGTGTCACCATCACATAATAAATACATGTGTCAACCCTAAACCAGATAATATATGATTCTGGTAGCCCATAAAACTAGCTTCCCTAAAGAAATATAGGTAATACTACTAAACTTAAGATAAACACACTTATTAATAACGTAATTAAATATCTCCAGCTCGATATAGGATGGATTAATTAGACAATTAGCACTTATTAGCCTTAAGAATAATGATTCTAAAAGAGGGCTTCAAAGTACTACGGGCCCGTCGTCTAGCTTGGATAGGACGCCGGCCTGCGGAGCCGGAGGTCCGGGGTTCAAGTCCCCGCGGGCCCGCTATTCTCTTAGATGTTTAAGGCAAGGTATAACCTAAAGGCTACTACCTCAATGTTCCTCTGGTTATCTGCTTAGGTAGCTATATGCCAATGCCACGTATATAGCTGTTCCAATATACAGTACATCCTCGTCTACATTGAAGTATGGACTATGATGTGGTTTATCTGTTCCTTTTTCTGGGTTACCAGTACCTAGTATTATCATTGCTCCCGGAACTTTCTGCAGATAGTATGCGAAGTCTTCTCCGCCCATCGTGGGCTGTGCTTCAACTATATTGTTTTTATCTATTAGTTCTGATATGACTTCTCTAGCGAATATCGTTGCTTTGGGATCATTAATTGTTGGAGGTGTTTTATCTTCTATTCTAATATTGCAGTTCACCTTGTATAATCTACATATGTTCTCAATTATTTCTTTTATCCTTGATTTTATTACTTCTCCTGTTTTTGGTTCTAGATATCTATATGTTCCCGCGATATAGGCTTTCTCAGGTATTACGTTGAATGCGTCACCTGCTTTTACTATCCCTACGCTAACGACCCCTGCTTGTATAGGATCTATGTTTCTACTAACAATTGTTTGAAGACCTAATACAATATTTGCCAAGGGTATTATGGGGTCTATGGTTGTATGTGGATAAGCGCCATGGCCTCCTTTTCCTTTTATTTCGGTCTCAAATATTCCTGTTGCTGCTAGTATAGGTCCTTCTCTTAATGCTACTTTACCTGATGGTAATGGGCTCCATACGTGTATAGCGTATATTACATCTACCTTAGGGTCTTCTAGTACTCCTTCCTCCACCATTCGTTTTCCTCCATTACCTCCTTCTTCAGCTGGTTGAAATATGAGTTTAACATTACCTCTAAATCTATCTCTTAGTTCTGCTAGAATCTTTGCAGCGCCTAATAGCATTGCAACATGTGCGTCATGTCCACAAGCATGCATTACTCCTTTTATTCTAGACTTATATGGTACATCGTTCAATTCTTCTATTGGTAATGCATCCATATCAGCTCTCAATGCTATAGTCTTTTCTCCTTTTTCACCTTTAAGTATACCTACGACCCCTGTTTCAGCTATACCTGTAATAACCTTGTAACCCCATTTCCTTAGATGTTCTTCTATTAGCTTAGCTGTTCTTTTCTCCTGGTAACCAAGTTCTGGGTACATATGTATATTTCTACGCCATTCTATTATTTCGTTTTCAATGCTCTTAGCTTTATCTAAAATCCATCTAAGGTTAGAAGTGCTTGCCAAGCAGGCTCCCAAGAAGAATACATAGATCTGCCCTAAAAATGGCTATATCTGCTACCGTGAGGTTCATCACCTAGTCAGCTGAGATGCAGCTCTTCATCTAGTTATTTTTTCTCTATATTACTAGGGTTTAATTGATTCACGGTTAATGTTTATGACTCTCCATAACTCCTCCTCGGTGATACGATAGGGCTTTACTGGTACTCCTATCGGCATAACGTATAATGGGTGCTTATTTGTTGGCAGTCCTATTATCTCTCTAACCATGTCGTCGTAGAATGCACCAACAGCTACTGTTCCTAATCCTAGCGCTGTAGCTTCAAGATATATGTTCTGGCCTACATGCCCTACTTCCATATGAACATATCTTATTCCTCTTTCACCATATACCTTTGTAGTTCTTTCATATTCTGCTACGATAACGATGTTTACTGGTGCATCCCTCACCCACTGTTGCCTTAGACAAGCTTCGTAAAGCTCTTCACGTACATCTCCTTCCTTGATTAATCTCAGTGTATGCGTGAACGGATCATAGACATATATTCCTGCCTTAAGGCCTTCAACACCATTTTTACCTACTACTACATATACCTCTAAAGGATACGTGGCGCCAGCTGAAGGACTAGCTCTAAACTTCCATTTAGTTTCAGTTAGTCCCTGTGCTGCCCATAATATTTGTGATAATTGAAATAGGGTTAATGGTTGATTCTTGTATTCTCTTATGCTTCTACGATAAGCTATAGCTTCCTCTAAACTCATATTACCCCTAATTCTAGGTAAAGGAAGATATACTATGTTACCTTTAACAACCTGCTCTCTGATCACTTCCTTACCCTCCTTAATTATTGTTGTAGGCGAAATTAAATTCTCAACATCATAACCTAATACAAATTCTAGATATATGAGAACGACTCCGATGATAGATATAATTATAGCTACGTAGGCTAGTATTACAAGAATACTATGGGTTTCTACTTTAATCATCTTATTACCCGCTTTTTGATATCCGGAGATAATTATCTATAACTAGGTTTTTATACATTATATCCTCAGAGATACATGAGTGACAGGTTATGGTAAACTATCATTACTACGACGCCCTCCTAACATTCATGTTCATGACGTTATCTATGGTGACAGGTGCACTAATTCTCTTGACAAAAAGGCGTGGTAGGGTATTCATTATACTTCATATAGTATTTGCTATAATAGCGTATATCATGATGTTGGTTAGCATTATACGTGCACCAAGGTTCTAGGCTGGTGGAATTGATAGAAGTTGAAGTAAAGTATAAAGTCGAAGAGATAGAGTCTATTATTAAAAAACTAGAGGAAATGAATGCTAAAATAGAAGGAGAGGTTATTGAAGAAGACCATTATTTTAATCACCCATGTAGAGATTTTAAGAATACCGATGAAGCTCTTAGGATACGTGTAAGGAGTAATTCAATAGAGTTAACGTATAAGGGGCCTAGGATTTCTAGTAAAACCAAGAGCAGAATTGAGGTATCAGTAATATTAAATGATTCATTTGATTCTATTCTTAAGCTATTAGGGTATTTAGGATTTACCAAGGTAGCTGTGGTTAGAAAGCGTAGAAAGGTTTACAGATTAGGAGATTATAAGATAAGCTTGGATACAGTAGAGTTCTTAGGTGATTTTGTAGAAATAGAGTTAAGGACACAGAAAGAAACACTACATGATGCTGAGTTAAGGGTATTAGAATTAGCGAGAAAACTAGGATTGAAAGGTAAGCCCATATTGAAATCTTACCTGGAGCTCCTCTTGGAGAAAGAGCTAAGTACTAGTAGGTAATTGGTTAGCCTGGTGAGCTGAATGAGCAAAAATATTTACGAAGAACTTAGAAGATTCTTTGAACCCAAGAGCGTAGCTGTCATTGGTGCATCAGAAAAGCCAGGAACTGTTGGAAGAGCAATAATGGTGAACTTGGTTGAGAACTTTAAAGGCAAGATATTTCCCATAAACATAAAATATGATAAAGTATTTGGATTGAAATGTTATAAGTCTATTTTGGAAGTACCAGAAGACGTTGATTTAGCTGTTGTAGCTATTCCAGCAAAATTTGTTGAACAAGTTGTAGAAGAGTGTGGTAAGAAGGGTGTAAAGAATATAATAGTCATTAGTGCAGGGTTTAAGGAGATAGGTGAAGAAGGAGCAGAAAGAGAGCGAAAAATAGTTGAGATAGCACGGAAGTATGGTATGAGGATCATAGGGCCTAATTGCTTAGGAGTATATGATGCGCATACAAAGCTTAACACCGTATTCAATCCACCTGATAGACAGAAATATCCTAAACCGGATGGTGTAGCATTCATATCCCAAAGTGGAGCCTTAGGAGCCGCGATACTTGATTGGCTTGCTCAACTAGATTTAGGTTTAAGTAAATTCGTAAGTTATGGTAATGCAGCTGATGTTGACGAATCAGATCTCATAGAGTTCTTAACATTTGATCCTAGAACTAAGGTCATAACAGCTTACATTGAAGGAGTAGAAGATGGACGTAGATTTATGAACGCTATAAGGAATGCTGTAAGAAACAATAAACCTGTAGTCATATTAAAAGCTGGTAAAAGCGAACGTGGAGTAAAAGCTGTAGCATCACATACCGGAAGCCTCGCAGGTTCTTATAGAGTTTATGAGGCAGCACTTAAACAATCAGGAGCAATAATAATAGAAGAACTATGGGAGTTGCCATTAGCGCTAAAAGCATTAGCTTGGCTTAAACCACCTAAAGGAAATAAGGTTGCAATAGTAACTAATGGAGGTGGAGCTGGCGTACTAGCTACTGATGCAGTAGAAAGAAACAACCTTGTTATGGCAGAACTAAGTAAAGAAACGATAAGTAGGTTAAGAGAGGTTCTACCACCTGCTGCCTCACCATATAATCCAGTAGATATCCTTGGTGATGCACCAGCTGAAAGATATCGTGAAGCAATAAAAATAACAAGTATGGATGAAAATGTAGATATGATAATAGTCATAACGATAATGCAATCACCAGCCCTAGATGCAGTAAAATTAAGAAACTATCTTAAAGAATTAAAGGAGAGCATAGATAAACCAATGGTACTGGTAGCTCCAGGAGGAAAATACACAGAAGAACATTCCAAAGCTATAGAGCTTGAAGCTAAAATACCAGTATATAAATCACCAGAAGAAGCTGTTAAAGCATTGAAATACTTGTATGATTACATGGTACTATACAAGCGTATAACGGTCTGAGGAGTACTCTTTGAATTATGAATGGATTAGTATTCTTATCGAGAAATATGGTTATTTTGGAATATTTTTAGTAAGTGCATTGGGCAATATGATTCCTTATACCACTATACCCTATTTAATATTGGTTATGGCTTATGCTTCTACTCTTCCTACGTTACACCAACAAATACTAACTGCAATAGCTAGTGCAACAGGTGCTGCAATAGGCAAGATAATGATATACTATATTGGTAGAGGCGCTAGAAGAATAATTAGTGAAGAAACCAAAAGAAAACTACGCTTATTTACAAGATTAGCAGGCAAAGGTATATTTATAACAATACTATTATTTGCAGCACTTCCATTACCAGATGACGTAATATACGTACCTGTAGGTATTGCTGGCTATAGTTTAGTAAAATACTTCATCGCAGTTCTTCTAGGTAAAATAATAATAACATTAATGGCCATATACTTTGGTAGTAGTGTTAGATGGCTTCTTGAAGGAGGACTAGGATTACCTCTATGGATAAGCTTGCCAGCACTGGTAATTCTAACGTTATGGATAACGTTTGTAATACTTAAAATGGATTGGGAGAAAATAGTTGAAGACTTTAGTGAAGAATTCACTAAGGGCATGAAAACATTAACCAGTGAGCTTCTTAGAGCACTTATACCAAGAAAGCAAGGGTAAAACATGTTAATTGATAAATGTATTACAAATTCACTTATGTATCTTTCCCCTCGAAAACGTTACTTAATATTATTCATGTTAATATTGAGGCAAGGAAAGCTTAAATTAAATGAAGTAATAGCTGAGTGTCTCCGCTTAGGCCTAAAATGTAAAAACATTGAAAAATATCTTCTAGAACTTGTTAATAAAGGTGATATAGTATTTGATGGAGAAAAATACGCACTCAACGAATATTTACAACATTACGCTAATACTCTATATGATTTAATAGAAGATCTTCGACGTCTCGAAGAACAAGTAATGTTAGGTAATATTGATACAGCCTATATCATATCTCGAACACTAACTATACCAGCAATACTTATTACATTAACTTCTGGTGAAGAAGTAGATGAATACTCTAAAAGTATATATGTATTCATTACAGTCCTACAACTAGAACTATTCACAACTCTTTCGAAAGTCAACAAGAATTTTAGAGAACTGGTAAAATCTA
>Ga0190363_1001666_pt1 | contig 13072 bp, 10 predicted proteins | sample 48721867_MG_FD_161272 | JGI IMG/M metagenome (GOLD analysis project Ga0190363, IMG submission 161272) | Hydrothermal vent microbial mat bacterial communities from Southern Trench, Guaymas Basin, Mexico - 4872-18-6-7_MG | ecosystem: Environmental > Aquatic > Marine > Hydrothermal vents >...
GCGGTGGGTTGATATGATGGAGCCTGAAAAGCTGCAGAGGTTACTCGAGATATCCAGGTCGCTCAATTCTGAGGTCGACTTGGAGAAACTCATGTGGAAGATCGTCCCTTTCGTGAGGGAGATGCTAGGGGCGGATAGGGGATCCGTGTTTCTGCTGGATAAGGATAAAGGTGAGTTATGGTCCCTGGTCGCCGAGGGAGACGAGGTCAAGGAGATAAGGTTCAGCGTTGATAAGGGCATCGCCGGATATGTCGCCAGAACCGGTCAGACGGTCAACATCCCTGATGCCTATTCCGACCCGCGGTTTAACAAAGAGGTCGATAGACGCACCGGCTACAGGACGAAATCGATCCTCTGCTCTCCCATGAAAAATCTCCAAGGGGAGGTCATCGGCGTAGTTCAGATACTCAACAAACTGGAGGGGGATGCCTTCACGAAGGATGACGAGATCGTACTTGAGGCCTTCGCCGCTCAGGCCGCCATCGCCATCGAGAACGCCCTCCTTTATGCCAAGATAGAGGGGACATACGAGCAGACCCTTCAAGCTCTTGTGGCGCTGCTCGATCGGAGGGATGTCGAGACCGAAAATCACTCCCTCAGGGTGGTTGAATATACCCTCCTCATCGCCAGAAAGCTGGGCTTTCACGGCAAGAGTCTCAGACCGATAAAGTGGGGAGCCCTGTTACACGACATAGGTAAGATCGGGATCGAGGATAGGATCCTGCATAAGCCTGAAAAGCTCACCTCCAAGGAGTGGGAGATAATGAAAAAGCACCCTGTCATAGGGTATGAGGCGTTAAAACACATCGAGTTTCTGGCCGATGCCCTGCCGATCGTGCGACACCATCATGAAAGATATGACGGGAAGGGATATCCGGATGGGTTGAAAGGAGACGAGATACCGATAGGCGCCAGGATCTTCGCCATAGCCGATGCCTTCGACGCCATGACCTCCGATAGACCATACAGAAAGGCCATGCCGGTCGAAAAGGCCCTGTGGGAGATCGCCGCCTGCTCCGGAACCCAGTTCGACCCTGATATCGTGGGGGTTTTCCTTCAGATCCCCATTGAAAAATGGGTGTCGATCAGGGAGAAGATCTCAAGCCGAGGGGGCAGATATGGTAGTTCAGACCACGGTGGAATTGACCTTAAACTCCCGATGCTCGTCGGGAAGGGGCCATTGGGGGGTATTCGACGAGTCAAAACAGCTTGACTCCCATCAGATCGATCTTGTTAAAAAGGCCACTCAGATACCTAGATTCACGCACAGGAGGTTATTCCTGGATTTCTCCTCCGATCCGATCCTGATAGCAGTTGAGCCGGGGGTAACGGGCATCGAGGAGGATTGGCTACACGTTGAAAGCGGCATGCAACAACAGGCCATCTATCTCGCCTGTGCCGCTTTGGGGCTGGGGACGTGCATCCACAACGTAGGTATAGACGGCACTCTTATCGACGACATGCACGCGACCGCCCGTATGGTGATCAAGCCGATCCATCCCCCTTATTCCGGATCATATTGGACGAGCTCAAGGCCAAGGCCGTGGCTTGGGGGAAACCTTCCCGATCCGGACCTGCACGGGAAGGTGCCGTTTTTCGAGGCGATAGAGAGGGCGAGCACTGCCTTAGAAGGCACCAAATCAAGCCCCAGGGGGATTTCGCAGCTCCTCTGGGCCGCCCGCGGCCGGACCCCCCATGAATACAGGGGCAGGAAATGGGGCATGACCATCCCCACATGGGCTGGCGGTCAAAACTATACCTCCGTCCACCTCCTTTCGGGAAACGGCCTATACGAATATATCAACTGGAGTGGCAATGCCCCGGTTCACCGCATCGAGAGGCTGAGAGATGTCGATATCCAATCGGTCTCTCCGGGATGCACAAGCTGCATCATCCTCTCAACCAACGAACGGACCAAACGGGCGCTTTGGGAGATCGGATATATGCTGGAGAACATAATCCTGCAGGCTACGGCGCTTGGGGTAAAGTATGAGGTGAGGATGCTGGGACACGAGGAGAAGAGAAAGCTGACCCCGCTGGGTCTGAGCTCAGCGGTGACGGCGGTGAGGCTGTTCTAAAGCTATTGACTTGCGCTCGAGGTAGTTTTATAATATTAATCGAAATTCGATCTCAGGAGGGTTTGATTATGAGAACCAAGGTATTTCTGTTCGCCTCGGCGATGATCCTCTGTTTTTTAATAAACCTGGGAGCCGCTGGGGTTAAACTGGAAGACGCCGTCCTCGTTTGGCTGTTCGACGAGGGCAAGGGCGAGGTGGTCAAGGATATCAGCGGTAATGGGAACGACGGCACGATCACAGGGGCAACCTGGACCGATGGCAAATATGGCAAGGGGCTGAATTTCGAGAAGGGCAATAAGGTCGGCTGTAGCCCGGCAAACGGGGTGAAAAATGTCGCCCTCTCAGCCACGGTCTGGGCGAAGTTCAAGGATTTCTCCACCGAAAACCAATTCGTCTACATCAAATGCACTGGGACGGCAAGCGGGAGGTTTTTCTACTTCTCCACCTGGCATAGCGGCGGGCCCCATAACTGCATCCACCTCGGCGTGATAAAGACGGACGGAAATTGGGGGAGGGCGATCGCTACGGCGAAGATGTTTGACAAGAACGAATGGTATCACATAGCTGGAGTTGTGGATACCAAAGCCGGTACTATCAAAGCATATGTCAACGGCGAGCTGAAACACTCGGCGAAAATCCCAACAGGGGATATCCCTGGAAAGCCCGCTGAGATCTGGGTCGGCGGCACACCTGAAAACTACCAATGGGCTCAGGCCGTGTATGATGAGCTCGCTATCTTCAACGTGGCTCTCACCGAGGACGAGATCAAGGAGATAATGAACAACGGCTTGGCCAAGACGCTCGGTGTCACCCCCGTTGCCCCAGCCGGTAAACTCTCCATCACCTGGGGGGAGCTCAAACGAAGGTGAAGGAAGCAACTTGATCCCCCTTTGGCAGAACATGCCGAAAGGGGGGTCATCCCTTGACTACACCATGCGTTATACTTCCGTTAACCGATTTGCTTATATCATCGTCGGGGGGATAAGATGTCAGGGGAAATATCCAGGAGGGAGTTTCTCAAGCTTTCATCGGCCATCATCGGTGGGGCGGTTTTAGGCGGCGTCGGGGCATTGGCAGGGGAGAAGATCCCTGAACCCGAAGCACATGGCAACATCGCCCTGAGAATCCTAGGCAGAACGAAACTGAAGGTCACGGAGGTGAGCTTCGGTGGAATACAGATTCAGGATCCCAAGCTGCTTGAGGCCGCCATCGATAAAGGGATCAATCTGATCCATACCTCACCGGGATACGGCAGGGGAAGAAGCATAAGGATCTTCGGCGAGGTGATGAAGACCAAGCGTAAGAAGGTCTATCTCGCCCTGAAGAAATCCCCGATCAACGGGATAGACGAGGAACTGAAGATCCTAAACACCGACTACGTCGATATACTCGTCCCGCCCCTCCACAGCGTTGAGGCGATGAACGATCCGAGGCTGCCCGAGGCCTTTGAAAAGCTCAAAAAGGAGGGCAAAATACGGTTCAGCGGCTTCTCATGTCATAAAAACATAGTCGACGTGATGAACAGGGCGATAGAGCTCGGATTCTTCGACGTAATGTTGATAGCTTACAACCTCGCAAACCGCGACCAGATAGATCCCGTTCTCGAAAGGGCCAAAAAAGAGCAGAACATGGGGTTCATGGTGATGAAGTCGATGAGAGGGCTGGACAGGAAAAAACCGGAGGTCGTAGCTGCCGGGCTGAAAAAGCTGTTGCAGAACAAAAACGTGGATACCCTGTTGATCGGCACCTCCAACGTGCAGGAGCTCGAGCGGAACATAGCCGTGGCAGGAAAGAGGCTCACCAAATCTGAGGCCAGCCTGCTCGACAGATACGTCACACCTACCCTGGCAAGCCTGTGTACGATGTGCGGGAAATGCAGCGTCTGCCCTCAAGGTGTGGAGATCGCCGATATAATGAGATGCGGGGCTTATCTCGAGCGAGGTGAGCTGGAGCTCGCAAAGGAGGAATATCGCACGATTCCCATAAGCTCGACGGCCCTGAACTGCAGGGGCTGCGGCACATGTGAATCCGTCTGTCCTCAGAATATAAACATCAGGGAGGAGATAAGGAAATACCACTATATCCTAGCATAAGGGAAACGTTAGCACGTTGAACGTTGGAACGTTAAACGTTCAACGTGTTAACGTGTAATGGCGTTCGATAGAAATGCCTTTATCAGCTTTATCCCCTCTTCCATACCCGGCGATTTGAGCACAGCGCCCAAAAATCTGCCCTTCCTGAAGGCGATTACGGTCTTATAGTAAGGATCATTTCCGATAAAGCTCTCATCGCCTATCTCCCTGGGAGTTGAAGATGCGTTCGGGAAGGTCGATCTATACATCTCGAACGCCTTTTTAGCCGCCTCGTCGCTCTCCTGCTCCGAATAGAAAAACTGACACTCCTCGCTGCCGATCCGATATTCGGCCATAAATCCGTTCGAGAGGAAGCTCTGTCCCAACATGTTTTTCAATATGAACTTGGCGGAGTTGGGAACAAGTCCCTCCTTCGGCAGGAGCCTTATCAGATATTCCTCGGTTGTGGGATCAGGTATCTTCGATGCGATGAACTTTCCGAAACGGGGTATCATCTCCGCGGATCCGTCCGTGGGATTGAAGTCGATCACCTTGACGAAGAACCTACCCTTCCAGAAATTCAACTCCCCTTCCGCGATGAATCCCTGATTTCCGATATCGACGTAGTTTAGATCTCCATATCTCAGAGAGCTGTAGATCCCGAAGGCATTTTTGGGCGATTCCATGTCGTAGATATCCACGGCTATTTCGCCTGAGCCGTTCCTGCTATAGGTTGTGGAGAGAAGGGATCGAAAGTCGAAGGCGAGAAATGCCTCCGCTTCGCCGTCTATATACTCATAGAGGTTTTCCGGCGTGTAGATGTTCGATTTAACCGATGACCATCCGTCCAGGCTTTGCGGCGGAAGTTCCTCCAGCTTAACGTCAGGTATAAGCTCCGGCTCAGATCTACCGATTCTGGTCTTTCTGATATGCGAGCAGCCCGATGTGAGGGCGAGAACGAGGATTGAAGCCGTAAGGATTAAAGCGATATGCCTCTTCACGGCGATCTACACCTCCCAAAGCTTATGAATCGCTTATGCTCCTGCGCTCTGCTTCGACCGAATCGAACCATCGATCGAGTTCCTCCTGCATCTTCTCCACCAGATCGGGATGATCCTCGGCGAGGTTTCTCCTTTCATATGGATCATCCTCGATATTGAAGAGCAGCGGCGGATGTGGCTCGGGGATATCCCGTTGTGGCTCAGGATCGCGGCAGATATCGGTGATACCCTCAGGTTCATACTTTAACCGGCGATCCATCTCCGCATCCTCCTTTGTGATCCACATCGCCTCTTTGATCGGTGGACGTAACAGCTTCCACGGACCGTCACGCATGGCCGCGTTGCAGTTCGGGACGGGGGTGTATCTGTTCCATTGCCAGAAGCGGCGGTCGTTGACCTCATCCGTTTCGCCTCGCAGCACCCGCAACACGTTATATCCGTCGAGCTTTAAACCCTTAGGTACATCTACGCCCGCGATGGCTAGGATGGTGGGCATCCAATCCGTGAAGTGGACGAAGGAGTTCAACGCCCTGTTTCCTTCCAGTCCGGCCGGCCATCTTAGGATCGCCGGCACGCGGATACCGCCCTCGTAGACGTTCCCCTTACATCCGTTGAAGAGGGCGTTGTAACGCGTCGTGTTCATATCACCCTTTCCGCCGAACTGGGGACCGTTATCGCTGGTAAACAGCAGGAACGTGTTCTCGGCGAGGCCGTATCTCTCCAGCGCCTCCAGTATCCTCCCTATACCCTTGTCCATGCGACGGTTCATGCCGTAGATCCGGGCCACGCCTTCGGTGAACTTGCCCATACGACGAAACGGTTCAACCTCCTCGTCCGGCACCTGCAGGGGAAAATGCGGGGCGTTATAGGTGAGGTGAAGGAAGAAGGGTTCATTCCTGTGCCGTTCGATGAATCCCAGGGCCTCTTCGGTGAACACGTCCGTGAGATATCTCCCATCCGATTTACGAAAGGTCCCGTTATAATCAAGCCGCCATACCCAGTAATCGCTCCATCCACCTCGAAAGCCCACGAATTCGTCGAACCCCCGAGCGTTGGGATGATATCTCGGATCGAGAGCGCCGAGATGCCATTTCCCTATAAGGCCCGTGGCATAGCCGGCCGACTTGAGCACATCGGCCAACGTCACCTCACGCAGCGCCAATCTGTCAAGCCCGCGTCCTTCGAGCGTATCTATGGCTCCGGTACGGTGGGGATAGCGGCCTGTGAGCAGAGCTGCCCGAGCGGGCGCACAGACGGGGGAGGCGGAATAATGTTGTGTCAGCACGATGCCTTCAGACGCGAGGTGATCGAGTATGGGCGTGTCTACATCCTCGTTTCCAAAGGCCCCAATATCGCCGTATCCCATGTCGTCGGCGAGGATCAAAATTATGTTCGGTTTCATCCCTCCCATCTGATCCTCCTTACCTCCTTTGCTCAACGGGCATTATATCACCCTTCACGGTTGAAAGTCAACGTCGTTGCCCTTTACAGGTGGGCGATGGCGGGTTATAATAAGCTGAGCTCTTGATCGGAGGAGTTGATATGGCAAAAGCGATCCGCGTGACGGTGTGGAACGAATTCCGTCATGAGAGGAGAAACGAGAGGATAGCGAAGATATACCCTAACGGCATGCACGAGGCGATCGCCTCCTATCTCCGCTCTCAGCCCGGTTTCGAGGTCAGAACGGCGACCCTGGATGAACCGGAGCATGGGCTGACTGATGAGATGCTTGCAAACACCGACGTGCTTATCTGGTGGGGACATATGGCCCATCATGAGGTTCGTGACGAGGTGGTGGATAAGGTCCACGGGAGTGTGCTGAACGGAATGGGGCTGATTGTCCTGCATTCGGCCCATTTCTCCAAGATCTTCCGGAGGCTGATGGGAACGACGTGCAACCTCAAATGGCGTGAGATCGGCGAAAAGGAGAGACTCTGGGTGGTTGAGCCGGGCCATCCGATAGCCGAGGGGTTGGGCGAATACATCGAGATCGAGCATGCCGAGATGTACGGCGAGCGGTTTGATATACCCCAGCCGGATGAGCTCGTCTTCATAAGCTGGTTCGAGGGAGGTGAGGTGTTCCGTAGCGGCTGCTGTTTCTACAGGGGCAAAGGCAAGATCTTCTATTTCCGTCCCGGGCATGAGACCTACCCGATATACCATCATCCGGATGTGCTGAAGGTCATCGCCAACGCCGTCCGTTGGGCCGCCCCATCGGGCATTGAAAAGATCACCTTCGGAAACGTCAAACCGCTTGAACCAATTGAGCCCAAGGGATAGAACCATAACATAAATGGGGGCCACTGGCCCCCCTTCGAAGTCAAAGCGAGGTGTCAGGATGAAATGGTCGCTTAACACCTATAGGACCGGTCAGGACTGGGATCTGGATTACCTGATAGAGATCACCAAAAAGACCGGTTATCACGGGATAGAGTTCCTCATGGACTTCAACCAGAAACATGGACTGGAGTGGGATACACCCCGTGAGAGGTGGGATGAGGTTAAGAGGAAGATGGAGGAGGCAGGGCTGGAGTTCGCATCGCTGACAAGCTGTCAGGTGTTCCATCATCCGTCCCAGGAGGAGAGACGGGCGAGCGTTGAGAAGGTTAAAAGGGTCATCGACATGGCCCACTTCTTCAACTGCAGGCATGTCAGGGTCCTCGGCGACAGGTTCACGCCGGAAAACCGGGACGAGGTGGTCGAAAACGTCGGCAGGTGCCTGGGAGAGCTAGGGGAATATGCCCAAAGTTACGGGATAACCGTCTCCATAGAGATGCACGGCAGCTTCACCGATCCCGACCCGGCCTTGGAGGCGATCTCGATAGCGAACAGGCCGAACGTGGGGGTGGTTTTCAACTGCGTCTGGCCGAATGTAACGCTGGAGACGGTGGATGAGTTCCACGATCGGATAGCACCTCATATAAAGATGGTCCATACCCATCGGGTTGAAGACCCGTCGACGTTTGAGTTTTACAGACGGATGTTCCGCAAGCTCAAGGATATAGGTTTTGACGGATACATCTCCAACGAATCCGCCTACACCGGTCCCGATCCTGAGAAGGTATTGGCTATGTATGTGGCGCTCTACAGGGCGTTCACGGGCGAGTAAGATCTATGTTTCCGTAGCCGCAGGCTTTACGCCTGCGCTACACCTCTTATCGGCGGGATGGGCGGGTAGCCTTTCATACAAAGGGCGGTTCGCCCTGAACGGATTCGATCAGCTTCATGGCGTTATCGAGCTCCTCCTTCGTCCCCTCCAGCAGCAACCAGACTCCTCCTTCGGCCCCTGCTATTCCGCCCGCGGCGTAGAGGGTCGCTTTCACGCCGCACAGGATCTCAAGCGCCTCTATCTCGGTGACGATCGTGCCGCTCACAGGGAAAAGGGCTGGAACCTTTCCCACGGTCTGAGGGGGTGAGGCCATCCTGCTGAGCCTGTGTATATCCTCGTAAACCAGCTTCTCAAGCCCTACAGGGATGACCAGTTCGATTCTCCGAGCGATGATATGGCCGATGGCGTTCCCGATGGTTCCGCCCGTGGGATGAAGGATCAATATCCCGGCGACTTTGTTTTTATAGTCCAGGGCATTTGCGCCTTTGATAAAGACATCTCCCGGACCCATCAGTTCTTTAACGGCCCTCGCCGGATCGAGCCCTTCGACGGGTTTCCCGTCCTTGATGACGTATCCCGATATCTTCGGCTCGGAGAGCGCTGCCGGTTTTTCGCCCTTGGCCGGGGTGGTTGTGCCGGCTATCATGCGATGTTTTTCGATCTTCGTTCCCAGGATCTCCTCGACCACATATCCGTTTGTCGTTCCCCTTCCGATGGCGATTATCCCTTTACGCATCGCCCTTTTTACCGAAGGCAGAGCAGCGACGCCTTTGGCGATGAGTCTCTTGGATTCAGAGACGGTCAGGATCGCCTTGGTTATCATCTTCACCTCCCCATAACGGTTTCATTTCCTGACCTTGATCAATAACGCCAAACCTATAGCGGCAAATATGAGGTTGGCGGCCCAACAGGAGAGGGCAGGTGGGAGAGCGCCGTTCTGGCCCATCGCCTCAAACATAGCGATGCCTATTCCCCAGTACATGAAGTTGACGAACATCGTTATCAGGAACCCCGCCGCGAATCCCGCCGAGCCAAACCAGATGGCCAGGGGCGCTCCGATCAAAACGACGACAAACGTGGAGAAGGGATAGGCTATCTTGTGATTCAGCTCAACCCTCTCCATCCTCACCGGCTGACCGGCTCTCAATTTATATCTGGTTAGCCTTGCCAGCTCCCTGTATGTCAGCTCCTTGGGCTTCATCCCCGAGGCGGCGAAGATGGACGGGTCTTCGCGGATGATCGTATCCATCTGATCGAATTTTCTCGATTCGATCTCCCTGCCGTTTGAGAAGCTTCTCTCCAATCCATCGAGAAGCGTCCATCTCTCCCCCTCCCATCTTCCCGCTCGGGCGAAAATCGAGTTTATGAGCTGGTCTCCGTTGAAGGAGTAGATCGAGATGTTTTTCATACCGTGGTGTTCCACATCGAGGTTCTGAATATAACACACCTTATCCTCGCTGGCCCTGAAGATGACGTTTCTCTCCCGCGTGAAGGCTTTTCTCCCCTCTATCTCCCTGACCCTTCTGTTGGCGCGTGAGGCGATCTGATCGTTGAAGAATCCGGCCAAGATGCATATCCCCAGGGTTGCTATAAGTGGGGGCAGGATCATCCGATAAAAGCTCATACCCGTCGCCTTCATCGCCGTAAGTTCGTTCGTCTGGATGAACCTCCCGAAGGTGAAGAATATCGCCAGCAGCCCGGCGGCGGGGAAAACCTGCATCACCCTCTCAGGGGCCCGATAGATGATCATCCTCACCACGTCCCACACGGGCTTGTCACCTGAAAGCAGCTCGCCGATCTCCTTATCGCCCAGTCGGACGATGATCACGAGGGCGACGAAGAAGGCAAAGCTCATGAGGAAATATCGGAGGTATTCTCTTAGGATGTATCTCTCAAGTATCTTCATCTCCGGCTAACCCGATATACTGTACGGTATTTATCCTCCATTCGTCAACGGTTAGTCCGTATACCCCGGTATCCTCTGATATCGCAGCGACCATCCGGGGTCTTGAATTAGAAGCCCGGCGTCCGGGTTTACCGGTATGGATGGCTGTGGGAATAGCTTCCACTGATCGCCCTCTATGGGTTCGGTATAACCCTGCTCCTTATAAAATCCGATCAATTTCCTTCTCATCCCCTCCTGTTCCCGCCTACATAGGCTGAGCCCCGCCCTGTTCCTGGTCTCCTCCGGGTCGTGTATTCTATCGAAGAGGAACTCCCTTCGATCGGGGGCGGAGTAGAAGTATTTCCATCGTCGGTTCAGGATCATGTAGACGCCTAGGGGACCCCGCTGGTACTGGCTGTAGATCGTTCTGTCATCGTATCCTACGGCCTCGGCTAGATCCACCCCGTCGAGGTTATGATCCTTAGGATCTATTCCCGCTGCGGCCAGTATGGTCGGCATGATATCAACCAGGCTCACGGGCGTTTCGCAGATGCATCCTCGGGCGAACCGCTCCGGATATCGGACGATCATCGGCACCCTTGCCGCCGCGTCCAACATGCTCCGCTTGCCGAAGCAGTTGTAATCGCCCAGAAACTCGCCATGATCTGAGGTGAAGATGATCATGGTGTTCTCAAGCCGGTCCGTCTCCTCCAAAGCCTCAAGTATCCTTCCTATCTGGAAATCGATGAAGGAGATACAGGCGTAGTAGTAGGCCTTCATCACCCTGAGGAGGTTGTTATCTATCCCGTTATCGCGGTATTTGTACCGATTTTGGTATCTATTCATGTAGGTGTGAAGCGTCTCAAAGCCGTCGGGACGCTTTGGCAGCGGCATCAGCGCCGCCCGATACAGCTTGTTCCAGGGAGTCGGAGGCGAGAAGGGAGGATGGGGGTGAATGAAGCTCGCCCAGAGGAAGAAGGGTTTGGATCTATCCGCATTGCGGATGAACTCCACGGCTCTATCGCCGACCCAATTGGTGCCGTGAAGCCTTGCCGGCATCTGTGCCGGCTGGGGGATATAATACATCTCACCTCTCTGGCCGAAGGGATCGTATACGTGATCGAAGCCATTTGCATGGAGGAACTTCAGGTAATCGTCATCCTCAACCCGAGCACGCATCTCCTCCTGATGCTCGCGCGTTTGAAATCCGCGTAAGGCGTGAGAATCGGGTGTGAAGTGCATCTTGCCGATGCCGTGCGTCCGATAGCCCGCCCTGGAGAGCAACTCCATCAGGCTGGGTCTATCATCGGGCATCGGATAGCCGTTGTCGAAACACCCCGTGTTATGGGGATAGAGGCCGTAAATAAGCGAACATCGGGCCGACACACATACGGGCGATGGGGTGTAGGCGCTTTTGAAAAGCACCCCTTCACCGGCCAGACGATCCAGGTGGGGCGTCTTTATGATCGGATTTCCAGCCGCATGAATGGTATCGGCCCGCTGTTGATCGGTGAATATGAGAAGAACATTTGGTTGAGACATGGTTTACCTCTCTGCTTAATGTAATTACGAATGACTAAGCGATGAGATCATTTCAGATACAGCGTGAATTCGCTCCCAGGCAAGCTTAGATTCTGGGTTCGATAGGCAGAGAAAAACACCCTTTTGCTTTGCCAATAAGTCGCCGTATTTCTCGGCTACGCTTCTTAATCTGTTGAGATGGTCCTCATTCAACGTGTAAACCCCATTCTAAGACAGGGAATTACGTGTAAATGAAATAAGCCGTGGCTTTACAGGTGGTATCCGTTCTGACTCTCACCCAATGGGCGCTGAAACCCATCGGAAACTCATGGTGTAGGTATCCACCGGGCGGAACGCGGAACACGTCGTAAACCTTCCAGCTCTGATTCCCCAGCGGGTCAACCTCCACGGTGAACTCCACGGGGCGATCGTTATCGTGCCACAGATGTAACACCTTTCCCTCGAATCCCATCATCAGATATGGATCGGACGGCTCCCAGGCCGACACTTGATCCTGCCACCACACCCCTCCCCAGCCCCTAGGTTTTCCAAACTGCCACAGATCGTCGGTCTTACCGAACCAGAGATTGGCCTGAGGCTCGCCTGCCAGGAGATTGGCATCTCCGATGGGGGTTACCTGGTTTCCGCCCAACACAAGGAATCCCCTCCACGAGCAGAAATCCGGGATGATACGCAGATGGGTCGAAATGGGTCTAATCCCCCATATCTTACCGTCATATGCCACGGGGGAGAGCTCGTAGAACATGCCGTGACAATCCATCAGATATCTCTCGCTTTCGACCTCCCGAATCCGCGGCCACTCGGTCTGCCAATAATGGTCGAAACAATGGCTGGCCTTCGGCAGACGATAGGTTTGCCACCTTCCTTTTGCGAAGACCTTCAGGATAGCCGACGCTTTGTCCCATCCCGTGGCGAAGATCACCTGACCCATATTCCGCCGACCCGCTACCTCGTTGAAGGGTTTTCTCTCGATGATCCTCCACGCCTTACCATCCCATTCCGCCAGACGTCCCGCCTCACGTTCGCCTAGGAAGTCCGGCTCATCATATGTGTTATTAGCCACGACCACCCTGCCGCTCCCCGTGTATCCTCCCTTGAAATGGGGCTTAGCATTTTCGGGTATCTCAAGTTCCTTCGTCAGCTCGAAGAGCTCCCTCGCCCGCAGCGTGTTTAGATCGACCTCCAACATCAGCCCTTCCATCGTCAGGAAGTAGACTTTGTTCTCCGGATCTTCCAGATGCTCCATGGTCGCCGTGAGACGGTGCTCCTTGATATCTTCGATCGTTCGGACGTTGCCGTCGACATCTATGATGTGTGGTCCGATTATAAGCTGGCTGGATTGGGGATGGATCATGCGGTTGGCGTAGGTGCCGACCACGCTTTCA
>Ga0190363_1001667_pt1 | contig 13063 bp, 10 predicted proteins | sample 48721867_MG_FD_161272 | JGI IMG/M metagenome (GOLD analysis project Ga0190363, IMG submission 161272) | Hydrothermal vent microbial mat bacterial communities from Southern Trench, Guaymas Basin, Mexico - 4872-18-6-7_MG | ecosystem: Environmental > Aquatic > Marine > Hydrothermal vents >...
AGAGCCAGCTCGGGGCTACGATACTCCACAGAGCCCTTGTTAAGCTCTTCGTCGACAGGGGCGTGGCCATCGACGAGACATACCAGCTGAACGTCGGCGGGAACACAGACTTCCTGAACATGATGGCTGAGGAGAGGCTTAAGACCAAGAGGGTGAGCAAGACGGAGGCCGTGACGAGCATGATCCCATACGAGGTCCCGACCCGTGTAGGACCGTCCGACTATGTCCCCTTCCTAGGGGACAAGAAGGTCTGCTTCATACACATAAAGGGTAGGAAGTTCGGGAACCAGCCGGTGACTGTCTCTGTCAAGCTGGAGGTCGAGGATTCGCCTAACAGCGCGGGAATGGTTATCGACGTTATAAGAGCAGTCAAACTAGCCTTAGACAGGGGCATAGCCGGGCCGCTGATAAGCATATCGGCATACGCTTTCAAGCATCCTCCGGTACAGGTCGACGACCATATAGCCCGCAGATGGGTGGAGGAGTTCATAAGGGGAGAACGGGACCGCTGAAGCCGGGAAGCACAACCCAGCCCCCAGTTTTATTTTCCTCTCTCACGGGCAGGTGGTTCGGGTGCAGGCGCTGATAATAGCCGCGGGTAGGGGTGAGAGGTTTAGGCCTTTGACCGATAAGCTTCCTAAGCCCTTGATCCCTCTACTCGGCCTGAGGCTGATCGAGAGGGTTATACTGTCGGCTAAAGAGGCTGGTGTGGGAGATTTTGTGGTCGTGACCGGGTATATGGGCCGGATGATCTGTGATCATCTAGGCGACGGCTCTAGATACGGTGTTAAGATACGTTATGTCGAGAGTAGACGTTGGAGGCTGGGGAACGGGTTATCGGTCTACGAGGCTAAAGACTTCCTAGGCGAGAGGTTTATCCTCCTCATGTCGGACCACATCTTCAACCCCGATGCCCTTAGAGGACTCATGAATTGTAGACTCGGCGAGGGTGAGTGTATCTTGTGCGTAGACGTGGGTATGAAGGGTGTGGCAGATATAGAGGAGGCCACCAAGGTTAAGGTGGTCGAAGACAGGATAGTCGACATCGGCAAAGGGTTGGAGGATTACAACGGGGTCGATATGGGTATATTTCTATGCTCCAAAGCGATATTCGACGCTTTGGGTAGGGCTATAGAATCTGGTCGCTACACGTTAACCGATGGGGTGAAGAGGCTTGTCGAAAGGGGTAGGATGAGGGCCTACTGTATAGACGATGAAAACATCTACTGGATAGACGTAGATACGCCGGAGTGTTTGAAGATAGCCGAGAGGATCCTCCGGCATCATCACGGCCTAGGGCTAGAAAAGCCCTTGGTCAGTCGGTTAAACCCTTCGCAGGGTATCGAAGACTTAGGCCTAGCCACCTGACGGTTTAAAGAGGTGAAGGGGTTTGAAGAGGGTGAGCTTTGAGAAGGATAAGGGAGCCTCAGACCTGCTAGCTCACTATGTGCATAGGCCTATAGAGAACCGGGTCGTCCTCTACCTGATGAAGACCAGGGTTACACCCAACCAGGTCACGGTTCTGACGAACATACTAGCCTACGTCGTGACCGCGCTTTACCTACTAGGATACCTCCTACCCGGGTCTCTCCTCAGCTTCGTGGTCGGTTTGATGGACGGGATAGACGGGAAGCTTGCGAGAGCGAAGAACATGACCAGCAGGTTGGGGAAGATGGAGCATGCCTTCGACCTACTGTTCGAGTTCTCGTGGCTAATAGCGTTGGCCGTCTACCTGCATAACAGCTCAGGCGACGCTTTACCACTCATACTGTGCCTGCTATCGATCACGTTAATCGCGTTCTACCGGTACTGCTATGACACCTTCGGCAGGGTCATGGGCACAAGCCTAGACATATACGGAGACTTCGAGAAGGTCTTCAGGAGAATAGCGGGGAGGAGAAACCTATACAATATACACATACTAGTCTGGATCCTCCTCGGCACCCCATCATACGCGTTCATAACCATAACCGCTCACGCGGGCATAACCGCCATAATATACGCGTGGAGAACAGCCAAACACCTACACGAAGCAGATAAACGGTCTAGATCAGTCTAGAACCCATGGATACTGGGTGTCTAGAGGTCTGTATAATCTCTGAGTTTGAACACCTATTTTTAACGGCGTCCTATGGATAAACATTTATATCGTGAGAGACTTGGTTCTCTTTTAGAATATTGTTTTACTTAAGGTGTGGATTATGCTCAGCTATCTAGAGCTTAGACGATGCTGGATTAAGGGTTTGAGAAACGGTAACCTGTACAAACTCGATAGGGTTGAACGTGCGTTCTATAAGGCCTGCATGCTCTACGCTAGAAGAGCTAAATACATAGTCAGCAGGTTTCTGTTAGGTTTGCTTCAGCCCATAGTAGAGAAGCTTACGGCTACGCCTAAGACTCAAGCCCTACGAGCCGGGTTGGAGACGGTTAAACGAATGTATACATGCTTGGTAGAGAAGGGGGTTTTAGCATGGGCCCCCCAGGTCAGGCTCTGGCTTACAGAGCGAAACTTCATAGAATACCTCGGCTTTATGAAGCTTAACACGCCGGCCTACCTAAGCGTCTAACCTTGGGGAAACGAAAACCCGATGGGAAAAACAAAGATAGTTCTACAAGTTAGAATATGCGAAGAAGTATATGTATTCCAGCTATTGGAATATTTTAAGAGAAACTGGGGTAGCCCGTTTGTAATGACGTTTATGGTTCTTATCCTTACAGCTGCCGGTTATCTAAGTTATGGACTTGAAAATATAGCCAACGAGCTTGCAGTATACGCGTATTACCTTTTAGTCATAGGTGTTATATTACAAGCCGTGTCATATGTAAAGTATGGCAAAGAAAGTAGAGGCTGAAGAACGGGGTGAACTTAGACGTCTAGTCGACCACTCGACACTCCGAGAGTTTCTGTGATAATTCCAGCATATAAGCTCGAGGGTAAAATAGGTTTGACTGTCAGAAAGGTTTCGTCCGTTTTGGAGAAGCTAGGGGTGATGTTTGAGATCGTCGTGGTGGATGATGGAAGCCCAGACCATACGTACGAAGAGGCTTCAGAGGCTTTAGACGGGGATAGGGTTCGGGTTTTGAGATATGGAAGGAATAGGGGGAAAGGGTTTGCTCTCCTCTATGGTTTTAAACATTGCCATGGCGACTTGGTGGTTTTCTTCGACGGAGACTTAGATGTTCATGAGAAGCAGATAGCGATGTTGTTGAGGGCTCTAGATGTGTCTGACTGCGTGGTGACATCTAAGTGGCATCCTGAGTCTAAGACGGTATCGACTACTTACAGAAAGCTTCTTAGCATCGGATTTAACCTCTTAACCAGAGTGTTGACGGGGTTGAGGCTTAGGGACACCCAGACTGGTGGAAAAGCCTTTAGGAGAAAAGTGCTTGAAGAAACTCTTCCATTACTCACGGTCAAACGATACGCTTTCGATGTCGAGCTTTTAACGGCTATCACGGCTAAGGGATATAAGATTTTAGAAATACCTGCGTTCTATCCTATAATCCTTAAGCGAAGGTTTAGCACCCTCGAAATCTTCAAGATGTTTTTAGACTTGATAGCTATAGCCTACAGGCATAGGATCAAGAGACAGTATTCTCCTTAGGAGAGCCGGTCTCCTTGGAGAGTCTTAGGATAGCGTGGTTTAACTGGAGGTGTATCAAACACCCGGAAGCTGGTGGAGCAGAGGTCTTCACTCATGAAGTAGCCCGTAGACTTGTCAAGATGGGGCATGAAGTTAACCTTGTGACGAGTAGGCCTAAAAGCTTATCGATTGAGGAGGAAATATGCGGCTATAGGGTGCTTAGGTCCGGTGGAAAACTCACCGTATATATGAGGGCTAGGAAGATCTATGAAGAAAAGCTTAGAGGCAAGGTAGACCTTGTGATTGACGAGATCAATACTGTACCTTTCTTCACGGTTAAGTATGTCAGAGAACCTGTGGTCGCTCTCATACACCAGCTAGCCAGAGAATATTGGCTTCTAGAGACACCACCGCCATTTTCATGGCTGGGATACGTCTTAGAGCCGAGGTACTTAAAGTTGTACCGAGAAGTCCCCACTATAACGGTTTCACGATCTACCCGAAAAGACTTGAAAGAACTCGGATTTAGAAAAGTATGGATCGTTCCTGAGGGACTAAGCGTTGAGCCCTTGGATAAACTACCTGAGAAAAATAAGGAACCAACTTTGATCTTCTTGGGAAGATTTAGAAAAACTAAGAGACCGGACCATGTTTTACGAGCGTTTAATCTTCTGGTTAAAGAAGTCCTTGAGGGAAAACTATTATTTGTTGGAGATGGGCCTTTGAGAGAGAAAATGGAAAAAATGTCCAAAAATTTAGGGCTAGGGAATAAGGTCGTTTTTTATGGTAAAGTCTGCGAAGATACTAAGATCCATCTGTTAAGAAAAAGTTGGATTTTAGTATTCCCGGCGATCAGAGAGGGATGGGGATTAGTCGTGACAGAGGCAAATGCTCAGGCTACTCCTACTGTTGGTTACGATGTCCCAGGTGTTAGAGATTCCGTGATAAATGGAGAAACAGGTATACTAGTGCCTCCTGGAAACATAGAAGCATTAGCAAAAGCCCTAATGACACTTTTAATAGACAGAAAACTTAGGATGAAGATGTCAGAAAATGCATTAAACTGGTCTAAACAGTTTAACTGGAATAAAAGCGCAAAGAAATTCTTGAAAATCATAAAAGGTGTTATTAATGAAAAATGATCCATTGGTCTCGATCATAATACCAACCTATAACTCGGAGGAAACTATAGCTAAATGTATAATGAGCATAATAACTCAGACATATAAGAATATTGAAATCATAGTCGTTGATAGGTTTTCAAATGATAAAACAGTTGAAATCGCTAAAAAATTAGGCGCCAAAGTTTATCTGATTAAAGCAAATGAAAGAAGTGAACAAATTAATTATGGCGTTAAAAAAGCGAGAGGTAAGTATGTTTACAGAGTTGACTCGGATTTCATTCTAGAACCTGAAGTAGTAGAAGAAGCATTAAACAAATGTGAGAACGAAGGGTACGATGCCGTTTGCATCCATAACACATCTGATCCATCCATTAGCTTTTGGTCAAAAGTTAGAAAATTAGAGCGGGATTGCTATTCAGACGATGAATTAAACGTTGCTGCTAGATTTATCAGAAAAAAAGTATTCGAATCCATTAACGGTTTCGATGAAGAATTAATTGCAGCAGAGGATTATGACCTTCACAATAGACTTTTGAAAAAAGGTTATAAGATAGGAAGAATAAATTCAAAAGAGGTTCATATTGGTGAGCCAAAATCTCTACAAGAAATTGTCAGAAAACACTACTATTATGGAAAAACTTTGGTTAAATTTGTAGCAAAAAATAGAAAATATGCATTAAAACAATTAAGTCCAATTAGACCAGCATTCATACGAAACTGGAAAAAATTCATGAATAATCCTTATATAACTCTCGGATTCATAATATATCAATTTGTAAGATATTTCTCAGCCCTACTAGGGTATATGTATCAAAAAACAGAAAAATTGAGATTAAAAATAAAAAAAACGTAAACACGGGGAAAAGACAAAATGTTTAAATTCAAATACAATCGTGTTATTATACCTGATATTGTTACAATTCACTCAAATTTTTCAAAGATACACTATTTTTCATTTGGTGAAACATTTAAATCAAATTTATTTGATTACATTCCATGCAAATACGATCTGGTTTTTGACATCAAGCCGAGGAAATATTTTATGAGAATTAAAGAAAGAAAGTTTGAATGCAAGTATTCTGACTCTATAAATCTTTCTCTTAATGATAATATAAATTTAATTTATAATAAGAATATCGGAATAACTAACATATTTATGTATATTACAGTATCAAATAATACAATTTCGTTATTTGTAGATAAATTATATTATCTTTTGTTTAAGTTAAAAATCGAAAATATTTTACCTCCAGGTATTCATTTGCGAGACCTGCTTTACATGAAATTAGTCTTTGATAAATATATTCCTCTTCATTCCGCATCTTTTGCCATTAATAATAACGGATTTTTAATATTAGCACCTCCAAATACTGGAAAATCTTTAACCGTCAGCTTGTTGGCAAATAACGGATTTAAAGTTCTGTCAGAGGATATTGCAGTATTAGACCTAGAAAAGCTTGAAATATATTCGGTCCCTTATACGGCTACAATGCTTCACGAGTTATCTAAGCTCAAATATTTACCTTTATTAAGTTATTATTTACCAAAACAATTAAAATCGTTTGGAGAGATCTTTAAGAAAAATTTGGTTCCTAAAGCTAAACTTAAGAAAATATTTATTTTAGAGAAAAGTAAAGAAAAAAAAGAAAAGAGAAAGAAAGATTATTTAATCAAAATTTTAAATTTAACACGAAACGAGTTCAACATTCGATCAAATCCGGTTATAAATTCCATATTGTATTACTTACGAAAAGATATAGAATCTTATGAATATGATAAAATTTATAAATTAGTTAACAAAGTAGACGTTATAATTTTAAGAGCGAAGGATCCATTCGAGTATTACAATATGTTGGTGGACATGCTATGAGACTTGGAAAAGTCAATTGTGTGGAGGTAGTAAGTGTTACAATTATCGCTTTGTTGATAGTAATAGTTGTCGGCTTTAACGTGATAACAAAACCGGGTATACCAATACTGGCCGAGCAAATTGAAGCATTTAATGAAGATAATTTTATAAAAACTGTGCAGACATGGGATGATGGACTCAGCAGAATATCTATAGCTGACCTTCCAAAAATATATTTATATAATATAGTTCATTTTTTATCCAAATTTTTCGGTTTCGAAATAATTATTAAATTATTTTTAATATTACCACATTCGGTTGCTTTTTTAATAAGCTATTATTTCATAAGGAATGAATTCTTCCATAGGAAAATCACCATATCAACGTTTATCATTATTGTAGCAATTTCAGTTATTTATTCTTTTAACCCATGGATCACTCATAGAGGCAGAAATCTGATGCTGAGATGGCAATATGCATTTTCGCCCATGCTAATTTATTGTTGGATAGAAATGTTGAAGAATAGAAAATTCTTTGCATATTCCCTCTTTTTCGCAATTGTTTTATCTTTAGTAGAAACTACCCGTTTTATATTTAAAATAATATTGCCATTAAGCTTAATAACTTTATCCTACATATTATATAATAGGAGAAAGGAGAAAATTAAAAGCATCTTGAAGAAAATAACCATAACAACTTTGATTTCTTGTTCCTTATTAACACCGGTATATTTACCTTTAATGTATGTAACCTTAATTTCACCACCGGAAGCTTATCAAATGTTTACTATAGAAATAGTTACAGGAGAAAAACCACTGAACTCTTTGTCACTATTTATAACAAATTATCCTGGGAAACATTTTACGTCACCTTACCCGAAAAATGATAAAAATCCTTTCATTTTTCTCCTTATATCAATATTTTCAATAGCATCTATATTTTACGTAAATAGGTTTGAAAAACAAGAACATAGTGCGTGGTTAGCTATCACTTGTCATGTCCTTTTGATCATCACATTATATTTTTCTATGCTGAAGGAAGCTCCATATTCAGATTTTGTTCTAAACATATTTAAATATTTTCCCTTATTTGGAAGAGTTTATAGATCAAGTTATCATAATGCAACATTTTTGCCACTTTATTATATGATCTTACTAGCCTACTTATACAGAACTTTAATAGAAATTTTGAAATCAAAGTTTAAAATTGTTATTGTTTGCACAACTATAGGATTAGTATCAGCAGCATTAATTTCTAGTTGGCCCCTTCTTACAGGAGATTTAAATGGATACTGGAGACCAACTATAATACCTGAGGACTATATACTCTTAAATGAGTACATGAGTAAGGACAATAAAGACAAATATTATCATACACTCTGGTTCCCTACGTTTGGAACCAAAAAAGCAATATGGATTAATGCAACATCTCCTTATGATAAACCTCCGATAGGAATCTTCGCCTTAAGGTCTTCATATTTGCCCACATATTTGTATATGGATATGTATTTCTTTAAATATTATAACCCTATAGGTATGAGACCTTACTATAGACCAATAGAATGCTATTATGGCTTAAGCTGGGGTGACATTTTGGCCCCCCTTAATGTGAAATATTTAATTATACATTATGATATAAAAGGTGAGGATTACAATCGCATGATGTATATTGTGGATAAACTTAGAAATGACAGTAGTCTAAGTTTATACTATAGTGGAAAATATCTATCGGCATTTATCATAAAAGATCCCTATCCACCAGTTTATGTCAATAATTTTACAGTAGCGGTTTTTAAAGGATTAACTACACACTCAAGTTTAAGCGAATTTCTACGTGGCATTTCACTTATATATTTAGAACAGAAACTTGGAGGTTGCGATCTTAAAAACGTTGAATGCATTGTCTCGTCAGGAAATGTCGAATGTTCCATTATCCTATCACTCATCGCTGATTCTGAGTCTGTGATCTATGTACAACCAAATAAATACGCTCAGAGAACTAGCAACCCGAGAAGCTTGTGGGCCTATTGCCATGCAGTCTCAAGTTACGATTTTCACCTCAAATACAAACAAAATATTAATGCTGAAAAATTTGCTTGGGATTTTGACTATGGTTGCGGTTTGGTTTACACTTGGGCTAAAAGTGCAAAATTAGTATGCCCGTTCAACATTGAAAAATCCGATGAGTATAGAGTTTTCATACGTTACTTTAAAAATCAGCGAGGAGGAGAAATTAGAATACATCTCGGTGACGAAATTATAACGACTGAAACAAAAGAAGAATTTGATACGTTTGTTTGGGAGGAGCTGGGTGTCTTCAGGCTTGAAAAAGGCGGACACGAAATCATTCTTGAGAATGTTAACGGGTTTAATGCCGTTAACTTATTTGCTTTAGTACCAGAGGAAGAATATTGTAGAGCCAGAGAAGAGATGAAGGAAGTACTTCAAAATAAAACCATAATCTATCTCTTCGAAGCTGAGACAGATTTTCATTCTTCAGATGCTAGAGCCGTTAAAAACGTTTACGCAAGTAACGGTAAGATTCTTACATTAGATAAAGGCGATGAAGCTTGGTTGGACATAGAAATTGTTAAAAGCGGGACGTACAGACTCGCTTTTAGAGGTGAAGGAAGGTTTAATATAAGAATAGGTGAGAGGTCTTTTATCCTCTCTTTGAAACCTTTAAACTTCATATATTCACCGCTAATCCACCTATACCCGGGCAAATATAGACTTGAAGTAATATCCCTGACCGCAGACTCGAGTTTAGACGTAGCCTGGCTATATTCGACAGAGGAGAACGAGACAATAGACCAAATATTTAGGGCCAAAGAAAGCCCAGCAGAGATAATCTCATACGTGAAAGTCCATCCAACTCTATGGAAAGTAAAAGTTAATTCGTTTAAGCCTTTCATGCTCGGTTTTGCCGAAGCCTACGATCCCTTATGGGAAGCAATAGTTTATAAAAACGGTAACGTAGTCGAAAAGGTAAAAGCTGCGCCTTTATATGGTGTTATAAACGGTTTTTGGATAAATGAAACAGGAAACCTTGATATAGTCATTAGATTCAAACCTCAAGATTTGTTTGAGTTCGGCTTAACTATATCCACAACAACTTTTATTGGCTGCGTTGTATATCTGGTGTACGAGCGAAGGAGGCTACTGCAAAAATTTTACCATAGATATGATTCAGGATAGTTTTACATATTTCCCTTACTTAGATTAAACCTAAAAACAATACATTTTTCGTTTATTTTTAAATTCCAACTGAACATAATTTATTGAATACTACACCTAATATAATCAGTTCATTAAAAATAAGGCGTTGTTAGATCGAACTTAAACAAAGATATGAAGAAAATAAAGGGGTGTTTAACAGATCGTTTTATGGGTCGTGTATTCCGCCCTTGGGTTCAGTATCATGTGTCCAGAGGGTCTCGCTTATCGTTCCTAGGCATTCGACTACTGAGACCGTTGTCGGGTGTGTGCTGTAGTCGAACTCTAGTACTATGGCTGTTAAGCCTCTAGGTGCATCCTGTAGCTGCTCTATTCCGCCTTCCCAGAGCCATTTGCATGCTTCATAGGTGTCCTGTCCACTCCAGCCCCATACTATGAACCCGACTGTCCCGTTTATGTCTTTGTAAACTCCTATCACAGCATGCCCTGAAGTATACGTACTCTTGTTCCAGCATGTTAACGCCATTATGTCGCTAGCACCCACATAGCCTGGTACACCGGTGAATCTTCCTCTGAATAACGCAGGCATGAACTCGTTGAAGTATTCTGTGACTAGGTTAGCTGTTGGACCGGCGACCGATATTATGTTGGAGCTGGATATCGGCAACTTCGGATTGTCGACGGTACACCAGTGGTCTTTGAGGGCGGTTCTGTAGTCGTTCTCGTAGCCTGCGCCTAGGTTGAAGTAGTACCAGTCATCCCTCGGGTCTCCGGATGTAGTCGCGAATCTAGACATCAGGTAGGGTGCCTTAGGAGCCCACGTAGCATCGTACCTATCGAAGGCACTCAGCCGCACAGGTATGTTCTTCAGCGAGTCGAAGGCTTCGCTAACCATAGCCGCACCCGCGGAGTCTATGGCCTTAGAGCCCTTACCAACCACTATCCACTCATAACAGCCAAGATAGAGATCATAGACAACTTTGTATTCGGTATCTGCATAAGGCGTCCCCCTTAGGAATGTAATAACGCCGGTAGTTGTGTTAACTTTATAATCCACATCCTCTTCTAACAAAACTTTCTGTGCGTTCTCCGTCACGTTAAGTACAGCCACTACATCCTCTATAGGCCAGTGGCTGAGCTGGTACTCATCATTTACGCCATCTGCCACGATCTCGTCGAGCTTCTCTACCAAAGGTCTACTGCTCCAAAGCACCTTAATATCATCACCCTCGTAAGCGCTATTAAGTACCAGAGTACCGTTAGCATATAGCTTATAGTCTACATCACGCTCTAAGAGTTCGCCAGTAGTCAAATCTATTACTCTCTCTGCAAAACTACAGTAATTACCCCAGCCTGCAACGTTAGGGTCTAGAGGCACTGGATCAAGCTGTATAACGCAGTCCGTGCTAAGCTCATACAGCACGTGTCTGCACGTATCCTTGCGGACGGCTCTCCATAGGTCGAATGGGTTGAAGACTTCATCAAGCTGATACTTAACCTCGGAGTCGATCTTGTTTTCTCCAGACATATCCGCATCATGACCGTCGTGAAGGTCAGTTACACCATACACAGACACCCCTCTGAACTGAACATCTGCGACCACAGTAACATCATCACTACTGACTTCTCTGTGCTCATCGCTTAAGACGAAGTCCCACTCACCCACTATCAACGGAGCGAAGAACGGCTCATCATTAGGTGTTGTCGAAGAGTCTGTCGTGTGAGGGTCGCTTGCGGATAGGGCCCTCCACCAGTTGTTCACCCTACCTGCGTCAGCCTCCCAGTCGCTCAAGCTAGGCCAGAAAGCTGCCCAACCGACATATAAGCCATCGTCAGAGATTATCTGAGCCACGTCATAAGTGTCAGGCACATTGATAGCATCTGGCTCAGGGCCATGTGCTCCATAGATCGAGCCGCTTGGGAGCGTAGGTAGCATGGTCCAGTTTCTGTTATAACAAGTGGACTGTCCCTCCCTCTCACCTGCTACATAGAAGTGGACATAGCTTGCGTAAGAGCTAGGAGCACCAAGGTCCCACTCAGCCCTATCGCTGAACTGAATTAGAAGACCGTTAGGTATAGTGACTTTTACAGGAGTTTTTCCGTCATCATCATCGAATTCTATCGTCAGCGGACGTAGGATGAACTTAGCCTTAGGTATGAATTTAACGTCTTTGAGAACTATGACCTCCTTCTTCACCTTGTTAAATATGACCGTCAGGGTTACGTTTACTAAGTGGAGCTTCTCCCCTGTAACCTCGTCGTAGTCGTATATACGTGTGAGAAGCTTAGCGACGAACAGCCTCGGACCGTTATAGAGCACTTGCATAGGCTCGGTGACGGCTGAGCCGTTGGTCTTTCTACCACCACGCATCAATGTGGTGGCAGCGACGTCACCGTTCTCATCAAGCGGATAACCGGGATCTGTGAAATCTTCATCACTCTCTAACCCAGGAGAACTCCAGTAATCATTATCGACTCTTATCCACGGCCCACCATAGCTGGTTAAGTCGGCGAACATAGCCCCAGCCCAGACGTTTCTTACACCCCAACTCGTGTGGTTGTAGATTATATCGATGTACCAACCGTTTATCCAAACGTTCTTCGGTAGTTTGTCCTCGTCTACAGTTGCACCAGCGGGAGCCGCCCAGGGGTCACGGGCACCCGCATACTCAAGACCAATGTTTGTATTATCATCGATGAACTCACCGAATTTGGAGAGACCCACCTTTATGCTCTCCTTGGCGTATGGGTAAAGTAGGTATTTGTCGCTGTCTAGCACTCCGTTTATGGTCGTGTACCAATCCGTCGGGTCAGATGTAGCGACCGTCGCCAACGGCAAGGATAACGCGGTTAACATTAACACAAGCGACGCGATTGCTGTTACAGTATAAATTTTCCTACTCATACATCTCACACCGATAATCTAGTTAAGACCCATAACTTTTTAAGCTTTTCTCTCACCCTCTATAAAGCTTCTAGGAAAAAGGATAAACCTTAGTTTACCCAAAATTTAACAGCTTAGATGAGTTAAAAAGTTTGAGGTACATCATTTTCACACAGCCTTAAACATCAACCTAACGGTGGGTAGCTGATAAGTGAGGCTAGCTGAGGGTCGAGTGGCAACTGGAAACGTCGAGGTTTCGAATATATGTTAAATTAAGCTTAAAGAGTTGGCTTATTTAAACTAGAAAATGCTCAAGCCTATGTAAAGATAAATCTTACAACAGACTGAACATGTATTCTGGGAGAAGGGGCTTGAAGATCGGGTTGATAGCTTCTCTGGTGAGGGCTGACGGCTCCACCTTAGACCAAGGCTTCACCCTAGACGAT
>Ga0190363_1001668_pt1 | contig 13059 bp, 12 predicted proteins | sample 48721867_MG_FD_161272 | JGI IMG/M metagenome (GOLD analysis project Ga0190363, IMG submission 161272) | Hydrothermal vent microbial mat bacterial communities from Southern Trench, Guaymas Basin, Mexico - 4872-18-6-7_MG | ecosystem: Environmental > Aquatic > Marine > Hydrothermal vents >...
GATCGTCGGATATGCTCTCGAAATAGGGGGGATTCGAGCTGAAAACTTCTCACTCGAAGACGCTAGGAAATTTAGATATCTCAACGATGTCAGAGCGCCTACCCTAGAATCGGCTGAAAAAATGAGATCCAAGATACTTGAAGCACGTAAAAGAGGAGATAGCGTGGGAGGAATCGTCGAGTGTATGGCAACAGGTCTTCCAATAGGATTAGGCGAACCAGTTTTCGACGGCTTGGACTGTGATCTCGCCAAAGCGTTGATGGTTATCCCAGGCGCGCGAGGAGTCGAGTTCGGAGCAGGATTTAAGGCAGCCAAAATGATGGGCTCGCAGCATAATGACCCATTAACGATAAGAAGCGGCGAAATCGTTTCCGAGAAAAATGACGCGGGAGGTGTTGTGGGAGGATTATCCACAGGGATGCCGCTAATTCTCAGAGTAGTTTTCAAACCTCCCAGCTCAATCTCGATTAAGCAGAAGACGGTTAACATTAAGGAAATGCGGGAAGTCGAGTTATCGATTCCAGGTAGACATGATCCATGCATAGTTCCAAGAGCTGTTCCAGTAGTCGAGGCAGTGACGGCGATAGTCTTAGCGGATCACACCATCAGAGCTGGATTTATTCCACCTGTTCTAGGAAGGAAAGTTTAGAAAGTTCTTCCAAAGCTTTTTCAACTGTTCTCCAAGCCTGTTCATCGCCTTCTTCTAGCTTCTTCATTGAGTTCACTAGCTCGTTGATAGCCCAAGCTTTATAGGAATTGAGGCTGCTGATCTCTTTAATCACCTTTAGATTGCGGCTAAACATTTTGAACATTGAGAATGTTTTTCTTAGAGACCTCGTTACGTATGGATCTAATCTTTCAGAACCGAGAAAATTCCACAAGGCTAGGGCAAGAGAGAGATATGATAGGTGATGCGCGACTTGGACTAGGGCCATTATCTTGTCATGTTCTTCGGGAGAGGAGACTACGACTCTAAGTCCAAGTTCTTCGAACAATCTCTTCATCATGTTGAGAAAAAGTTCTCCTCGAATCGGAATCATTACGAGATTATTGCCTTGAATCTTTCTCGTCGATGGAGCGAAGAGGGGATGAAGGCTGATGTATTCTATTGAGCTTGGAAGAACTTCGGCAACTTTCTCAACTATCCCAACTTTCACCGACGAAACATCCATAACTAATGCTTCAGCCTTCAGATTTTGAGAAACTGCCTTAACCATGTTTGGTAAATGCTGCGAGGGAGTTGTAAAGAGCAATATGTCGAATTGTTTTAAATCCGATAACTTCGTATAACTTACTCCAAGTCTTCGGGAAAGCCTCTTCGCCTTCTTCGGATCTCTTGAAATGATTGCAATCTCTTTGAATCGTCCCCTGAGAATTCTCGTGAAGAGTTTCGCCATTCCACCTGTTCCTATTACCGCCAGTTTGAGATTTGTTGAGGCCGTCACCTTTTATCACCTATGCTTGTTCAATCGTTTCTCCGACTTCTCCATATGCTCCTAGAATCTTTAGGAAAAGCACCTTCTCCTTAAGCTCTTCGAGAGCTTGTATACATGAGTCATCGCGTTCTCCATCTCCTTCAAAGTCCACATGGAAAACGTATTCCCATGGCCTACCTTTCGCCGGCCTCGACTCTATCCTCGTCAAATTTATTCTCCTAGCAGCAAACGGTGCAAGGGCCTCATACAGCGCTCCAGGCGTATGCGGAAGCTTGAATATGATCGAAGTCTTCGAGCCTTTCGCTTTCTCAATCCTCTTCCTTCCCAGAATGAAGAAGCGCGTGACGTCATCTTTCAAGTCCTGAATCTCGCTTGCGAGAATCGCTCCGCCGTAGAGGGATGCAGCTGCTCTAGACCCTATCGCCGCCGCTCCATCCAGCTTCATCGCTTTCCGCACAGCCTCTGCCGTACTTGAACACGTTTCGATCTTCACATTTTTCAAGACGTGGTTCAGGAAGTTTCTGCACTGGGCTATTGCGTGGGGATGGCTGAGAACTATTTTCACATCTTGAAGCCTTAGTCCAGGTCTAGCTATCAGGCATAAGCTTATTTTCACGGTTACTTCTCCACAGACCTTAAGCGATGTATCGACTAGCAGATCCAGGGTTTCGCCAACTCCTCCCTCGATCGAGTTTTCGACGGGAACTACTCCGTAGTCGATGTCTCCCGACTCGGCTGCCCTGAAAACGTCGCTTATGCTCGGCATGGGCTGAAACTCCGCGCCCTCCTCAAGAAAAGCTTTCAAAGCAGCTTCTTCGCTGAATGATCCTCTCGGACCTAGAAACGCGACCTTTAATCGGCTTTGAGCTTTACGGCATATCCCGATTAATGCTCTCAACATCAACGATGTCAACTCTTTATCCAAGCCGAGGTCATCGGCAAGCCTGAGACCTCTGGCGACTACCTGCTCTTCCCGCTGATAATCCGCTACAGGTAGTTCTCGACTCTTCTTTAATTCGCCTAACTTCTTCGCGATCTCAATTCTCTTCGAGATCAAGTTTAGAAGCTCTTGATCGATTTCATCTATTTTTCTCCTTAATTGCTCGAGCTCGGTCAACTCGTTTCACTTGGAAGAAGACTGACTTCACTCGGATTTATTGGTTTCAGGCTTTTTGATGTTTATCTTTCCTCCGATTACGTTGTTATTCGGTATCAGGGCTAGGTCCCCGTCGTCCTTCTCCAGTACCGTGAAAAATGTTGTAATGTTCTTGACTGTTCCCTCTTCTCCAGCCACCGAGATCTTGTCTCCTATCTTGAAGGGTCTCATCACTAGAAGGAATAGGCCTGCGATGGCTTGGCCTAGAACCTTCTGGGTGGCAAATCCTACGACCATTCCTACGAAGCCTCCTAAAGCCACTCCCGCAGCACCTCCAGCCGAGCCTCCGGCAACTAAGGCGATTAATGCGCCTATGCCTATGAGCTTGATGACGTTTCTAACCACCTGCGCTGTCGAGTGTGGATACTTTAGCCTAAGATTCCAGTACATGAGGTTTGAGAAAGCGGTTATCATGAAGTATCCGAATGCAAAGATCAAGCCTATGTTCAGATACGGCAGATACTCTTGATAGGTTTCCTTAAATGCTCCTAGAAAGTTTGGAAGATGGATGTTGACTAGTATTGAAGTGATTATGTAACCTATGACCCAGAGAATTAGTTTCAAGAGATGTCTTCCAGATTTTGATACTTCTTCTGGCACTTCGAGTTCTTGAAGCATTTGCTCCTCCATCCGCGGAGACTTTACTTTGTATCGGAGGGTAATAAGTTTAGGCTGGCTGGGCTGAGGCTAGTTTGACGGCTTCGGCTGAGATTTTGCTGGCTAGCTCGAGGTATAGGGGTTTGTATTCTTGGATTGCTTTCTCTAAGGCTTCCTCATAGCTTATTTCTCCAGCTTCGATTTTGCTCATCAATTCCTCTACTCTGCGCCTAGTTTCAGGCGTTACGAGTTTGGGGTCTATTGCTTCTAAGACTTCTATCAGCTTCATTCCAAGCTGGGTTGGCTTAAACGTCTTCCTCTGCTTAACGACGTATCCTCTATCAGTTATGAGCTTCGGGAACGAAGCTCTAGTCGCGTCGGTTCCTATTCCATGATCCTCCATGAGTTTTAGAAGCTCGGATTCGGTTAGCCTATCTGGGGGCCTCGTCTTTCCTTCGTGAAGTCTTACGGAGACTACGAAGACGGGTTCATTTTTCCTAAGCTCGGGGATCGGCTTATCTTCAGGCTTGAAGTAATCGTAAACCTCATAGAATCCATCCAGAATGGTCTCGGCGCCTGAGCATCTCAGCCGTATTCCAGCGAGATCTATCTCCGCCGCCCGCTCTCTGCGCATCGCATCCGAGTAAAACGCGTTCGCCAGAAATCTCTTAGCAACATATTTCCAAACTTCGGCGGCTGCTCCCGACCCAGTGTAAGGCGCTATTGGGTAGATTGGCGTATGCGCCCCATCGTCGAGTCGCCCCTGCCTCGGGTTCGGGGGATTCTCGAGTAGAGGAATTCCAAGACCTTTACATGCTGCACGCATCGGGGATTCGAAGTCAAAGCCTTCTCGATACTTATTCGTCTCGGTTCTAGGATACGAGATGTATCCCTCCGCGTAGAGGTTTTCGGCTATCTGCAGAATTCTAGCCGCGGATAAGCCTGTGATCTTGGCTAGATCTCTCAGCATGTCATCGGTTCTGATTGGAGTCGGCCTTGAAATGCTGACTAAACGTTCATCGAATTTCTTCACGATTCCCTCTCTCGCTGAGGAAGCTTTCTGATAGGCTTGCTGAGCTTGAGATCTATCCCAAAATCTATCGCTCTCTGCTTCAAATTTCTCTCCCAACATGGTTTGGAAAATTACTTTAAGCGTCCAGAAGGGTTTAGGTTTGAAATTGATTCTCTCCCTCTCCCTCTGAACAACGAACCAGAGGGTTGGAGCCTGGCAAGTCCCCCAGCTGATCAATTTTATCCCGCGGTTAACTTTTCTAGCTGAGAGTGTCAGCAATCTTGTGAAAGCAGCTCCAGTTATCAGGTCGAATCTCTGCCTGAAGAGAGCTTTCATTACCCAATTCCACTTCAAGTCATCTTCGAGGTTGTTCCAAGCTCTTCTCAGCTCCTTGTAGTCGGTGCTATTGAATCTTATTCTCTTATAGGGTGCATCGCCGTTAACCTGCCTCCAGATCTTCAGGATCTCGGCTCCGATAAGCTCTCCCTCCGAATCGTTATCAGTCGCTATGACTAGGGTTCCACCCTGCTTGAAGATCTTCTTCAGTTCTCTAATCGTCCTCGAATCTCTTACCTCATCTCTGAATTCTCGGACATCAAAGAGCTTCGCTGGATCGCATTCTCTCCACCCATATCCGCTTGGAAACTCAGAGTCGAGTATATGCCCTCTCACCGAGGTCACTATAACATTCTCGCCCTTCAGCGCCTCTCTTATCCTCCTCGCAACGCTCGGCTTCTCAGCGACTATCACGAATCTAGCCATACCTCGCTCCCCGAGCGTTCTTAAAATTCTTAACTCTCTGCAGAAGCATCAAATGCCGTAAATTTATCACTTAACTCGCGTCGGCTCCTTGAGTAAAATCCAGATTAATCCAGCTATAATTAGGAGGAGGAATGCTGAGAAGCTGAAGTAGAAGGAGACTCCCAACTCCGCTATCATGAATCCGCCAATTACTGGGTAAAATGCTCTGGAGATTCCCGTTAGAAGACTCCAAGAAGACAATGTTGCCCCAAGCTCTTCTCTGGCAGTGACCTCGGTGAAGAATGCTATTACTATCGGCCCCCACGTTGAGGCGACCAAACCCATCAGCAGGCCGAAGATTAATATCGAAATCGGTGTCCGAATTAGCGCGTAGCAGGTTAAAGCTGCGGCTCCCGTGATCTCCGAAAGAATGAGGAAAAGCTTCCTCGATCTAATCTTATCGGATAGGGCGCCGAATATCAGATTCAAGGGTATCGCGAGGATCATCGTCAGCGTTCTAGCCAGCGCTATGTCGACTTCTACCGCACCGAGATGGGATGGCGCTAAGACGTAAGCGAAGTCGAAAATCCCTCCCCAGACAAAAGCATCCACACAGCAGATGAACATCAATAGCCGCGCTGCCCTCCTCTTAGGAATTAGAAGCTTCAGAGAAAATCGTTCCTGGAAGAGTTTTACACGGATCCACGGGGCGAGGAAAATCATTGATAGAATTGCGAGGATTATCCCAGCTAGTAGGGCATGGAAGTAGGATCCTGTCAGCATGAAGAGCGCTAGTCCCAGGTTTACTCCGAGCAGGACTCCGAGCTGAGCTGAAGAAAGTATTCCAGCCGTGAATACTCCTCTCCAGTTCTTCGGAACCTCCATTCCCGCGACCAAGCCTCTCCCCATCATCGAGGCAGCTAAACCAACTCTCTGAAAGACCGTTGAGAAGAATATCGTGTGATAGGTGTAACCGATCATCAGCACGGCTGCCGAAAATATCGAGAATAATGCTCCAGCGAAGATCACAGCCCCAACGCTGTTCGCAGCCATCATAGCTCCCCTCATGATTATCGAGAAAACAGTTCCAACACCCGCGAAGCTTCCATAGGAAGCGCTATCCACCTTAGCAAGCTCGACCATGAATGGCCAGAGCGCTCTGAAAGACGATAAACTCGCATACAACAAGAGGAGACCCAATGCTATCGAGATTCGTCTTTTGATCGACGCAGCGCTCGACAACTCAGAAACATATGAAAACGCGCTTCTATTTAATCCAAAAATTAATCCTTGATGGAGAATTTTTGCTCCCTTTCTGAGGGTAAACTTAAAAAGGCTCTAGGGCTTGAGCTGAATTGATGCGTTAATTGAAGCTAGCATTGCTTCTGCTACTTCTCTTATCGGCTTCTCAGCCCGCGGCTTTAATGTTAAGCATAGATTCTAATGGAGTTGTTGAAGCCTATCTGAAAATTTCAGCATCAGAAGGATTAAATGAGGTTAAGCTCCCAATAGAACCAATTCCCGAAACAATTGAAATATCAATGGATAATAATATCACATTGATTCCGCTCTATGAGGATGGCAGCTTATACTTCTTCGCTCCAGAATCAGGCGTAGCGGAAATCACCTATCTAGTTAACATAACTGCTGAGGGAAGTATTTTCAGATTTCGTATCGAGGATGGAGGCCTCATTAGGCTTCTTCTCGCACCTCAAGTGGTCTTACTCACAGTTCCCAAGACAATAGAAAACGCCACCTACTCCGATGGAAACCTCCTAATATCATTCTATGGACCTGAAGAGATAGAATATACGATCAGGCAGGAAGAAGTCGCCAAAACCACAACGACGACCATCGTCGCCGGCGTCACCGCACAGACAGAGATAACATCAGCTCAGACGACCACTGCTATCACGATGACATCATCCACCATCGCCGCGACCACAACTGCAACCTCTGAAGAAATTAAGGAAGGCGTCTTCTACCGGGACTATGGCTGGATTATTTTCGCTATAGGGCTCGTTGCCCTAGTGGCAATAATCGTAGGGATATTTTATCGGGGTAGAGGGAGTAAGGCTGAGCTTACGCGAGGATTGTCCGATGTGGATCTCGCCATATTAGAGGCGGTTAAAGCAAGTGGGGGAAGCATTCTTCAGGGAAGACTTCAAGCAGAGCTTGGACTCCCGAAGACCACGCTTTGGAGACATGTTAAGAAGCTTGAGAAACTGGGCTACCTCCAGATAATCAAGGAAGGAGCATTCAATAGACTCGTGCTCCTCAGAGACTTTGAATAGCAGCGGGTTTCACGCGGATTCCTATCAGAGAAACCGTTTGGAACCCGGATTCCTAGGAGTACCTAATATCGATATGAGAGCATTATATTCTTGGGTGAAGCGGTGATGCCGAATACTGGAACTTGGATTGTTTCGATAGCGATGTTGGTTCTGTTGATGACTGGATCGATCGGGACGATATACGCTCAAGCAGGTGGCCAGGTGACAGTTCAGCAGGAAGACTCTAGCTTAGTGAAGCTTAGGGTGCATGCTGAAGTCTTGCAGAAGATGCTTAACCGACTTTTGACGATGAACCTCACCAAGGAACTTGAACTTCAAATCGAGAATCTAGTCGCCGTTAACTTAACTGCTCTCGGCGCCGAAGAACTTAGGGAATTCATCAGCGAGGCGAAGAATGTTCTCTCAGAAGTTAGGAGCGAGCTAAAGGAGGCGAAGGGCAATAGGACAAGAGTTGAGCAGAGAGTTATCGCTAAGCTCCTCGAAAGAATGCGGGAGAGGCTTAACGTGACCTTAAGGAGGTTAAACATAACCGCTGAGGAAGCTGAAAAGATTAGGGAGGAACTAGGAAGCAGGATTAGAGAAGCGTTGGCCGGAAACCTAACCTTCCACGAGCTTAAACATTTTATCAAGAATCTAACAAGGAGGCTCGTCGGATATCGGGTGCAGAACTTCACGGAGCAAATCATGAATTACACGGAGCGGGAAGCGAAGCTGGGTAGACTATATGGGCTCGAAACGGCGCTAAATGCCTCATGTAAAGTCCTCCAAGTATTGGAGAGAGTTAAGGAGAAGCTTCTAAGCGTCAATGCTTCGCCAGTCGCCGTCGCCGCGATCGAACATGCAATCGAGAGGATAGCATCTGCGAGAGAAGTCCTGAAACAATTAGTTGAGAGAATAGCGACCATGCCTGAACCTAAGAATGCGACGCCAGGTCAGATCAGGAAGGAGATTAAATCGATTCTAGATGAGAGGCTGGAAGAGCTGGCAGAAGATATTAGGGAGAATCTTCAGAGGCTGAGGGAGCTTAGAAGCGAGGCTGAAGAACAGAATCTCACAAGCTTGGTTGAAAGTATAGATCACGCGATCGCCAAGCTGGAGGAAGCTTCCTCGAAGATTCAAACAGCTAACATGAGCTTCGGAGAAGCGACGAGCACCCTCGCATTAGCCAAAACCGTGATAAGGAGAGCTGAGAAGATTCTAGAAGAAGCATCGAAAGAGCATAAGCTCACGAAAAAGGTCGCAGAAGAATTAGAGAAGGTAATCGACAGGCTGAAGGAAAGGCTTAATGAGCTTGAGGATAAGCTTGGAAAGCTTAGCGAAGAGTTTGCTGAGGGAATGAATGAGACCGCTGCAAATGCCGCTATCTCGAGAGCGAAAGCACTCATCGAGGAAATGACAAATAAAATCGATGAAGGAGACGTTACATCGGCCACGAAATTATTGAAGAAGACGGAGGACGCTGTTAGGTTCGTCGAGAGACTTATAGAATCTCTGCAGAGAAGCGCGGAGCAGAGAGGGCACGAACACATGGGCAGGAGATAAAATAAAATCCCTTTAATTCATTTTTGATTTGATTATATTGATTATATCTGGCTTCGCTTGCAGATCGGGCAGAATAGATCGATAATCTTCTTTGCAGCTCCACAATATCTACATCTAGGAGCTAAAGCTTTTGCAAGCTTAATTCTCCTCTCCACCTTTTCTCGAGCCATCGCGTATTCTCTGCTTTCATAATATTCTGCGAGAAGCTTGATTCTATTGGGGTAGGTTGGATGCGTGCTGAAGATTTCGAGAAGCAAATCGGCTATACTTTCTCCGTCCGTGTTCTTCGAGTCTTTAGACGTGTTGAGGCTTAGCTTTGCGAGTGTTGATCTGATTATCTCTAGATCGCCTACGACCAGTAGGCTTGCTCGATCTGCTGATACCTCGGATTCCCTATGCCAGGAGAGCAGGATTAGCTTAAACATAGGGGAGACCGCTTCGAGACCTGCTCCGAAGATATTTGATGAGAATTCAAGTCCGCTAGTCAGTAACTCTGCTAACGTATGATAGGTTACGTGTTCGCATTTAACGTGGCCAAGCTCATGGGCTATTGTCGCTCTGAGCTCGTCTTTGCTCAAGATCTTGATTAGACTTGATGTTAAGACTAGATACTGCTTCTCGCCTGAGCCAAAGGTGAATGCGTTAGCCTTATCGCTGCGGAGCACATACGCTTCGGGGAGAGCCTTTAATCCGAGCATTACTCCACATTCTCTTATCATTGACCCCAGCTCCGAGCTTAGATCTACTTTGACGGCATTTCTGGAAAGCCATCTACCCATATCATTCACGTATCTCTTGACCACAAGCGCATTCACTATCGGCAAGAGAAATTTGAATTGCTTCAAGGATTCTAAACCATCTCGATCTGGCGGATAAATGAAATCGTTTACCGATAAATCGTATGGTGTGAGGGGGATAACTCTATAACCGCATCTAACGCAGAAGACCTTCTCAACTTCTACGTAAGCTCCACATCTCGGGCAGGAAATCTCCAACTTCTCTCCGAATAATGCGCAGTTCTCCAGAAATACTTTAACTCCAAATGCCGCTACAAACTCTGGGCTCAAGGTATATTACGTGAACCTGCTTTGATTTTATTGGCCTACTCCTGTTTCGAAAGAGAGGGGTAGGAGCTGATAACTCGATAAAGATGATGAGCCCGCGAACCCGAGAGGCTTCAGCCTATGAAATCTTAGCATCCAAAGCTTCTTAATGAATAAACTATGACTCCTTTCAGGGGATTTACCTCTTCGGCTTCTTCACCTTCCCGGTTATCAGAAGCTTTAATGGGACTCCGTTCACGAGTTCGACCTTGTATCTTACTCCTGGGAGGTCTCCCATCGATTTTCCGAGGGTTCCGCCGATTCCGCAGATTATTACCTCATCGTGCTCATCTATTACGTTCAGGGCTCCGTCTCCAGGGCAGAAGGCGGTTACGACTTTGCCGTTCTTAATTAGCTGGACTCTAACCGCTTTTCTGACTGCGGAGTTAGGCTGCCTAGACTCGATTCCAACCTTCTGGATCACGATTCCCCTGGCCATTGGAGCACCCTCGAGCGGATCCACCTTCTCCTTCAGCCTAAGCATTCTGATTCGGTATTTTCGCTGACTCCATCTAAACTTCTTTCGATTCAGCCTCAGCTTCCGCGCTGCGAACTCTCCATTACCCATGGCTCCGAGGAGAGGAAGTAGCTCCAGTTTTTAAATTTACCCTCGAAAATGCTAGCAAATTCCTCCTAAAATCTAACCGCCGTAATTATTGCTTGAGAAGCAGTTTCAGAGGGGTTGGCCGTATAAGTTATGGTTATCGTTACGCATGTTCCTGACCGCGATAACGTTAGGGTTTCGAAGCCTGTTTTCCACTCATTTTCGTCAAGTCTCATGGCTCCAACTCTCTGTAAAATTTTCTCGAAAGAAGTGGCGAATTCTTCCACGTCTCTTTCGGTTTCCCAAAGTATTTTCCACCTCAGCAGGTAGGTATCGTTCTTTTCGTAAAGTTCTATAACATCTCCGCTCCAGCCCTCAGCTGATTGATTCGCCTCCTGATAGCTTAGATGCCTTCTCAGCATCTGCCTGATGAAAAATTCTCCTAGCGTATCTCTAAGCATGAGAATCCAGCCATTCTCTATTTTCTCTTGAAAACTGGCCTTCAGAGGCTTCCATCCCTCGAGATATTTTTCTGGATGGAGTACTTCAGTCGTCGAGGTCGGCGGATTGTTGTAAAGCTCGTTTACTCCGCTCCAACCTTTCTTAGCATAGACGTATTTGACGAATGCTTCGCCGTACATGTACGGGAAATACCATAAGGCGTCCATAGGATCTAAAGCGTTTTCCCTAATCCTGACTCTCGCGCCTCCTCCATGAGATTCGAAGTAGAGGTATCCGACCAAATTCGCGTCACCTTCAACCAAGGCTAGTAATGCATTCTTTTCATCGCTCGTTTTCGGCTCTTGTAGATCGAAGTATTCTCCTTGAAGAATGTGAGTTAATTCGTGGGCGAGAATCGATCCCGCTCTTTGCTCATCATACGGATCAAAGTATTCCCTCACGACGTAGACCGTGTTTCCGGAGGAGGCTGCAACCGTATACCCGGAAGTTCCTATCTTGAATTTCGTTAGATTGAATTCTGGCGATATCAGGAAGAGGGCTTTCAGAATTGTTTCCTCGATCTTCACCTCGGTTAAGTTTAGGAACCCTTTTCCCCAGTGCTCGATCACCCATTCGCGTGTCAAGACCTTGAAGCTTACATTCTCTTTAAATTTCAATCCTCGCGTTTCCTCAACCCATTTCATCACGTCCCTCAAGAGCTCTTCTGCGGCTTCTCGGTAGTCATCTTCGACTGTTGGCGTTGATTCTGTTACAAATACGCTTTTCGTGATCGTTATAGTTTGGGTTTGAACCGGCGTTAGCTGGGAGGTTATTGAGTAGGCAATTAGCGAGGAAATTACGGCCACGAGTACGAGTATTGCTGCTTGCTTCGCCGCTTTCATCCCGCTGCAACTCGTCAAGAATAATCCTGCGAAGAGATAAATAAAATGTTGATTTGTTTTAGCCCTCTTTCTTGACGGAGATCTGGAAGAAGGCGATTATTTGGAGAATTATTCCTATAAAGGATATTATGGCTCCTATTCCGAATGCTATCATCAGGATTGCTCCGATTAGGTAGAGGAGAGCTACCGTCGAGAACATCTTAACATTGATCGCGGAGGCTATCGAGTTGAAGCTCCTCCTAATGAAGATCGCCGAGATTATCAAGAGGATCCAGACCGCGACGAGAACACCAATTACCGATAAGGAAAAGATGTTCAAGAGCCTTTCAGGCCCTCCAGCCATAGAAGGAATTAGCGCCAGGTAAGCCGCAAAACCAGCCAAGCTGATCACCACCACCCCCACTATCGATAGTATAACGGCTATTAGATAGTTCTTGAAGATTGATTCATCTCCGACGACCTCTGAAATGTACTTTATGGCTATGAGCACGAGAATGAAGCCAATTATTCCGAGCACGGTTCCAGCGAGCGGAACAATGGTCAAAAGCATCAATATAGAGCCAATTCCTCCAAGGGTTCTCGCTTGTTCAAGCGTCGCCATGACGGAATAAGCTTAACAGGCTAATATAAGGCTTCCCTAATGATTAAGAATATTGTTAACACCTTTTTAATAGGTAGGCTATTAACCCGTCTCGCTGAATCATTCTCCACTCTTCGGAGAGTGCTGATAGGTAAGCATCCTCGGATAAAGGTATGATTAAGACGTCTGCGCCAATCCGCTTTCCAAGCGAAGCTAGTTTAGGGATTAGCTCGAAGGGTGGGCGGATTGAGTAGATTAGGTCTGCGTTTTCGTATATTTCTAGATTCGGGTTAGATATGTCGTCGAGTACAGAGTTCAGATTCCATCGAGCAAGCTCTCTCACTACTCGTCGATCCGCGTCCGTCACTATTATCTCGGCTCCTGAGAGCAGAGATTTTAATTGAATGGCTGTGTATGGTGATCTACCTACACCTACTTCAACTATCTTTCTCGCATTTGGATAAAGATTTGAGATAAGGTGGGCTATTTCTAGAAAATATTTTGGGGGTTTAGTCGAGTTCAGGCGCCCAGTTGAAGACTTTTCCTCGCGCATTTCGCTCAAGTCTATCCACTTTGTCTCTTAATTCTCTGAGTTCTTCGAGCATTAGCTTTCTCTCGATCGATGCGACGAGGTTTCTTGTTTCGATTACCTTGTCTGGGTTCACGGATATGCTAGTCGCTCCCTCTCTTACGAAGAACTCGACCATCTCT
>Ga0190363_1001669_pt1 | contig 13058 bp, 12 predicted proteins | sample 48721867_MG_FD_161272 | JGI IMG/M metagenome (GOLD analysis project Ga0190363, IMG submission 161272) | Hydrothermal vent microbial mat bacterial communities from Southern Trench, Guaymas Basin, Mexico - 4872-18-6-7_MG | ecosystem: Environmental > Aquatic > Marine > Hydrothermal vents >...
ATACTACTGGGGTGCCATGGACTGAGGTAGATACCTACGAAGACTTCGTAGAAGTTACTTCAGGGTCCCGCAGGGCGGTTCTTGAGGAGGTGCTTAGTGAGTGGAGGGATTTAGGGATTTCCGTGAGAGAATAAGAGGTAAGAGCTTAGACGGACCTGTCTCTAGGTACGTCAATAGGAAAGTCTCAACTAGGATAACATACTTGATAATCAAGTATAACGTTCCCTTAACACCTAATGCAGTATCCTTCATATCTTTCGGAATAGCTCTAGCGTGCCTGCCGCTCTACATACTCGGGTACGTAGCCCTAGCTGGCGTGCTAGCTCAAGTGTCGTCAATAATTGACGGCGTTGATGGTGAGCTAGCGCGCGCTAGAGGAATGGTTTCGAAGCTAGGCGGGTTCATGGACTCTATGCTCGATAGGTACGCGGACTTAGCAATACTCCTGGGGCTCTCTATATACACACTCACACACTACCCAGAGGTTCAGTGGATAATCATCTCACTACTAGCTATAGCAGGGGACATACTGGTGAGCTACCTGCACGCCAGAGCACCCTATGACTTAGGGATACATCCAGTAGCAATAGGCAAGGTAGAGAACATCGCGTCTAGGGACGTCAGGCTATTCATAGTCTTCATAGGGAGCTTACTAGGCTTAACTCAGTACACGCTCCTAGTGCTGGCGGTCCTGACGCACACGTATGTCGCAGTAAAGACTGCGAGGGTGATTAATTACTGGCGTAAGCACGTCGGCAAGTAGCGCTAGGGAATTGCCTGAGTAAATAGCGCCCTATAGAACCTATTGAGCACCCACACAACGTCAAATCCATCAACTTCGGTTAAGTCCGGAGGCACGGGTTCTACGAAAGCTGAGAAACCCTTCTCACTGACTATGTTATTGATGTAGTTGACTAGTTCGCGTACGGGCATGGGCTCCCTGCAGGTACTCAGCTTCTTCATAATGTATGCTATGAATTTAACCTGCCCCTTCTCAACTACTCTTGGGTAGTAGCTCAGATCTAACTCAAATCTCTCCCCGCTAGCGTATTCAGCAACTAACTTGTAGCCACTGCTCTTGAGCTTCTTCAGCCCTTCAATTCCGCGGAAGATCCTCTCCTTTGGCGGCCTATAGGCTACCTGCTGACTGCTTGAGTACCTGCTGCCCCTAGCTAGGTTCGTGATATCCTCCGGGAGATACTTCCTCATGCGTATGACCTCATCAGCTATGCTGAGGAATGACGATGATGCACTCATAACTGCTGCTATGCTGATGCCTGTCTTCCTTATAAGGTCTCTCACCTGCGTATCGAGGGTCTTTATTGGGTCATCGGGTATTAGCTCACTCATCACTTCGTCCTTGTATAGTAGGTTCGTAGCGCTGGTGTCCTCATCAATTAGTAGGACCTCAGCACCTGCCTCAATAGCCTCACTTATTGATGCAGCCATACTTGTTGAGCCGCTGGCGTCGAGGCTCACGTAGTCGGCAGTGTCTTCACCTGAGGGCAACCTACTTATGAATGACGATATATCTACATGCGATACTATTCTCCCGTCCTCAGCCTTAATCAGCACTGTGTACTTCCTGGACACCACGTACTCTCTACCATCGCCTGCGACGTGATCGTAGATGCCCTCCTGCACTGCCTCTAGAAGCGTTGTCTTGCCGTGGTAGCCTCCGCCAGTTACTACAGTGAGGCCCTCAGGTAATGCCATACCCTTAACTACTTTATCACTCGGTAGCTCAATAGTCACCTCGAGCGCCTCCGGGGACTTAAATGGTACGGCTCCCCTCATGGGCTTCTCTGAGATGCTTGACTCACGCGGCAGTATACTCCCGTTACCTACGAACGCTATATATCCTCTCTCGTAGAGCCACTTCCTCATGTACTCCTGATCTATGTAGTTCATGATGTGGTCCCTAATTTCGCTGGCCCTAGCCCTGAGTCTCATAATGTGCTTAATCACCTTAGGAATACCCTCTAGTAGTAGCGCAGCTGCCTGAGATCCCAAGACTCTCCTACCCCTAGCAGGTAGCCCAACATAGAATCGCAGTACTAGATCCCTACCTTCAAACTCGGCGCAGGACCTCCTGAGGATCCATGGCCCAGGCTGAGGTACGCCTACGTAGCAGCTGTACCCGCTTCCGCACTTCCTCCTAGTACTCCTAGTTATTTTGTAGAGTTCCCTAGCTATGAAGTCCGTTAGCGGGATCATGTACTCAGACTTGAGGAGGTCTTCAGGTAGCTTGTGCGTGCGGAAAGGTATGACTACCTCAGCTATGGAGGGGGGCGCGTGCGGGTCGCCCTGAACCTTAGTGAAGCGTAGCTTAGCAATCTCGTAATTCACCACTAAGCTCTTCAGCCTCTTATACGCCCCATACCCCCTGCCGTCAATGCTCCTTATTAGTCGCTTAAGCTCGCTTAAGCTGATGGTGTCCCGCACTAAAGAGCACCAAGTACCGTTTGTGTGCAGGCCTATTTACTTTAGGGAGCACCGCAGCTAAAGACCTAATAACTAGCACTTACCTACATTGATGGTGTCGGGGCTGGAAGCGGGACACAGGAAGTATAAGGGAGTCACAGCGCTTGTACTGACCTCACTGCTGTGGGGGACTTCCTTCCCTGTAATTAAGGTTGTTGTTACTGGCGTCAGTGAGTTCACGTACACTTGGCTTAGGAGCTTGATAGCTATTGCTGGGCTGCTGCCCTACCTAATATACTACATCCACAGGCACGGGTCCCTGAGTAGTGAGGCAGTTAAGGGCGGCCTACTAGCTGGCTTAGCCTACGCTCTAGGACTGTGGCTTCAGGGCTGGGGAACTAGGTACACTACAGCATCTAATTCAGCATTCATAACAGGGTTGAACGTAGTCTTTGTGCACCTATACGTAGGTGCTGTTAGGAGGTCCTACAGCCCCTACCTAGGTCTCGCCCTAGCATTCTCCGTGGTTGGACTATACATGATTACAGCGCCAAGCACAGGCTTTAACGTAGGTGACTTCCTAGTGCTACTCAGCTCTGTCCTGTGGGCAGCTCAAGTAATCCTTGTTAGTAGGTACTGCCGCGGTGATCCAATCATATTCACGCTCTTTGAGATGATTCCTGCTGTATCATTCGTTATACCCGACCTAATCAGCGGGTCTATAGGTCCCTTCAGGTATGACTTAGTGCTGCTCATAGCTTACTTAGGGCTTGTCTGCAGCGACGCAGCCTTCACCCTGCAGGTTCTTGGGCAGAGGTACGTTAGTGCAGCTGTAGCAGCAATTATATTTCTGCTAGAGCCTGTATTTGCTGCTGTATTTGCATACCTTTTCATTTCTGAATTCATGACTATACAGCAAATTATTGGTGCTATACTAATTCTAGCAGCAATGCTGATTGCTAGCGTAAAGTCGTGATACTGGCAGCTATTAAACACTTAAATCAGCAGCTACTGAAGTAACTAAGGCAGTAATGAGCTGAGGCGTGATGACAACTCCCCGGACAGATCCGTGAAGACCGGCTCTAAACATCGAGAACCGTAGGTCAAAAATTTATCAGCTCACTCACCAACCAATGCAAATGGAGTGCGCTATTCTGCTGGACCGTTCACCTCTACCCATTCATTTTGTGTAGTTTTGTATTAGAGTGTATCGTGGGTAGAGGCTTTACCCTCTGTGCGGGGTTCATGAGCTTCACCCCGACTTCATAGGGTGTCCCGCCCAACGGCATGGGGGCGGTCATCTGAAGGTATCTCTTTTCAAGGTTAAATACTGCTATTATGTCTCTACCAGCTTGGTATCTGCATTTAGGGCAAACCATTTGTCTTGGGGCATTGCCCCGCACAAGTATAGAGTTACAAGTAGGGCAAGTAGAAGATGTATTCCTAGGATTAACTAGGACATAAGGTACATCAAATTCCATACACTTATCAATAATAGTATTTAGTGATCCTCTAAAGCCAGCTTGGTAGATCCTATGCTTTAACATCTTATTATTGATTTTTGAAATCATGTTGCTCGGTGTTTTCTCTGGTAATTTCTCTAGTACAACTATTGCTTTAAGCTCCCTAGCTGTTTTTACTATAAGATTAGCTACTTGGAAACGAATATTCTTCTTCCGTTCCCTTTCCCTAAGAACTCTAACCAACTTCCTAATAACTTAGGTAATTTTTGTTGATACTTCTCTTGAACTCTCTTTTTATGTTTATGGTACTTTACTATTATTTTCTTGAAATTAGTTTTAACCATGTATACCTCATTACCTACCTTGAAGGTGATATTATTCTCATTAATATCTACTGGGATAACGGCTTTAGGTTCATAAGGCTTATACTTTTCCTTCCTAAATGTTAAGAATAATTCAACACCATTACTATTTATTTTAAGTTTTGCTTCACTACATAGCTTCCATTCTGGTCTATTCATGTACTTCCAATATAGCTTATGAGGTCTAGTACCTAGTGTTATCCATCCCTTATGGGTGGCGATTCTTACCTCTGTATATCCATTAGGTTTCCATAGGTGGTCATCAAGCCAAAGGCTAATTCTACTTACTTCTGGTTTATCAGTATAGGTTAATCCTTTTCTCTTAAGTTTAAGGAAACTCTTAATTCTAGTAGTAACGTCTTGACATACTGTGTAAGCGTAATGGCTTGGTAGCTCTGGATACATGCTTCTAAGCTTCCTATATATCTTAGCTTTTAGCTTAGTGAAGGACCTAATGTTGTTTTCTAATGCATAGTCTAACGTGTACTTTAACATGGACTTATACATAGAATAAACTTCCCTTAATACTGCTAGATTCCTACAGATACTATGCATTCTACCTTAACTGCTCTAGTTAGCTTCATGGCTCATCACTAAATCGTAGAGTTTATCTATAAGTTCATCTCATGTTTTAGCCTTCAGTTTAACTTTAATTTCTAGTAGCTTCCAACCTCCTAGCGGGAATATTAATTACCATATTAGGGTATATAAAGATTTCCTTTATTAGTATGGTACGAAAAGGGATAGAAAGAAAACGCTACATCCTAAGGTTTCTGTCCCCACTTCTCATTAAGGTGGTGCTGCAAGACCATTAATTCCTCAGTTATGAGGCCACTCATCAGGGGTCAGCAACCTACCCTCTCATCACGGACTGCTGCAGCGTAACTTAACTGCTAGACTCAATACTACTCCTCTAATACAGCTATTAGCTCTTCAGATAGCTCCTCAATTCTCTCCTCATCAAGCGCTCTTAGGGCTGAGGATAGCTGACTTAATACTGCATAAATTTGCTTTAGTTTCTCTTTTGAGTACCCTCCCCTGGTACATACCCGAGATCGTGTCGTGAAGGTCGCCTACAGCCGAGAGCAGGTGCTTCCACGGATCGGATCTTTCTAAGTAGTAGAGTGCCTGTGCGGCCACTATAGCATGGTCTATAGCCATAGCTGCAAAGTCGAGGTATTCCTTGTCATTCCTCTTACTCAGCTCATTAAGCATTGTCCCCACATGACCTAACATTATAGCTAGTGCTGCTGCTCCTTCCTTAAGGCACGCAGAATCCCTGCCCTCATCCGTGAAGTAGAGGTAGTTAGAGGCTGTGCTTTAATATTTCTGAAACTAATGTAATAAAGCAGAGAGGAATGAGAAGTTTACTCAGAATATTTATACCCACCAAAGTGTCCTTAGCAATATTCGTAGCTATGGTGATGATATGTGTTGGAGGTGTTATCGAGACATACGCCTTCATCGATGACGTGCCTGGAGTGCAGAAGCCACCTATGTATAACTACATCTCAGTAATAGAGTTCTGGATTCCTTGGGTCTACCTCACCCTCCCGCTACATTTAGTTGGAGCTGCCCTCAATTTGGGGTGGATCGTGAAGTTCTTTCCTGAGCTGAGCCCTGGCTTTACATTCCCTTTAGCTAGCGTGTTCTATGCCTACATACTCTCATGCTGGGCTGTGTACTCTTGGAGGAGGTGGGTTATTGGGGGCAGGAGGAAAGTGTTGTTAGTTTTCATAGTAAGTATCGTGATAGCTGCCGTTATATACCCTGTATATGCTATCTTCGTAATACCTGAACTGATACTAGCTGACATCATAAGATATACTTCAGGTTACTCACTAGTGCTCCTTGTAGTTGTTGTCTACGTAGTAGCACTGCTAGGCATAGTGAATACTCTCAGAGAACTAGCTGCAAAGCAGCACAGCAGTACGTAGGGACTAGGCAACCTACTGTTATAGATAAATCACTTCGTCAGAGAGTCTTCTCCATCACGTTATCTCTCCAAGCAGCCCTGTCTACCCGCGCTCCTACCTTAAAACCTAGCTTCTCATAAAACTTGATCGCCCAGAATGCTTTCTCGTGAACTACTAACCTCAGCTTCTTTAGCCCCATTTTTCTTCCTTCTTCTTCGACGCACTTCATTAAAGAAGTGCCTACACCTCTGCGCTGGTGCTTAGGGTGTACATACCCACCTCACAATCCCTACGCCCTCATTCGGAACAGGGTGAATAGCTGCTACACCCACTATCTCTCCTTTAACTTCATAGACATAGAACACCATCTTCTCCATATCGCTAAGGATCTCCTCTCGAGTAACAACTGGGTGTTTGAAGTATTTTCCAGGTATGATTGACCTATAGGCTAAGTAGTTCGACTCATTAATTACGTCGGCAATAGCGTCAGCGTCGCTCTTTAAGGCCTTCCGTATCACTCACGCAGTCCCAATAAGAACTCTCATTATGCGCCTATTAAAGCAAGCCTAAGTAGGACTCATCCCTGCTATCAGCAGCGGAGTGATCAGTTGAGGGGAAATCATCACATTTCAGGGACTCTACCCACTCATCACTAGCTTCAGTGGAGGTGCCCTAAGATCAGTTTTTCTTCTAAGGAAGTTAAGGTTAGTGAGCTCCAAATGGGTTCTTACCTATTCAGTAACTTCTTTACGTGAGCTACTATCTTCGGCATTACCTCACCTGCTTTCCCTAAGATTGTTATGTCAGCTATCGGTGATATAGCTGAGGGCTCTAGATTCACCTCAATTACTCTCCCGCCACCCTCTTTAACTACGTGAGGCAGCATTCCAGCAGGCATAACCACAGCGCTCGTACCTACAACTAACATGACGTCAGCCTTCACGCAGAGGTCGTAGGCCTTCCTTAAAGCGCTTTCCGGCAGCGGCTCACCAAAGAATACTACGTCAGGTCTTAGGAGTGAGCCGCAGACAGGGCACTTAGGGGGCACCTCCTCAGGGGGCTTCTTTACTTTGGCTCTGTAGGTGCATGAAGTACACCTAACCCACTTAATGTTGCCGTGGAGCTCCACAACGCACTTACTGCCAGCTACTCTGTGGAGGTCATCGATATTCTGAGTTACGACACATTTAAGTACTCCGACCTCCTCAAGCTCAGCTAAGGCAGCATGCGCTGGATTGGGCCTAGCACTAAATGCTATCTTCATCAACTCTACATGAAGCTTCCAGACGAGTTCCGGGTTCCTCCTAAGCGCTTCAGCTGTAGCTACCTCCTCAGGGTCGTACCTCTCCCAGAGCCCGCCCTTACCACGGAATGTAGGAATACCGCTCTCAGCTGAAACACCAGCACCTGTTAAGGCAATGGCGAAGCTGGAGCTAGCTAAGTACTTCGCAGCAAGCTCTACAGCCTTATCAACGTAGCCTTCAGACATACTGAAATCCTCACTATTAAACTACTGACCGAACCCATTAAACCATACCAGTCGAGCTAGAATCTAACACGTACTCACTAGTGATTCAACTCATAGGGATCGATAGCAAGTGAATTAATGAGCTAGTAATTGATGACCCCTCGTCATCAGCTAATTTAATGATTTGGCTCTGCCTCATTAACCCTCAGCACCCACCCGCAATATCAGCCAAGGGTGAGGTCATCAGTCATCAGCTCTTCCCTTTATCATCACTTGAGATCCCCCAGTGTCTAGTGATTAATGTATTTCTATTTCAAGGTATATAAGAGGTTTAAGTAGGGGAACTACATGGAGTGATGGAGCAGGAGACGTAACTCACTGATATTTCTCCGTGCTGAGGAATGCGGGCCTGATGAGTGATGAGTGCGCGCTGAGCGCTGAGTTAGTTTTCACGTGCAGGTAGCTTAAAACGCGATATCACTCAGTAGAGTCCTTAGTGTCTGTTCTTACTGAATTTTCTGAATATTCGGAAAATACGAAAAATACATTAGTTATCAGGGAACTATAACTTCTGGGTGAAGGAGTATGATGGCTGCGAGGGAGCTAAGTAACTATAAGAAAATTCTTGAAGAATTAGAACCTGTTGTTGAAGGCCTTAAACGCTTAATTACACTTCTAGGCCTTCCGGACTCATGCTCTCATGCCCTAGCTGCTATGTACGTTATTAGGGAGCAGCTGACGATTGACGAATTATCTCAACTGACGGGGTACGCTAGGACCACGCTATTCACGTGTATGAATACCCTCGAGAGGTTAGGGCTCGTAAATAAGAGGAAGGTCTGTAGGAAATATGCATACGCACCAGTATCTAAGTCATCCAGAGTGATCCTGTCAAGATTTCATGAAGTTCTCGAGAGAGGTGTGAGACCACTAATAAAGACCTTGAGGAAATTTGCTGAGGCGGGCTTGAAGAGCGATAATGAGGTCAGGGTTAGGGAAATACTTGAGGACCTCACAGAGATGGAGAAGGTACTGAGTAGGGTGGTTTCTGAGTGAAGGGCTGAGAATATGGTTAAGGTTGTGCTTACAGCTGATAGGGCTCTATTCACGGACTTTAATAGTGATGAATCTCTCGGCTTCGGCCTCTGTTTGCCCTTAAGGCTGGTGCCGAAATTCATCGAATATAGGGTGCTAGCTCCGCAAGCACCTATAGGGAGGGACGGTAGAGCGGTATTTGCACCTTACGCATTATCTAGAGTTGAAGCTGCACTGCTCGCAGCTGGTTTCAGACGTGACGAGGTAGCCATCATACCTCCAGAGCACGTTGAGAAGGCGGTAGATAAGGATACGGCAGTAGTTGGCGTGCATGTAGTCGATCCTCAGGGGCTAGCGCCCGTATCATGGACCCTAAGAGTATTAAGCGGTGGCGGGGAGACCTGCACACAGCACGAATTCGAGAAGCTGATGGAGAAGTTGGCGAAGCTAAAGAGGAAGTACAGGTTTAAGATCGTTGTTGGAGGCCCGGGAGTGTGGCAGCTTAGGGGCCGCGAGGAGAAGTTCGGCATAGATGTGCTCTTTGAAGGTGAAGCAGAACTCACGTTCCCACTCATAGTGAGGAAGATACTAGGAGGTGAGGACGTACCTAAGTACGTTAAGGGAGATATCGTGCCTGTCAATGAGTTACCACCGATAGTTACGCCGTCAAGGAATGGTGTGATACAGATTACTCGCGGGTGCCCTAGGAGGTGCCAGTTCTGTAGCCCTACAATGTTCTTCTTCAGGTCAATACCTCTCGACGTGATTTTGAAAGAAGTAGAGCTAAATCTTAAGGCGGGGGTGAGGGCAGTTGGCTTCGCTACTGAAGACATATTGCTCTATGGTGCCAGAGGTCTTGATTTAAATCCTGAGACAGTAATGAAGCTATTTTTAAAGACCCTCAAGGCTGCTAGGAAGTATGGTGTCAATAAGGTAGGCTTCAGCCACGTAACGCTGTCGTCAGCCCTCGTACTGAAGGATGTTGTTGAGTTCATAACAGACATTAACGGATTCTCAGATGGCGAGCCGACATTTCCGCAGGTAGGGCTAGAGAGCGGAAGCCCAAGAATAGTTGGAATGTACTTCAGGGGTAAGCCGTATCCGTGGAGACCTGAGGAGTGGCCTGATGTGGTATTGAAGGGAACTAAGCTCCTCAACGATAATTATTGGTACCCGTGTCTTACTTATATTATCGGATTCCCGAATTCTACGCCAGAAGACTACGTGAAGACTACAGAGCTCATAGATAAGCTCAGGGACGAGGGTTTTAAGGGATGGACGTTCCCCCTACTTCTCGTACCGATCGGAGGGACGCAGATCGAAGGCAGAGCTAACTTCAAGGTACTTAAGGACTTGCCGCAGGAGGCGCTGGACAGCATGTTTGTTGGATGGAAACTAAGCATAAAATTCTCGCGGACTATATATCCCAAAGTGCTCTCCTCCATAAGGAATCCGCTAGTTCACAGAATAGTTAATGCTACTGTTGAAAAAGCTCTTGACGCTATGGAGTACTGGATGCTAGCGATGAAGAAAGATCCTGGAGCAGTGGAGAGAGAATTCTCGAGAATTAACATAAGGCATCTGCCATCGCTAGTTGCGGCAGTGGTGCGGAATGTGATGCTCTAGCGCTACCATCCCTCAACGAACTCCAGCGCCTCATTACCTACTTTACCCTCCTCAACATCTCTGATTGCTTGCTCAAGTATATCTAACCCCTCATCAAGCACGTCCTCCTCTATTGTAAGGGGCGGCTGAATCCTGAGTACGTTTCCACTTAAGAAGAGTACTATGAGCCCTAGCTCGTACGCCCTCCAAACAACTTTCTTTGTCTCCTCAATAGCTCTCTCCTTAGTCTCCCTACTCTTAACTAACTCAACACCAATCATTAATCCCTTACCCCTCACATCACCTATTAGTTCGTGTTCCTCCATCATTTTACATAGCCTCGCAAGCATCCTCTCCCCAAGCACTCTAGCCCTCTCTAGGAGGCCCCGCTCCTCAATCTCCTCAATAACGGCTAGCGCTGCTCTACAGACGACAGGGTTTCCTGCTAGGGTAAATGTGTAAGCTAGGGATGGTAGGGAGTCCATAATCTCCTCCCTACCAACTACTGCTGAGATGGGGAGACCGCCGCCTAGGCCCTTACCCACAGCTATTAGATCTGGCCTGACGCCGTAGTGCTCTATGGCGAACCACTTCCCCGTCCTACCGATCCCCGCCTGGACCTCATCATCTATGAAGAGTACGCCGTACTTGTCGAGGAGCTTCCTAACTTCGCTGAAGTAGCTGTCTGGAGGCACGATGATACCCCCGTCGCCCTGGATGGGCTCAGCTACTAGGGCTACCGCCTCATCCCCGACCTCCTCGAGTATCTCCTTAACCTTCTCAACATAGTACGAAGTACACTTAGCTGGATTGTCTGGGTAGGGCGACCTGTAGCAGTTTGGGTAAGGAATGTAGGCTACCTCCCCCCACTTACCTATCTTCTTCCTCACTTCAGAAGCTAGCCCTATACCCGAGACCGAAGTAGCTCCTACACCTACGCCGTGGAAGCTATTGTGGTAACTTATGAAGTACTTCCTACTGCTGTATGCCTTAGCTAGGATTAGCGCACCCTCATTAGCGTCGTTGCCGCTGAGGCCGAGAGATACCTTAGGGTTATCCACCGGCGAGATCTCAATTAACTTCTCAGCGAGCTCCAGTGCCTCGATATTGAAGCCGTAAAGGAAGGTGAAGTGATTTAACTTCCTAACCTGGTCTTCGACAGCCTTAACTACCCTCTCATTGCAGTATCCTACACTCATAACTGCAGCACTTGATGAGAGGTCAATATACTCCCTACCACTTACGTCCTTTACTATAGCGTTCCTTGCCTCTACAGCGACGACAGGCACGTAGTTAACTCTGCTGACCCTCGAGAACACCCTGCTGTATCTCCTGATAATCTCCCACCGGTCAGTCATGGCGATCAATTCATCATTAACTCAAGAAAAATAAAAGTAGTGCTTACTTCAGCTTCCTGACGTAACTCGCGTACTTAGCTAGGGCGTAAGCAGCTACTACAGCATCCTCAGGCCTCTCATACGTCGGTATTCCATTAGCTTCGAGTACCTCCCTCGCCTTCTCAGATACTGTGCCAGCCATGAAGAGCCCTATAACCGGCTTCCCATTACTTACTTCCTTCATAGCCTTAATCACGCCTTCAGCGTGCTCTGTAGGAGTCATTCCAGCAAATGTAGGTACTACGCAGGCAGCTATCAGCATGTCGACGCCCTCATCTTCTAGGAGGAGCTTAGCTACCTTGTAGTACTCCTCACCTCTAGCACTAGCTATCATATCTACAGGATTCTTTACTGCAGCCATAGGTGGGAGAATCCTCCTAAGCTCCTCTACTGTCTCGTCCTTAAGGGTAGCTAGCTTGAGGCCTCTCTTCTCTAACTCGTCAGTAAGTAGTACGCCAGCACCACCCGCATTAGTCATTATAGCTACTCTATCACCTCTTGGCAGAGGCTGAGTGAAAGCCCTGGCCATGCTGAGCATCTCATCTATCGTATTAGCCACGAGCACTCCGCACTGCTTAAATACTGCTTCGTAAACAGTGTAGTCGCCTGCTAGCGAGCCAGTGTGAGAAGCTACTGCCTTAGCACCTGCCTTGCTCTTACCTCCCTTAAGGACTATCACTGGCTTAACTCTACTTACATTCTTAGCTACTTCGATAAATCTCCTACCATTCCTTATTCCCTCGACATAGATTGCTATTGCCTTGCTCTCCGGGTCGTCAGCTAGGTACTCCATCAAGTCTGAGAAGTCTACGTCAGCCATATTGCCCACACTGATAAACTTCGAGAATCCTATCTTCTCCTTCACTGTCTTATAAATTATTGCAGCACCTAAGGCACCGCTCTGGCTTATGAATGCTACGCTACCTTTCTTAGCATTCATAACGAAGGTAGCGTTTAGGTTGTTGTGGGTGTTCATGACCCCTACACAGTTAGGACCTATTAGCCTCATGCCGTACTTCCTAGCTACCTCAACTAGCTCGGCTTCTTCTTTAGCACCCTCGGGGCCTGTCTCGCTGAAGCCTGCAGTAATGACTACTACTGCCTTAACTCCTTTCTCACCACACTCGATGAGCATTGGCTTAACGAACTTTTTAGGGACGACAATTACTGCTAGGTCCACCTCATCAGGTATGTCCTTCACGGTCCTGTATGCCTTAACGCCCTGCACCACGTCTCTCCTAGCATTTACGGGGTACACTCTACCGCCGTATGACTTGAGGTTCTTGAATACCTCGTACCCAAGCTTTAAGGGGTCGTCTGAGGCACCTATTACTGCTACAGCTCTTGGCCTGAAGAAGCACTCTACCGGGTCCACCTTAACCGCCCCT
>Ga0190363_1001670_pt1 | contig 13056 bp, 12 predicted proteins | sample 48721867_MG_FD_161272 | JGI IMG/M metagenome (GOLD analysis project Ga0190363, IMG submission 161272) | Hydrothermal vent microbial mat bacterial communities from Southern Trench, Guaymas Basin, Mexico - 4872-18-6-7_MG | ecosystem: Environmental > Aquatic > Marine > Hydrothermal vents >...
TCAACTATAAGAAAACTGGAAAAAGGAAAAAGTAAACCAGCTAAAAAAACTTTGGAGAAATTAGAGAAATTTTTTAATTTCCCTTCAGTTTTTTCAAAGATTTTAAAATAACTTTAGAAATTGCTTCGGATTTTTCTTTTTGTTCTTCTTCTGATAAAGGTTGATATCTGATTTTTACTTTGTAGCCAGCAACAATATCTTCTTTTACCACTGCTTCTTTTTCAAAGAAGCTAAAGAATTCTTCTGGAGTAAAAAACATTAATTTCTTTTGCGATTCTTTTTCTATTTCTTTTAATGCTAAATCTTTTAAATTCTTTAAAATTCTTTTTTGAGTTGAAATCACAATTATTTTCTCATAGCCGGCTTTTAAGCATTTTTTAATGTTTTCAATCTCATAGCTTTCAGGAGTAGTTAAACAGATTTGACAGGCAATTTTTGTTTTGTCTTTTTTTAAAGAAATATCTACTTTCTCTCCAGTCGGAAGCACTTTTTCAATTTCTGCTTTATATCCTTTTTCTTGAGCAAATTTTTTGATAAGCTGTTGAAGATATTTATGTTTTGGACCACCTTTACCTAAAAATTTATCAGTTTCAGTTTTAATTTCTGTAGTAATTTCTTTTAATTTTTCGTAAGCTGGTTTGGGGATTTCTTTTAAAACTTCCTTTTCAACCTCTTCAATAACTTGAGGTGTGATAACTGGTTTAGGTTTTATTTTTTCTTCTGGTTTTAATATTTCTTTTTCTTTTATTAAACTTTCTATAAAACTTTCTATTTCTGATCTTTTTGAAGCATATTTTTCTCTTGAAAGTTTAATTATCTCTTCTTTCCTTCTTTGAGCTATTTCAGGATCTATTTCTTCTGGCAAAATCGTTTTTAAATTAAAATCAAACTCCGCTTTTTCAATTCGACAAATTGCTTCTCCAACTGATAAGTTTTGGAGATCTTTTTCATCAAAAAATGAAAGTCCTTGAGCTAATCTTTTGGCATCTGTTTCTCCCACTCTAAAACAGATTCTTATATAAGGATTTGAAAGAACTGAGGAAGCTACATTTTTATCTTTATCAATTAATTGTTGTAATTCTTGATGAGCTAAAATAAGACCTAAATGATATTTTCTGGCACCAGATAAAATTAAAGCCATAGAAGGAGTAATAAAGTCTTGAAATTCATCAAGATAAAGATAAAAGTTTTTTCTTTGCTTTTCTTCTATTGTTTGGCGACTTAAGGCAGCTTTATGAATGGCTGAAACAATCAAACTTCCTAAAAGATAAGAATTTTCTTGACCAATAATTCCTTGAGAAAGCTTTGCTAAAAAGATTTTTCCTTCATTCATTATTTTGAAGAAATCAAGCTTATTTTCTTTTTGACAAACAATATTTCTTAAAATTTTTGATTTTAAAAAAATATTTAGACGAGTTAAAATTGGTGCTTGAGGATTTGAAGAAAGTAAAGGAAATTCTTTTTGCCAGTAATAGATAACTTCTTTATCTTTAACAGTTTTTAAAAAGCTTTCTCTAAATTCTTTTTCTACCAAAAATCTTTTTAAATCATATAATGTTCCCCCTCTTTCGCTTTCTAAAATCGCTAAAACAGCATTTCTTAAAAGACAAGTCATTTGTTCGCCCCAATTTTTGGAAAGCCTTTTAAAAATAGCAACTATATCAGAAGCTAAAATATCTTTTTCTAATTCTGAATGAGTATAAAAAATATTAAAACCAATTGGATAGTCTTTATCAGATGGATCAAAAAGAATGACATCAGAAAAACGTCTCTCAGGAATATAACCTAAAATCTTATCAATCAAATCACCATGAGGATCTAAAACTGCAATTCCTTCATTGTTTTTTATATCCTGAATGATCATATTTAAAAGCAAGGTTGATTTTCCAGTGCCGGTAGCTCCGATGATATAGGTATGTTTAATTCTTTGATCAGGATTTAAACTGACAATGTTTCTTTTGCCCTGATGAATATTTTCACCAAGAATTAAAGTATTTCCAAAAACAATTTTTGGAGCTGCTTTTGTCTTTTTTGTTTCTCTTTTCAATTTTTCAATTGAAATTGAAGGAAAATGAACTAAAGAAGCCAGTTCTTCACTATTTAAAATCATTCCGGTTCGATGACTTTGACGAAGAATTAAATCAATTTCATGCTCTTTTTCAGGATATCCCTCATTATCTAATGGAATAAGTTCATTGGAAAAAGGATTTGAAAATTGATTTAAAGCACTTGATAAAGCTTTGGCAATCTGCCAACTCCTTTCTTTTTTAGAAGAAGCAACTCCAATTCTTATTATAGTAGCAAAAAATGGTCGGTTAAGCTTTTGTTTGGCTAAAGTTACAATTTGAGGTGCGTCAACAAAGAAAGGTTTTCCTTCAAGATCAAGAATGGCTCTAAGAATACTTTCTTGCCAAGGATTTTTTGTGCCTTGAAAAAGGATTTGAAAGATACCAATTTCATTTTCTTTTAATTCTGATAAAGCTCCAATAATTCCAACTAAAGGATCAATTTTAAAATCTTTAAAAGTTCTTAAAGGAAGCATGAATTCATAAGAAAGACCAAAATCAACAACAAGCTTTTTAATTTTTTCATCTTTTTTCCAATATTTTTCTAAAAGATCAGAAGTTTGATCAATTATTATTTCTGGAAAGAAAGTTTTCAGTTGTTCAAGAAAATTAAAAGAATCTTTTTCATGGCAGCTAAATTGAATAAAAATACCATCAAAAGTTCCGATGATCTCAAAACTTATTGGAGCGCTCAAATACTTAAGGCTTAAAAGAAATTGTTCTACTTTGGAAAAATCAGGAATTTCCTGAGAAGGTAAGGTAATTTCAAAGAAAGAAAGCTTAAAATCTTTAATAAATGGTTCAGGTAATGGTTCAGATAAATTTTCTTCAAAAACAAAAGTTTCGATTTTCTTTTTCTCTTCAATAAGTAAGCTTTTGAGTTTTTCTTTTAGTTTTGAAAAAATTGTTTCTTTTCTTCCATCATCAAGAGCAGGTTTTTGAGAAATATAGTGGAAAAAAGGCTCATAAGGTGGTTCAATTTCAACTGGGTAATCATAAACTTGCCAACCTCTTCCTCTCTTTTCCCATCGATAAAAATTTTGAGTAAGTTCTTCTGAAAGAAAAATAATTGAGTGTTTTTCCATTAAAATTATTTATTTTTGAAAAATTTCTCTTAAAATTGGTTTTCTTTCAGTTTCTGATAAAAGTCTAAGTCCTTTTGCTTCCATCATTTGATCAATAACTTCAAGAACAGCTGCATGAACGCTTTCTTGAAACATCAAAGCAGTATCAAGTTGATAATAAGTTAAAGGTCTAAAAAATTTAAAAAACAAATGGTTAATAATTGGGATTGAAGCAATTATTCCTTCTAACCAACCCGGTGCTTCTCCAAGCCACCAAGAAACAAAAAAACCAGCTCCAAAAGGAGCACAGCAAATATCAAAAAGATATTCTTTTCGCTCTACCCTCAGATATTCTCTTTTTGGTGAAAGTGGTCCTCCTTCTCGATAGGTAACTCTTGAAAGTTTTAAATTTGGAATATTTCTTCTTAAAACAGCTTCTTCAACTGCTTCATAAAACTCAGAAGGAGAAACCTGAAAACCTTCAATTAAATGATACCAATGAGAAAGGATAAGAGAGACTTTTTTAGCCACCAAAAACCTCTCTTATCCTAGTTACTTGTTAAAAATGTATTTTAATAAAAAATTTTTATTTTGACAAGTAAAATTTATTTTTCTGGAAAATTTTTAAAAACTCTTTAGAAGAGATAATCTCTGATATAATTTATCGCTACTGAAAATGTAGTGAGTAATTCTTTTAAAAATTAGCCTTAGCTAAAAAGAGCAGATTTTTAAAGAAAAAAGATATGCAAGAGTAATAAACTCATAAAGGTAATTAAGGAGAAAAGGCAAAAATTTTAATTTTTAAAAATTGATTTATAATAATTGCAAAATGATACTCGATGTAGTAACCAGAATCTGGGGTTGGGTGGTTGAAAATATAATTTATAACCCTAATTTTTGGGATGTAATGGACTCGATAGGAACTTGTTTAATGGCTATTTTTACCTATAGACACTTAAAATTTTACAAAAAAGTAGATGAAGAGAGAATTCGGAGAGAAATGATTGAAAATCTGATTAGTCCTTTAATTGAAAGTTTAAAAAAAATCTCTTCCCAAGCTGAACGTTCCTCTATTCCAACGTTTCCTTGCATTAAAGAGGGAGATAAGTATATTGAAATAAGTATTTCGGAGTACTGGCCTATGCTTAAAAAAGAATATCCATATTTAATCTCCATACTTCCCCAATCTTTAAAGAAAAATATAGAAAATTTTTATAAGAATTTAGAAGAAAAATCTATTAACTCGCAGGAACTTAAAGAAAAGGCAGAAGAATTGATAAAAAATTTAGAGTCATATTATTATGAACCCTCCCGAAAGAAGATTTATAAAAAAATTATGAAGATTATAAGGAAGTAATAACAAAATTTAAGATCAATTATTTTCTATAAAGCAAGGCACTTATCAAATAAAAACTATTCATCGGAAGTTATATAACATTGAGGTAAGATTGTGTATTATAAAAAGAAACAGAAATACAGGATATAAAAAATACTCAACATTCTTTATTTATAATTCTCATTTCTCTTTTTATTTCATCAAAATAAAACATTTCTATCTCAATAGGTTCTTTTTTCTTCTCTTTAAATCTATAATCTTCTGATTTTAAAATCTTTACTAAAAGCCCAAGTTTAGCATTTCTTAATCTTTTATCTTTGCTTTGCGACAAAGAAAGAAAATAAGTTTTTAGTTGTTGTCTGTGATCATTTGTAATTGTATTTGTTACTTTCATCTCAATTAAAATTGGAAATTTTATTTCTAAATTTCCTATTTCCCCTCCCAAAATTACAAAATCGGGACGATCATTACCTATGGCTTGACCTTTATAAAAAATTTCTAAATTTATTTCCCTTAAATATTGAAATCCTTTTTCTCTTAACTCAATAGCAAAAGCATTTTGATAAACGCTTTCGCTAAAGCCACTACCAAGTTGTCGATAAACATTAAATAGCAAACTATAAACAAACTGACCTATTTTTTGAGCAATTTCTTGGGTATCTCTCATTTTTTAGATAATAAATTCCAAGACCAATTGCATTAAACATTTTTATATAGTATTTTTCTTGCCACCATTTTTTGTTTAAATCTTTGTAATAATAGCGAAAGAGAAATGGGTAATAATTTTCACAAATAGTTTTGGCAGCTTTCATTTTTGTAGGACGACCATTTTGGCAAAGAAAACTTCTCACTTCCAAAGGATTGTATTCAATAAGCTGAATTTTATTTTTTATTGCAAAAAGTCTTATTTTCCTATCTAATGCCTTTAAGTTAGGGCTTTCTTTTTGTTGAACAAAAAATAGGTTTTGAATAATTAAAACATCCGGTTTATATCGATTTATCAAGGATAATAAAATCTTTTCAGTCTTTTCTAAAAGTTCTTTTTTATTCATACCTGTTTTTCTTATTCTTTTTATACCCCAATATCTCAAATCCAAATCTTTCATTATTGCAACTCCCATTGTTTTTACTCCTGGATCAATTGCAATAATTTTTATTGGTTTCATATTTTAAAAAGGAAAGCTTTTAATTGTTTTTGATAAAAGAGCTTCTTTTTACTTTATTAAGGATTTTAAGTAAAAAGTCTTCTGGATATTTTCTTACAATTGAAAGGTAAAACGGAAAATTTTTAATATCATTTAAAGTATTAGCAATTTCAAAAGCTAAAAATTCCTCTTTAGAAGAAAAACTCCTTTTAAAAGAAAAATTTCTAAATTGATTATATATAACGATATTTTTAATATTTTCTTTTTTTAAAGAAATATTTTTAGAAACTTCAAAAAATTCAGATTTTTCCTTTGTTTTTTTAGCATTTTTAGTAATCAAAAAACCAAGAGAGTGGACAAATTTGTCCTCTCTGAGTGGACATTTTTGACCATTCAGAGTGGTCAGATTTGTCCTTTTTATGACAATTAAAAGCCCTCGACCAAGATTTTTATCCACAAGATATCCACATTTTCTTAACCTTTTAAGCCATCTTTGAATTGTTTTTTTACTAACTCCTAAATCTTTTTTAATGGTTTTATACTTTCTAAAAAGGATTCCGGTTTTTCTATCAGCATAAAGTAAAAAATAAAAATAAAGCCAGATAGCATTTCCGATATTTTTATAATTCTTATATGAAATAAAACTCCTGAAAACCGGAGCCCACCAATCTTTTTCATTTTGATTTACTTTCCCAAACATATTCGCAAATAACTTTTGCTATTATCTGAAGAGAATGACGCATTTTATCAATTTCTTTTTTTGAAAGATTTGGATTTTTTAAAATTTCTCTATATCTTTGATAAATATCATTTTTCCTGATTTTCTTTATCTTTTTGCTTTTTCCTTTTTTCAATAAAATTTTTCGTTTTCTCATAAAGATCAGAAAAAATTTCTTCTACAGAACAACCAAAAACAATAGAAAGTTTAAAACAGTTTTCCAAGGAAGGAAGTCTTTCTCCTTTTTCCCAGCGAGAGATTTGGGAAATGTTTTTTATACCTAAAAGATAAGCGAGATCTTTTTGTTTTAAATTCGCTATTTTTCTAAATTTCCAAAGATTATTCTCAAATCTTGAATTTTGCATTCTAAACCTGAGGATAGAAAAAAGAAAATTTCAAAAAAGGAGTAAAAACTTATCTAAATAGGCAATATTTAAATTTTAAAAGTGATTAAATTTGCGTCTATATAAACGATTTTCATATCAAAAAACTTTGAAAGGCTTCTTTGCCCCCCTTTTTTAAATTTCAATATTTTTTATCCTCAGAACAAAATTCTTACCAAAAATTTTCTTTAAAAACTAAAGAAGGGGGTGATAAGCTATGAAATTAAAAGAATTAATCGATGAACTTGAAAAACAAAAACCATTAAAATGGGATGAAAAAGTGAATTCTCGTGAATTGAAGATGGTTTTAGTTGATGATAGTGTTAAACTTCAAATTGGACAAAAAGACTCTTATTTTATTACAAAGCCTTGTCATGAGCAGATTGCAGAGAAATTAGAAATTCCTTTAAAATACTATCGCAAAATGGCATCTGAAGCTCCAGAACTTTTAATTCAAAATGTAAACACTTGGCTTAAAAAACAAGAAAGGAATTTTTTTATAAGGGGACTTTCTGATTCAGTAAGAGCATTTTTAAGTGAAAGATATCGAGTAATTGATCATCTTGATGTGCTCTATTGTGCTCTAAATGAACTTCAAGCTCATGAGGCAGAAATAGAAGATTGTTATCTTTCTGAAACTGAAATGAATATCAAGGTAAAAAGCCATAAATTAAAAGATTTTATAAGACATAGAAATGACTTAATTATTGGAGGACTGCTTCTTACTAATTCTGAAACAGGTCATAAAGCTTTAAGAGTTGAGCCAAGAATATTTAGAGTTCTTTGTAGCAATGGTATGGTTTTAGAAGATTTTGTGACAAAAAAGATTCATCTTGGCAATGTTTTATTTGATGAAGAAATTTATCTCTCTATTAGAAGATCAATCAGAGAACTTTTTAAAAGGTTTGGTGAAATTGTGCAGACTTTAAGAGAAAATACCGAGATTAAAATTAAAAGTCCTCAAAAAGTAATTAACAATTTAGTTGAACATTACCATTTAAGTGAAAAACAAAAAGAGAACATTTTAATTGCTTTTGGTGCTGAACCTGAAAATGACAAATATGGTATTGCCAATGCTGTTACCAGAGCAGCTCAAGCTGAAACAGATTGGGAAAAAGCAATCGAATTAGAAAAAATTGGAGGGAAAATTATTAGTCTTTCAGCAAAAGAATTTAAAAAATGGGACGAAAATTAAAACCAAAAATAAAAAAAGCCAACCGAATCCGGTTGGCTTAATTTTTTCTAATTCTTCCTGATTTATGATTTATTTCAAGCAAAACGATTTTTTGACTTATTTTTTAAGTGCTTTTAATCTTAACCTTTATTCTTATTGCTACTTCTTTTTCCTCTGTTATTACCGCCATACTTCTTTATCTTTCTTAATTAAGTTCTTAAAATATTTAAAAAGTGTTTAATCATTTCAAACATTATTTTTACTTCTTGGATAGTTAGGTAATCAAAATCCTTATTACCAGTCGCTTCCTTCGCTGCATTAATTGCTTTCGAAAAATCGAGTTCATCCTTGAGTTGATGATATATAATGGTAAAACCGATTAGTGTTTGCTCCCACGTTGGTTTTCCTTTATTTGAAATTAAAACGTTAAATGGAAGAGCTTTAGATTTGAATAACATCTTTATAGCATTCCAACCTTCACATGCGGAAATAGACAATATAATTCCTCTAAATGCTTTATTCAGTAGAGATAGCAAATTTCCAAGTTCTTCCCAAGTTACTAACTCTCTATTTGTTAGACCAATTCCATCCTCATTTCCATGAGCACTAATATGAATTATAGGTAAAACTATCGGGATCGGTTTGTTATCTAATTTATTTAATCCCACTATCTTAAATCCTTCTCCAAATATTTCTTTTACAAGACAACCTATTGCTTGTCGAAACGAATTTTTATCTATTGCAAAATAATGGTGTGATTTTATTCCCCGCCAAGTTAAGAACTTATGAAGTAATTCCCCCTCATATCTTTTCGCAAGAAAATCATCGATTGAAGGTGATTCTATTATTCCTACATGCAAATAAAACTTTTTATTTTGAGTAGTATTCTTCACAGCTCAATCTTTTTAAGCATGATGAATAACGTTTTGTGTGTTTGTAAGATCGTAAAAACATTTAAATAAGCAAACACCCCTGCTATAAGTTAAAATGGGTATTTTTTTATATTTTTATTCCATTTAAAATCGCTGCTTTATAAAAGGCTAAAAGTTCTGCGATATTTTTTACAATAATTAACGGTGAAGCTAACATTCCTTCAAAATTTCTTACCCAAGCTTGCTCTGTTACTTTTCCTTTAGGTGTTTTGCATGAAACCTCACAGCCATGCCATTTTATATTTTTCCATGCCTTCAACCTCTTCACTACCCTTTCAATATCAAAAACACCTCTTATTTCTGGCAATTCTGGTTTTGATAAATATTTAAAACTATATCCGGATATAATTCCTTTATTATATAAAATCCTTTCTATTTGCGCCACTTTTTTAGAAATTGGATTCCATGTTAATTCTAATTCTACTTCTGCTGAGATTGCTAAATCTTGAATATATTCGTCACGTTCGTACCCACTTATAAAACTTAAAATATCTTTTGAATCTTCTAAATATTCATTTATTTTTTCTCCAAACTTCATCTTCGCAATTGTTTCTCCAATAATACCATCAATAACTGTCAAATGAATTTCTTCAGATAAATACCTTTTCTCAGGGTATGAGATTATATAAAATGGAAAGCCATGCTCTATTGCTATTTTTAGTTTCAATTCTAACTTCTTTTTTCTAAGTGGGTCTTCTTTAATCTGGATGTATTTACCACCTCTATTATACCCGTGACTTAATCCATCAAATTCAATACACATAAGCGGTTTATCCTCTTTATCACATATAGTATAATCAATATTCGTTTTTAGTAAGAAATCTTTTTCATTTTGACTAATAGTTAATGTGTCAATATCGAAAATTTTTGTAAATGGTAAGTGAGGGTATATATTAAATTTATCTTTCCACATTGAATTTAGATGTTTGAAAAGCTCCTTTTCATGATATCCATCAAATATGTGCTTTTTTAGACTCATAGTTTCCCTCTGTTATTATGTTAATTCACTTAACGTTTTACTGATCAACAAAGCTCGCGAATTAAAGTTGGGGAAGTCAAAGATGAACTGTTTATTTGCTAGTAAGTGACCAAGCAAAGTAAGGCAAGACAACGAAGTTGTTACAAAGTGTCCACTGTTACCAAATATCTTTATTGTTTTCATTTCTACACACTTATGTTATTTCTCAAATTTTCGTAAACTTGAGGAACTGGATTATTTTCAAACCACTTTGGAAGAATTTTTAGGGCTATTTCTTTAGTAAATTTAGTTCTGTTTATTCCATATTCTTGTCTTATTTGATCGAAATTAAAAATTTCCTCTAAATTAGGAGATTGTAAAAGTACCCTATCCTTTCCAAGGAGATTCTTAAGATTATTTATTAATTGTTGAGTATTCGGATTTCCTGGGTCTTCATCCATCAAAACATATGTATCAATATTAAAACTCTGTAATATTTCTACCATCGGTTTTATTCCAGTATTTCCCCCACAATCTATTACTGAAATGTTATATTTGTCTAATTCTACTCCAAGTTTTTCAAAGGCTAACTTGCATGCTATTTTATCCTCAGGACCTTCAACAAGAATTACTTTATCAGCAAAAAACACTTCATTTAACTCTTCGTCAAATTTTGATGCAATCTTTATTGCATCAATACCTGTTATGGAATTTCTACAGGTGTAAATTCTTGTTCCGCCATTTTCCATTTTTACAAGCAATATAGATTCTAAGTCAGCGACATTTACAAAACTTCTTTCATGAGTAGTATAAATCACCTGAACTCCTTTTTGAGATAATTCTTTCAGTATTTTATAGAAATGTCTACACCCGTGTGGATGTAAATAAAGCTCTGGCTCCTCTATTGCTAATATTAAAGGTTTTTGCACGATTTCTGCATACGTTCTTGCTATAGCTATAGCTACAGCACTTTGAACTCCAGCACCTTCATTCTCTACATCTACTTCAAAACCAGTAAGTGATGTTATCCGAGGTCTAACATCCTTAAGCACAAAGGTAGGGTCTATGATAGAAAGTTTTAAACTCAGATCTAATCCAGTCTGTTCTTTAACATATTCTTTTAATAAATCCTCAACCTGTTGAACGTGAGGGAAAATATGCTGGCTAAAGGAATCTTCAACATTACTTTTAAAATTATCCTTTTTGTCACTTGGTATCTGACTTGCTATGTATTTTAGAAGTTTTCCATAAATTTTTCGCTGAGAGGACGTAATTTGCTGATATGCTTGTCTATCCAAAGGTAAATACATCATACTTACTTCTTCACGCATTTCGTTTGTTACCTTAATGTCCCTTCCTGAGGATAAATATTGTAACGTTTTTCCCGCATCATCAATAGCTACATAGATTATATCATTTCCGTCAAACGTGAGTTTAAAACCATAAATCTCATATCCTTTGTACTGTATTGGGTTTTGAAATCTAACCTCAATAAGAATTGTTCGTGATGTATCATGCAAATAAAAATCAGATTCATTAAAAGAGTGAGGAGAAGGATATGTTGTTCCCACTATCAAGTCCAATGCTTTTAAAATATTTGTTTTTCCAGAACTATTTGGACCTATTAAAGCATTGAGCATAGAAAGTTCAACTTCTACTCTTTCAATGGATCTATAATTTTCTATAATGAGTTTTTCTATCATATTTCATCTTCTAAAGGTAACAGTAGGTATTCACTTAACATTTTTAAAAAATATGTGAAGTTTACCGAAGGCAAATTTGGGCGAGTCTCAGCGAAGTCAAATATGTACCCGTTAAGAAATCCAAAGAGCAAGTCTATAAGAACAGGCGATGAATTTAGGGCTTTATCAAAAGTTTTACTCATTTTTAACTATACCAGCTTTTTCGAAAATTTTTTGAATATACGTTTCATCTTCCTGAAAAAGTATATTGTGCTTCTCAAATTCTTCTTTTGTACATTCATCTTCTTCAAACGTCACTTTAATGTCGTCATAAGAAGATACAGATATAATGAAAGCATCTAGTATTAAAGTAAAAGATTCCTTTTTTCCCTCAAGCTTTTCATTTACACTCTTTTCTATTTCTTTTATATACGAAACACATAATTGAATTTTCTCATCTTTAAAATTTCCGAGATTTCTGATACCTTTTGGATCTACAAAAATTATGTTTTGTTTATTTTCGTTTTTAATCCATATAATAAAATCTGGATAAAATCCAGAACTTATAAAAAATCCTATTCCCTTTCTTGAGAGATTCCTAAGCAAAAATATATCTATAGTTCCAAGTGAATATTTATTTTTATTTAAAAACTTTCTTAGATCTCTTATAAATTTCGTCTCGCCCTTATTTAATTTTACAGGAATTGATTTAATTTCTTCTTTGTTTTTTCTCCAGATAATTAATGGAGTATATAGATGATTGTCAAAATGTACCATAAAAGAATTCCATTTCTCCCATTTTTCAGGGAGCTTTTCGTTATTGGAGTTATATTCATTGAGCTGTTTTATGACTTCCTCTATATCATTTGTTAGTTTTTTTGGAATTTTGATAACAATTTTATTATCTTCTGGAAACATGGCAGAATGCCTTTTTATTGTCAAAGGTTCTACTTCTAAATAATCCATGGTTTTCTTCTTTTCTTCTCTCTTGTAAAATTTCTGAATGTAATCCCTCAAAACCATCAAAATTAAATCATGCAACTTTTTAATCCCATCAAAGGATATTATTTTCAATATGGGCTTGCTTCCATTATTTTCAATTTTCAATCCCGAAGATTCAAGAATGAATATTTCATACTTTTTAGAAAATATTATTTGCTTAAACACTTCTTCATCTATAAGCAGATTAAACATTCCCTTGCTGATTTTATAGTTTGCAATATCTGAATAAATTGAATCCCAATCGAGTAACTCAAAATAGCTATCTGGTATGTCCAACGGCTCTTCAATAACCGTATCTGCACTTCCGACTTTTAAACCATGAGCAATTGTAATTTTCGGTCTTAAATCTATCTTGATTTTCCTCAAAATATTCTCATCAAGCTCAAGCTTTACAGGATGCTCAAGAAAATCAAAATCCTCTCTGGTTTTGATAGTATAAATTTCTCCCTCCCATTCTTCCGGTTTGTTGAACCTAATTGGAATAACTATTTCTTCGTAATCCACTTCTTCCTTCTCTATTGCGGTAAGGAACGCATTTATGTAATCTGCATTTAATCCAAAAATGAAAAGAGTTTGCATTACCTTCAATATATAAT
>Ga0190363_1001672_pt1 | contig 13044 bp, 14 predicted proteins | sample 48721867_MG_FD_161272 | JGI IMG/M metagenome (GOLD analysis project Ga0190363, IMG submission 161272) | Hydrothermal vent microbial mat bacterial communities from Southern Trench, Guaymas Basin, Mexico - 4872-18-6-7_MG | ecosystem: Environmental > Aquatic > Marine > Hydrothermal vents >...
TTCCCCCGAAGGTTGGCTCGATCCACTTGCAGAACTGTATTATCTCCTCGGCGTCCTTCGTCGCTATGCTGAGGGGAAATGCATCGACGCCTCCTAGATACTTGAAGAGGAGAGCCTTCCCCTCCATCACGGGTAGGCCGGCCAGACCACCAATATTACCGAGGCCGAGAACCCTCGTTCCGTCGGATACAACGGCGACGTAGTTCCACCTACTCGTCTCCTCGAAGGCGACATCAGGGTTCTCAACTATCCTGCGGCAGACGGCTGCCACTCCAGGCGTATACCATATCGAGAAATCGTTGAGGGTTCGTATGGCGCATTTAGGCATCACCTCAACCTTCCCCTGGTAGAAGGCGTGGTATGGCGGCGCAATCTTACCCCACTTGGAAGCCTTCTCCAAGAGCTCCTCCTTGGTTACCTTCTTCATCTAAACCACCATTTACCTCCGATATAGGTGAGCAGCCCCTTTATATAACTGGGGGTTAGCCCAGCTCCTCCCTCAGCTGGGCGCGAGTCCCCTCGTCGAGGGGACCCTCATCAGCGATCATATCGTGGAACGTGGTGAAGACCTTCTTCAGCTTCCTCCAATCTGGGACGTAGACCCTGCTATACCACAGCCTGACGCTGTCGACGCCGTGATCCTCCAGCTCCCATCGATAGTCGTCGGCCCTCTCCTCAGAGATGACATGCGCCTTCCCATAGGGGCCCTCATGTTCAGGGGCCTCCAGCAGCATGACGCCGTCGGCTCCATGGGCGAAGGCGTAGAGGATGTGCTCCAGCTTCAACCTACTCATCGATGGCAGCGGTATGATGCGTATGCTGCTGGGATACTCCAACCTGGCCAGGCCTGCGAGGTCGACGGCCGTGTAGGCAACCTCCCTCTCCACGAAGGCAAGTATCTTAACCTCAGCCCTAGAGCGTTCGAAGATCCCCCTGATCTGGGCCTTTAACTGCTCCTCGCTGAGGCCCTGCTGATCCAGGGCTCCCCTTGGACATGCGGGTATACAGGCTCCACAGCCGCTGCAGAGCACCTCGTTTATAACGGCCTTCCCATCGGAAATGCTGATGGCTGCCTCCGGGCAGGCTTCGACGCATTTTCCACAGCCGTCGCAGAGGTCTGGGTCGATGAGGTAAGCCTTATTGGGTTCTATCAGCCTCTCGGCTGAGAGGAAGTTAACGGCCTTCATGGCTGCTGCTTCGGCCTCAGCCGTCGTCGTCTGGATATCCTTCGGCCCAAGAACCATTCCGCAGGCGAAGACGCCATCCCTCTTCGTCGCCACGGGGTCGAGCTTCGGATGCCTCTCCAAGATGAAACCATCCTCGTCGACGGGTATGCGGAGCATCTCCGCCAGTTTATGCGTCTCATCGGTGACGATGACAGGTGGGCAGAGGACGACGAGGTCTACGGGATTCTCAACCATCCGGTTGAGCATCATATCCTCGCCCCTGACGACGATGTGGTCGCCTTCTGGGATGAGCTCCACGACCTTACCTTTAACGAAGAGGGCTCCCTTCCTCTGCGTCTCGAGGTAGAACTCCTCATAGCGTCGGCCTGGAGTCCTTATGTCTATGTAGTGGATCCAGACCTCCACGCCTCTGTCGAGGAGGAGTTGAGCCTGCTTCAACGCGTAGAGGCAGCAGACCCTGCTGCAGTAGGGTTTGCCGTTCTCCGTGTCTCTGGAGCCTGCGCAGAGGATGTAGGCCACCCTCCTAAACTCCTTTCCAGTTTTTGGGTTGATGAGCTGCCCACCCGTCGGGCCGTTTACGTCGAGGATCCTCTCCATCTCGAGGCTTGTGATGACCTGTGGATATCTGCCATAGCCATATCTTGGGAGGCCGTTGGCGTCGTATAGCTCGAAGCCCGTCGCCAGGATGATGGCCCCCACATCCAGCTCTAGAATGCGCTCCTCATCATCTAGGTTTATCGCATCTCTCGGACAGGCCTCAACACATTTACCACACCGTGTACAGGCGTCGAAGTCGATGGTGTATACGGATGGCACGGCCTGGGGGAAGGGTATGTAGGCCGCCTTCCTGGGGCCGAGGCCCATGTTATACTCACTCGGCACCTCAACGGGGCAGACCCTGCTGCAGGTTCCACAGCCGATGCACTTCTCGGGGTCAACACCTCGGGGCTTAAGCCTCACCTTCACATGGAACTCCCCTGGAACCCCTGAGACCTCCACGACCTCGGCGTAGGTGATGAGATGTATGTTAGGGTTGTTGGAGACGCTCGCCATCTTAGGCGTCAATATACACTGGCTGCAGTCCAGCGTGGGGAAGACCTTCGGATACTGGATCATGTGGCCTCCTATACTCGGCCTTTTCTCAACGAGATGAACCTTCAAGCCGTATTCAGCTAATCTGAGGCTGGCGGTGATACCTGCGACTCCACCGCCTATTATAAGAACCACGGGGATGGACTTAGCTCTCTTAGCCTCCAGAGGTCTTGAGACTCTCGCCCGTTCGATGCCTCCTCGGATGAGGTCTAAGGCCTTCTGGGTAGCCCCCTCGGGGTCATCCTTATGAACCCAGCTGCACTGCTCCCTTATGTTCACCATCTCCAGCAGCGCCCTGTTTAGGCCGACCTCCTCGAGGTTTGAGGCGAAGGTCTCCCTATGCATCTTCGGTGTGCAGCAGGCCAGCACAACCCTTTCGAGGCCGAGGCGTTGAACCGTCCGCTTGATATTCTCTATGGAGGGCTTTGAGCAGAGGTAGCGTTCACGCCTGGCGTAGGCCACCTCGGGCCTGATGGCCTCAACAACCCTTTGGACATCGACGTAGTCCCCTATGTTTCCCCCGCATTCGCATATCCAGACCCCGATCCTGGGCTCCCCGCTCATAGGCTCACCGCTTAGAGCAGCCTTATATGATGCTCGAGGGTCTTCTTTCCCCTATACTCTGGAAGCAGTATGGGCGACCTCCTATCGGTCTCGATGCCTGCCTCCCTCAGCCAGCGCTCATATCGCTCCACATGCTTCAGAGTCGGCTTTCCGACGTTAACACTCTTAGCCCTCTCAGCTGCGAATCTGCCGGCTCTGCGGCCGAAGACATAGAGCTCCAGCTGTGAGTTCCCCATCAGCCTATTCTTGCCGTGGACTCCCCCCGAGACCTCTCCAGCTGCATATAGGCCTGGAACGGTGGTCTCACATCTGGCGTTGATGACAACGCCTCCATTCTGGTAGTGGAGCGTTGGGAAGACTAGTATGGGCTCCTTGCGTATGTCGATGTCGAAGCGTTTGAAGGTTCTATACATCGCCGCGAACTCCCGTTCGATGGTTCCCTCACCGTTGATGATATCTATAAGCGGCGTATCCAGCCAGACGCCCCTCATACCCGTCGGCGTCGTGACGCCCAGTTCTCTTCCGTAGCACTCCCTGATGATGGCCGCAGCCTCCACATCCCTCGGCTCAAGAGGGTTGACGAAGAGCTCTCCAAGGCGGTTGACCGGCTGGGCGCCTCTACCCCTCAGCTTCTCGGTGCAGAGCTGGCCGACGATCTGCTCTGGCCATGCGGCCCCCGTGGGGTGATACTGTGTCGCATCGAGGTCTCGGAGCTCGGCGCCGACGTGATAGGCCAGGACTATGCCGTCTCCCGTCGCCCCGTAGTGGTTTGTGGTCTCGAATCCCTGGATGTGTAGTCGGCCGTAGCCTCCGGTCGCTAGGATCGTCGACTTGGCCCTGGCGATGAGATACTCGTCTGAGTCGAGGTCGTAGAGAACTGAGCCGACCACCTGGCCTGAGTCGTCGGTGAGGAGTTCGACGGCGCAGGTGAATTCGAGGTAGGGTATCTCCCTGTTGAGGAACTCGTCGAGGAGAACCCTCGTGATCTCCAGCCCCGTGTAGTCCTTGCAGCTGAGCATCCGTCTCCTGCATGTCCCCCCTCCTGGAGAGAGCTTTATGCTCCCATCTGGGTTCCGATCGTAGATGACGCCGAGAGATTGATGCCACCTGATGACGTCTGGGGCCTCCTTGACGAGTATCTCAACCAGCTCTGTATTGTTGGCGAAGTGGCCTCCACCCACGATGTCGAGGAAGTGGAGGACGGGGCTGTCGTCGGGGCCGAGGGCGGCCTGGATTCCCCCCTGGCTCATCTTGGAGTTCGAGTCTCCAAGCCTCAGCTTCTGAACCAGGAGTATGCCCTCCTTGTCGACGTGCTCCGATGCTATGAGGGCTGCGCTCAGCCCCGCCCCTCCAGCCCCTATGATGAGGACATCGACATCAAAATCGATCTCGGAGAGGTCTATCATGTCTGGAGTGATGAGGGGATGAGCCTCGAGGATGTCGGCCACCTCATGGGGGAGCATCATCCCCTTGTTTGGGCCGATCCTCAGGGGGCGCTTAGCCCCCTGCTTATAGTCTGGATGCCACTCCCTGAGGATGCGCTCCCTCTCCTCCTCCGACATCCTCGGATAGACCTTCCCTATCCGCTCGTCACGGGTCTCCTCAACCATCCTTAGGGAATCCCACATCTCCTCCGGGTATCCTGGATACTCCTCCATTCTCATCACACCCTTATCTCCCTACTCTCATAACGCTTCCTCAGCTCCTCAGGTGATAGCTCCCTCAGCTGCTCTAGCTCCCCGTCGAAGCGCCCCTCCTCGACTTCGGCGACCCTCCTCTCAACCTCCTCGGAGAGGCCAAGGATATACTTGGAATATATCCTCCTCGCCAGCTGAGCTACCTGATATGGGACGATCTCGGCTGGACATCTGATAGCACAGAGGCCGCAGGCGATGCAGTCGAAGGAGAGCTCAGCCACCTTCTCCACGTCGCCCCTCAACGCCGCCTGGACGTAGTCCATCACCATCAGGTCCTGGGGGCAGGCCTTAGTGCAGGTGTTGCAGCTGAGGCATCTGGTGATCTCCGGGAAGTGTTCGACGAAGACGTTTGGTGACGGCTTCACCTCCTCCATGTTGTAGAGCTTCTTCTCGGCTGGTGTGAAGGGTATCTGAGCGATATACATGCCGTCCTCCACGACCTTCTGGCAGGCGAGGGCCGCCTGGAGCTTGTAGCTACCCTTCACCCTATACAGCGTGGCGCAGGCTCCGCAGAATCCCCCCCTGCAGCCGACGCCTCTACGAAGCTGGTATCCGGCGTACTCCATCGCCTTCATGATGGTTAGCCCAGCTGGCACTCGATGTTTCTTGCCCATCACATAGATGGTGACCATCTTCCCCTCCTTCTCCATTGCCTCACCTCCATAGACCCCTCTCCCTTAGGAGGGGTCTGGGATCGGGGTTGTTCTCATCCAGGTGGGCCTCCTCCCCTAGGCCGAAGGCGAGGGCCATAAGCTGCGTGAAGTATAGGACGGGAATCCCCTTAAAGTCTCTGAAGAGTCCTCCGATGAGGCCCTGCCTATCGGCCATGTTGAACATGCAGAGGGGGCAGGAGAGCGCTATGATGTCAGCCCCCATCTCGGAGGCCTGTCTCAAAATCTTATATGACAACTCGGCGGCCTCCTCTTTCATGAAGACGGTGTGATAGGCTCCGCAGCACCTGGATTTGAAAGGTATATCCACCACCTCAGCCCCCAGGGACTCTAGGAGGTTCTCCATGATCCTCGGCTCCTCTGGGTCGTCGACGCCGAAGCCCCTCGGCCTCAGCAGTAGACACCCATAATATGGTGCGACTCTCAACCCCTCTAGGGGTCTCTCAACCCGTTCGGAGATCTTCCCCCATCCCAGCTCGCTTAGGAGCTCCAGTAGATGTATGACCTCAGCCTTCCCCCCGTAGGGTCTATTCTCCTTCTCCATGATGGATTCGATGACCCTCCGCTTGTCGCTGTCATTCCGGTAGAGGTGGTTAGCCCGTTTGAGGGTGTTGTAGCACATGGCGCAGAGGGTGACAACCCTAGGCTCGTCGACGAGTCCAGCCTCAACGGCTTCCTCAACCCTCAATAGAACCCTAACGGGGGCGAGGTGATGCATCACATCATCCTTAGCGAGGGCGTGAACTGTCCCACAGCAGTTCCACCTGGGGAGCTCCACCAGCTCTAGGCCGAGGGCCTTGGAGGCGGCGAGGGCCGACTTCTCGAAGCTCTGGGCCGTCGTCTTCAGGGTGCATCCAGGGTAGTATGGAAGCCTCAGAGCCTCTCACCCCGTCAACTTCCTCTGGCAGCTCACCAGGGCGATCTGGGGGAGCTCCCTCAACTCCTCCGGTGGGAGAAGGTCGATGGAGACCCTGTCATATTTACGCCTCAAGACTAGCTGCCTCAAGGCCTCCATCACGTTGGCAACGTCGATGCCCCTCGGACAGCGAACCTGACAGGTGAAGCAGGAGCTACATATCCAGATCGTCTTCGAATCCAGCACCTCCTCGACGCCGAGTTGAACCATCCTCATAACGGTGGAGGGAAGCAGATCCATCTCATCGGTTAGGGGGCATCCGGAGCTGCAGGCCCCACATTGGTAGCAGAGCCCTACATCTTCACCGCTTAGCTCCTTAACCCGTTCACGGAAGGGTTTAAGCTTCTCGCCCAGCCGTAGGGTCTCCCCCGATCCCAGCGGCATTTTCTATATCACTCACTACGAGGCTAATATACGTCTTTCCCTAGAGTTTACCTCTTCGCTTCTCACCAATCGACTAGATATTTAGCTCATGATAGGAGAACTCTAATAGTTGTTGCCGAGTTATTTAAGGAGGTGCCATCGATGAGGTATCATCTATCGACGCCGATCCCAGAGGAGGAGATTAGAAGGCTGAGGGTGGGGGACATCCTATACATCAATGGAACCATGGTCACGGCGAGAGATGAGGCCCATAAGAGGGCGCTGGAACTTCATGAGCGGGGTGAGAAGTCCCCAATAGATTTCAGGGGACTAGCCATCTTCCACTGCGGCCCAATAGTGAAGAGGGAAGGCGACAGGTGGAGGGTGGTCGCCGCTGGGCCTACGACCTCGATGAGGATGGAGATATTCGAAGACCGATTCATAGAGGTCTATAGACCGGCGGTCATCATCGGAAAGGGAGGTATGGGGGAGAGAACTTCCAAAGCCTGTCAGAGATATGGATGCGTCTACGCAGCCTTCACGGGGGGAGCAGCCCTATTGGCTGCTGAGAGGATCAAGGCCGTCATAGATGTCTATTGGCTGGAGGAGCTGGGCATGCCTGAATGCCTATGGGTCTTCGAGGTCGAGGACTTCGGCCCCCTCATCGTCACCATCGACACTCACGGGGGAAATCTCACAGAGGAGGTGAAGCAGAAGGTGTGGGAACGCTTCGAGAGTCTAAAGGCGTCGCTGAGGTGAGATCCATGGAGCTGGAGAGGGTTGTTCTGGAGACCGCAGTCGAGCTCCTCCGTAGGGCTTCGACGCAGCTCCCCAGGCCCTACATAGAGGCTATGAAGAGGGCCTTGGAGGAGATGGAGAGGGAGATCGGGAAGGCTCAGCTCGGCAACATCCTAGAGGATGCCAGGCTGGCCGCTGAGGGTTCGCTTCCAATCTGCCAGGACACGGGCATCGTCGCCTTCCTCATCGAGCTGGGCGACGGGTTCCCGATAAGGTCGAGGCTTAAAGACATCCTCATCGAAGCGACGAGGAGGGCCACTGAGGAGATTCCTCTTAGGCCGAATGCCGTCGATCTCTTCAAGGGGAACACTGGAGACAACGTCGGCCTCCAGGGGCATGTCCCCATCCTATACATAGACCTCGTGGAGGGCGATGAGCTAAGGTTGACGGCCATGCCAAAGGGTGGGGGGAGCAGCAACGTCGCCGCGCATAGGATGCTGAAGCCAGGCGTAGGCTTCAGAGGCGTCAAGGAGTTCGTCCTTGAAGCCGTGGCCAGAGCTGGATCGCTGGGCTGCCCACCTTACTTCGTGGGCGTAGGCATAGGAGGTGGAGAGGATCTATGTATGATCCTCGCCAAAAAGGCGCTGCTAAGACCCTTCGGGGAGAGGCATCTAGACCCGAGGATCGCCGAGATGGAGAGGGAGCTTCTGGAGAAGATCAATCAGCTCGGCATCGGCGTCATGGGCCTCGGCGAGGGGCCGACGGCGCTGGATGTCCACATCGAGATCGCGGCGAGACATCCGGCATCGCTGCCCGTCGGCGTAGTCCTAAGCTGCTGGGCGCTGAGGCATGCGACGGCTATCATAAAGGCTGATGGAACCGTCATCTGGGAGCCTCAGCGGTGATTGGATGCCCCTAAAGGTGAAAGTGCTCCTCCTCGGAACTTTCAAGGAGGCTTCAGGCCGAGAGGAGTTAGAGCTGATGATCCCAGGCGAGAAGGCTGACGTGGCGACGGCGATAGAGGAGCTCCTAAAGACGATGGGGGAGAAGCTGGAAAGGGAGCTTATAGACCCCCTATCGGGGACACCTCTCCCCACGGCCCTCATACTCCTAAACGGAGTGGAGATCAACAACCTCGAAGGCCTCGAAACCGAGATAATCGATGGAGACACCCTCACGCTACTACCCGTCGTCCACGGGGGATAACCAATAGAGGGAGGCTTAGAGATCCTCAAAATCTCACCTCTGTAGACTAATTTATATCGAGGCGGAGAGATACCAGAGCGAGTTGGATAGGAAGCCCCCCCTCTGCACCCTCTGCGGGTCGAGGCCCTCCATCTACCATAGATGCTACTCCGGTGAGCGGCTCTGCGCCAGATGCATTACCAAGACGCTTAGAGAGCGAGTTGAGCGGACGATAGCTAGATTCAAGATGTTCAAATACGACAGCCGGATAGCCGTAGCAGTCTCAGGGGGAAAGGACAGCCTAAACCTGCTCCACCTCCTACATGAAATCGAGGAGAAGTTCCCAAAGGCCGAGCTGATAGCCATCTCCATCGACGAGGGCATAGAGGGCTATAGGGATGAGGCCTTAAGATTCGCATCGGAGGCATGCCGGAGGCTAGGCGTCGAGCATCACATAACGTCGTTCAAGGAACTCTACGGCTTCACCCTAGATGAGATAGCTGAGAGAAATATCGGAGAGGTCACCACCTGCACCTACTGCGGCGTCCTACGGCGTAGAGCATTAAACACCGCTGCCCGAGAGGTAGAGGCGGATCGATTGGCGACGGCTCACAACCTCGACGACATGGCTCAGACGGCTCTACTAAACCTCCTACGGGGAGACCTGAAGAGAATGAGGTTGATGCATCCCGCCGGCTTCAGTCTTGAGGGGTTTGTGAGAAGGGTTAAGCCCTATTGCGAGGTTCCCGAGCGGGAGTCGACGCTGTTGGCATATATCAGGGGCTTCGGCTTCCAGACGAAGCCCTGCCCCTATGCGGGGGAGGCGATGAGAAGCGACATAAGGAGATTCCTCAACTATATGGAGACTCGGAGGCCTGGAACCAAGTTCATAGTCTACCGGACGGCCCTTCGGATCATAGAATCCCTCGGAGCCGTGGGGGAGGCTGTGGGAGGGGTCTGTAAGCTCTGCGGTGAGCCTACGACAGGTGAGATCTGCCGAGTCTGTCAGCTTCTCGGGGAGTTGGAGAAACGTTAGGTTTTAATTTAAGTAGTAGTGATATAAATCTACCTTATTTGTCTCCTCAAGGTTGAAGGTTAAGGGGGTTTTGCGATATGGGGAAGATTAGGGTAGCTATAGCTGGTCTAGGGAATTGCGCCTCAGCCCTAATACAGGGGGTGGAGTTCTACAAGGATTGGGAGGGCGACTCGATACCCGGGTTGATGCATGTCAACTTCGGAGGCTACAGAGTCGGCGACATCGAGTTCGTAGCGGCCTTCGACGTCAACAGCCTCAAGATCGGGAAGGACATCTCAGAGGCCATATTCACTGAGTCGAACTGCTGCGCTAAGATATGTGACGTTCCACCGATAGGTGTGAAGGTGCTTCCAGGCCCCATTTCAGATGGAGTGGCACCCCACATGTTTGACGCCTTCCACGTCGACAGGAACTTAGAGCCCGTCGATGTCGCCGAGGTCTTGAGGGAGAGTAGGGCAGACATGTTAATCAACTATCTCCCCGTTGGAAGCTATGAGGGGACAAGGCTCTACGCTGAGGCAGCCCTCGAAGCTGGCTGCGCCTTCATCAACTGTATCCCAGAGTTCATCGCCTCCGATGAGGCTTGGGCCAAGAGATTCGAGGAGGCTGGGCTGCCGATCGCCGGCGATGACATCAAGAGCCAGGTTGGAGCCACAATCCTCCATAGGGTGTTGGCGGAGCTCTTCCACGACCGGGGCGTCCACATCGATGCGATGTATCAGCTCAACATCGGTGGAAACACCGACTTCCTCAACATGACCGTTGAGGAGCGACTTAGGACGAAGAGGGTGAGCAAGACGGAGGCCGTTAAATGCCTACTGCCCTATGACGTCCCAACCCGTATAGGGCCATCGGACTACGTCCCCTTCCTGGAGGATAAGAAGATATGCTTCATACGCATCGACGGCCATGGCTTCGGGAATCTCCCCATAAGGCTGGATGCGAAGCTGGTGGTGAACGACTCGCCTAACAGCGCTGGAGTCGTCATCGACGTCATAAGGGCGGTGAAGATCGCGCTAGACCGAGGCATCGCAGGGCCCTTGATCAGCATCTCAGCCTATGCCTTCAAGCATCCACCAGTTCAGGTGAGCGACAAGATCGCCAGGTCATGGGTGGAGGAATTCATAGAGGGTAAACGTGAGCGATAGCTAGAGCTCCACCCGTATATTAAGCCTCTGAATCAGCTCTTTATATCGATTCCTAATGGTTACCTCCGTGACGTGGGCCCCCTTAGCTATCTCGCCCTGGGTTCGCCGCTCATCGGTTAGGAGGCTCGCTATATAGGTGGCGGCGGCCGCTATACCCGCAGGGCCTCTGCCACAGGTGAGCCTCAGCTCTATGGCCTGTTTAAGGATGCGCATCGCGATCTCCTCAGCGTCCCCGGAGAGGGAGAGCTGGCTGATGAACTTGGAGACATAGTTCTTTGGGTTGACGGGTGGAACCTTGACGCTCAGCTTCCTCAGCAGGAACCGGTAGTTTCGGCCTCCCTCCTTCTTTGATATGTGAGCCGCCCGAGCCACCTCCTCCAGAGTGCGGACGACGTTGCACTGTCTGCAGGCCATGTAGATGGAGGCGGCGGCAACCCCCTGGATCGACCTCCCCCTTATGAGACGCTGCTTCACTATTCGTCGATACAGCACAGAGGCAGTCTCCAAGACGTTTTTTGGGAGGTTCAGCTTATATGCGACCTTCGTCAGCTCTGAGAGGGCGTAGGCGAGGTTTCTCTCCGTCGCCCCTGAAACCTTTGATCTTCGATGCCATTTCCTCAGCCTATAGACCTTTGCCTTCTCCACAGGCTTCAGTTTTCGCCCATAGATGTCCCTGTCATGCCAGTCGATGATGGTGGAGAGGCCCTTATCATGGATGGTCCAGGTCAAAGGCGCTCCAACTCGGGTTCTACGCTCCCTCTGCTCCTCGTCGAAGGCCCTCCACTCGGGGCCCTGATCGAATAGCGAGGTGGAGAGGACGTATCCACAACGGGCGCAGACGATCTCTCCAACCTCATAATCCCTGATTAACTCGGTGCTCCCACACTCCGAGCAAACTAGTATGCGCTCCCTCTCCTCCCTCCTACCCAAGGGCTCACCTCCCTAGGATGTAAAGTGGCTCATCGATGTATCTCCCGGGGTTCTCAACGGTCGGCCTCACAGCTATATAGGGGCTTGAAACCGGCCCGAAGAGGTCGTAGATGAAGCCGATCCTACGCCCCTCCCTGTCGAGGACCGGAGTCCCTATCCTGGCTTTATGCTCAGCCTTCATTATCAGGTTTCCACTGCTCCTCGATATGTGGGAGGGGACTCCGATCCTGATCTTCCTCCTCATAGAACCCCTCTGAAACTATGATAGCTATCATACTCTCCTTTATTAATCTTCTTTATATCCTCCTCTTCCTCCTTAAGCTCCTAATAGTCTCAGCCAGCTCCCTCAAAAGCCTCGTTTTAGGCCTATCCTTATCGACGAGAACCATCCCCGTCCTCCTCCATGGCATCCTCGGATGAGCAGCGTCGGCTTTTAACTCGGGGTTTAAACCTAGGGTGGAGGCCGCCAGGTAGACCTCTTCAGCCTTCACATCCCTCAGAGCCAGCCTTAAGGGGATTCTACGCCCAAGGCTTCTAGGATAAGATGCGTCGAGGTAGATGGACCAGACGATGAGCCTCCCCCTAAGCCTCATAGACCTCGCCGACTACTCCTCGATGGGGATGGCGTTCAAAACACCGTTCTGCCCGGGTCTGGATATGATCTTGGCTAAACCCCTCTCAGTTCTCACGATGGTTCCCTTGGTGATGATGCCCCTCCTATCCCAGTCGACGTTCGCAGGGTTCTTAACAACGGAGAGTATCCTCACCCGCTCCGTCTTCCCAGTCTTTGGATCCGAGAGATTCACCCATTGATCAGAGACAAGTTTGACCTTTAGGCCGCCGCCCTTCGTCCTCTCCAACTTCCTCTCAGGCTCTCCAAGCTGAGTCTCAACGGGGAAACGACCAGCCTCATATTTACGCCTCTTCCTATACGCCTTCTTCCGTCCACCGGTCCTCTTCCTCTTCGTCAGGTCGTCATGCCACACCAAGTGGTGAACCCCTCTCCACTCCCATCCTCCACGGGAGATATAAAAGGCGTACGGTCAGAGAATACTGAGCCGCGATGGAGGGCGGGGAGATCATCAAGCTGAGCCATGGAGCCGGCGGAGCCTACATGGATGAACTCATCAGACAGCTCTTCCTAGAGGGGTTCAGGCTTAGGAAGGCCCTCGACGGCGTGGGCTTAGACGCCCTCGACGATGGGGCGTCTCTGAGGGTGGGCGACAGGGAAGTCGTCGTCTCCATCGACGGCCACACGGTAGACCCCATCTTCTTCCCAGGCGGAGATCTGGGTAGATTAGCCATCTCGGGGGCTGTCAACGACGTCGCTGTCATGGGCGCCAGACCCGTCGCCATACTCGACGCCATCATCGTGGAGGAGGGATACAGCGTGGAGAAGTTGAGGAGACTGGTGAGATCGATGAATGAGACCGCCCAAGAGGCTGGGGTGGCCATCATAAGCGGAGACTTCAAGGTTATGCCCCGAGGCCACCTGGATAGAGTTGTGATCACCACCT
>Ga0190363_1001673_pt1 | contig 13044 bp, 18 predicted proteins | sample 48721867_MG_FD_161272 | JGI IMG/M metagenome (GOLD analysis project Ga0190363, IMG submission 161272) | Hydrothermal vent microbial mat bacterial communities from Southern Trench, Guaymas Basin, Mexico - 4872-18-6-7_MG | ecosystem: Environmental > Aquatic > Marine > Hydrothermal vents >...
AAAGCAAGGTATTATATATCCGATAGATCGTCATAGCACACCTCCTGAAGGGATTTTCCTATATTATCCCTTTTATGGGCTGTGACTTTCAACCTCTAGCACATCTCCAAAACTGTCAGGTAGCTAGGATAAAATTCTTGAGATCCTCGGTCTGTCTGAGGAGGCAACCGAGGAGGATATCCAGAAGGCCATAGAGGCCATCAAGGCCGAGCCCCTCAAGGCACTCCGTGAGAAACTCGAGCTGGACGAGAATGCCGACATGGATGCTATTCTCGCCAAGATCGACGAGCTGAAGACGGAGTCTGAAACCGAGCCGGAAGAGGGCGAACCGAAACTGTCTGAGGAGATCGTGAAGCTGCAGGAGCAGGTCAAGGATCTCCAGGCCAAGAACGCTCAGTATCTTAGCGAATTGACCAAACTTCAGGAGGAGCGCAGACGTGAGAAGGCGGATGTGTTGATCGAGAAGTATATGCGCGAGGGTAAACTGACCAAGGCGATGGTGGATGCTTGGGCTAGTGAGATGGCGTTCAGCGATCCAGAGAAGTTCGAGAAGATGATGGAGACCATGCCGGTGGTTGTGGAATTAGGTGAGCGTGGTGTAACCGGTGAGGGGGAACCGATCACCGATCCGGTTCGCAAGTTCAATGAGGAAATGGCCAAGGTGGCTAAGGAGCGGAATATTTCGCTCGCCGAGGCCAGACTGATAGTGGCCAGGGAAAACCCCGAGCTCGCCGAGGAGTATCTTAAGGCGATGAGGGGGTAATTATCCATATCGGATCATAAATAGGAGGTGGATCAAATGGCTATTACCAGAGGCCCTGCTTTCGAGGCAACGTTTGAGGCCGAGAATGACCTGTCCAGCAAGCAGTACTATATTATGAAACATGGGTCCAGTGCTGGTCAGGTTGACACGGCGGATGCTACCGGGCCTTATGTCGGCGTTCTTCAGAATAAGCCGGGATCCGGTGAGGAAGCCCGGGTGGTTACGCTCGGGCATTCGCTGGTGGTTACGGATGGGAGCTCGACCAATATCGCGGCCGGTGATCGACTCGCTGCGGATGCAAATGGGAAGGCGGTGAAAACCACCACGGATAACGACGAGATAGTCGGAATAGCTCTGGGGGCCAGCACGGCGGATGGTGTGATCATCGAGATGCTGGTTATCCCTGGACTGAGGTGTTAAATGAGCTGAGCGGATCATGAGCTCAGCGGATCATAAATGGGAGGTGGATCAAATGGCTAAGCTGACGCCATCGGATGTTCACATTGATACGGCATTATCCAATATCCTCATAGCCTATAAAAACGATGATTACATCGCGGACAAGATCTTCCCCGTCGTTCCGGTCAAGAAAAGGTCGGATAAGTATTTCATCTTTGATAAGGGTGACTGGTTCCGCGATGAGGCTGGGCTGCGAGCGCCTGGTACCATCGGGCCACAGGGCGGGTTCTCTCTGACTTCCTCAACCTACGAGTGCAAGGAATATTCCTTCACCACGTATGTTGAGGATGAGGTCAGGGAAAACGCTGATAACCCCCTCCAGCCTGACCAGGATGCCACGGCGTTTGCCATGGACAAGATCCTACTCAGGCGCGAGAGGATCGTGGCCAGTATGGTATTTTCTTCTTCCAATTGGACCAGCTCGACCACCCTTTCCGGCACCACCCAGTGGTCGGATTTCGCCAACAGCGATCCCATTGGGAACATCGAGACTGCCAAGGAGACCATCAGAGGGCTGATCGGCAGGTATCCCAACACGATGGTTATGGGAGCTGCTGTGTGGTCGAAGCTCAAACAGCATCCCGATCTCCTCGCCCGGTTCCAGAACGTCGAGCGGGGGATCCTGACGCTCGATATGCTCAAGGATCTGTTCGAGATAGATAACATCTTCGTTGGCAAGGCGATCTATAATACGGCTGCTGAGGGGGCTACTGATAGCTTTAGCGATGTGTGGGGGAAAGCATGCTGGATCGGTTATGTAACTCCTAGACCTGGTCTTAGGGAGCCGAGCGCAGGGTATATCTTCCAGGTCAACGATATCAAGGTCGAGCGCTGGCGAGAAGCTCCTGAGAAGAGAGATGCGTTCAGAGTGCTGGCCTACTTCGATGCCAAGGTAACCTCTGCCGATAGCGGGTATTACATCGCGGCGGCTGTGGCCTGATAGAGCGCGGGGGTTAACACCCCCCCGCCTTTTAAGGAGGTGTGAGCTATGGGAATCACGAAGAAAGATAGGGGCAAGGAGATATTTGGTGACGTTCAGGTACTGGATGATCTGACAGTAGGGGATGACGTGACGATTACAGGTGATCTGACGGTAAGCGGAGCGTTTACGGCGAGCGGATCGCTGACCGTTAAACGTGTATCTAAGACTGCAAACTACACAACCTCAGACGATACGATAGTGGCTGTGGATACTTCAGGAGGGGCTGTGACGATTACCCTTGCCACAGCAGATACCGTGGCCGGACGGGTGGTTATCATTAAGGATGAAGGCGGGCAGGCTGGGACTAATGCCATCACGATAGCGACGGAAGGGTCTGAGACCATAGATGGATCGGCCTCAACGAGCATATCAACCAATTATGGTGTGGTAAGACTTTACAGTGATGGCACAAATTGGTTCACCTTCTGAGGGGTGATATGATGTACGTTGCCAGGCGTGAATTTACCTGGAATGGGACAGGCCTTAAACCTGGAGATAGGATATCGCTCCGTGATGCGACTGAGGCACAGAGGAAGCGGTTGGAGACGATGGTCAAAGCAGGGTTAGTTAGGAAGATAAGGTCTAAGAAGGCGGGCAACGGTAATCAGGAGGCGAAGGAGTGACCTTCGCCTCCCTTTTGATAGGAGGTAGCCATGAAGTTATGGCATACATCTGATGTTAAGACGCTTCGCCAAGCGGCGGAGCTGACCACGAGTTATGTTGCATCCAACTCTGTTGGGTGCAAGGGTTATAGTCGGGCTTCCCTATTGATAGATCTGACGCTGGGGAGTCTGACAGACGCGAGGATCAAGATCCAGTTCTCGCCCGATAACAGCAACTGGTATGATGAAACCGATACGAACGTGGCTGGTCATGCGTCGATTGAGCATGTGTTTACCGCATCGGGCAAATACTGTCTTCCGGTCGAGCTAGCCGATCAATACATCCGCATTCAGGCAAGGGGAACTGGAACGGTGACCGGAAGCTCATTGGCTGTGTACGCCACGTTTAGGGTGGAGACGTAAGATGGGATACATGGTTTCTAGGTTTAGACAGTATGGGCGAGTCATAGACAGATTGATAATGAAAGTTGATGGGCGCAAGGCGTTCAGGTTTTGGGTTAACTTGAACGCTCGCAAATACTTCGAGCTGCAGAATCGCCAGTATGCGATCCTGCAGTCATTAGGATAAGGAGGCGATCATGGCTACTACAACGACTTACCATAGCCTGCGAAAACCGGATCTGACGGATACGTTTGATCTGACGCAAGATCTTAATAACAACTGGGACAAAATAGATACTGCGCTAAAGAACATAGATCCGAATGACAGCCGGTTATCTGGTGATGGGCTAAAAGATCCTCTCAAGAAGGATTCGCAACTTACCGTCCAGACTGATGCTGGAGGGATATATCTTGAGCCTCGAGGGGGACATACGAACGTTGGCGAGTTCCCATCGTTTGATGACGAGAGCGGAACCACGGGTTTGAGAATATATGGGCGTGATGATGGTTCGGCTGGTCCTGTAGTGAAATTCACGAGCATGTTTGATGAAGGTAGCGTGCCTAGTGCATTGCCAACCGGTGCAGCGGATCGTATCAACTATAACCAGGGCACGATACTGATAGACTTTACGCCGAATTGGGACGGTGATGATGGTAAATATCATTATGTTTTTAACAATTTTGTGGACGCCTCGAATCGGGTAACTGTTGTAAAAGCAACTAATAACTATTTATCCGTGTTCGTCAACGGAGTATCGGCCGGTTATCTTGCGACTTCTATACAAAGTGGTAAGACGTATCGCTTAGTAGCCACATGGGACGTTGGATCGCCTATCAAGCTGTTCTTTGGCGAATCTCTAAATAATGACCCAGAAGCTACGTCCCTAAACGTGCCAGATCCTTCATCACCGCCTGCTGTTTCCTCTCTTCTTAGTTATAATACAGCAGGTTCTAGGTCAGCTGATTCCGTCATCCACCGCCTCACCATCTGGGACATCCCACTCGATCCAACCGACGACATAGCCGCAAAGCTCAGCACACCATCCGACGATCCCAGCAGCGTCCATCCCGAACACATTATTAGCGGCTTTGACTTCACCGGCCTGACCGCGGGTGAACTCGCTGTATCAGGTACTAACTACGGGTTCTGCTCGCAGAGGACTGAAGTGATTGATAATATTGCGCTTAATGGCACTGATACAGACATTACGGTTGGATCAACAAGTGGATTTTCAGTAGGTGATCTAGTTTGTGTGTGGGATGATGATACCACTCCATATGCCGCAGTGACCTCGGTTACGGCGATCTCTGGCAATGTGATTACTGTAAGCGGCGATCATACGGCATTGGCGGGTAATCGATTCATCTCGAAGAACTTGCTGGCGAATCCGGATTTTGAGGAAGGAACGGTGTATTGGAGTCAGTTTAACACTCCCACGACGTTCGAGGTTGACTCGAACGCCAAGACTAATTCTAGCGCTTTGCATGTGATCGCAGATGCGGGTTATGAGGGTGGGTATCAGGATCTCAGCGTAACTAGTGGAGCTAGTTACACTCTCAGAGGCTGGGGCAGGGTGGCTTCAGGTCAACTTAGATTGAGAGCTTATGACATTAGCGGTGGTTCGGACATCGTTTATTTAACTACTACTAGCTCGGATTGGGAACAGCTCGAGATGACTTTTGAGGCTCCCAGTTCGAGCTTGAGAGTTTATGTTGATTCGTATGGTAGTGCCGGTGAATTTCGGGGGGATACGTTGCAGCTCGTCGAGAACCTCGTGGCGAATCCGGGTTTTGAGTCTGCAATTGGTTCAGAATGGCAGGTTACTAACGGAACTTTATCGCAGTCAAATGCTCAAGCACACTCAGGCACTTACAGTGGCGCTTTCACTGGCACTGTATATCAAACTATAAATGTTTCTCCAGAGCCATTATATTATGAGGTAGTGGCTTGGCTTCGCACAGAGACTGGGACTGCAACTGGAGTTTTAGCTATCTATAATGAGGGCTTCACGAATCAACGAGGGATAGACTTTACTGTCGGTTCATCTTGGACTCGTGTTTCGCTTGTTGCTCAACACTCAAAGAGCTTGCTGACAATCGGGATTTCAGTAACTTCTAATCCCGGCACGGTTTATATCGACGACGTCACCGTCCGGCCCATCTACGACGTGCCGTTGCAGATCATCCCGGATCAGGTAGATCAGAATGTGGGTGGCACGCTGAAGGTATATGATGGCGGATCAACACCGGTGGAGATCGGGCGTGGAAGTACCGATGCGGATATCACTTACATCGCCTTGCAGGACTCAAGTGGGACAGCTTGGTATATTTATCCCGATGGATCGGGTGGACTGACAGTGTCCACCACGAAGCCATAAGGAGGTTGAACGATGTTATACCAAAGCCCTGAAGAGTTTTTGAAGCCGCAGGATTACACGCAGCCGGATGACCCTGAACTACGTAGGGCGTTTTACCCCCTGCTTGCTATTGACAGGGATGAGGCGGTAACCAAGCTGAACGAGGCAGGGTTTAAGGTGGCCGAGTGGGTCCTTAAGGGATGCTATACCTATATCATTGCTGAGTATAAGGCGTATCGAAGCCTTATATCCAACTTTGACTCGCAGGTTGCGGCGAAACTCGCTGAAGTCGAAGAGGATCTCGCACAGGTAGCTGAAGGTCTGACCGATGAGAGTAAGGAGATATTGGCGCGGCGAGCCGAAGAATTAAAAGCGACCAAAGCATTGCTCGAAAAGTCGCGTATTTTAACCGATGAGGACAAACTCAATGCGCTAGAACCTCTCAAGAACCTGAACCCTGAGTTATATGACACGCTCACAAGCGAGCTGGACACTTATCATGACTCTATTCAAGCTGCGTTGTTCGACCTTCAAGAACAGGTTGCCCAAACCCAAGAGGCTGTGAACGCCAAACTTGAGGAGCTGCAAGCTGAGGCCGGCGAAGATGAAATTGTGACCTTACCCGAAGATGATCCCGAATTGCAGGCATTGCGCAAATTGCAGGGTCAAGTGAGCGTTCTCCGTGCTGCGCTAGAAGCACCAGGATCACCTAACCCCGAGGCCATCAAGTTACTCAAACCGGACTGGGCATGTTTGCCGATATGGGGTGAGTGATGGCATACTGCACGGCTGATGATGTCCAGGTTCTCATCAAAAATATCACCTTCGGCACTGACACAACAGTTACCACTGATGAGTTGACCAATTATCATATCCCGGCTGCCGATGCATACATTGATAGCCGGTTGCGTAAGTTCTATACCGTGCCGATCACAAATACTGATGACCTGAAGCTGATCAAGTTTATCAGCATGACTTTGGCTGCTGCTCATGCTCTGGGCGTGATGTTTGATACGACCACACAGGAAAGAGGTGCTACCAATCCGGCAGAACGAAGGCTGCAACAGGCGTTGAATCTTTTGGATCAGATCGAGCAGGGGGTTATCACGCTTAAGACCACCCGAAACGAGACGCTGTGGTCATTCGGGCAGACGATATATGATGCTACTGACCAGACCAAGATAGAGCCACAAGTAACTCTCGATAAGGAGTTCTGATATGCCTTTCGTTGAGGTAACGTTTGAGTTCACAGGTGGCGATCGGTTGGCGAGAATTTTTCAGGCGCACCCTGCGCTTGATCTATCTGACTTGAGAGAACCGATGGCGAAAAGCGCTGATACTGTCCTGGATGTGAACCGTGTTACGTTCGAGCGGGAAGGTCCAGGATGGGCACCACTTGCGCCGGCCACGGTAGAGGATAGAGAGCGGCATGGATTCCCAGGTGAGCATCCGATACTCGAGCGAACGGGAGCGTTGAAGCGCTCGTTGACCGTGAAGGGTGCGCTAGGCAATGTCTACGAGGTCGGGCGCGACTATATGAAGGTGGGTTCCGAGTTGGAAACACCAAGCGGATGGAACCTAGCCATCCTGCACCAGTTTGGCACGGACAGAATGCCAGCGAGACCGATTATCGGTCTAGATCGGAACCATTTGCGCAGACGGCTGAGCCGGGTGTGGGAAGTATGGCTGCAGCATAGGTTCACAGGTAGAGCGAGGTATTTCTGATGGATCGGGAAAGTGTTAATGTTGATTCACTTATTAAGGCTTTTCAATTTGTCAGGAGTTTGCCTGATGATATTTCTATGCCTGATGTGAGTGTCGATCCTGATGGAGAGGTCGCACTTGAATGGTATAAAAATCCACGGTGGGTGTTTTCTGTAAGCGTAGGGGCTGATGGAACACTTACATATGCCGGGATTTGGGAGAATACTGAGACTCACGGATCGAGTAAATGGGATGAGATCCTGCCGCAAGAAATCGTGAATGGAATCCGAAGAGTTGAGGAATCCTAATGGCTATTACAGTTCTCACTGAAACACAGGCGGCGGCACAGGAATATTTTTACGATACGATGGCCAAGATCAAGGAGATATTGGTCGCAAACGGCGCTGTTCTCAAGGCCGGTGATAGAGCTGTGGATGACAGAGTATACTATGGCGCTTCTGTTCGTGTGGCTCAATTCCCTGCGATATTGATCGAACCGTTGACTGATGAAGAGCGGTATGGGACGTTCTCGACTAACGAGCTCACGTTCAGCGTGCATATCTGGGTCTTAAATGAATGGCTGGATACTGAGGAAAATGAACAGGCGATACATCAGCTAGGTGATCGGGCAAAAGCGGTCCTTAGGGCGAACGACACGCTAGATGGACTTTGCAGACAATGTATCCCTCGCTCGACATCTTATGGCCGAATACGGTTGGGCACCGGAGCGTTTTTGCGGGCGGGGGAGATAGTCTTAGAGGTTCAAAAGGAGATAGATCGTCCGGGCATATAGCCCGATGATTACATCATAGAAGGAGGATCATAAAATGGCTGCAATTGCAGGAAAAGATGGAAGCGTAAAGGTCGGCGCAAATACTGTGGCCGAAACGACTAACTGGACTCTTAATATCAATGCTGATCTTTTAGATACCACGGCCCACGGCGATGATTGGCGGGAGAGGATCGAGGGTCTTAAGGACTGGTCGGCCACTGTGGAAGCGAGCTGGGATATGACCGATACCACAGGGCAGAAAGCGCTGCAGGACGCCATCCTTGGTGGCACGACGGTAACCCTTAACCTATATGTGAACTCATCTAACTATTACAGCGGAACTGCCTACATCAGCAGAATCACCGTCGGCACACCGGTTGCGGATCGAGTGACGGTAACATTTGAGGCCACTGGCACAGGTGCATTGTCCTACACCTAATACTAACCCTTAAGGGGGCGGAATAATGGCTGCTTTGGCTGGTAAGCTCGGCGCAGTGTATATGTCCTCGGGGTCATCTATCGCCATGACCGATGAGGCTACGACCTGCCTCGATCCCGGGACATATACGCAATATCAGATAACCGATACGTCCAAGCGGTATGTGGACAAAGATACTGCTGTCACGGTAAAGGTGAACGGTACAGCGCAGAGTTCAGGGTGGACCATCGACTATGTTGGTGGCATAATTACGTTCGATTCAGCGTTAACCGATACCGATACGGTCACGGTTTCGGGGGCGTATTTCAATGTCTCGCAAGTGGCGGGGTTTTTCAACTGGGAGGTCGAGATCAACGCTGACGAGCTAGACACCACCGAGTTCGGTAGTTCATGGCGAACGAAGCTGCCGGTGCTGTTGGGATTCAACGGGCGTGCTGAGATGTGGTGGGCGGATGCTTCCTTCTTGACCAACTTGGGCCAGGACATGATCGTCGTGTTATATGTGAACACGACTAATTCCTACCGATACGAGGGATATGCTAAATTTGCCACTGACACGATCAACGTTCCCGTCGATGCTTTGATTAACGAGCCGTTGACGTTCCAGGGTGAGGGAGAACTCTACTATAGGAGCGGATAAACATGGCTGTTCGCGCCGGTCGGCTGGGAGCGATATATGCGAATACCGCTGGCACAGAGGGGTATGTCCATCAGGCCGCCACTACCTGCCTGAACCCTGGCACTTATACTCGATACCAAGTCACGGAATCCTCTAAGCAGTATTTTAAGCCGACCCAGGGATATACTTGTTCCGAGCTGCAATCATTTACGTATTCCACCTTGGAGAATTACTGTTATGCAGAGTTAGAGGTCGTAGCTGTATGGGTAAACGGTACGCTGCAAACGAGTGGATACAGCATAGAGTATCCAGGCGGTGTGGTGGTGTTTGATTCAGCATTGGGGGCAAGCGATGTTGTCACGGTATCTGCGCGATACTGGGATATGGCACAGGTGGGTGGGTTTTTCGACTGGTCGATGGATAAGGCGATGTCTGTTGAGGATGCACCACAATTCGGCTCTGGCTGGCGTAGTAGGGTTGCTATATTGAAAGATGTCAATGTTACTGCGACTAAGTTCTGGGTTAACAACGGCTACTTTGAGGACCCAGCAAATATGGATAGTTTATTGTTGGTTGTGCTATATGTGGATACCTCTGCCGGGTATCGTTATGAGGGGTATGCTCGGGTGGAAGGGATATCGCCTGGGGTTCCTCATGACGAACTTGTGCGGCAGAGGATAATATTCAGAAGTTACGGCGCATGGTATTACAGGGAGGGATAATATGAGCACGCTGACTGAGGCCATGGGCAAGGGGACTAAGAAGATCAACATCAAGGGGCGTGAGTTTGTATTGCATCCCCTGACGCTCAATGATTTTTGCGAGTTGGAGGCCGAGTTTGGCGAGGATTGGCAGAACAAGGCAGGGATGAGATTTACAAGGTTCATGCTGTGGTTGAGGCTGAGAAAAAGCGATCCCGATTTGACGCTGGAACAAGTTGGCGAACTGATAGACGAGACCAATTTCGACATGCTGGATGAGATCCTTCGGATGACCACTCGAGAGGAAATGTCGCAAACTGAGGAAAGCGTAAAAAACTCGGATGGAGGGGGGCAGACTTAAATTGGGCGTATGTGTTTGCCCTCCTCAAACACTATTACCATTTTACCAAAGAGGAGCTAGGCGAGTTGACACCACGTGAGGTTTTCAATTACATCTCGATGATCAGATACGTCTCGCCGTTTAGCAAGGATGTAGGTAAAACCCCTCCGATACCGCAGACGATAAGCGAAAAGTTAAAAGAAGCCAAACAGTTGGGATTAAAAGTGCCGAGCAAGGTTTACATAAGCGCAGAGGAAGGGGACGATGCCTAATTTGATCGAGGCCACAATAGCATTAAAGGCTAGGGTTGACCAATTTAACCAGCAAATTAGTCGGGCGACGGAACAGGTGCGTCAGTTCGCGCGTGAAGCATCCAAGAAGATTAACGTGCCGGTTACTCCCTCTATCCCCTCTCGGACAATAGCTAGCCATGAGAAGATGAACCAGGTTTTGGGACGCATGCAGCAGTCCCTGCAGGTAGTTGGCGGTCGTTTGGGATTCGTTGGCAGTCAGTTGGCGATGTTGGCGACACCGATGGGAATGGCTGCAGTAGGAGCCGCTGCTGTTAGCGCTGGTATGATTAAGATGGGGATCGACGCTGTTAAGGCTGCGAGCCGATTGGAAGATGCGATGAGTGAAGTATCAACGCTGATAGATGCCACACAGGAAGATATAGATCGTATGAGTAGTGCGCTTGTGAATATGAGTGTTAGGGTTAATAAGTCAGCCACGGATCTGGCGCATGGGTTGTATCAGGTTATATCGGCAGGAATTACCAAGACATCTGACGCGCTGATGGTTTTGGAGACGTCGGCTAAAGTTGCGACGGCAGGGCTTACGTCCACATTTATTGCTGTTGATGCTTTGACATCAGTTCTGAATGCCTATCGTCTGAGCGCACGCGAGGCACAGAGAGTTGCTGATTTGATGTTTGAGACGGTCCGGCAGGGCAAAACTACGTTTGGAGAGTTGGCTGCGTCGATCGGAAGAGTAGTCACGATAGCTGCCACGCTGAAGATCCCTCTGGACGAGCTCTTTGCTGCGATATCAACATTGACCTTGACGGGTCTTAGCACGGCCGAGGCTGTGACAGCGTTAGCTGGTGCACTGAACGAGGTGTTGAACCCGAGCGAACAGGCCAAGAAACTGGCTGGTGAATTGGGTTTGCAATGGGATGCAGCGGCGATAAAGTCTAAGGGGTTAGCGGCCTTCATGCGTGAGGTCGCAAGAGCTACGGGAGGTAGCGAAGAAGCGCTGGGACAATTGGTAGGGCGACGAGAGGCATTGATAGCATTCCTGACTCTTGGTGGCACCAACGCTGCACGGTTTGCGGAGAACATTCGTAAGATGGGAGAAGCGGCTGGGGCTGTGGATCAGGCATTTGGGAAGCGGATGGATACGTGGACTCAGCAGGTGCAACATCTGAGGTTGGAATGGGAGAAGTTACTCACGGCGCTAGGCAAGGCTATAGTGCCCCCTTTGACCGGTGCCCTTAAGGAGATCAACCGTATCCTTGATGAAATACAGAAGAAAAAGAACATTGTTGTCAGGTTCGTATTCGAGTGGCAACAGAAAAACGTGGCAACCGCCGAGCGGATAAGGGATGTTGACCAGCAACTACGCAATTTGCCCGTGTTTGGGCGTTTGTGGCGGGCGCTAGATGTATTGCAACCCAAGTGGTATAGGCAGGAAGTACAGACACAGGAGATGTTCGATCAGGTTGCGGAGGCAACCGAGGAAACCATCACTACGCAATTCAGGGATTGGGCTCAAAAGGGATATGCCCCTCCCGTTGCTCCTCAGGCAACAGCAAAGATGCCGGGGATTCTCCCGCGCGTTACCGCTCAACCGGAGCTCTTAACCCCCTTACGCACGTTTGGGCAGCAGCGCCCCATATCGGTGCAATATACAGCCTCAATCGCACCGGCTGCGGAAACGGCGATGAGGGATATAAGTCAGCGGGCGATGTCGTGGCAGGTTAAGATACAGGAGGGGATGTGGCGTGCGATGTCAAAGGTCGATAAGGCTGTAGAAGGCGCGACGCAGAATATGAGTAAACACTTTGAGGGTGCGAGGAGGAAAGCCGAGGATGCGATGGGGGGGATAGCACAAGGGACGCGAGAGGCGATGGAGAGGGTTTTACGGATAGAACAGCATGTCACGGATCAGGTCAAACAGATGGAGATAGAAAAAGCTAAGGCCGCCGGTGACACGCTAGGAGCTAGATTGGCCGAGATAAAACTGTGGGCCGAGAAGGAGAAACGGTATATTGATGAGAACGTGCAAGATGTGGCCAAGGCCGAGGAGCTGAAGGCACAGATAGCACAGATGGCCAGTGAGAAATGGCAAAGTGCAGTCGATGCTGAGATCCAGAAACTGGATGAGCTGGGACAGGAGGTAAAGGACATCCTGCCCGACATAGAGGAGTTCACCAGGAAGATGCCCACAGCTCGTCCGGGACTTTTCGCTACGATGCGGAAGACATTTTTCGGGCCGATCACCGAGGAATTGGCCTGGTCATCACCTGTCTTCCGCGCTGGTATGGCGATGAAAGAAGCAGCTAGTGCTGGGATGGAGAAATATCAAGAAGGCCGTGCGGTGGGGATGAGCGTCATGGGAGCGGCTAAAGCAGGACTGGGTGCTGCGGCGTCTATTGCAGGTCCAGCGCTGGCGGCATTGGCTGCCGAAGCTGTTATGGCGACCAAGGGGTTTCAGCGAATACAGGCGATGTTGCAAGGGGTGTTTGGGAAGGTTGTAAGTCTATTTGAGGAAATAATGACACCGCTTGCCGAGGCATTGCAACCGGTTTTTGAGATGTTGGGTAAATTGGTGGAAGCGTTCAGGCCGGTGCTTAGGCTTGGGGGACAATGGATTAGAGTACTCAGCCCTCTTATAGAGCATCAA
>Ga0190363_1001674_pt1 | contig 13043 bp, 17 predicted proteins | sample 48721867_MG_FD_161272 | JGI IMG/M metagenome (GOLD analysis project Ga0190363, IMG submission 161272) | Hydrothermal vent microbial mat bacterial communities from Southern Trench, Guaymas Basin, Mexico - 4872-18-6-7_MG | ecosystem: Environmental > Aquatic > Marine > Hydrothermal vents >...
AATAATTTTAGTCTTATTCCTTAAATGAAATATTTAACAAAGCATTTTTGACAGCCAGTAATGGATTAGATGGATAATCCATAAGATTCCAAGCGATTTGAGTTTTATTAAATGTTACTTTAAGTTGTCCTGCTTCGTATTCAAGACTTATTATAGTTTTGGCCTCTCTTCCACATCCATAGAAGGATTAGGGCGGAGAATATGATTATGGAGACGCTGAGAGTCATTAGAGGTAATGAAGCCCTTCGCCTAGGCTTAACGGTTATTGAGAACTCCCTCATCGATAGCGTATGACCTCTCTCATCCTCCACTTTCACCGTGTAGGTGTTCTCCCCAGCCATATCAGGCCTTATGTGGAGCATCACGGTCCTGGTCTCTCCAGCCCCCAATCCTTCTATTTCGACTTCGGAGCCATCGACCTCCACGATGAGGAGGGGTATATCACCGCCGATGTTCTCCACATCGATCAACACCTCCACCTCTTCCCCTTCAAAGGGCTCCGGGGGATCACATGCTACGCCTCTTATGATCACCTCCGCGGCCTCCACGGGTTTCTCCTCCATGGGCATCTCCTCAACCGGCTGCTCCATCACACCTCCCATCTCCATGGAGCTCCTCCACCTCTCGAAGGGTTTGAGAAACTCCGGGACTACGCCGGTTTCCAGATACTTCTCAAAGTCCTCCCTGATGAGGCGCTCAGGGAGGCGGGCCTCGATCCCCTTCCTCGGTATGCGTAGGATGAAGGAGTAGTGCTCGGAGCAGCCTGTGAAAACCCAGAGGTAATCACCGTCGAAGTATAGGCCCCAGGGGTCGAGAGAGTAGCGAACTCCGCCGAGGTCGACCTCGGCGATGAGCTCCTCCGCCTCCCGATCCTCCTCGGGTAGGCCGTGGTAGATGTGGATCCCAGAACCTGAGGAGATGAAGAGATATCGACCGTCGTAAAAGATGTCGTGGATGGCTCCATGAATCTTGGTGATTATGAGATCCGGCTCGCTATCGTCGGTGAGGTTCATAAGGTCCTTATAGATGAGAACCTTGGAGCCTATGTGGGTTCCCACGAAGAGGATGCTGTCATAGATGTAGACCGTGTAGGGCTCCATGATCCGCTCTCCACCAGCCATGGTGAGAACCACATCTGGCTCCTGCCCATCCCTCAGGGGCATAGTCTTCCACACCAGTACCTTACTCTCCTCCCAGAAGGAGTTACAGGCGACTAGATGGCCATCTCGGCAGCATACATCAGTGGCGGCACCGCTGAGCATGGGGCCATATCGCCCTATATGGGTGATGACGAAGTCTGGATCTCTGGGCTCCGTGGGGATCTCATTATAGATGCCTATACATCCCCCTTCTCTATGATGCAGAGGCATCTACCATCACTGCTGACGGATACTCCCCCCATGCCACTGCCCAGGATTTCGCCTAGATACCCATCTGGATAACTGTAACTCTCATTTGGGAGATGGTTGAAAACGCCGATATACTCCTGCCCTCCAACGAAGAGCATGTCGCCGACTAGAAACCATACTTCGGATTCCTCGGCCAGAAGACCCCTATTAAGGCCTCGGCCTCCAGGCCGCTCCTCATCTCCGTGACGTTGTAGATGAGAATCGAGGGGAGATAGAAGTTCTTGTCGGCGACGAGGAGTAGATCCTCCGTGGCATAGAGCCCCCTCGGCACAGCCAACAGCCGCCTACTGGGAACCTGGATGATGAACTCATCCTTGATGCCTCCACGCCCTATAACAAAGTCGGGCTCAGCCCCGCTCCGGAGTTTCCCCTTATCGAAGACGAGGACTCTACCCCACTGATCATCGCCGAGGAAGATGTATCGGTCGTTGGAGGCCACATCATATCCGCATAGCTTTAGGACATAGTCCGGTGGAGCCCCCTCCTCGATGTTTGACTTCCTCCAGATAAGGGCCTCCCTATTATATCTGTCAGAGACATAGAGATACTCGTCGTCGACATCGATGCCCGCCGGCTCTCTATGGTCTCCCCCGGGGAAGCCCCACTCCCCTAGGATGATGAGTTCATCGGGCTCTATACCCCTCAAGTCGCCCTGAAGGATCTTCGTTATATTTGTGAAAACAACGATGGCATTCGTCGCCCCGGTGACAGTTGCATAAAGCCATCGGCCATCCCAGGCGAGGTCGCATAGGCCATCATAGGGGGGGTGGAAGGATCACCAGAATAGGCTCTATGACTTTGAGGTCATAGATGACGAGACGTGAATTCCCCCTGTCAGCGATGAAAAGCCATCTGCCATCGGTGTCGATTCCTAGAGGATAGTTGAGATCATAGGGGCCGCATCCAGGAATCCTAGAGTGGAGATCCCTCTGCCCTATCACCCCTATGGGTTTGAGGGATCGGAGATCGAAGATGATAACCCTATCGTTAAGGGTGTCGGAGACATAAAGCCTATGGCCATCGGAGGCGACGCCGCCGGGAGCGATGTTCTCAAAGTTGAAGCTCTCAGCCCCTCCACAATACGTTGGCCACATAGGCGTCATCACAACGAGATCGACCTTTGGAACCTCGGCAAATAGACGCCCCTCCGAGCCATCGATGTGAGGGAGCTGAGCCATGAGGGAGAGGAGAACGAGGAGAAGCATGAGGTAGATGCCCTTTATATAGGATGCCCTAGAGAAATGGGGCATCTAACACCTCCCCCTCAAATTTCTCCCCTCGATCCTTAAGGCTATCGGGTTTTCCCCTCTCTTCCACGCCTCCAAGATTTATTGGATCATGTAATCCCTGGATAGAGCCTCCACCCTTAGATAAGCCCTAGACTTTAGATGCATGCCCACCAATTGATGGATTTGGAGTAAAAGAGCGTCTATAGGGTTCCTATCTCAAGGAATAGCCTAAGATTATATTTCCTCCCTAGGATCCCTATCATAATTTTCTCCAACTCCGGCGAAGGAAACCTCGTCGACGTGGTTTTCGATTTAGGTGAGCTTTATAGGTGTCGAATCCAACTTCAACTTGATGCTCTACGCAGAGTTAGCTGAGACTTATGAACGATTAGAGGCCACTACGAAGAGATTAGAGATGATCTCAATCCTCGCCGAGTTATTCAAGGATGCAAAGCCGGAGGAGTTGGAGAAGGTCATCTACCTCACCCAGGGCAAGATACATCCCGATTGGATGGGGGAGCCTGAGATAGGGATAGCGGAGAAGATGGCCCTCGAAGCCATAGCGAGAGCGACGGGATTAGAGCGCAGCGAGGTCGATGCAATGATGGCTGAGGAAGGCGACATAGGCCGAGTGGCCGAGAGAGCATTGTCGGAGAAGAAGATTAGAAGCCTCTTCTATAAACCCCTCACCGTCGAAGAAGTCTATGAGACCCTAGACGAGATCGCTAAGGAGTCTGGAAAGGGAAGTGCTGGGAGAAAGATCGAGCGTTTCATAGGGCTCCTGGCCAACGCCTCGCCGAGAGAGGCGAGGTACCTCGCGAGAACCGTCGTCGGAACGCTTAGACTCGGCGTGGGGGATATGACCATTCTAGACGCCTTAGCTCTGGCTTACACGGGCTCGACGGAAAGTAGGCCGAAGCTGGAGAGGGCATACAATCTCACCAGCGATCTGGGATACATCGCCAGAATCCTCGCTGAGAAGGGGTTGGACGCGATTTCACGGGTTAAAGTCGTCGTCGGGAAGCCTATCAGGATGATGCTCGCCCAGAGGCTCTCAACGCCGGAGGAGATCGTCGATAAGCTGGAGGGGATGTGCGCAGCGGAGTATAAGCTCGATGGAGAGCGCTTCCAGATACATAAGAGAGATGACTGGATACAGATCTTCTCCAGACGCCTAGAGAACATCACCCACATGTATCCAGATGCGGTGGAGATGGCTAAGAAACACGTCAAAGCTGGGGAGGCCATCATCGAAGGCGAAGCCGTAGCCATAGATCCCGAGACAGGGGAGCTCCAGCCATTTCAGGTGTTGATGCATCGGAGACGTAAGTATGGCATTGAGGAAATGATGGAGAAGTATCCCATCGCCGTCTATCTCTTCGACTGCCTATACGTAGACGGCGAGGACCTGACACTTAAACCCTATCTGGAGAGGAGGAAGCGGCTGGAGGAGATCGTGGAGGAGACCGATCGCTTCAAGGTTGTTAGAGCCCTGAGAACCTCCGATCCAAGGGAGATGGAACGCTTCTTCGAGGAAGCCATCGCTGAGGGATGTGAGGGCCTCATCGTAAAGTCGACAAGTGAAAAATCCATTTACAGGGCTGGGGCGAGATCGTGGCTGTGGGTGAAGCTTAAGAGAAGTTATCAGAGCAAGATGGTAGAGCCTGTGGATCTGGTCATCGTAGGAGCCTTCTATGGCCGTGGACGCAGAGCTGGAACCTATGGGGCACTCCTCGCAGCGGCCTATGACCACGAGGCTGACACGTTCAGAACAGTCTGTAAAGTGGGATCGGGCTTCACCGATAAGGATCTGGCGGAGCTCCCCGAGAGGTTGAAGGAGTATCGGATCGAGCATAAGCATCCACGAGTTGATGCGCTGCTGGAGGCCGATGTCTGGTTTGAACCCGCAGTAGTCATAGAGATTATCGGCGATGAGATCACACTGAGCCCGACACACACCTGCGCCTTCAACATAATTAGAGAGGGGTCAGGTCTAGCCATCAGATTCCCGAGATTCACTGGTCGATGGAGAACGGATAAGGGCCCCGAGGATGCGACGAGGGTTAAGGAGATCGTAGATATGTATAGGGCCCAGCTTAAGGCGATAACTAAATAGGAGTTAAGTGGAGATATTGGGGGTGCCTCTATGAGCGGGATCATCACGATGGAGGAGTTCAAGAAACTTGACATGAGGGTTGGAACCGTCGTAGAGGTGGAGCGTATACCGGGTTCAAAGAGTCTATACAAAATGCGGGTAGACCTCGGAGATGAGGTTCGACAGATCGTCACGGGTCTAGTAGGCTATTACACGGCGAAGGAACTAATGGGGAAGAGGATCATAGTGCTCAAAAACCTCAAGCCAGCGAAGATATTCGGCGTGGTCTCCAACGGCATGCTCTTGGCAGCTGAGCACGACGGCAAGCTGGCGCTCCTCACCGTCGATAGGGATATACCAAACGGAGCGAGAGTGACTTAACCTCCCCTTTTACCTCCAATGCTCCATCTTATAAGGGAACACGCCCTATCTCACCGATATGATGGAGGAGCTTGAAGCCTTATCGAAGCTGATTGGTAGGACTCCCCTCCTGAGGCTGAGGCGCATAGCTCCTGAGGGCGTTGAGATATATCTGAAGTTGGAGTATACCAATCCAGGTGGCAGCCATAAGGATCGTATAGCATACTATATGATCCGAGACGCCGTTGAGAGGGGCCTATTGGGGAGAGGAGATCCGGTCATCGAGGTAAGCAGCGGGAACACGGCGACGGCCATCGCCTGGATCGCCTCCAGACTCGGCTTGAGACCGATACTCATCTTGGAGCCGGAGGTCTCGGAGGTGAGGGAGATGGCTCTCAGGCTTCTGGGAGCGGAGACTATGAGAATCGAAAGCGAGGAGGAGCAGTTCAAGAGGGCTGGGGAGTTGGCTGAGGAGATGGGAGGAGTCTTCCTGAATCAATTCGAGAATGAAGCCAACATCAGGGCTCATTATGAGACCACTGGCCCGGAGATCCTGGAGCAGATGAGCCGAGACCTCGACGCCTTCGTCATGGGCATAGGAACCGGCGGCACCATCGTAGGGGTTGGGAGAAGGCTGAAGGAGGAGATCGGCTCGGTTAGGATCGTCGGCGTAGTCCCAAGAGGTTCAGCCCTCATCCACGAGGAGCCGAGGCATGAGGATAGGATAGGGGGATTATCCAAGGTGATAAAGCCGAGGTTTTACCTCGAGAACAGGCATATAGTTGATCAGGTCATCGAGGTCTCCCAAACAACGGCCATAGAGACGGTGAGGAAACTGGCGGCTCTAGAGGGCTTACTGGTAGGCCCCTCAACGGGGGCGGCGGTCCATGCGGCTATCAAGGTAGCCGAGGAGCTCGGAGAGGGCTGTAGGCTGGTCGCCGTAGCGGCTGACAGCCTCTTCAGGTATCCGCAGCTACTCAAGATCTAAAATCATCAGAACTCTTCCACGGTGATCCTCACACTATCCTCCTTGACCTATTCAGGGTCTTACGGCTCCAGGAGTATCTCCTCAGCCTCTTTGAGGCGCCAAAGCCGCAGGCTGCACAGCGCTTCTTCCGTATATGATACGCCCTCCGGCCGCAGCGTCTACAACGGATGTGAACCCTCTTACCATGATGGATGGCATGCTTAGTCGGCATAACTGCTCACCTCAAGGTGGAGGCGAGATCATAACTACATTATCTCCCCTCAGAATTATTGTTCCGATCTTCTCAACGTTCTCCGGGTCGCTGATATCCTCAGCATCCCTCAAGACAAGGTTTATATGCTGATCAAAGCCCTCCAAGACGCCCCTCAATATTCGGCCGCTCCTCAGCTTTATCAACACCGTCTTCCCAAGGCTCCTCTCCAGCACCTCATCAATCATCTCAGCCAACCGGAAATCCTCCGTGCGTTTCGAATAATCGGGATTTCGATATTAAGGTTTTACTCAATAAATAAATCTTCACTAAAAACTTATAGTAAGCTAGCCTGATGGGGCTTCATCCCTCAGGAGTATTCATCCATCAATTTATGGAAGTTCTATAAGTCCTCCTCAACCTCTACATTACATTCATCTTGTGAATGACTCTCATCACCTTACCTCTACGGTTCTTAAAAAGTTTCATATAAAATCATCAAGAGATGAATTCAGCTTATATTTTGGTATCGCATCTAAGAGTTTTAATCCATTTTCCGTTAAATCATATAAACCTCTTTTGCACCTCTTCACATATTCATTTTTAATTAACCATTCAAGCATGTATCTAAAAGTGCTTTGAGATATATTTTGAGATATCACTTTCCTATGCAAATCAGTCCACCTCATAGATCTACCTTTTAATGTCATCAAAATAAAGTATATGGTTTTCATCATCTCATCTATCCTCCTCATCACAGCTACCTCCTCTATTCCCCAGCATTAAGAGACTTGTTCATCCTCTCCCCCTGATCACACCATATCTGGTTCCCCTCACCTTCACCCTGCTTAGAAGCCTAAATAGACGCTTCATCTCTTCCTCCAGAGTCTTTAGGTCTCCAGCCTCCTCCCTAAACTCTCCCACGGCTCTCGCCTTTGGATCTCTCAACCGGATCATCCTCGCGGCCAGCAGGATGGATAGCCTCCTCACAAGGGGGTTTGAGGCGTCGACGGAGCCTAATCTGCGTTCTATCTCGGCGTCGCAGACCTCGATGATGCGGCTTAATTCCTCATCACTCAGCGTAGTCTCCACGATCAGTCTAACGTCTGAGGGTGAAGCATAGGGCATCTAGACACCACCTCCATGGAGAGAAGAGGAAAAAAGGGGAACTCTCATTTTGGAACCCCATCAGCTATGGGCACCCGTTATCTCCCGGATGGCTTCGGAGATAATCAGCTGAGGCTGGAGCCACTGCCTGATGATATAGGCGTCATAGCCAGCCTTCTCATCTCTGTATCTAGCGGCCTCGGTAGGCCCTTCGCCCAGGACGATGGCCGGTGCCTCTGCGCTTAGAACGAAGCAGCTTGTGTCCGGCGTCACGGCGTGGTCTACGACGACCTTCACCGTCGGATAGCCTGGGATAGTGAACTGCCCGCCTTCTCGGCTCAGGGTGGCGATGCCCGCCTGGACTAGGTCTCTGACCCAGGTGTTGGTTATGAAGGCACCCCAGACCTTCGGATGCATCACGGCATGGGTCGGCGGATAGCCTGCTGCTTCGAGGGTGTTGAAGACGGCGATGAGATCGTCGAAGGGATTGTTGTCGCTTACACCATTGGTGACTGCATCCCAGGCTCCTCCTGCAGCCACCGTTGATGCCTTATCGAGCTCCTCAGCGATCTGCTTGTTCTCCATCCGTGCCAGCTCTCTCGCCGCATCCTCCACATGCAACCTTAGGATGTCGTGGGCAGCCCTCATCCGGGCTTCGTCGCTGATTACGACGTGGACCACATTCTTCCAGAGGTTGAAGGTTACCGCCTGGTAGGCTTCGGCTGATATCTCAGCCTCCACCATCGGCGGAACCTTCTCCTGCCCCGTCAGCTTCGTCGCCACGTCGATCCTGGCCTGGAGGCTGTCCATCCTTATGACTCGGCAGACCTGCCTCAGCTTATACTGGGGCCTGGCGAGGCCGAGCACCTCGTCGAGGATGGTTACAGCCTCTATGGTCTCGATGTCCTCAGGCAGTATGGCTTGGGCCTCGAAGACCTGTGGCCTCGTCTGCTTATAGTAGCGGCTCTCTACGGCTGATCTCCAAACCCTTGGCTCCTCCATCACGGCTCACCTCACAGTAGCATAATCTTGATCACATCCCCGTCGCCTGAGGCGGCTTCCAGGGCTATGCCTGCGATGAGACTCTCAGCATCAGTTCCCTCAACAAAGTCGACGACCTTTCCGCCATCTCCAGCTTTCACGTAGGTAAGCGCTGATATTGCTCCACCTGCAGTGGCGTAGGCTACTCCCTTAATGAGAACCTTCCCCTTCATATCCTCGTTAGCTGCGATGTCGTCGATTGCTATGCCAAAGGGGCCATAGTCCCCGCTGGCAGCTGGATCTCCATCGCTTAGCTTCACCAATTGACCCTTCGATATAGCAGCTGAAGCCGTCTTACTGACGGGTAGTAGGAAGAAGGCGTATTCGTAGGCTATATCGCCCGCCGCCATCACTCATCCCTCCTATAGCCGAAGAGGCGCATCCTCGTCTCCTCTATGGCCTCCTTCAGGGCGTCGACGCTCTCGGCGGTATACTTCGCCTTAGGCACCGACTCGGTCTTCGACATCTTAGATGCCAGCTTCTCGGCATCCTCCTTCAGCAGCTTCAAAGTCTCATCGTCGAGAATCCTCAGCCTCTCCATCTCTGCCTGGCGGTTCTTCACCAGGCCAGCTCTCATACGGGCCTCAACGACGGCGTTAACGAGCTCCATGTGCCTCTCCTCCTCCATGGCTGCGAGCTTAGCTCTGAGCTCCTCGTTCTCTCTCCGCAGCGACTCCACCTCAGCCTCTAGCTCCGCTATCCTCTCCTCCATTTCCCTCCTCTCCTCCTCTTCTTTTTCATCAACACCCGGAGAGGGTGTTGACCGTGAGGCGTGATAGGCCGGGGGCTCACGGCCAAACTGCCTGTAATGCCTGGCGAGATGATTGTAGACCGCCCTTCGATCCTCCTCAGGTATATCGACGCCTCCCCTTGCTCCGAGGAGAACCTGCATAGCTGCGGCTACGCCTCTCCAGACTACGTGGAGGCGTCCGTCGATGACATCGTGATGAGGCAGCTTGTAGCTGCCAAAGTTCTCAGGATCAGAGGCGTCATACCAGGCGAAGGCCCTCCGATACTTGGCCCAATCGATATTCTCCTTATCTGGGCCCCCAGCCCATCGGCGGATGCGCTGCTCAGCAGCATCCGCATCCCAGGCCCGGTCCTCTGGGGCCTTAGGCGTCTCCTCAAAGGGGACGACTCCGGCCACGAGGCTTACTGCCTTCTGCATCTCACCTCCCTTCCTGGCTGTGGACGCAGAGGAGGGGCTTCCTCCCCTGCTCTGTCCCAGCCCTAAGGCGATGACCCCTGCCTGGGGATAGGCTGGCTGAGAGACGAAGTCAACCCGGTCGAAGACAAAGCTCTCAACTATCTCATGGGCCTCTCCACCGAGCACATGCTCATCAGGCCCAGAGGTTATGTCTGCGCCACATAGGCTGCATCTCACCCTGTAGGCCTTGATGACGACGCTTACTGGGCCCCACTCACCGCTCTGGAGCTTCTCCCAGGCTGTGGGATCGGTGATCTCAGCCGTAGCCAGCGCATAGCCATCGGGCTTCTCGACTCTGATGAAACGACCAACGATAAGGGGTTGATGCACATGGTTGACCCGATAGCCGGGGATACAGCCCAGGGGCTTACCTAGAAGCGTCGGCAATGCCTGCTCAAGGGCCTCGTCGGTGACTCTCCAATTGTTGAGGTTTAGGGAGGTGTTCATTATGTAGAAGATGGCTAGACGCCTCTCCTCTCCCGTCTCTATTGTGTGGACAGCAGCCCAAAACCTGAGTTCGATGCCTTCGCTCATCGCTCTTCCTCCTCCAGCTCAGAGGGATCCCATCCCATCAGCTCCCAGACCTTCTCCAGTCTTCCAGCCAGCGGTCCCTCACCTCTACTCCAAAGGAGGGAGATGCCACGCATCATCTCGTAGAGGTCTCTCAGCCTGAAAGGTCTCCAGCGATGCTTTACAGCTACAGGGGGCTCCTCATATTCGAAGCCGAATTCGTTGAGGATCCACTTGGTCCATCTATAATACCACTGCCGCTCTACTTCACGCTTTAAGTAGCGCCTTATGTGGGCTATTGGGCCATGTATGTAGGCCTCCAGCTCCGCGTAGGCTGTCGCCCTGTTCTCAACGGGTCTGCCCAGCAGTAGACGAGGGATGGCGAAGTTAGCTATGATCGCCTGATCCAGGCGATCGAGGAGCTCCACCAGGCCTCTAATGTCGGGGGTCAATGGAATCACTTGGGCGTCGACCGATTCATTGACGACGATACTCCTACCGGCCTTCAGAACCTCGGCGAGTTCAGCCATCACCTGGTCAACCTCATCGGCGGCTAATCCCCTGGTGTCGGCCCTGAGGATGATGTAGGGGGCCCAGAGGGTTCGGATGATCTCGGGGAAATCCTCCCGTAGTAGTTCATGCCTCGCCCTGCAGACAGCCCTTATGGGCTCTATGTCGCTTAGGCCGAGGCAATCGGCCTCTAGTGGGAGATTGACGAAGTAGAGGATCTCCTCCGGAGAATAGAGGGCTTTACGCCCCTGGTAATCGAATCCTATGAGATTCCAGGAGTTGTCTAGTCTCGGTTTAAGACTCTCGCTTCTAAGAGGTATCAGCCTTGAGGGTGATCCATCACTTCTCAAGACGATCTCGAAGCCAGCTCTACCATAGATGCTGCGTTTAACCTGAGCGATGAATAGGGCCAAGTCGAGGTTCACGCGACGATTGAATTCATCGATCCGCTCCTTCACAAAGCTGTAATCTCTCACGTTGATTCCAGGCTTCGAAGCCTCCAGAACCGTGTCAAAGCCTGAGGCCATGGTTGAGAAGAAGGCGTTGACAAGGATGCAGCGGCGCACCAGCTCATCCTGCCTAAACCATCGATAGTCGCCCTCAAGCCACTCATACTCGGTGGGAGAGCCTCCTCCGATCTCCCATCGTCTCGCCTTCGGTGGACGCTCACCGCCGAGGAGACGTCTTAGGGTAGCCGTGAGACTCAACGCATCAGCCTCCTCACAATGGCGATAACCCTAACTCCAGGTCTACAGAGGGTTGGCCAGGAGTCTTCAGGCCTTGGGGCAGCAGCCTTAGGGGGATTCAAGGCCGAGATGAGATTCCTCGGAGGTAGAATGAAGGGAATTCTGACAACTTTATGAAGAGTGTGAAATATGATTCAGGGATTAGAGAAGGTTAAAATATTCTCGACAGAGGGGGATCACGGATTGATCCCTCTCCCCACCACCGTCGTCATCTATGGCTCCCTATTAACGCTGCTGAATCTCAGCTTCACCCTTATCTATAAGGCCCATGATGCCCCTAACTTCGGTCAGACAACTTACCTCGGCTTTGGGATACTCCTTACCCTTGTTCTTTCTAAGGGATTGGGGTTCTCCCCTATCTCGGTTTTCCCCTCGCCTTTCTCCTCGGCGGAGGTTTGGGCCGCCTCTATCAGCTTTGATCTCAAGCTTCATGGTTTCAGCGTTGGAATTCCTGATTCCAGGTCTCCTCTTCTATCCCCTTGGCATCCTATGGATCGGCGAATATGTGCCTTTTGTCCCATATTCATCATAGCCGTCATCCTCCTCCTTAGACCTAGGGGACTCCTCAGATGGGAAAGCGAAGAAGATATGGGTTTGATAATGCTGCCTCACCCTTCTGAGGGCGATTTGTAGTAGGGCCTCCACTAGGGTTGAACGGGGTATTAGCCCTCTCATGGCGTCGATCTCCTCGACGAGTTCCCTGCTGAGGCTGAGGCTCACCCTGACCTTCTTGTGACTGCCACCGGTCATATCCTGGAAAAAAATTCGCCGGCTCATCGCTCTCTTCTCTCGGCTTCTCTCGCTATCTTGAGGGGTTTCAGCCATAGGGGGTCGTATATGACGTAGATGACTGGGCATCTTGGGTTGTCGCAGAACCACTTCACGTTATCCTTACCCCTCCTCAGTAGTCGGCCACAGTCTGGGCAAGGCCTCCTCATCCTATCGGTCGGCCCATCCGTCTTATCCTCCATGAGAAACGCCCTCAGAAGTTCCTCCAAATCTTGATCGATCATCTCAGCGATCTAAGCCTTCTCGCCCTTTAATCACCATTTTTTAACATCTTTGTGTAATAGACGACCCCGATTGTTATGTTTCAAGCCCCCGAAATAGAGAGAGGCCCTGAATTCTTCCAGCCCCCGATATTTATCCTCTCTAGACCTAAACCTGTTAAAAATTCCATTTTTCGATCCCCCGAAGGTGCCGAACTCAACCAGGGGATTTCCATCCCCTGAAAAGGATTTAGAGAGCTATGAATTCTCCAGCGCCCTTATGAGGAGGCGGAATCTATGCGTCGCTGGGAGGCCGTCGATGTAGGGGTTCTCAGCCACGGCGAGTATGGCGAAGCCGTAGTTTAAGTGCTCCACCACGATCTTAAGGTCTCGACCCAGCCACCTCCTTATCCGCCTACGCTCCTCAGCCGGTATCGGAACCAGTATCCGCTCATGCTCATAGACCGCCTTACTGTAATACCTCTTCCTCGAAACCTTCCGAACCAGCCTCAACCCAGCCTCGACGCTTCAGAGACCGCTATAAGGATTTCCGAGGGGAGCTTCATGGAGGGTTGAGTGAAAATGCGTTGAACGATGCCGCTGACCCCGGCGCTACCTTTAAAAATTATAAGGGTTTCTCTCAGCTTACTCTGTTGGGCGGG
>Ga0190363_1001675_pt1 | contig 13034 bp, 9 predicted proteins | sample 48721867_MG_FD_161272 | JGI IMG/M metagenome (GOLD analysis project Ga0190363, IMG submission 161272) | Hydrothermal vent microbial mat bacterial communities from Southern Trench, Guaymas Basin, Mexico - 4872-18-6-7_MG | ecosystem: Environmental > Aquatic > Marine > Hydrothermal vents > Microbial...
AAAAAAGGAGATTGAAAAATAAAAAAATTGTTTGGGTGATTAATAAGGCTGAAGATTTAAAAGGAAATTTTGGTCTGCTAAAAATTTCCGCGAAGGAAGGAATCAATTTAGAAAAATTAAAAGAAGTACTCTGGGAAAATTTGGGTCTGATAAGAGTTTACACAAAATCTCCTGGCAAACCAAAAGATTTGCCAGCTCTAGCTTTACCTAAAGGAGCTACCGTAAAGGATGTGGCAAAAGAATTACATAAGAATTTTTTAAAGAATTTTAAGTATGCGAGAATTTTTAACCAAACAAAATTTTCTGGTAAAAAAGTCGGGTTGAACTATCAACTTGAAGATTTGGATGTAGTTGAAATTCATACAGATTGAAGTTTTGGACTAATTTTGGACTAGGTTTGGAATAAATTTGGATAAGAAAATTCTGGCCTAATTGTGGCTCAGTTGCTTATATTAGCTTTTCTTACCAAGGAGTAATAGTGTGAAAATGAAAAATAAAGGGATTATTGCAAAAATTTCTCTTTTTGTATTTGTTTTAGTTTTTGTTGGAGTATTTGTGATCAATTTTGTATTACCTGTTTATGCTAACACCCATACTTCTGTTGTTAGCGTAACTCCGAAAATAGTCCCAAATGCAAGTTCTGTTAACTTCACAGCATATGTTAAATGGACGAACGGAGACCCCATCCATGAATTTAGGGTCTACCAGCCGATTGAGTTTAGTAATTTAGTGTGCTATGAGACCGATGGTTGGTATTCTCCAACCTATGGATATACGACAATAAATGGAATCGAATATTACTATTGTCATTGGAGTGCTAAACCGGGTTATGTACTTAATTCAAGCAATCCTGAAAAATATTTTAATTTTTCTCTCAACACAGCTGAAACAGAGTGCTGTAGAGATTTATTCCTAGAAACCAGGGATGATCATGGGTATTATAAATTCCATAATCCTCAAGTATGTGTTGATACAAGTCCTCCAATAACAACAAAAAATTTCAGTGGCCCTTATAAGATTGATTCAAATGGTAGAGAATGGATTGATACAGTTACCAAGGTTATTTTAAATGCCACAGATCCGGAGCCGCATCCTTCTAATGTAAGTAAATTATTCTGGAGAGATACGGTTGTTAGGGATAAATATTGTGAATCTGAATATAGTGGTTGTCAATATGCTGAAGGTTCTGGGAACTGGAGTGAAGCAATTAATGATGACAACGATAATCTCATTACCATTGAGATACAAAAACACGGAGAATCTTGTCATCTCCTAGAGTTTTATAGTGTAGATAATGTTGGAAATGTAGAACCTGTTAGAAAGAACTGTTTCTTCGTGGACAAAACTCCACCGGTTATAGATAAAATAGTTGGAGAGCCTTTTGTTGAAGATGATCAAGAAATTGGTATCTTTTTCTGGGTTACACCAGATACAAATATAACATTTACTTGTACTGACCAAGGTCCCCATCCATCTAAGGATGAAAAATTATGTTTCAGAGTATCTTATGATCAAGACTCTGACGGATATAAAACGGATGAATATTGTCTTAAATATCAAGGTTCTATGGAAGGAGATTGGTGTTGTGTTTCTGCAACACCAAATAATCCATTTATATTTAATTTTAATTCAAACGAAGATTCCTTACATGATTTAGAATACTTCTGTAGGGATGCTGTAAATAAAACAAGTGAGAGAGAAATTCAATGGTATAGAGTTGATTCTTTGCCACCTATAATAACGAAAACAATGATAGGAGAAAATCATCTCGGAGATTGTCCACCAGAATACTCACCAGATGGGACTAACCATATCTGTTATGTGAAGGATGATGAACAGAATGGTGTACATATAGAAGTTGAGGATAATGATACTTTTGGATGTGCTGTAGATGATGTGTGGTGTACATATCATTTATGGTGGAAAACCACAGAAGAAGAATGTGAAAAAAGAATAGGTTCTGAGTATAAGAAGTTTTGGGAGAATGGTTGGTGCAAAATAGATTGGAAGAAATTTGATAAAAGTGCAGATGTCATATTTACAGAAGATTCAAAACATAAACTCTATATCTATTGTGAGGATGCACTGGGCAATTTTATTGATGATACAGAATATTTTGAAGTTGATTCTACTCCACCAAATACGACAAAGGAATTTGGAGAGCCTTTTGTTGAAGGTTGGTATCCGAAAGATTGCATGCTAAATGGTGATTTGAGCACTCAGAATGTTCAAATGTGTGGATGGACAGAATGGATAAACTCAAGCACACCAATTAATTTGACGGCAAAAGACGAGAAAGTTGGTGTCGATAAAATATGGTACAAGAATATTGTAGTCTATGATGAACGTCAATTAGCATGCATGTATCCCCAAGAATATTGTAATTTAGGTTGGCTCCTGGGTGATGATAATGGTTTCCCATGTTGTCCAGAATATGGTTATTTCTGCAAAGAGTATCCCCAAGAGTGTATTGATGACCAACAAGAATATTGTGCCTCAGATTGTGAGGAAGTACCATGCTGGAAATATAAAGGATACGATAGCTGGGAAGATTGTGTAGAGCAAGAAGCTTATACCAATTGCTGTGGAGGCTTTTGTTGGAATCTTTATAATGGAACATCTATTTATAAGGATGAGGAATCTTGTCATGTGCTGTATTACTTCAGTGTTGATAAACTAGGGAATATTGAACCTATTCAAGTTAATTGTTTCTTTGTTGATAATACCCCACCAGAAGTAAATAAAACAATAGGAAACCCAAAAGTTGAAAATGAGATGACTTACATCTCAAATAAAACACCAATAACATTATCTTGTTGGGACATTGAACCCCATCCAGTCAATCATGTATCACTATTTTATAGGTATAGAGTGAGTGATGACTGCAAAAAATGGGGAACTTGGACGGATTGGATGGATCCAAATGGCCATGTAGTCGAAAAAACTATATACTTCCCTGAAGACTCATGTCATGAATTAGAATACTATTGCGTAGATGGTCTTGGTAATCCAACACAGATATACAGTGAGATTGATATCGTAGATTCGCAGCCACCAATTATAACAAAAGAAATAATTGGTCCTAAGCATGGTAATTGCTTGGATGGAGCTAAAGATGGTGGGATTGAACTTATACGTAATGGGGATTGTTATATCGATGGTGCAACAAAAATAGAAGTAAATGCATCTGATCCAGAACCACATCCTGTAAATGAAGTTACATGTAGATGGTGGTATTTTGTTAATGGAGAGGGACCATATTATGTAGATTTAGAAGGGATAAAAAGAAATGGAGAATCAGATTATATGCTCCCACCATTCAATGTATCATTCCCTGAAGAAAGCGAACACGAGCTGCATATAGAGTGTAAAGATGTCTTGAATAATACTAACGAGGATATACAACTATACCTGGTTGATAAAACTCCACCCTACATTGAGAAATGGTATGGTGAGCCCAAGTACGAAAATGATGCAGAATGGATAAACTCAAGTACACCGATATATGTTCATGTTTATGAAGATGGGGATCATAATTCAGGTATTAAAGAAGTGGTCTACAGGACAACAATTGTAGGTGATGGGAATTGTACAGATTGGTTTGCTTGCAATTCTACAGAGGGTTCAGGAATTTGGTTATCGGGTAGTGAGGAATTTAACTTTAGAATTAGTGAAGAATCCTGTCATCTGATTGAGATAAAAGCAAAAGATAATGTGGATAAAGAAAGGATCCATAAGCAGTGTGTGTTTGTTGATAATACCGGGCCAGAACCAGTAAAGGAAGTTGGTGAACCCAAAACTAAATGGAATGGAGAAGATGCAATATTTTATAATATTTCCGATAAATGCTGGAAAGAAGGTGGAATAGAATGCTGGAAGGTTACCAAGTTAACGCCCATAACCTTGAATTGTAGCGATCCTGAGCCACATCCTGTAAATCATAACAGAGTTTGCTTTAAGGTTGAAGTAGATGGTGAGGATAAAACTAGCGATTACTGTCCACCCTATGACTACGATTTCCTCATACCTTTATGTACAGGTGAAGAATGTGAAGATGACCAGGATGGTTGGGAAATGGAAAATGGTTATTGTTGTGTTAATGCTCCTGTGGAGAGCTTTTATTTCAAAGAGGAAACAGAACACAATTTGAAATTCTATTGCGAAGATGCTTTAGGGAATAAGGGTAGAGAAGATGAAGAGAAGTTTAAGGTAGAAGGGGTAAGGTTTGAAATCCCGCTTTACAAGAAATGGAATTTAATATCAGTACCTTTCGTTTTGCTTAATGACACTCCAGAAGAAGTTTTTAAAGATACGAAAAATGTTACTTCGGTTTGGACTTATGACCCAGAGCATGTAATTTGTGGGCAAGACTGGTGTGTATGGTCACCAGGAGATGCTCCTGATAATCTAAGAATTAAGCCAGGATGGGGTTATTGGGTTCTAACCAAGGGAGACGATTTGCTTATTATAGGAGGTAGCTTGATGAGCCCCGCAACAACCCCTCCAAGCAGAAATCTAACTAAGGGATGGAATTTAATTGGCTATTATGGAGTAAGCTGGGAATTGTATCCATATATGGAAGATTACGATTACATGTGTGGAGATTATTTCAGAGAACCAATTCAAAGATATGTTTATGGAGATAAGAGCTACTGCGCACTCTTCTCCCTAATAGACACACAAACAGGCTATCCAAGATGGAGCGCTCTATGGAGTTATTTGAATTGTGGTGGTCATATAGACTTCTGGATAGGATTGAATGCTTGCCCAGATAGTAAGGATCATCCAATCCTAAGCAAATTCAGCAGGATGTATGCAGGCAGAGGCTATTGGATAGAGATGGATGTTCCAGACATATATGCTCCATCAACAACTTGCATTTGGAACGAAGATTATCAATGCGTTTGGACAGGTGGAGGAATAGTACCATAAAAAGCTTTTATCTTTTACTATTCAATCTTTAGGTAGATAAAAATGAAAATATTTCAAACGATTGCACTTGCTCTATTTTGTTCTCTTCTATTCACAAATCCAGTTTTTGCAATTCCGGGAGTTCCTCATCAGTTTTATGGAAGTGTAACCATAAATGGAAAACCTGCTCCTGATGGTACTCTTGTAATTGCTAAGATAAATGGAGTTGAAGTAGCAAGAACCTATACAAAAGATGGAAAATATGGCTATGAACCGATATTTTATGTAGATGATCCAAATAACGATAGAAGTGGCTCTGTAATAACTTTTTTTGTTAATGGAATAGCTAGCAAAACAGTAATCTTTTGTAATGGTTGCGTTACTCGCTTAGACATTTCTGTTCAAGCTAAGGAAGAAGGAGGTGCTCCAGTTACTGGAGGTGGGGGAGGAGGTGGTCTAATTTTGCCTTCAGAAGAAGAGAATGAAACTCAAAAAAATGAAACTGTTAAAGAAACTCAGGCTTGTATAGAAAGATGGTTATGTACAGAGTGGAGTGAATGTAAAAATGGTATACAAACAAGAGAATGCGAGGATGTGAACGAATGCGGAACTGAAGAGAATAAACCCTTGCTTGTTCAACCTTGCTCACTCAAAGAGGAGAATGAAACTGAAATCAAAAAAGAAATTACTCAACCTTCTGGAGTAACAGGAATGTTTATCTTAATTCAAAATCCTGCTTATCTTCTAATCTTAATTCTCGCGATAATAGCTGTGGTACTTACTATTTTTAGGCTTAAACCTTTGGGTAAAAAGAAGTGATTAAACAAGCTGTCTAGCTTTTTCAACTATCTTCTTAAGCTTACTCTTGGAAATTCCCGTTTCTCTATGTAACTCTTCCAAGCTTTTTTCCACCAATTGTTTAATCAAAACTATACCTGCACTACTAAACTTTTCTCTAGTTTTTTCGTCCAAACCTTTGAGAAAAGTTATCGGATAAAGCTTTTTTTCTTCTATTAGCCTTTCCAAACCTCTTTCCTCAGGATACCTCCATCCAATTAATTTGATTCCCTTACATTTAGCGTATCTGATTGCATGCTCAGAAAATTTTGTGTTGCATACTATCAAAGCTTGAGTAAAATTTATGCTATTCTTTCCATTTCTAAAACCTTTCTTCAAATCCTCGAATATCGAGTTAACTTCTAGCGGTATATCTAAACCTGTATAAACATGATGGTTAAAATGATGCTTTACCTCAAGATAAATTGTTTCGCCATCTTTTCTCAAAATACCATCTATCTCATGCTCTACACAATTTCCAGGTATTATCCTATTCCCCTCAACCTCATACCCATATTCTTTTAAAATTAACTGAACAAACTTTTCAAAATCAGGTTTTGGTTTTAATAAAGCGATTGCCTCTCTCAAATCAATCTGATGCCTGATTTCAGGCTTGAACTCTTTCAAATGTTTGAAAATTAGCTTAAGAATTTTTTTAGTAGGAATTCCTTCATAAGCTTCTGCTTCAATTCTATCAGCTATGAGTTTAGCTTGCTCCAAGCTAGCATGCATTCTTAAACATGTTCTAATGATTTTTTCTTTCAGAAAAGGTTCTTTCCTTCCATCGAATTTAGTTACATAAATCATAATTTTCTTTTTGTTTTTCTAATTATTATCAGTTGTTCATGAAGAAAAGATGTCCGATTTGTAAAAGTGAAGATTTGAATTACATGCCCTGGCTAGGGCAAATTTACAAGTGTAGAAAGTGTGGTTATATAGGTCCTTTGGTTATAAGAAAAAAGTCTAAAAAAATAATCAATAAATGAAATTCTAAATTTAGAAAAAATATCTGTCTTTATTTCTTCAGAGGAAAAATCTTCGACAAACAGTTAACTTTATTTGCTTAAGTTTTAAAATAAAATCTTAATGGAAGAAAAAGAGGTCTCTAAAAGGATTAGCAAGGATGAATATTATCTTGACATTGCCTTTGCTATTTCTAAAAGATCTCCTTGCTTAAGAAGAAGGGTTGGAGCTATTTTAGTTAAGAATGATGTTATTTTAAGCACTGGATACAATGGACCGCCAAGAAAAACTATTAATTGTGATGAGATTGGTTGTTTAAAAGAACTAGCTAACGCTCCTCATGGCGAAGCATGGGAGTTTTGTCCTGCTGTTCATGCTGAGGAAAATTGTATTATTAATGCCGCTAGAGAAGGGACAAGCGTATTAGGTGCGACTTTATACATAGCTGGAGAATACTTGGTTGAATCACCAATAGATGCTGCTCAAGTTTGCGATAGATGTAGAAGAGCCTTGATAAACGCTGGAATTAAAGAAGTTGTGATGAGAAAGAAAGACGGTTCTATAGTTAGGTTTGATGTTAGAAATTGGATTGAAGAAGAAAAAGAAAAATATTTGAAAAAGTTTGAAGAGCTAAAAGAAAAATCGAAAGAAAATAAATAATTAATCATGAGAAAAATCTTTTTGGTTTAAACTTTATCCTTACTTCTCTTATCGTTCTTTTATACATCTTTTGCTTCTACTGAGGAATCAGAAGAAGAAAATCTTGTGATAAAGAAATTAAGCAAGAGATTGCTCGAAAGAATAAACTCTAATCCAGAGAAAAAGATTAGAATTTTAATAAAAGTAGATAAAAAAAGTTTAAGAAAAGATTCAAATTTAATAGCTTCACTAGAAAGTTAAATATCAGTATAACATAATACCCGCTATTGCGATGGAAATAGAAGCAAAAAAGGTTAAAGAGTTAGCTAAGTTTAAAAGTATACTAAAATTGTTCAAGACAAAAAATTAAGGTATTTTTAACTTGAGCTATAATAAATTCTACTTTATCTTTCCAATTCTTATGCAGAAGATAGTGGAACTTCGATGGCCACTCCTCATGTAGCTGGAGCTTTAAAAGCATTTACAGTTAAAGCTCTTAGTGGAGCCTCTTCTACTTCATTTTGCCAAAAGGAATTGACGTTAAAATCATTTTCATAGGAATGGGAGGGGCTGATGGAGCTATTGGTGGAATCTTAATCTATCTCAAGCTCTTCAGGAAAGCAAGCGAATGGGAAATTCTATACAGAAAGTGGAAATCTAAGTAGCTATTCTTTTACCTTTTCCTCAATCATCCGCTTAATCTCATCAACACTCTTTCCAAAATATTTCTCGAACTCGCTAGTAGTTCTCAAAATTTTTGTTCTTCTAAACTTTTCGCTTTTTATCAAGCCTTTAGCTTCAAGCATTCTTATATATCCATAAGCTTTATTCCCTTGAATTTTAACAATAGTTGACTGCTTTATTGGCTGTTTAACAGCTATTATCGCTAAGCTCCTTAGCATTCCATCGCTCAAATCAGCTAGAGGAGCAAGTTTTGCAACCTTTTCTCTATACTCTTTTTTAATCCTTAATTCATATCCCTCTGGAGTTTCAACCAGCTCAATTCCTCTTTCCTCATTCTCCAAATCCTTTTTCATTTCTTCTATTAGTTGCTTAACCTCTTCTACAGAACCAATCCCAACTATTTTAGAAAGTCTTTCTAAGCTTAGGGGCTTATCAGAAACAAAGAGAGCAGCTTCTAGCAAGGCTTTTGGATTCATATATTATTATTTAAATCCCAGAACTTTAATTTTCTTTTCCAAAATCTTAATTTCTCTTTGGGTTAAAGATATACTATTCGCTTTTAACCAATCCTCTATTCTTAAAAGCAGTAATTCTCTTTTCTTAATTCTCGGATACTTTTTAAGAACAGAGTTTATGATAAGCTCATAATTCATCCTTCCATTTCCTTTAAAGGAATAAAGAGCTTGGATGAATTCAGCATCCCAAACTTTTCCGCAATTAAAGCAAGCATATTTCTCTACAAACTTTTCTCCATAAATAATCCTTAACTTTCTTTCCCTGCAGCTAGGGCAATTAAACTTGCTTTCGTAAATGTTCATAAGCTTAAATTTTTTCTAACCTTTAAATTTTTTTCTCCTAAAAACAAAATTTTAAAAATGAAAGAAAGGAATATAACTTCACTTTTTCTTTTTATCCTTGGAGCCCAAATTTTCTCTGTATTCCTAGCTTATAACTTCTTAATGCTTCAGATAGAAGTACCTAGGTATGAGCCTTTTGGAAATTTAACTTTAGAGCAAGCAAGCTTAAACGCTATTTCACTTTTAATTCCAGTAATTATATTTACCCTAGGCTTTATTCTAATCCTTAAAATCTTTGGAATAAGCTTTTTCAAGATATTCGCAATCCTTACTTCAATTCTCCTTCTCTTCTTGCTTAATCCTGTTTTTGTTTATGCTATTCTGATAAATTATCTCCCAGAAATTTTAAGCGTAATTTTATCCTATGCTTTAACTTTTGTGCTAATCGGCTTTGTCATTTATTCTTTCATCAAACAAAAAATCTGGCTTTCAAATATAGCAAGCTTTTTTGCCTGCTCAGAGCTTGGTTGTTTGTTTGCCTTAATGTTCTCTCCACCTACGCTTTACTTAATACCCTTATTCTTTTTATTGTATGACCTATTTGCAGTATTTTTTGGTCCTCTAAAAATTTTGATAAAAGAGCTGAAAAAAGGAATAAAGGTTAAAAAGAAGAGAAAGGTTAAAGCAAAAAAGGGTATAAGCTTAGGAATTTTCATAGCAAACGTTGGTGGTTTTTCAATTGGTTCAGGAGATTTAGTTTTTTATTCTCTGTTTGCTTCGGCCGCATTTCTCTTAGGAAATCTTCCAGGGCTAATTTCTATGCTCTTGGTTTTAAACGCGGGAATTTTGCTCAACTTAATTCTTCTAGCAAGGTATAAGAAACCTTTACCCGGCTTGCCCATCCCTTTAGCTCTAGGTTTAATAGTCCTTTTGGTTCTTTAGAGTCTAAACCGAATTTTCCTAGTCTTTAAAAGTGATTTTCTTTCTTTACACTCTTTTTAATATTTTTTATAAAAATTTAGCATCAGCTAATCAATTAGAAAATTATTAATTAAACTTCACCTGGTTGAATAGGTGCTTTTTTCCAAAATTCCATTCCTTCTTTAGCTGTATGACACCCTCTACCGAAACCATCATAGTTCAATCCAAGAAATACGCATATACTTTTCCAACATGCTACAGCACCTGCTTTGTGACCAAAATAGAGGAGATTGTATCTGTGACCTCTGCTTTCTAACCATGAATCGATAGCTTCCTTTGGACTTCTTTTCTCGACCCTTGTACAAATTCCTTCCTCAAATTTCGAATATCCATAGACATTCTCAGCGACGAATTCATAAGAGCTTATATTAAATTTTTGTTTCATATTATCTGGGCATTCTCCTGTGTAGGGATTTGTATGATCTTGATATTGATAATCTATCATGTCCTTTGCTCGAGCTAATGCTAATTCGTAGACTCTCTTATCCCATTTGAGTGGAGCTCTTTCATATTGGGCTCTTATTTGATTTAAATAGTTAATAGCCTCTTTGGAAGACTTCTCAGATGTCGTATAATCGTAGTGGATAGTAACTACAGGACATAAGGTCGTTCTACCAATTTCGGTAGTAACTTCTTTAATTAAAACTCCTCCGACACCTATAGTCGATTTAGTTAAATTAACTGCAATAGGTAAGGAACTATTGAAGTATATAAAAATCCTTTCTGAGAAACTTTCGATACCTGTAAGTTTACATAAGAAATTATCTAACATACTATAATCTTTTGTTGAATATAATGTGAGAGCGGAAATTAGGAAAAGCGCAAAGATAACCCATTTCCAGGGGACTATGTACTTTGTTTTGTCATAAATAAAAGAAATAATGTAGGCTATGAAAACTAAACTAACAGATCTTAGTAATATAAAAAAAATATTAAATTTACCGGTTAGTATGAAGTGGAGTACGGTCAAAATTATTAGAGTTATTAGGGTATGTTTGATGAATCTATAGGGACTAAACTGAATTCTCCGAGAAATTCCTCCTAAAAATTCTTTTATTTTATCGATATGTTTAGGCATAGAAGATTTAACAGGCAGAGATTCTTTGATTTTTGAAGATCTTGACTTAAGTGGAGCTTTAATTTGAGCCTTAAACTTAGGGAGTTTAGGTTTAATTATTATTTGCGGTCTTTTCACTTCTTTCTTTTTTAATACATCCAAAGCTTTAAAAATTTTCCTCCTTCTTTCCTCCTCCTTTAGTTTTAATTCTTCAAAATATTTTCTAGTCCAAAACCAATCAGGATGTCCATTTGGCTTTCTCCATTCTTTATAAACTTTATCCTTGAGAATGGGGTCTTTTATTTCTTCAATTATTTCTCTCATTACCGCTAATTTTGGTTCCAAATGTTTTTTACAAAACCATTCTCCACAATATTTACACTTGAAAAGCTTTTTCCTTGAAGAATCATTTTCTCTTACTTTGCACTCAGGACAAATACCTATTTTAAACTTCCTGGTGCTCACAAATTACTAAATAACTTTACAGTTTAAATAAGTAACGATTAACAAACTTGCTTACTTTCAATCCTTCGTAATAAACGCCAAACGGAAGGGAGTCTAACTCCTCACAAGCGCCCGGGCTGGACACAAGAAATCGATTTCCTAGTCCCTTAATTTTACAATTTTTTACCTTTCGTAAATATATTACTCCTCAAGATTTATATCTTTAACATACGAATCGTAAAAAAATACAGTTATTTAGCTAGATTTCCTTAACGAAGAAAAATATAAGACTTTTTATAAAAAGGCATTAACACTATTCAGAATGTACAACAACTTTCATTTTCAAGATATACCTTAGATAAGATAAATCTTCTAAGGATAAATGTCTGTGTATAACTACAGTTTTCTTATCTTTTATTATCCTAAATTTGTTCGTAAATTGGGAAACTACTTTTTTTATAGTTTTGTAGGAAGGTAAATAACTTATACAAATATGCCTGTTCTTGCAGAAAGGATTACAATGAAAACCATTCTTTAAGTAATTAACGTTATAATCGGGTAAGTTTTCAAAATAACTTAAAGCACAGGAAGTATGAAAAAATATGGGATAATTAGGATATTTTTTATGTGAAACTTCTGCTATTTTTTTTCTCGTTTCATCAGATAATTTTTTATGAATAGCGTAATACTTTTCGTATCTAACATTTATACCTAATTTTTTAAGATTGTTTACAACTCTTAAGGGTAGTCTTATGCCAGATACCACAGAAGCATAACATCTCCTTGCAACAAACTCCAAAATTTTTTTAATCACTTTAATGTTGTCATTCAGACCATTTATGATTGGTCTCCAATAATGGATAGATTTTATACTACTTTTGGATAAGAGTTTTATATTTTCTTTTTGGATTTTACTATCAACTTTTTCTAACGGAAAGGATAGACCCGAATATGATGTGAAATGATATATATTAAGAGAAAGATTTTCAATTAAATCTAATTCCTCAGGAGAATAAGAGAGTTTAGAAATAATTACTAAAGGATTCTTCAAGTTATAGTTGGCAAAAAATTTCAACACCTCAAAAGTAGATTCCTTCACTCCAGGCAAAAGAGGATCCGATTTATTATTTATTGCAATTGGGGTAATGTTCGGTATGAAATACTTATTATTCAACAATAATCCCATTAGCTGTTTGGGTGTTGCTACTTTTTGAGGAAAATCTGGCAGGCCGAATGCATGGCATACGCAGTAAACACATCCCAAATTACAACCTACATGAGTGTTAATTGAAAGGAAAGATTTTAAGTACTGTATGGGTTTTTTGTTAAAAGAGGTTTGCAATTCTCTTTTATTGTTCATATTTAACTTTTCTGAATAAAAAAATAAATATGGTAACTTTGATTATTTTTGATGCAGGAGGTGTTCTTTATGAGAATTTAAGGAAAGAAATAATTTTGAATCATTTAGTAAAATTTTTGAACTTTCACGGATACAATTCGCATACTACATTAGAAGATATATGGGATAATCTTTATAAATTAGGAAAAATTGGAAAACTTAGTTTTAAAAAATGTAATTTAATGCTTTTTGAAAAAATCAACGCTGAAGAATTAGTAGAAGAATGGATAAAATTTTATGAAAAGCTATGGAAAAAATATGCAAGAGCAAAAGGCAATGTAAACTTTGTTCTTTCAAAACTAAAAAAGAAAGGATACAAAAT
>Ga0190363_1001676_pt1 | contig 13034 bp, 11 predicted proteins | sample 48721867_MG_FD_161272 | JGI IMG/M metagenome (GOLD analysis project Ga0190363, IMG submission 161272) | Hydrothermal vent microbial mat bacterial communities from Southern Trench, Guaymas Basin, Mexico - 4872-18-6-7_MG | ecosystem: Environmental > Aquatic > Marine > Hydrothermal vents >...
TCCTTTTTGTCGAATATGCCCTTCACGGGATCCTCGACTATTTTGTGCTTGTGGTAGAATATACTCCCACACAACACAGTGGGTAATTCGCCTGGCCTCCCTCCAACCTTAACGTTCCCTATATCGAAGATCTTCTGTTCCTTAGCAGGGAGAAACATGACCATCCTCCCCGATTCTAAGCCTCCAATATTTATGTGCATTATCTTATTTTTAATTAAAAAGCAAGAGTCTAAACAAAACGCTTGGTGCATATGATGTTACGGGCTGTAAGCTTTGTCGGCTTTAAGGGAAGTGGTAAGACGAGCGCCATAGTTAACGTAGCTAAGGTTTTGAGGGAACAAGGTTATGTCGTCGCGACAATTAAGCATATGCCTGAACACGATTTAGACTTCAAGGGTACTGACACATATAAGCAGAAAAGCATAGTGCATTACGTGATAGCAGTGGGGAAACGGCATACAGCACTCATCGTGGATAATCCCGACTCATTAACAGACGTTTTACGGATGATACCTAAGGCCGACTTCGTCCTAATAGAGGGTTTTAAGAAGGAGCGTATATGCCCTCGCGTCTTATGTGTCAAGCGTTTAGAGGAAATTCCGTATCTCCTGAGCGGACTTGAGATAGCCATAACAGGCCCAATAGCAACACAAGACATCCTACGGAGGGAAGTGGAAGCCAGATATGGACTTAAGGTCGTGAATTCGCTGACTGAACCAGAAGTACTTGCCTCGATAATAAAGGAAAAAGCATTCCTGCTCCCCGGTCTTAACTGCGGTAAGTGCGGCTATGACTGTAGTACCTTAGCTGAATTGATAGTCAGGGGTGAACGAAACGTCGAGAGCTGTCGGTTCCTTAGAGCCTCCCTCGTAAAGCTCACCATAAATGGAACTCCCCTCGAGCTAAATGAGTTTCTACAAAAGTTCCTATATAACATGCTCGTGGGAGCACTCTCCACGCTGAAAGGTTTCCATGAGGGAGAAATAACGATACGTATCCGAGCATCCCCTAAGGGAGCATGAAAAACTTAAATTTTCGTGCGATATCCAGAAAATGGTGAGTATCCTTGGGTTACGGCATGGGCAGGCGCTATAGGCGTTCCCTTCCCTTCACGACGGACATGCCATCAATCCCTAAACCCTCTCCTAAAATCCTTAGGATCGTGATGACTACAGAGGATGACAAAGGGTTATCCTCGCTCATAGCCGCTAGGTTCGCAAGGGCTCCCTTTATAACCTTAGTAGATGCCTCTGAAGGCAGGATCCTAAATGTCAACGTCATCCGTAACTCCATCGCCTCTTTACCTCATGGGGCTGGCGTTGCACTAGGTCAATGGTTGGTGTCCATAGGCGTTGACGTAGTAATGGCGGTTACACTTGGGCCCAACATATCCATGATACTCAATCAAGCTGGCATCAGAGTGGAGAGGATCCCCTATGGTACCAAGGTAAAGGAAGCGTTAGCCAGACTGGGGATAAGTGCATGAGCATATGCGAAATAGTGGTCGCAAGCGGCAAAGGAGGTACTGGCAAGACCTTCATAGCATCGAACCTAGCCTATTTTCTTGCAAAATCCAATCATAACGTGATAGCGATAGATGCTGATGTAGAAGCTCCTGATCTCTTACTAGCTCTAGGAGGGGCTAAAGGGATCCTATGGAAGAACGAATATTATGGCGCTGAGGTCCCTATCATAGATTATAAGCGCTGTATGAAGTGCTGGAAATGCATAGAAGCTTGTAAGTTCGAAGCCCTTCGAAAGGGAAAGCGAGGCCCGATAGTGGATTATAACTCCTGTGAAGGATTAGGTGTATGCGGCCTCGTTTGTCCCGTTGACGCGATATCCTTCAAGCCTAGGAGGACGGGCCTCTTGTACGCCGCTTACTCGTCCCTTGATATCCTCGTCATAACGGGGGAGCTGGACTTAGGGGGTAAAAATAGCGGGAGGCTCGTATACGAGCTGAAGAGAAAGGCCTACGACTTAGGCAAAAAGCTAGACGTTGGATACTTGATAGTGGATGCGGCACCCGGGATAGGATGCCCCGTGATATCGAGCCTCGTAGGCGCTAGCCTATTGATAATCGTCGTTGAGCCCACGCCTCAATCAATTAAGGGAGCACAAAGGCTGCTCACGCTGGCCAAGCTGCTCGACATAAGATCTGTTCTGGTCCTCAATAAATACGACCTCAATCCCGGATATTTAGGAAAGGCCGCGTCTTTACTAGGCGTCCCGGTACTGGGGAAGATCAGATACGATGAGATGGTCGTTAGCGCCTACACATCCATGACCCCTATATTAATGTTGGCCCCAGGATCTGCGGTTTCACGTGAGCTTAAGACGACCTTTGAGAGGCTAATGGGGCTATTAACATGACGATCATAGCAGTAAGCGGGGGTAAGGGCGGCACAGGCAAGACGACGATAGCGGTCAATATATCCTTAATACTCTCCAGAGTGCGGGGGCATAAGACCCTTTTAGTGGATCTGGATGTGGATAACCCCTGTACTTACACGCTGTTAGGGGTATCCCTGAGGGAAGTAGTACATGTGAAATCCTTCAAGCCAGAGATCGATGAGCTTAAGTGCACTCTATGCGGTGAGTGCACGCGTTATTGCCCCACACATGCATTGGTGTTAATAGCTGATAAACTCCTCCTCTTAAGCTCACTCTGCGAGGGATGCGCTGCGTGCCTTTATGTATGTCCTACTAGCGCGATAAAGGAGGGCAGAAAGGTCATTGGGTGGATAAAGGAGGCAGGAAAAGGCGTATTAGACGTTATAGTCGGTGAGGCAAAACCTGGTGAGAGGAAGACCGATGATGTCATGGAGAAAACCCTTAAGTACGCCTTGAAGAAACTACAGCCCTATGATTACGTCATTATAGATACCCCTCCGGGGACCAGTAGGGGTATATACGAAGCCCTAAAGGCATCCGATATTATAGTACTCGTGACGGAGCCCACTCGCTTGGGTCTTACGGACTTAAAAAGGCTCTACAGCTTAACAAGGGGTATTGGAAGGCCTATAATAGTTGCTGTGAATAAATACGGCCTTAAAGGTGGTAGCTATAGAGAGCTCGAGGACTTTCTGAGCAGGGAAGATCTCCCAAGCGTATTCATACCCTACGATAACTCACTCTTACGCTCATATATTCGCGGTGAATGCGTGATCGAGCAACAACCTCAGGCTCCCTCAGCTCAAAGCCTCCTACAACTAGCAGATAAAATAAATGAAATTGAGATTAAAATCAAAAAGAAAGGACTTTTTTGATTTTTAAATTAAAATCAAAAATCAGAAAAGAAAAACCTAGTTCAACGGTGAGGCCTTTAGTTCTATCGGCTCCACGGAGGTCCGCCTCTTCCTCGCCTCCTTCCTCTCCCCCTACCCCCAGCGTCTAATCTATGGATCATCATGGCAGGCGCTCCACAGCGAGGACATGCCGTAGGCTTTGGCATTCCGTATGGCACTTCTATCACATAGCCGCATGCGGTACATAGGAACTTCTTCGTGGGCATGCTGGGCGGCAGCTGTACTCGAGCCATTGTTTCCCCTCGCTTATGCGGTTGCTGGAGCGGTCGTCACTCCCCTAAACGACGTTTCCGCCAGTTTCCTCCACATGTCTACCATTACTCTGAACATCTCTATGTAGTACATCATTGATATCCAATACATCCATAGATACGACCACATGTACATTAAGGCGAATGGATCAAACGGATAAGGCATCATGTACGGGTAGTAACTCCAGTAGTAGGGGTACATGACATCACCCCCGCCTTACCATGGGTAAGGGTAGTACCATGGCCTTGGGAAGTACGGGTACATCATCGCATAGGGATATGCATAGGAATAGGGCCATGCTGGGAAGCCATAGAAGGGATAAGCCCTGTAATAGGCCCATCCTGGGTAGCCGAAGAGCCACCAGCAACTCCCTCTACCGAATAACCATCCAGGCCTCTGCCATGGTGGTAGGTAACTGAAAGGCCCTCTACCTGGCCAGGGTCCTATCCATCCTCCTCTTCCTCTACCCCAGCCCCAACCCATATTTATCTCACCACCAATTATTGTGCTATTGCACAATATAAGGTTTTCTCCAATGATAGTATAGACTTTTCACCCAGCTATAAGCATATATTTGAGCATGAATTCATTATTACTCGGTGTTAAATCATGTATCGTTGGTTTAGGAGATATAGGAGATTTCCTTGGTGGTACTTTCCGCCCATGCCCATGATGCCTATGCCTTATACTCCGACTACTCAACCTCAACCACAACAAACCCAACAGAGCCAACAACCTTCTCAGCAGTTCTACCCACCACCTTACCCTCAGTTCATGCCGCCATATCCCATGCCGCCCTTCCCTCATACTCCTGAGGAAGAACTAGATATGCTAGAGGACTATAAGGCTATGCTCGAAGAGGAATTGCGTGATATCCAAGACGAGTTGAGAAGCGTTGAAGAGCGAATTAAGGAGTTGAAAAAGATATTAGAGGGGCGCGAAAGAGCGTAAGGCCAACTTCTTCTCAGCTAAGGAGTTATCTCAGCTTGGGATACCCGGCTAATACGTAATATGAGTAGTCAGGAAGGGGAGTAGGCGTTACGATATCTTCGAGCAAAGTTTTTTAGATAGTTAGCTTAATCAAGATTGTACGTCTCATTGAAGATAGGCGTAGTTAAGATCCCGTAGGTGTTGTATATTATGCAATCCCCGCCATGGAGATGGCGTTGGGGACGCAGAGGCCGTGGTAGACCCCCTAAGTACAGGTTCATAGGAATGAATATCCGGTATGTGACTTTCGTGCCCTTTGATGAACGCGGCCTTCCCGTTCCCAACGAACCCATTTACCTAATGCCAGATGAACTTGAGGCACTTAGGCTGGTCTACCTCGAGAACCTCACACAGGAGGAAGCGGCTAAACGCATGGGCATATCCCGAGGTACTTTATGGCGGGCGCTGCGTAATGGTCGAAAAAAGATAGTTCGTGCTCTGGTAGAGCGACGACCCATAGTACTTTCCGAGGGGTAACGTCCCTAAACAATACGTCTCTGGAATACGAGCTCAGTGCCTATGGAACGTACCATACTTAATCGCGGCATCATATAATGCCATTATGTTTTCAAGGGGCGTATCGGGTTGAATCGCGTGCGTCGGCCCTAGTATCAGGCCAGTAGGGCCTATAGTCCTGATCCTCATCCTCACCTCATTAACGACATCTCCCTCGCTTCCGAACGGCAAGGTACTCTGGACGGAAATCGTTCCCTCTAAGCAGAGCCTCTCACCATACCTAGCGTAAACCTCGTCGGGATCCATGCATTCAGGTTGTACGGGATTAAGTATATCGACTCCTATCTCAACGAGATCTGGCAATATAGGCTCGATCCAGCCATCACTATGAAAGAAGAAGAAAACGCCGTGCCTATGACATAAATCGATGAGCCTCCGGTACCTCGGCTTAAGGAAGCGCCTCCATAGGTGGGGCGAGACTATCATGGTAGTCTGAGCTCCAACGTCATCACCATCGACTATGACGTCGACCCCTGCATCTATCAAAAGCTTAGCTTGCTCAAAGCGTATACTATCTAAGCCATCCAGGATCCTATCGACTAGATCCGGTCTCGTATACATCATCCTCAGGAATTGATTAAAGCCCGTTAACTGCCAGGCTATCTCGAATAAATGGACGACGCCACCGTAAATAAGGTACTGTTGACCATAGGTCTTGCAGTACCTCTCTACGCCCTTTGCGGATTCCTCGACTACCTCTGGCCACTCATATTCGTCCAAGCTCATCCTTTGTAAAGGATGCGCCACGAACGTGTAAGTATATGTATGTTCCGGGGCCCATATGCTCTCAACGCCCCATATGTCTCTCCTAACCTCAAACCTTCCCCTATAACCCATAGTGTATGCAGGCCCATAAGGTCCCTCCTTAACCTCTACGTTATCGGGAAGATAACTACTCCTTAAGGCGATATCTGGAGCATGCCTTACATCGACGTGAAATGCTTTGAGCAGTTCCTCATAATTCGATAAGCCCAATCTGTCCATTAGCCGTTTCACGACTTCGCTCCTAGCCCTGAATACCAAAGGTATCCTATCTACTTCCTCATGCTCAATGGCCCTAAGGCATCTCTCACGGGAGGATAGCTGCATTAGCTATCAATCCCGGAGTATGATTACTACCTCAATGCATTAATTTATGATTACGATCGAAAATCACGGAAACGACGTGAAAGGCCTTAAGCTTTAAAGGTATTTATTTTTTATTATGACATGGACGGCATACAAAATTATTAAACCTCATTATAAGGAATATATCACGGTTTTTAAGCGGAGTGGGGTGCTCGTAATGCTCGTATTAGCAACGGGTTTTCTGGTAGCCGATATAATAGCTGCCGACCTCCCAAAGCTCGCCGAGCCAGGGAGGCTGGTCTTTGCTCCAAAGGGAATAGTCCTCCACATAGGCGGACACCCAGCAAACGTCTCTATAAACCTCGTTAAGCTGGGATTAAATCCGAAGGATATCTGCGTCGTGGGCGCTGTAGGGAATGACGTTTTCGGTGATTTCATAGAAAACGTCCTGAAAAGCTATAATCTTGTGGTTCGGCTCCATAGGGTTAAGAATGTAGGGACTACTAAGAACATGATCCTAGTCGTCAAGGGTGAGGATAGGAGGTTTCATGTGGATCTAGGCGCAAGTTGGTTCCTAGATCCAGACGAAATCATATCATCCCTAAAGGAGCTAAGGCCTAAGATAGCATACTTCGCGACAGGCATAACTGGTAGGCTCGATGATAAGCTAGACGAAGTAGTTCGAAAAGCTAAGGCGCTTGGTTGTATGACGTTCGTGGATGTGATACAGCCATACGGTAAAGGATGGGAATACGTATTGCCAGCCTTGCCTCATGCTGACATATTCCATTGCAATGATATAGAGCTTAGCGATATAATGGGTGAAAAGGAACTCACGAATGGTATTCGCAAGGTGCTAAAGCTCGGAACCAAGTTGGTACTGATAACGATGGGTGATAGGGGAGCAAATGTCGCTAATGGGAAAATATTGGTACGTCAGCCCTCCTACAAAGTAGATGTCGTTGATCCTACGGGGGCTGGGGATGCGTTTTGCGCGGGTGTGCTTCATCACCTAATGACTACCTATGGCGAAAAGCTCAGCGCTGACTTATTGAGCAAACTGGGAAAAGACGAGCTCTCCAAATTGCTCCTTTGGGCGCAGGCGGTAGGCGCTATAAAATGTACAGGGCCTGGCACTACGACTGCTGTATCATACGAAGGAGCGATGAGTTTAATGAAAGCGCAAGGTAAGCGTCTACTTAAGGAAACCATAAGCCAAAGGCTATGAGCACGGTAAGAAACATCTTAAGTCCTCATTTTCCAAATAATCATCGAAGGACCATGCTAGACTTAATTAAGCCTAAGTTTGAAAGGTTGCTCGCGGTTCTCTGGAGGGAGGAACCAGATATACTGCCACTATACGAGCACTTCGTGGATGCTGAGGTGATAGAGGCCATGACCGGCGAGCCCTTACGTTCACTAAACTTAAGTAAAAAAGAGGGCAAGCTGAGGTACATCAGAGTTCTCATAAAGTTCTATAAAGGGATGGGTTATGATTATGTGCCCCTAGAGCTTCCTCTCAATCTGCCTAGGAATAACGTTCTATTGGCTGAGGATACGGCGGCTTTATCACGTGGCTTAAGGGCATGGCAAGATGAGAGCAGAGGCGTGATAGAGTCGCGTGACGATTATCATGAATACCCTTGGCCTGATCCCGATTCCGCTGTGGATTACGAGCTAATGGACATACTATGCAAGGAAGTCCCAGAAAACATGGGTATAGTGGGCGGCGTAGCAGGTGGTATTTTAGAGCATGTCATGTGGTTGATGGGCACAAGGCCCTTCTTCAGGGCGTTATATAGGGATGAATGGCTCATACGCAATATGTTCGACACCATAGGTAGTTTGATATGCGCGGTAGATAGTCATCTCGTCGAACTCGATAAATTGGGCGTACTTAGAATGGGGGACGACATGGGGTTCAGAATGGGCACATTCGTTTCACCTATGCACCTTCGTAAGTATGTATTCCCTTGGCAGAGAAGGTGCGTCCAATTAGCACATAGACATGGAAAGCCTTTCATCCTTCACTCATGTGGCAACCTGGAGAGGGTCATGGAAGATATAATCGATTATGTAGGCATAGATGCTAAGCATTCCTTTGAGGATGCTATAATGCCAGTTACCGAGGTGAAGAAGAAATATGGAGATAAAATAGCGATATTGGGTGGTGTTGACGTAGATAAGCTAGCCAGATGGCCTTTAAACCAGTTTAAGGAATATGTTAAGGGGATAATCAAGGCGTGCGCTCCTGGAGGCGGATATGCACTTGGATCAGGGAACACGATAACGAATTACGTGAAAATCGAAAACTACATTACGATGATAAAGCTAAGAGCTAAATACGGCAAGTATCCAGCCTCTCCCTAAGATAGAACGACGGAACTATTTCGATCATAAAAAGATGAAGTAGAACGAGAAAAACAACCCTACAACTACTTGAGTTATCCTTGAAGAATCTTCTTCATTTTCGATTTAAGGTCTTCCAGATCCTCATATTCAATGAACGTGACAGTGGGTAGACCTAAGATCATGTACGAGATTCTTGTTCCACGTCTATACGTAACTATTATCCTCCTCCCAAGAGCGTACGCGCACATGAGCTCCATCCCAACGCCATGGCTTGGAAATGTCACGTCCGCGATTAAGATATCGCAGGAGAGAACGCTGAGTATATCCCTTCTGAACACTTCTCCTGGAGCTAGTTTCGATTCCGCAGGCGGTACAGCTACCCACTTGGAAATCACGTAAACGCCTAATGACTCTACTACATCGATGTACCTTCTGTTAAACTCAAAGTCCCTAACGTGGATCATAGGCAATGATATGTAAGCGTGTAGACACCTTTCCCTCATGCCTAGGACCTATAGAGATGAATGAACCTTAGCGCTTTAACGCGAACACGCACTTCTCGTATGGTATTATCCTTACACGGCCAATTATACCGGATGGCATTTGCTTGCCTAATAGGTTGCCAGCGGTATTCGACACGATTATCTCTATCAAGTTCTCCCCTTCCTTGAGGTAGTCCGTGATATCCAACCTAAACGGAGGCCATGTTCTCACTCCTACCTTTCTACCGTTGATTATTACCTCCATGATATCTCTTACCGAGTTAACCTCAAGCACTAGCTTACGCTTCAAGTATTCCGCGCTAAGGCTAAACCTCTGGCTATACTTGACCTCACCGCTATAATAGGGATATCCTTCTTCAGTCCACGACCTTCCTCGCATCTTCTTAGCGGGCTCCGCTATCCTCCCACCTATAACGGCGAATGTACCTATGATCGCCATGGGTTCTATCCCGTGTAAGCTAGGGATCATATCTGGGAACTCGCTCATCCTACCTCTTACCGAGATTACGTTCCTGCCTCTTTTAACATATTCCCTTATTGGCACCTTTACGTTTGAGGTATCCCATATGAAGGTCCTCTTCGGCTTAGCTGTCACCTTCTTTCCGTTAATCGCTACCTCCATAATGCCGATCGTATCCTCATAAACTAGTGCTATGTCCTCTGGAATGTAGTCAACACGGAATTCCGTTATCATGACGTATTCCCTTCCAGGAGGTACGGGCCTGAGGGTTATGCCCATCTTCTCGCTTATCGTAGCGGAGAGCTCCATTATCTCATAGATGCTCACTTCATCGAGCTTTACTTTCAGGAGTTGGATCACCTTCGTTAACCCCGTCCACGTTTCATCGAATGAGGCATACCTGCTGATACTAGCCTTGACCTCCTTTCCATTAAATCTTACAGTCCATGGCTCAAGTAGGAGGACGTTCGGCCTCAGTGCCTCGACTTCCCACTCATCAGCTAATTCTATGGGCGATAACGGCTTAGCTGAGGCTAATTCATACCTTTTTCCGTTAATCACTATGTAGGGTTTTTCTTCATTATGATAGCCTTCTATGACGATCCCTTTCTCCGTCTCAGTTATATTAGTTATGAACATATTCGTATCAGTGATGCATACTCGCGTCTCCCCTGGTGAGATCGCGAAGAGTACCGATTCATAGGGATCAAACTCGTAGGGTACCTTTAGCTTACCTCCTTCGGCAGAATATACGTAAATAGGGCGTATGCTCCCGTCCTCTAGAGACCATATCTCAGGCCTACCGGTCACGCTAAAGATTATGGTAGTTTTGACCTTCCTCTCGCTGAGGTTCACCACGAAGAAGAAATGCCTATCATTTATTTTCCTATGCGTATATATGAAGTCCCTATCATAGCTTACGCCTATCTGTATATCCCTAGGAATGAGCTCGCTTAAGGACTCATCAAGTACCTTTTCAACAAGGGTCTCATCCATCTTAGTAACGGGGATGCATATCGATTTCCCACCTCTATCGTTGATGTTAGCGACTTTAGTGCTACTTTCATAACATCCTCTTCCGAATATGTCCTCCATGATCCTAATGACTTCAGGATCATTCATCCTTTCCGTCGAGTTCTTGGGCAGCATCCCTAAGGCTAATATTTTCCCTCCATTGTCATAGAATTCCTTCAACATCCGTGCTAGCTTCTTATGTACCGTCGTTAAGGGCGGTAATATTACTACGGAGTATTCCTCGGATCCCGCCCTTAGCTTATCGCCATCTACCTTAACTAGATCGTCTATGACAGCTCCCTCAAAGAGGACATCATAGTCCCTCTGGATCCTCAATAGCGCCTCCGTAAGGATTATGAAGGAATTCTTCACTAGGTTCCATCTCTCGGTCTTACCGTGAAGCGTATACTCGGCCCAGAGAGTCGACATCGGATATAAGAGCAGTATATCGCAGACGTGTAGGCCACTACTGTTTATGTAGCTCAATCTTGCGATGTAATCTGCCAGCTTATCGTAGTACTTCCACCAAGGTTCATGTACGTGGTGTGATGCCGGGAAATCCCTTTTCCTAAGTCCCTTTATGGACATGTATGAGGCATGCGGCGTCAGGAAGTTTATGCCGCACGCCTCTATCCAATCTACCACTCGTTTCAGCTTGCATAACGTGGTCTCCCATCCACATCCCCCGAATATCTCACAAAGGGCCCTCCCTCTCCCCATCATATGCGCTATGCTACTGGCTATCTTCGGTGTGAAGTTAGGAGCGCTGACGCTCAGCGGTCTATCATATCCCGTCTTATCGCCGAGGTAATCTACACCGGGTATGTGCATGTACTTAAGCGCTGAGTAGACATCTCCATGACATCTGGGTATCATGTCCAGTTCCTCCTCTAGAACCAGATGACCTGTGAACTGTAGTCCGTTCTCCTCGCACCAATCGTATATCTGCTTGAAGTACGACTTAGCATAAAGCTCGGCGGCTACTTCAAAGAAATCGCATCTAGTCTTTACGTAATTCCCTACGGGTAACGCTAATTCATGGATCCTCTCCATAAGATCATAGCCCTTTCTCCTCTTGAACTCAACTAGGAAGGAATCGGTCCAAGGAAGTCCCCTGTAATTGGCTGGTTCGTCCGTGAACACGCCCATTATGCTCTTCCCGAACTCCTCCTGAAACCTTCGCTTGTACTCCTCATGCGTTAGATTTAGGAACGATCTTACGGCCTCAGGACTTAACATATCTAGGTATCCTCGTTCGCCTTTAGCCCAAGGAGCGCAACACGTAGCGTAGTATTTATCCGTATTCACCCCTACATGGAACAGGACGACGTCCCATACTCCTCGTTCGGGTTCCCAACGCAGGGTCTTCCCCGAGATTTTGTCGGTAATATCGATCACATCCTGTGTATCCCTGTTAACAGCACGTACGGCGATCGTGTTTTCAGGGACATCTATTTCAAGGGGCCTCTGAGGCATACATTCATAGACCCTATAATCCAGGTACTTCTGCATGTACTGAGGATACTCCCGTAATAACTTGCCACCGGCCACTCCACTGGGCCAGTTATACTCATCATAGATCCATCCCTTCATTTCCTTTTCCTTAACCTTGTTTATCAGAAGATCCATGGCCTTCCAGTAACCCTCAGAGAGGTACTCGGGGATGAGACCAGTACGAGGATGCATGAATAACCCGTAAACGTGCTTATCCTTAAGCTCTGAGAGGTACCACTCGACCTCGTCTTCGCTTAATTCGCTATTGAGGAAGCCAAAGGGAAGGGGATAGTATTCCTTAGGCGGCTTCTTGAATAACTTAGTTACCTTACTCATGTTTTATACTTCTAATCTCATCCACAGTTAAAAACATCCCTAAGCACCTTCCGTTGAAAGACCATCGAAAGCCTTTATTGCTCCTTTTCCCTCAGATCATATGATGAAAAGGAAGGGCATATTCTGCCTCACATCAGCCCTATTGCTAGTATCCTTCTTATCTCTGGGCTTCAAGCCCCTGAGAGGGGCACAGGTGACGGCTTATGCCTTCGTTGTAGAGTGGTGCTCAAGTTGTGTAAGTCAAGTTAAGGAGCTTTCGGTGCTACTTCATAGTAACATAGTGACGTATGATATAACGGACGAGAAGTACTATAAGGCATGGCAAGAGGTATGCCGATTACTGGAGATCGACCCCCCTCGCGTGCCCGTAATAGGTCTATTCTATGATGACGAGCTTAAAGCGATAATAGTCAGCGAGAAGGACGAGGATTTCTGGAAAGCGCTACTTGGGCAATTGCCGAACCTCGAAAGGCCGATGGTTTACTCCGTGAATAAAGCTTATACATTAGACGACAAGGACAAGGTAACGCTACTGGAATCCCTCTTCAGAGGGAAAAGCGTATTACCCGAAAAAGCGCCTAGAGGCCGTGGGAAAAGCCTAGAGTCCGTCCTTCCCTTAATCTGCTCAGCTGCGCTTGTAGACTCGATAAATCCATGCACTTTCAGCATCTTCACGGCCCTCCTCCTCATAACTCTCAGCCTTAGCGGGAAGAAACAGACGTTCTTAGCTGGGCTCTGGTT
>Ga0190363_1001678_pt1 | contig 13027 bp, 11 predicted proteins | sample 48721867_MG_FD_161272 | JGI IMG/M metagenome (GOLD analysis project Ga0190363, IMG submission 161272) | Hydrothermal vent microbial mat bacterial communities from Southern Trench, Guaymas Basin, Mexico - 4872-18-6-7_MG | ecosystem: Environmental > Aquatic > Marine > Hydrothermal vents >...
GATACCTCCTCTCATTCCATAAATCCTCATACTCTCTTAGGCAGTCCTCGCAGAGGGGGAAGTCTCGCATAGAAGTATTCTCTCGATCATAGGGCGGGTGATAGATCATCGAATATCTCGGGCCGCACCATGCACAGCTATTAAACGGATACCTATACCACCTGCTATCAGGATCTAGGATTTCCTTGAGGCAGTCTTCGCACATCGCTAAATCCTGCGGTATCTCGGATGCGAGTATCTTCTCGTCCCCGCTCTTCACGATGACGAAATCTCTTAAGCCGAGAGCTTGCTCCTCGGCTACCTCAATCTTCTCCAGCCTAGCCGGCCGAGGCTTCTTCTCCCGCAAAAGTCTTATGAACTCTCGTAGGGAGTCCTCGTTATCTGATTCTACATGGATCTCGACCTCTCCTCCTCCCAGGTTTCTAACATAACCATATACTCCTGTTAGCTTCGCTATCCTCCTTACGAATGGCCGGAAGCCGACGCCCTGAACCATTCCGGCAACATAGATTCTCAAAGCTTTCATCTTATCGGCTATATGCGACTCGGAGAAGCTACAAAATATAGGTTGAATTAAGGGATAGCCGAGCTACTCCTCGATTATCTTTAAGCGGATCGTATGGACCGAACAGGAGATGCATGGATCATAATTCCTTATCGTCGTCTCGACGATTCTCTGAGCCTTCTCAAAAGGCTGCTTTAAGATCAGATCTCCAACTTTGAGAATATCCTCCTCCATCGCCGCATAATTCTGGGCTGTCGGCGGAACGATATTCGCGTAGATTATCCTTCCTCGGTCATCTATCTTGTATCGATGGTAGAGCATTCCCCTCGGGGCTTCGACTATCGCCGCCCCCTCGCCTGCCCTAACCTCAGCCTCTCTATATGGCTCATCAGGCTCAGAATATTCTTTGACAAGCCTCTCTATCTCGAGTACCGCATGATAGCTTTCGGCGGCTCTCGCTATAATGCTCTGATAGGTGTTCCTGAGCGGCGCCTTGAATCCCGCCTCCTCCAACACGTCCCTTACCTCGGGAGCGAGTAGTTCGTAGTTTAGGTTGAACCTCGCGAGCGGCCCGGTGATATATGGTCTTCCATTTCTAAGGCGGTAGTGCAGCGCGTTTGAGTACTTCTTCTGCTCGACTAGGACATGTTTCTCGAAATCGTCTTCTGGGAACTTTTCTCCGAGGTTGTTGGCAACAACCCCCTCTAGTATCGGATACTCCTTTTCTCCCTTCAGGGACATGACGACCATATCGTAGCTGATCTCCGGTATCGGCAGGTTTAGAACGAATTCTAGAAGCCTCTTACTCGCCTTCTTTATCTCATCGACGTTCCTCAATAGCTGCTGGAGCTCCTCCCGTCTTATGATCCTATGGGTTCCTCCGACCCTGAAGCCTACTGGATGGACCGGCCGCCCTCCAATAATCTCTATTGCCCGATTGCCCCAATCCCTGACGGCTATAGCATCCTTAACGATCTGCGGGTTATCCTTAGCTATCTCGAATATGGAGTGGCGTTCTAGGAAGTCTGGGGCGTGGAGGAATGCGAAGTGGAGGACGTGGCTCTCGATCCACTCGCCGTAGAACGCGATCTTCCTAAGCTTCTCAACTTCCTCCGAGACCTCGATTCCGAGAATCTTCTCCATAGCCCTGCCAGCAGCCATGACGTATGCCAGCGGGCAGATCCCGCAGATCCTAGCCGTGAGATCCGGGGCCTCGAGATACAATCTCCCCTTTAGGAATGCTTCGAAGAATCTCGGCGGCTCGAAGATGTTAACCTCGACGTAGTCTATCTTGCCATCCTTAACCTTAACCCATACGCCGCCCTCGCCCTCGACCCTCGCCAGCTGATCAACCTTTATCTCAAAACTCTTCTCACCGCTCATACTTCTCAAGGAACCTCCTTACAGGCTCAGACCAGCTTGTAATATTCCGGAATCTTAAAGCTATTTCATCCCTAGGAATACCTATCTCCTCGAATCTCTTTGCGAGATTCTCCGGCTTGGGGTCGATCATGGGGCCGAAGCATCCATAGCATCCCCTACCATAGCTTGGGCAAAGGGCTCCGCACCCCTCCTTTATTATGGGTCCTAGACATGGCTGACCTCTGGCTACGATCACGCAAATGTTTCCCTTACGCTTACATTCTTGGCATAGGCTTTCCTGGCGGTAGTATGCTCGCTTTCCTATCAATATCTGCTTGAGGATACTTAGTAGTTGCAATTTATTTGCCGGACATCCGCTCACAGAATAATCCACCTGGATGTAGTCTGATAAGGGTCTTGATTTTTCAAGGCTTTCAATCCATTCTGGATTTGGATAAACAGTCTTTTTGATTTCGGAGAAGTTAAGCCAGTTTCTCAGCGCTTGGATTCCACCGTAAGTTGCGCAGGAGCCAACCGCCACTACGATCCTTGCTTGCTTTCTTATCTCCTTGACGAGTTCTTCTTCATGAGGCGTGGAGATAGATCCTTCGATAAGGGCCACATCATATGGTCCTGGAGAGTTTTTGCTGCTTGCTTCTAGGAAGTAGGCTATCTCAACGCTATTCGTTAAGGCTAGGAGGCTTTCTCCTAGGTCCAGTATCTGTTGCTGGCATCCACTGCATGACGATAACTTGAATACCGCTAGCTTAACCTTCTGATCTTTCCCGGTCATATCTCATCCACCCAGAAGTACTTTTTAATTAGCCAGTACGGGAATACGGGGCCATGTCTACAGACGAAGTAGGGACCTACCTGGCAGTGGCCGCAGAGGCCGATCCCGCACTTCATTCTCCTCTCTAGAGAGAGATAGATCTGATTCTCCTTGAACCCGATCTCTTCGAGAGCCTTGATGGTGAACCTCATCATGATTTCAGGACCACAAATAAGGGCTATGGTTTTCTCGACAGCTATTCTCGCCATCGGTATGAGTTCGGTAACAACGCCAACGTTACCTTTCCAAGTTTCATCGGGATGATCGACCGTTAGGAGGAACTCCGTGTTCGGTATCTTCCTGTACCGGTCGAACTCATAGCGATAAAGTAGGAGGTTAGGAGTTCTTGCTCCATAAAGTATCGTTAACTTCCCATACTTCTCTCGATTCTTCTCAACCTCTAGAATGACCCCCCGAAGCGGTGCCAGCCCAATCCCACCAGCCACGATGAGGACGTCTTTCCCAGCGAGCTTCTCGATCGGCCAACCCTTGCCATATGGACCTCTTATACCGATAAAGTCGCCTTCATGCATCTTAAACAGGTAGTCGGTCAACGCTCCAACGGATCTTACACTTTGGACTAAAACACCATCCTCCTCTAGCCCGCATATTGATACGGGGGCTTCCCCTACGCCGGGAATATATATTTCGGTGAACTGCCCTGGCTTAGGCGTCTCCGCAAGCCCTTCTTGAACTCTGAAGTAGAATGTTTTGGTATCGGGGGTCTCAGGGACTATCTTGACTATCTCGGCCTTGCTTGGCGCCATTGGGGTCCTGACTATCTCCTGCATCTAGCCTCCACCTCCTTTATCACATCCTTCACAACCTGCCTTAGATCTATTCCTGCGGGACACCAAGTTATACACCTGCCACACCCCACGCATCCAAAAGTTCCAAATTGCCTGAGCCAATACACAAACTTGTGAAGGACCCAGTGCCTATATCTAGCGTGAAGGCTTTTCCTGAAGTGTCCTCCAGCAACTTGGGCATAGCTGTAGCTATGGCATCCGTCCCAAATCCTAACCCGCTTCGCGGATCCATCAAGCTCCGGTTCGTCGATGATATCGAAGCAGAAACATGTCGGGCATACCATGTTGCAGTTAGCGCAACCGAGACACCTCTCAGCAATCCTCTTATAAACCTCCGAGTCTAATCCCATCTCTAGCGTTTCAGGGAGGTTTTCCAGCGTGAATTCTGCTCGAGCTTTCTTAGACGCTTCCAGCATGAGGTTCTTGAGACGATCAACCTGCTCATCCTCGGCGGGTCTGAGATCCAACTCGCTGAGCATATCCACTCCAAGATCGCTTCCCGGCTGGAATATTACGACACCATTATCAACTCTAGTATAGGCTACGTCGAATCCTTTGAAAGCGAAGGGGCCCGTGCCCATGGTCGCACAAAAGCATGTATCTCCGGGGTCCACGCAGTTTTCAACTATAAGGACGAGGTTTTTCCTAAACTTCCGATAATACTCGTCTCCTAGCGTGCCCTGAACACCGTCCATGACGTTTATTGCGGCGAGGTCACAAGGCTTTATGCCGAAAAAGGCTGTCTTAGCAAACTCGAACTTCGGATATTCCACGCTTAGGTCAGACCTAGTGGTGAATAAGGTAAGCTCTGGAGGATAGAGGAATCTCTTCGGTGAGTCTGGCCCATGCCTGAAGCGACCACCATTATTGACGACACGATAATATCCTGGAGCCTGCTTATCCTCATAGCCGTATGGAATCTCGCTGAAATCATGCAGTCTTTCAAGCCTTATCACGGAGTCCACGAGCTTAGGTCCTATAACCTGATAACCTCGTGAAGCCACTACGTTGAATAGCGACCTAAGGTCGTGCTCCGTACCGGAGTAAAACGACCCTCTGAACAACGTTGATCTAGCAAAGATCAAAAGATGTTTCAATTTTAACATTTTCCTTAAGTATTTCCAAAATAAGGCTCATACAGATGTGAGTAGCCCCAGTTTAAGCTTTCAATTGAAAAGGTCTTTGCTTAAGATGCGATTACAGGGTGATCTTCATGTTTTTATATGTTTTACCTAATAGGTTGTTGGGCTATTGTCGACTTTCCGAGTTTATTTAAGCTAATGCTTCCCACGCTGACGAAGTTTGAGCTTAGTGTAGCATTCATATCTATTATCATCTCAGCAAGTTCTGCAGAAAGCTCCGCCTGCCTCTTCATACTCCATATGAATTGCGTGAAGTTCGGGCAAAGCATGTATGTATCGCATTTAACTGATCTATATCTTAGCCTATCAATAATTTGATTTTCTCCGAATTCTATATCCTCTTGATACTTCCTTATCACCTCATTGGCGAGTCTAATATCTTTTGAGAACACGACTCTTATGGCTTTTTCACAAATATCTCGGCAGCGCTCGTAGTATTCTGCTAGCTTCTGAAGCGCATCCTTATCTACCTCCGTCTCACAAGTCAGTATTTTTAGAACGCTCTTAGCTCCGAGCTTGGACAAATCAGCCATTCTTTCAAGATAGCAGCCTATTATCGCTAGGAAAGATGTTTCCAGCGGTTGCGCTATCCCTAAGCTCTCAGCGAAACTCCTCTTCTTCTGGGCGATTGAGAGAGCTCTAGAGAATAGATAATATAGCTTATTGACTTCCTCGTCTCTTAGCATTACCATCTTAGCTAGCTCGCGATTCCCTTCAATAAACGCCCTGAAATACTCCTCTAGCATAGATGAGACCAAGTTGCAAATTCTCTCTAAAATCGAGTAGATCGAGGACTTGTGGACGTCTACGACGCATTGTAGGACAACATGCTGTTCGGTCTCGTCCATTACAGAGACCCCTATTAGCACTTTCGCCGCCTCTCGGATCTCCTTGATATGCCTATAGCTCAAGCGTGTTTCCGAGGCAACCTCGATTATGTCGGCGCCGGCAATATAGCTCCCGATGATCAGCCTGTTTAGAAGCCCAGGTTGATCGAGTAAATCCGCATTTATCTTGCATGTTTCAAGCGTTTGTTCTGCTTCCGATTTGGCGGGCCATAGCCTTAATGAGCCGTCATGAGTTTCCTCAATAATTACGGTGTCCCCCCGGTTAAGACCATGCTCCCTAACCCACCAGTATGGTAAAGAGATCGTTAATGTGCCTTTACCAACACGCTGTATCTTACGTTGCTCCATCAAAACCCCGAGTAGAAGAATGTAATTATCCGGATAAAAAGATTTATTCTCTGGAAGTCGGGAAGAAACAATGTAAATATTCTATATACCGAAATATATTTTCTATTCCCGCAGATATATATTGAGGTAATCCAGTAAATACTTGAGGAAAATGATTAACAAATCTAACCCCAAGATAAGTTCCAATAATTTGATAAGAACTCTCCAAAGGATCCAAGAAAAGCATGGATTCCTGCCAAAAGACTCGTTGATAAAGCTCTCTCGGGATACGCGGAGCCCTTTAAGCAAGATATTTGGTGTGGCAACATTTTACCACCAGTTCAGGCTGGAGCCACCTGGAAAAGTAACAATCTATGTCTGCATGGGAACTGCCTGCCATCTTAGGGGGAATGCTGAAAACTACGAATTCCTAAGAAGGTTCTTGGATATAAGACCCGGTAGATCCACAAGCAGTGATGGCCTATTCTCCTTAGAGAAGGCCAGATGTTTTGGCTGCTGCAGCTTAGCTCCGGTAGTAAAGGTCGGTGATACGCTCGTCGGCAAGGCCACGCCTAGGGAGCTTCAAAGAGTGATCTCCCGCGTTAGGGAGGCGATTTTGAGAAAGGAGGTTGCTCGAGGGGGCGGTGGTGATAGGACATGATGAGGCAAGAATACTGGACACTAATGGATCCATGCTGTGACTATTGTCTTCATTCTAGCGATAATCCTTGTGCGAGGTATGTTACCTGTAGAATGCGTGGGCCATTCTGCCACAAGAGTGTAGAGTGTAGGGAGAAGAGGCAACAGAGGGTCAAGGAGGTGCTTTATGGCTCACAGGGCGTTAGAATCAACATAGGCGCGTCAAGCTGCGGCTTAGCCGCTGGTGCCGAGAGAGTTCTCGAGGCCGCGAAAGATAGTCTCAGGTCAATAGGCGTAGAGGCGGAAGTTTCTGCTGTGGGTTGTCTAGGGCTATGCTTCATGGAACCCTTCATCGAGATCCGCAGTGAAGACGGTCCATCTCCAATTTATGGCCACGTTTCGCCCGAAAACATTGGCGATATACTTGCTAAGTATTTTGAAGAAGGGAGCGTGGAGGGTGCGTTCGCGATCAGGAGGCGCACGGGCAGGTTTAAGGACGAGGATAAAGTCCCCACATTAGACGAGCTTGACGTGTGGAGAAAGCAGGTGAAATGGGTTTCTAGAAACTGTGGCGTAATTAACCCGGAGTCGATCGAGGAGTATATTGTCACAGGTGGCTATGAAGGGCTTTCAAGGGCACTAACGATGAAACCCGAGGAGGTTATCGAGGAGATCAGGCTGGCAGGACTTAGGGGTAGGGGTGGAGCCGGGTTCCCAACATGGCTCAAATGGAAGATATGTCGCGAGCAACCATCGGATGAAAAGTACGTCATATGTAATGCTGATGAGGGTGATCCAGGAGCTTTCATGAACAGGCTCTTAGCGGAGTCCGACCCGCACAGAGTGCTAGAAGGACTCATAATCGCCGGATACGCGATAGGCGCTTCTCAAGGCGTGATCTTCGTTAGAGCGGAGAAGCCCCTGATGGCCGCTAGGCTCGAGAAGGCCGTGGAGGATGCTCGCCAATGGGGGCTCTTAGGCGAGAACATCCTCGGATCGGGATTCAGCTTCGATGTAAGTGTGATGAGGAGCGCTGGGGCATTCGTATGTGGAGAGGAGACGGCTATGATAGCGGCTATCGAGGGAGGGCGTGCGATGCCGCGGCAGCGGCCACCCTACCCAGCCTCTAGGGGCCTTTGGGATAAGCCGACTGTGGTCAATAATGTCGAGACGCTGGCGCATGTCGCGACAATAATGGCACATGGATGGCGCGAGTTCGCGAAATATGGAACCGAGCGAAGTAAGGGGACGAAGATGTTCTGCGTAACCGGCAGCGTTAAGAGGACTGGTGCATTCGAGGTTCCAATAGGCACCACGATCAGGACTCTCGTGTATGATATAGCTGGAGGGCCGCGCGAAGGCAGGAAGATAAAGGCAGTTCAGATAGGAGGCCCCTCGGGCGGCTGCCTCCCCGAGAGGTTATTCGACCTACCTATCGATTATGAGAGTCTTCAGGAGGCTGGTGCGATAATGGGCTCTGGGGGCCTGGTGGTCATAGATGACACAAACTGCATGGTCGACGTGGCGAGATACTTCACCTCATTCACCCTAGCCGAGTCCTGTGGCAAGTGCATACCCTGCAGGGTTGGCACGAAGGCGTTGTATGACCGTTTATCCGCGATAGTCGAGGGCATGGGTAGTCAGGAGGACCTACAGCTGCTCGAGGAGATTGGGCTTATGATGAAGGAGGCGGCTTTATGCGCCTTAGGCGGGACCGCACCCAATCCGATTCTATCATCGCTCAGGTACTTTAGAGATGAATACGAGGCTCACATATTAGAGAAGAAGTGCCCGGCGAAGGTTTGCAGCAAGCTTGTCTCGTACGTCATAAATCGAGAGCTTTGTGTCAAATGTGGATTATGTGCCAAGTCGTGTCCTGCTGGCGCGATAACAAAAACCGCTGACGGATTCTTCACAGTAGACGAATCTAAATGCATCAAATGTGGCACGTGTGTTATCACGTGTCCGAGAGGCGCGGTTGAGAAGAGGTGATGATAATGAAGGTCAAGATAAATGGTTTGGAGGTGGAGGCAAAGGAGGGTGAGAGGATACTCGATGTTGCAAATCGCCTAGGTATCAGGATACCGACCCTATGCTATCTCAAGAACGTGTATGAGGGCGCCTCCTGCAGAATCTGCGTCGTCGAGCTAGGTAATGGGAAGCTCGTACCGGCCTGCGCCTACGAGGTTTCCGATGGTCTCGTGGTCAGCACAGATACTCCGAAGGTCAGGGAGAGCAGGAGAGTAACGCTGGAGTTGTTACTCTCGGCTCATAGGATTACGTGCCAGAACTGCCCCAAGAAGGGCGAATGCACCTTAGTGGAGTTATGTTCTGAATATGGTGTCGAGGGGATACCAGTATGCGCTGAGTGCCCCCTCCATGGGGAAGACTGCTTCATCGCGAAGGGCGAGATCTGTCTAGGTCCGATCACTATTAGCGGATGCAAAGCCGAATGCGTTCGCGATGGAAAAGCATGCGAGGGCTGCAGGGGACCAGTCACGAGGAAAGACGTGATAGAACAGGCCCGAAGAATCTACGTCGAGCATGGCATATCCTTGGAGACGGTTCTTGAGAGGCTCAAGATATATTGCGCTTCATCACGCGAATTCGACCTAGTTCGCGAGTATCTTGTGGTGAGGGAGGTGGTGAAAAGATGATGAGCGTCCCTGTTGATAGGATAGTAGGCCACGCAATCTTAGACATAGATATGAAGAGAGGGGTACTGGATGCGCGTTTCAAGGTTTTGAATGATCCACGCTTCATAGAGGCCATAGTGTTGGGAAAGAGATACTATGAGGTTCCATCGATAGTCTCAAGGATATGTGGGCCATGCAGTATAAGCCATACGATAACTTCCACGATGGCCATAGAGAAGGCTTTCGGGGTGAGCGTCCCAGAGCCGGTGAGCATTCTCAGGAAGATAGCGGTACTTGGGGAGGTGATTGAGAACCATCTCTTACATCTCACGCTGGTGTGCCTACCGGAATACTTTGGATACGCCGATCTAATTGAGGTCGCCAAGTATAAGCCAGAATTCCTCAAGAACATACTGCTAATCAGGTCGCAGCTTTCCAAGATCATGGAAATAGTTTCCGGTAGGCTCGTTCACCCGAACGTGCTGACGATAGGCGGATTCTCCAAGATCCCTGGAAAGGCGAAGCTCGAGGAAGCAAGGAGCATGTTAAGAAAAATTAGAGGTAGGCTCATCGAGATCGCGGAAATATTTCTCGAAACCGAGTTCCCCGAATTCGAGGTGATAATGGAGGCATATGCATCTCTGAGGGACGACTACCTCTACATCGGAGACGAGATAATCACCTCGGATGAGCGGAGGGTTAGATCCGATGATTATAGAAAGGTGCTCATAGAGGATGTTCAACCATATACGACTTCGAAGAGGGTGACGCTTGAAGGGCTGCCAATATATGTTGGGGCTAGGGCGAGGGTGAACCTGAAGGCCGACATGCTATCAGACCGAGCCAAGTCCTACCTCAAGGTGAGGAGATTCCCGCTAAGAAACCCCTTCGATAATCTTCAGGCACAGGCCATAGAACTGATCCACTGCATGGATGCCATGGAGGCGTTGATTGAAGAGGTTCTCGGTATCCTCGAAGCCAAGTTAACTCATAGGAGATCAGAGGTCATAGTTAGGGAGGGTGCTGGTGTCGGGGTGTCTGAGGCCCCTCGTGGCATACTAATCCACCATTATGAGGTTAATCGCTGGGGCAACATTGTCTATGCTAACGTGATAACGCCGACGACGATAAACTCCAGGCATGTAGAAGTTGCGGCCTTGGAGCTGATTAGGCATTACTTCTACGAGGATACGCCGGCCACGGAAATAGAGCGCTATCTCAGAAAACTGGTGCAGGCATATGATCCATGCCTCGGCTGCGCAACCCACTCTATCAAGATAAACATCAGGGGGCTGAAAGCATGAGGATTGGCGTATACTCGTTTGGCGGATGCGAGGGCTGCAGATACTGGCTAATGGACTCGATGCTCAGAATATGCGAGGAGCTTGGCGCTGAGATAGTCTACGAGCCCCTGATCGGGCTTTCCAAGGAGGATCTTGAGTATGATGTAGTAATCATCGAGGGGGCTATCTGCGACGAGGAGGATTCCGAGAAGCTTCGGAGCCTAAGATCTCGAGCGAAGTACCTAATCGCCCTAGGCTCCTGCGCTTTTCTCGGCGGTGTGCCAGGCAATAAGAGGTTTACGGATCCCCGCGATGTTGAGATGGTATATCTAGGCAAGCCGTTGCAGAAAAAGCCGATCGACGTGAAGCCGATAACCGCATATGTTCAGGTGGATTACTGGATTAGAGGATGCCCGCCGAATCGTGAGAACTTCGAGAAGCTCTTTAGGGCCATACTCTCTGGTATCGCTTCTGGGAGGCCATTTAAGCTCCGTGAGAGGAGGCTGGAGTTCTGCAGGGAGGAGTTCGCCAGCATAGAGGGAAGCGTGCTAAAGCTTGACGGCGACAAGTGCATACTCTGCGGTAGATGCGTCGGCGCCTGCGATAGGATGGGAGTCTATGCAATAGATTATGCATACCGGAGCATAAGCACGGTCGTGACAACACCTTTCTCAATACCCTTCGATGAGAGTACATGCGTGCTATGCGGCCAATGCACGCTCGTCTGTCCGGTCGGCGCGATTCATGAGAGAAGCGATCTGGAAAAGGTTCAAAGGATCCTATCAGGACCCATGGCGTTGAGAGCTTACATAGAGCCCGAGAGCCTAGCGGCCATGTCCAGCTACTTCAACCGTGAGGTCGAGGTAATCATTGGAGCGCTTATCGCCAGAGGCTTCGAGAGCGTCGCAGTGTATTTGCCTGAGTATCACGCAGATGCTAAGAGGCCGCTGATACCTGCGAGCGAGACCGAGAGGAGATTCGTCAACATCTTCTATCCACAGCTGGCCGAACTACTATCAGAACCACCAACCCCGCCAGGACGATCGTCAGTCATGATAACGCCATGCTTGGCTAAGAAGGCGCAAGCCCGCGAGGGATTAGTATTAACAACACGCGAGGCGATCAAGCTCATCTCCAGCATCGATTTGGATGAGGTCGAGGAGACTCTTCCGATAATACCCTCCCGAAGAAACGCTATCTTCAGGGAGGTTCATGGGCCGGATAACGTGACCAGGCTACTAGAGGAATACACCAAGGGGGTGCGCGTCAAGGAGCCGACGATCCTCAAGATATGCCCCGGCGGATGCCTCAGAGGCGGAGGACAACCATACTACAACGAGGATCTTTATCGGAGAATGAATGAGGTGCTCGCGAGGATATCCTCCACGCTCCTAGTCATCGATTGAATCCAGCTTGAGTAGGCGGGATATACTTTCCAATATTTTTGGGATCGCCTTTTCCACCTCCTCACTCAATCCTATTCCAGGGCTTATCTCTTTAGCCCCCACGCCAACTAAAAATATCCTGCGAGGCATCTTCTCCCTGAAGAGCTCGTATCCCAGCCTTATGGCTGAGACTACATCAATATCGTGTAGCGATTGAATCTCACCGATATACTCTTGGGATAGCTCGTTCAGATCCACCACGACCACCTTGCCGGGAGATAATCCAGATTTAATGACATCAACTATTATCAAGTTGTCGAATCCCGCGATCTCATCCAAAAGCGTGAAGACGTCCAAGCCCGTTTCAAAGATCTTTACCTCAGCTGGTAGATCAAGCTTGAGGAGAGCCTCGCCCACAACTAGACCGAGAGCATCATCTTTCATGAGCCTGCTGCCAACGCATAATATCAGGGTTTTCTGGACTTTCATCTCGGAGTAGCTTAGCATATTGGGGCGATATAGCTGTTCTATAATCCCCTGACTAGCAGATTCTAGGAACCGGGTCTCCGATAGGCATCGGGACGTATCTCAGACCACCTATCTCGGTCTCCACCACGACTCCATTATACTCTCTTGTAAATTCGCCGATTATCTCCGCATCCTTTCCCAGCGGATGGCTGCGAACCGCCTCTAAAACGTCTTCAGCATATTTCGCTGAGACGGCTAGAACCGCCTTCCCTTCATTTGCCAGCTCTAGTGCATCTATGCCTAGTATCTCGCAGGCAGCCTTAACCTCCTCTCTTATCGGTAGGCGTGCTTCCTGAATCATTATCCCGATACCCGTCGTCTCGCTCCATTCATTCAGTAATGCTGCAAGCCCGCCTCTCGTCGGATCTTTGCATGCTACTACCCCTCCTATCTCTAAGGCTTCTGAGATTAGCTTGTTTAGCGGGGCTGCATCGGATTTGAGGCTTGGAGCTTCTAGGCCTAACTCCTCTCTCGCAGCCATTATGGCGACTGCATGATCTCCTATAGTTCCCGAGATTATGATCTTATCTCCAGGTCTGATATTTCGTGGATCTAGCCATCTCGACTTAAGGCTTCTACCATCTGAAGCCGCCCTTCTAAGATTATCATCTAATTTCTCGCTCCTCCTACCTATCCCAGCGGTATTGATTATTATCTGATCAAGCTTCCCCCTCTCCACGACCTTCGTATCTCCGGTAACTATCTCGACATCAGCTTCTTCGGCAGTCCTC
>Ga0190363_1001680_pt1 | contig 13025 bp, 17 predicted proteins | sample 48721867_MG_FD_161272 | JGI IMG/M metagenome (GOLD analysis project Ga0190363, IMG submission 161272) | Hydrothermal vent microbial mat bacterial communities from Southern Trench, Guaymas Basin, Mexico - 4872-18-6-7_MG | ecosystem: Environmental > Aquatic > Marine > Hydrothermal vents >...
TCATTGTTTGTTTACATGTGTAGTTTGGTGTTTGTGTGGTTAGGTTTATATAGGTTTTATATACATATGTATTGTTTGGTGGTTGGGTTGGTGGATTGGAAGCGTGTTTTGGATGTTGTTGATGAGATTTTAGAGTTTTTTGAGAGTGAGGGTGTTAAGCCTACTGTTAGAACTATTTTTTATCAGCTTGTTGCGAGGGGGGTTTTACCGCTTACTAGGAGTAGGTATAAGCAGTTGAGTAGGAAGCTTGTTGAGGCACGTATGAAGGGGCGGTATAGCTGGGATTTTGTGGAGGATAAGGTGAGAAGTGTAATTGGGTTTTTATATGATTTATATCCGAGTGATGATGAACCTAAATTCTTTGAGACTAGTCTACAATTGGAGTTAGAGAAGCTTGACATTGAAAGGATGATTGAAGAAATATTCCATAGGTTAAAGCCGACAATAGACTTAGGAAGATGGGCAAAACAACCATACGCAGTTGAAATTTGGATTGAAAAAGAAGCCTTATCATCAACAATAGTTAACTGGACTAGAAACCTAGAAATACCAGTAAAAATATGTAAAGGATACCCAAGCTGGACATTCATATACAAAAACGTTCAAGAAATAAAGTATACCCTAAGACACCACGACAAAATAGCAATACTATACTTAGGAGATTTAGACCCATCAGGAGTAGACATAGAAAGATTCCTAAAAAAAGCACTAGAATACTTCCAAATCCCAAAGGGCAAAGTAGAGTTCAAACGCATAGCAGTAACCCAAGAACAAATAGAAAAATATAATCTACCACCAAGACCAAAAGACGCTGAAACCCTAGCAAAACTACTAAAAGACACAAGATACAAAAAATACAAAATACCATACGTAGTAGAACTAGACGCATTAGTAGCCTACGCTCCAAGCCAATTCAGAAAACTACTAATAAACACAATAAACAGCTACTGGAACAAAAACATATACCAAAAAGAACTAGAAAGAACAAATAAAATAAAAAATAAAATTGAAAAACTAATAGAAGAATATAAAATAAAAGCTAAAAAGAAAATATTAGAAACATTAAAAGGAGAAAGTGAAAAAAATGAAGTGTGAATATTGTAGGAGTAGGAAGGCTGAGGCAATAATTTTTGATGAGGATGATTGTAGGTTCAAGTATATTTGTGATGAGTGTTTAGATGAGATGATAAAGTTCTTTGGTGAACTTAACTTAGAGTTTGAATATTTGACTAACTGCTATTTAGCTATTGATTGGCTGAAAAGGAAAGCTAACATGGAAATCAAGTATAGAGAAAACAAATTAGAGAAACTTAGAAAGCATAGTTGAATGGATTAGCATTATGTTTAAAACTTGTTTTTTGATTATTTATATTTGAGTGGTTTTTATGCATCCAGTATTAGTGTTGCCTTTAAATGAGGGTAGCGGAGACATAGCATATGATAGAAGTGGATATAATAATCATGGAACATACCATAATGTTATTTGGGTTAAAAAGTGGAGAGATTGGATAGTTTTTCTTGATCCAGACACATATGGAACTGGATGTTATATTGACTGTGGAGACGACTTCCTAGATGTAATAGATGAGTTTACATTAATAATATGGTTATGGACTAACGATACGACAAGAAACGGGACGCCTTTCTCCTATGCAACAACACACAGTAATAATGAGATTTTACTGTATAATTATAAAAGTTTAGAGCCACATCTCGGCGGAAAAAAAATAAGCACAGGTGTTGCTGTAAATGATGGAAAATGGCATTGCGTAGCATGGAAATGGAGAAGTATTGATGGAAAAACAAAATTACTGGTAGATAAGGAAGTAAAATATGTTGGAACGCTACAAGCTGGATATAAAATACAGCACGGAACTGATAGAAGGCTGTTTATAGGGCAAGAACAAGACACAGTAGGCGGGGGACTAGATGTAAATCAAGCCTTTAAAGGATACATTGGAGAAGTCCTATGGTTTAAAAAATACCTACCAGACGAACAAATAATATTTTTATCGTCTTTGTTTAGGGGTGAGAAGCGTAGTCCACCAGTATTTTAGCGTATTTTTTTATTGCTTTTTCTTCTGTTAACTCTTTCTTACACTTACACTTCTCACGGTCATAAAACTCACAAGTCATGGTTTATCACCTTTTTGGTTTCCAATACTTACAATCTTTTCCCATTTCCATAAGTTTTTGTTTTATTTCTTCTCTCGTCATATCCTCAGCATTGAAAAGTAATCTTTTTTCTTCTATTATTTTTAATGGAATGCCGAGTAGATAGGTTTCTTCTGATTCATCATATTTAATACGGCAGATTATATCATGCCAATCAAAATCATATCCTCTGCCAGTAGTACGATTTTTACATGTCCAACAACACCGCTTAACCATCACCTTCATTTAGTTCCCACCAGTCTTTAATTTCTAGTCCTTTTCTAATTAGGTTTATTCCCTTCGATATATTTGTAGCAATTTTTTCAAGCTTGTCATGTAGAAGTTTATTTTGTTCTTTAAATTGTTCAGCTAATGCTTCTAATTTAGCTCTATTATCAGCAATAATATACCAGCCCTTAAAAACCAGTTTTTTCTTCATTTTCAACCTCCCAGAGGTATGTTTTTTGGGGTTAATAATCATATCTAGGAGTTTGTCAGTCACTAAGCATCCCCTCTAAATGTTTCTCTTTTTCTTGTGCTCTTAACTTTAATTCTTCGACTATGTCTTGAAGGATTTTTTCGAGGGGTTCTAGTGCGGTTTGAGGTATGTGGGCTACTCTTTCAAATTTATTTTTCTTTGATTTGAGTGGCATTTTTCTAACGTAGCCCTTAACTTGAACATATACACGCCACCATAATTTAGGTGAAACTGCAAGTATTTTGCCGTCTTTAGTTACATAGACTAGGTAGTCTACATCATCATAGTAGGCGTGGCTGAGCAATGAATAATTAATTGTAACTGCTGGTGCATAGTCTTCTTGTGGTGCGTCTGGCTTGTTGTCTCGAAGCCATTGGGGGAAGCTCCAGAAGGGGTTGCGGAATAGAGTTACATAAAGTTTCAATGGCTCATAAATATATGGGTATTCTGGAAGCTTAATTGCTCCTTCAACCTCGTAGCGTCTGCCACCGAGAATAGCATCATATCTCCAAACTTTGAAATTATATTTTTGAAGTAAAGCTAGTGTGGCTTGAACGGCTTGCTTAACATTACTTATAATGCTTCGCTTCTCCAATGGGACAACTGATTCAACCTTCCATCCACTAAACATGTTTAAACCATACTTGGCAATACAACCTCGACATAGCTCTGGATTAAGAAGCCCAGCACAACGCTTACCATCACAGTAAACCTTTAAGGTAATAACATATTTAACCAATTTAGACACCTTATACACATGTCGATTAATACCAAGTATAATTATGGTTAAAAGCAATATAAAGATATCGATTACCAGCCCTAAACTATGCATACTCTCTCCAAATTGCAAATAGACATGAGTAAATCAGCTCTACACGTGTAGGCTTCCTTTTAAGCAGAAGCGTATCTCCATCCAAGTAACCATTATTAATTAGCCATTCAACTAGAAAGTTAATGAAGCTCTTAATGAATGGTGAAGGCTTAAAATCTGTAAATATATTGTTTACTGGCTTCCACATCAACTTTGGATATCTTACATGTGTAAGTGTTCCAATTCCCAGAAGCTTTTCAATGTAAATTGCTTCAGCTAATTCTTGCTTGTCTAGTGGAAGTTTTTTCCGATAAATGTAATCGAGATAGCTTAAAATGCGGTTGGCTTTAACTTCAATCCATTCATAATAATTTCTACCATACTGAAGTGTGTAGCCATATGCACTTGGAATTTCAGATGGCTTACTGGCTGTTAGAAACCATGATTTAACTGCTAATGATGGCATTTACGTTATCACTCCAATGCCCTTAAATTCTTCCCACTCAATTATCCAAAGTATTCTGAAGTCAACATCTCCAGCTTGCTCATTTCTCATGCATATTCCTTCTCCAGCATGAAGTATGAAGTCTGAACGTTGGTCAACTGCATTAGCAAAGTTAAATTCAATCCAAAGATACTGCCCAGCATTTATAGGCGTCATAGTTCCACAAACCTTGTTTCCAATAGTAGCTGAAATTGGATTTGTTTCTGAGCCTTCCCTTATAATTACGATTGGGTCAGCATAATTAGTATCCTTTTTACATATACGTGAAGGGTCAACATCAACCCCGCCAGATAAGCTTGTAATACGCCAAACAGCTATCTCTATAGGAGTAGCTTGCTTAACTGAAACTATGTGAAGTATAATTCTCCTTAAAGCCATATTCCTATCCGAGTCAGATGGATTTAAAATTGCATGATAAATGAAGTCAGCAGACGTTGAGCCAGAAACCATACTTGAACAATAATGGTAAACTCCAAGTAGAGTTCTGGGAGAAGTAATGCAGAAAACTTCATGATGCCTACTTTCACCTTCAATCTGCTTTACAATCGTCCTAACCCTTTTCCCAGATGAATCTGGTGGTAACCCAATATAACCTTCAACACTCATTTCAATTCCCAATAAAAATAGAATACAAAAATGGAAGTAATATTTTATTCTCTAACTTGAACTCTGAATATTCTTCTAAATGTGGGATTGTCCTTATGCTTTATAACTAGTGGCTCAAAGACTTCCACTACAATATTCTTGATGTCACACATAGCTTTAGGAACAACATGTAAATCGCCGAACAAATCATAGTTTACAGCTATGCATCCACCGCTACATGCATTCTTAAATTTACAGTTTAAGCATCTCTCTGGAATCTCGCTGTAAGGTGGAATTCTTCTCCACTCCTCATTCAAATGTATTCTCTCTGGATAGAAGCCATCGAATACACTTCCAATTACAAGTTTCCTTGAAGATACAAATCTGTGGCATGGATATATTTTGCCGTCTGGAGCTACTCCCACTCCGCCTTGACCTAAACCGCATCTCTGAGTCCAGTTAACCCTTCTCTTGCTGGTTACAGCTTTCGCCGCATCTCTAACAAACATGCTGAATACTGGTATATTTCTCGAATAGCATTCATCTAGGAAGTCACGCATTTTAATTAGTTCTTCTCTAAGCTGATTGAGGCTGTCTTCATCCCATTCCACTTCATATACTGCATCTATTGCAACGTTTGTGAAGCCATGTTTGACGAAGAACTTTAATCCCTCAGTAAGCCCATCTATGGTTTCTGGACTGAAAGTCCATCTCAACTGTGGATTCGGATTCAATATTTTCTTGACCTTCTTAATGTTCTCCCATACTACTTTCCATGTTCCCCTTCCATCTGGCAATACACGATATTTGTCATGTGTTTTTTGCAGACCATCTATACTGCATAGAATGCCGTAATTATATTTCTTCATCCATTTGAGGATATCCTTGTTAAGCAAATAGCAGTTGGTTGTAACTCCAAATCTTATGGCAAGATTGTCTGCAACAGCCTTCTCAGTAATATACTTCATAGTATCAAAGCTGACGAGTGGTTCTCCGCCGAAAAACCATATTGAACCGTCTCGCTTAAGATTGTGTCTGGCGAAGTGTAGCAGTTCATTCATGGTTTCCCTCTGCATTTCTTGACGTGGAATATCCTCATATAACTTGAAGACGAAGCAATACTTGCATCTAAAGTTGCATCTACTTGTGTTCCATACTGTGAGTTCATTTAGCATTGGAAACTGCATTCTACTCAAGGTTTACTTCTCTCCTTTTCGCTGGTTTAATTAATCCTAACTGTATTAATGTTTCCAATACTATTTGCCTTACATCTTCAGCAGTTAATGGCTGGACTAGTCTAGCTGGCTGTGGAGCTGGCATTCTCTGTGGCTGAAGCTGAGCTGGTCTTCTAGGCTGAATTGGTCTTCTAATTTGAGGCTGAGCTGGTGGAGCCACTCCAACTTCACATGTAATGCATATTCCACATTGCTTTTCACATGTAAAGCATCTCTCACATTCATAACAAACTCTACATGACATGGTTTTAAACCCCCAATACTCATTATATACATTATCCAGTATATATTGCTATCTCGCATTCATATGTGGTTACATCACACATTTCACATGCATCGCATGTTTGGCATGTATTGCAGTAATCGCATGTATCGCAGACTTGGCATGTTTCACAGCTTCCATAACATGAATAGCATTGGTCACATACATTGCATTTCTGACAGCTATAGCATGAGTAGCATGATACATTGCATTGTTGACATGCATCACATGATTCGCATGCATCGCATACTTGGCATGTCTGGCATGAGCCTTGACATGAAACGCATGCTTCACATGCATCGCAAGTTTGACATGTATTGCATGAGTAGCATGAAACATTGCACTTCTGGCATGCATCGCATCTCTCGCATGAAACACAGTTCTGGCATGTTTCACATGAACCATAGCAAGCATAGCATCTATCACATGTAACACATACTTCGCATGAAGCACATTCAACATCCTTTACATCTATTGTTTTTACAGCCCTTCTCCTAATATCTATACTCATAACATCCCCTCACACAGCTACTACATTTGTTCCACATACATCGCATACTTGGCATGTGACGCAGTTTTCACATGAATCACATGTTTGACATGTATTGCATGAATAGCATGAAACATTGCACTTCTGACATGAATCACATGTTTCACAGCCATAACATGACTGACATAATTGGCATGAGCCATAGCATGTATAGCATGCTTCACATGCATCACACATCATACATGCAATACACGAGTAGCAGGATACATTGCACTTCTGACATGAATCACAGTTTTCACATGCATCGCAGACTTGACATGTTTCACATGAACCATAACATGCATAGCATTGGTCGCATGCATCACATCTCTGGCATGAGTAGCATGAATAGCAACTTACATTGCATTTCTGGCATGCATCACATGTTTCACAGCTATAACATATCTGGCATGCCTCGCAAGTTCTAATGTCAATACTCATCTTGCATACACCTCAAGAAGCTCAGTATAAACTGTTTGACCAGAAGTATCATTCTTGATTTTTAATCGTAATGTATGTATTCCAGCTGATAAGTCTCCTATATTGAACGCCCCAGACAATATTTTCTCAGAAGTTGAATTTGTATTTAGCGTTAATCTTGGTGATGCTTCATCATCAATATAGATTAAGGCTATTCCATTTCCACCAGTAACCCATAAGCTTAAGTTGACTTTTATTTTGTTAAATGGGTTTATTGAGGGCTGATTAAATCTAAAGTATTTTACTTCTGTTTCAGTTGTTCCAGTTACGCTTTTACGAGTGTCATCTGCACCTAGAAAGATTAAAGGCAACCTATCTGGATGCCAGAAGCTCACTTTACTTCACCACTCCTAAATTGTCTCCATTATCTGCACTATGAATGCATATGGAAATGACCTTAACGTGCTTCCAGCCTTCTGAGTAATAGTTATTCTGAACTTTCCATTATATGGAACTGTGTGAGCAACAATTCTAACTACTGGTATTTCTTGAGCACCAGAGAAAGTTATTTTGTCTAGTAGCCTTTGATTTGCTCCGTCAACTGCAATGTATGCTTTAAGCTCCACTACATCATCTGAAGCCATATTTGCCAAGTCAATGTATCCCTCAATGATGTAGTCGTCAGATTGGTCTGCAAGGTTTATTACGTCTGTTTCCGTGTTTAGAGCTGACGGAGTGACGGTTCCCGTAAGCCTCTGCTTCTCCTTTATCCTTACTGGCATCACTAGTCACCTTTTAAGCTTTTTATCTTGAGAACTGCACGTAGTATCTTATTGTCAAGCTGTCTCCAGCATCCCAATTAACATTTACTGCTGAGAAGGTCTTTCTAGCCAATAATACTCCGCCAGTTGAGGCGTTAAATATTCCAGCTTCACTAACTGCACTTGTGCCAGATAAGCCGTCAGCGGAACTAAATGTAGCCTCTAAGAGAGCTGTATCATTCGTAATTGAAGTTGTTGTTTGAGTTACTGATGCGGTTTTACGTGCAATTTCAGCTTCCAATGCAGTATCACTTGCACTTTCAGCTGTGGTGCCAGTTCCAATAGCTAGGTAGCCGAATTTAGTTCCAGTTAACCCAGAGAATACAAGTCTAACTATTTCGGCTAAACCATCATTAGTAATAATGTTTTTACGCCAATACTCTAAGTCAATCATCTTTGCTGGAAGGGAGCTTACTATTGGTAGGCTGTGAGGATTGTTTTTCTTCTTTAAAATTTTCTTTAATTCTGCTGGTGGTCTTCCAATGTGAGCCTTAATTCTTCCATGCTTATCTCTAACAATTATTTCTACGTAGCCCTCAATTTTACCAATATCAATATTCTTATCCTTCACGTTTAATCGCCTCTAAAAAAACAATATATAAAAAGTTATTTAAGATTATTTATCATAGCTGAAAAGCTTCATTCAAGGTGAAGATAAATTGGAGCTAAAATTTATGGAATGCAAAATACGAATTAATGGTAATGAAATAACCATTAAAAGGAAAAATAATTTCCTAATGTTTTTTCGTTCCATGTGAAAATTTTAAGGCTCATAGAGTTATCAGAAAGAAAACTAGCCTAAGAGATTTTGAGTCAAAAATACTTGATGAAAATGCTGGAAAAAGGAAGATAACTAAAATTTTTGAATTGAAGTTTACATGTGAAAACAAAGACTACCTAGTATACATAGTTAAATGGGGAAATGAATACCATATATTTCATGGCTGGAGCTGGTTTGACGGAGACATCTATGGATTCTACTATGAGGGAGTAGTATGACGAAATACTATGTTTCAGACCGATGGAATGACACGGAAGGACATTTCTTTATGTTTAATACTGGCTATTCATACAAGAATTATCCTACAATAGAGCTTAACCAGCCAGCCACAGACCATAAAAGAGCGAGAGAAGTAAACGCAACCAATCCATACCATGTTTATGGATTTCTAGTTGCACATCAAGTAAAGTTAAGTGGAGATACAATAACGATTGAAGGTTGGTTTGGAGCATATCACGGATACGACAACACTAGAGCTAGGTTTGCATGGTTTATTGCACCTTCAAGCTATCTTGACAAAGACCAAGTTCCATCATGCTGGATTAGAGTTGCTATAAAGATGAGTAGTGCTGGATGGAGCAATGGAAGCTACAACCACTATGCCAAAATCAAATTTAAAATAAATTCAGATAATACGATAACTGTAATAGAGAAAACGCCAGATGCATGGGGTATAGCTTCATCTAATCCATATGACCTAATAAATGAAACTATAAGCGTCATATTTGGATATATAGATTATTGGACAGCAGACTGGAATCAATGGGCTTCAGCACATAAAAACAGCTACATTGACTTGCCAGTAGGAGTAGCACATGAAGTCAGCGTTACTGATGTTGGCAAGGCTTCTGATTCATTAAGGAAAATTCCAATCAAAAAGCTTGTTGATACTGGTAGGGGATTAGACTATTTTTCTAAGACTGCCAGCCTTCACTTGGAATTATTAGATGTAGGTATAGCTGGAGACTATGTTTCTAAGCAACCTAGAATAAACATTTCAGACTATTCAAGTATAAGTGATTATTTGAATAGAGGTTTTCTTAGAGCTTTACGGGATACTGGAAAGTTAAGTGAGTATATTAATTTTGGCTACTATGTATCGCTTATAGATAGGGTTTTCGGAGACTTTGACTTCACCACTACTAGAGGTAAAGTTCTAAGAGACATTATTACTGGAGTTGATAGAATAGTTAAGAAGCCAATTACAATACAGTTTGATTCTCTGAAATCTTTAGATTACATTTCGAAAACACCTAAAATAACATTGCAAGATTCAAGCTTAACTTTAGATTATATTTCAAAGAAGCCTAAAATAAGCCTATATGAAGTATCATCAATAGCAGACTATATTTCCAAGACGGGTTTAAAGAGAATTCAAGAAGCCATAAGAACTCTGGATAAAACAGCTAAAGACATCAAACTGACAATTAAAGAATTAACAGAAGCATTCGACTACATTTCCATTAAAGCCCTATTCAACATTATACTTCAAGACACAAGTATAGCATCAGACTACCTATCAAAATATGCTTCACTTCACGTAAACCTATATGATGAAAGCAGAGCAACCGATTATATCTCTAAGACACCTACAATTATAATCACCGAAACATCAACAATATACGATATTCTAAGAAAAAACATAGCAAAGCTCCTAAGAGATACAAGCCTAACTGGAGACCTAATTAAACTGGCAATCCTAAAAGCCCTAAGAGAAGTTGCCAGTATTTCAGACTACACTTCCAAGTCAGCTGAAATAAACTTCTATGAATACTCAAGCATAAACGAATACTTAGAAAAGCAGACATTAAAAATGCTTAAAGATTCAGCCTACACAGCTGACATTATTACTAAAACTCCACTTAAAAAGATAGTTGAAGCTGTAAAGCAGACAGACTACCTAATCAAAACACCAGCTAAAAAGCTGGCTGAAACTGGAAGAATTTATGATAAGAGTTATTTAGGCATTACACATGTAATTAGAGAAGCGATTTTAACAGCCGACAAAATTACAAAACTTTCAAGAATAAATATTAGTGATTTAACTATTGCTTCAGACAGAATTGTTAAGAGCATAACCATACCTTTAAAGGAAATTACAGTTATACAAGATATTTTAACTAAGACTCCATCTCCAGCAATTTTCGACACAATAAAAGCTTCAGACTTAATGACAAAGGAAATTACACATGTAATTCATGATTACTCCATTATAAGCGACTATTTCGCAAGAACCGCTAAATTCCACTTAGACATCGTAGACATAGTTGAGAGTTTAGATTACATATCCAAACATGCTACAATTATTTTTTCAGACTACACAAGCATAGGAGAATATTTCTCTAAAACTCCTTTAAAGAAGCTTGCAGATTTAAGTCGAGTTTCAGACTACTCAGCTAAGACTCCATCTAAAACTCTAATTGACACAAGTTTTACATCAGATTACATTTCAAAGAGCATTTCAAAAATAGTTAAAGATGAAAGCATCATTTATGATTTAATTTCCAAAGCTATTTTAAGAATAATTACTGATAAAGGTAAGACAGCTGATTACCTTAGAAAGACACCTACAAAGAGCATTTATGAAACATCTAGGGTTTCAGATGTCGCCTACAGAGAGATAGCTAGGAAACTAGTTGATTCAATTACATCTTCAGATTACATTTCAAAGCTGACTAGAAAAAGCCTCATAGACACGGTTTCCACACTTGACTTAACATCAAAAATTATGAGCAAAGAATTAATAGACAGAGTCTACGGTGAATTTGACTTTAGAAGAACTATTGGCTATACGAGAGAGATAATTGACATTTCAACTGTAACCGACTGGCATAAAAAGCATGTTTCAAGAGAATTTAAGGAAATTACATATGTAATCGACAGATTGGGAAGGGAAACCGCAATAATTCTGCAAGATGTAGGGCTGGCTTCAGACTATATTTCAAGGGATATTTTGAGAAGCCTATATGATGCATCAATAGTAATGGATTACATTTCTAAGGGAATAACAGCAATTCTAAAAGATGTAGCTTTAACTTCAGATTATATTTCACGTATAGTTCGTTTAAACGTGATTCTCCAAGATATGGCTAAATCAATGGATTACCTTTCAAAAGCAGTTTCAACAAGCATCTATGATGCAGTAGAAACTGTAGACTACATTGCACATGTAATTCATTTGAACATTATTTTGCAAGATTTAGGGAGAGCAAGTGATTATATTGGCAAGAGCACAGTTAAATTAATTTCAGATGTTACAGCAGTTGCTGACTTTACAAGTAAGGATATAATTCATGTGATGCGGGAAACAGCTAAGACATTTGACATTATATCTAAGGCTCCCAGCATGGTATTAGCAGATACTGTTAGGGGCTATGATGCATTACGTAGATTGTTTGGAAAGCAGTTAATGGAAATAGTTACTGCTACGGATTACATATGTAAGCAAGCTGAATTGAACATTTCAGATTTAACTGTAGCATCAGACTATGTTTCTAAGAGTTTAAGCAAGATGTTAATGGATAGAGTTTTCGGAGACTTCTATACAGCTAGGCTTTTTGGAAAGGAAATCACGGATGTAGTTAAAGCTGTTGATGTAAGGGCAGTATGGGATTTAGCTAAAATTTTAAGGGAATACGTAACTGTTAGAGATGCACCATATAGGACTTTAATTGTAACTTTAGTGGATAGAGTGTTTCATGATGTTGGAACTTCTAAGGGAATTGGATATGCTCTTAGAGATGAAATAACAGCTTTAGACCGACTTCTAAGAATAGCATTCACTATATGTGGATATGAGCTTAGAAGGGTATTCATGGATGACATTATTCTTCCAGATGACCATAACTTGAAAGTTGCAGTATGCAACTGCCTTTTAGAGGCAATTAAACGTATAAGGCAGAAACTAGAAGAATAAATATTGGAGATGTCTGAGAGAACACTTGACGAAATAATAGCTGAAATGGAAGATTTACTAAGTAAAATGAGGACAGTAAAGGATGGAGATTTCGTTCAAAAAGAGGATGTAAACTATATCAATCAATTTGTGAAAGATGCAGTTGAAGCATTAACTAAGCTATATGAAATGTATAAGGAGAAAACTGGTGAAACCATCCCAGAAGTTGAAAATCTAATTAATACCGCCGTTATAAGGCAAGTGTGGCTCATAGATTATAAGAGTGGAGACATCATAACTCCAAGTGCTCATAACAATTTAATTGACACCATGAAGCCAGTTGACGTAGCACTAAAATTAATTGAATCAAGACTTTAAACAAGCCTTACCACTTAAGAAATACTTATTTGCCAACTATTTTGAACCATTCTGGTTCTTCAATTACATGCTCATATACTTCTTCCATGAAGTCAAGTAAACTTAAACCATACCACCATGAATATGGTAAGCCATGATACCATGCTCTGCCCTCAATTATGTTAGTTAAAA